>Ga0193742_1001311_pt1 | contig 15121 bp, 11 predicted proteins | sample L2c1metaG_FD_165511 | JGI IMG/M metagenome (GOLD analysis project Ga0193742, IMG submission 165511) | Soil microbial communities from a riparian zone of the East river system, Colorado, United States - L2c1 | ecosystem: Environmental > Terrestrial > Soil > Riparian zone | place: USA: East River... | reverse complement strand
TGTGGCCAGAAAACTTTATTCAGATGCGTAAACGGCAGATCAGATCCGTTAAAATTAACCACCGCTGTTTCGTTGCCCCGGGGCAACAGGTTAATATGATTTGAGGAGGATTCTAATAGAGAAGTATCGGTTGTTTTATTTGCCTGGTCAATAGTTTTGGCTGTGTTTTTGGGGATTTCCAATTCTACATCAAGTGCTTTTTTATCAATGCGCATCCCTTTAAACGACGCCTGCCTGAAAAGGCCATCTTTGGTAACTTCTGCAAAATTAACCTCACAGATCAGCTCGGGCATAAGCCAGGTAAAGGTTTCGCCTGAAGTTTTTTTATTTAAAGGCGATATGTTGCCAGGCGTTTCAATATCAAACGGGTTTACACCACTTATATATGGCGCAAAGCTGCCAATCATTTCCGTTTGCAAACCCACTGAAAACCCGGTACCAACTTTTCCTACAAACCGGAGTCGGCCACTTTCATAAACACCTAACAACAAAGCGCTGAATGGCTTTGAGGTATCTTTATTTTTAGTAAAGCCACCTATTACCACCTCCTGCCTTCGCTGAACTTTTATTTTAAGCCATTCTTTTGAACGTTGATCGGGGGTGTAAATGCTACTTGCTTTTTTTGCAACAATGCCCTCATATTCATGTTTTTCTGCATTTTCAAAAAGTTCTTTACCCCTGGTCGATACGGCCTTACTTTGGCGTATCCTGTCGTTCCCATTTTTGGCTAAAACCTGTTGTAGTATAGCTTGCCTTTGTTTTAACGGCATACCGGTCAGATTCCGGCCTTCGTACCATAAAATATCAAATACGCAATATACAAGCAAACCGTTCTTTTCGCTTTTCCAGTTTTGAAGTGCGCCAAAGTCTGTCTTCCCGTCCTCACGCATTACTACAATTTCGCCGTCAATAACCGCATTGCATGACCACGTTTGCAGTATATTAATAATGGGGTAATACTTAGCAAACGAAACATCATTACGTGAAAGCAGCTTTGCCTTAAAGTTATTGATAGTTGCTATTGCGCGGTATCCATCCCATTTGTTTTCAAATAACCAGTCCTGGTCATCAAACGGAGCATCTACGAGGGTAGGCTTCATGGGCTTAATGTCTTCAGGCATCGGTGCTTCAGGCGCCTCTGCTAAAAAACCGGACAGGTTTGATTGATTAACAATTGCTTTTTTCTGTAAATCCGGATGATCAGTAACCTCAGCAACTACAGCCGGTGATTTCATCGGTTCGGCATGGTCATGATTCCATATGTTATCGGCAGAAATGGCCATATCTTCGAGGCTTTTACCCGATATAACGGAACGGTCTTGCAGTGTAATATCAGCGGCGCTTGCAAATTGGTCACTATGCTTGATAAGCAACCAGCCGTTTTGACCCATGCCATGTGTTTTAACAAGGGCAAACTCGCCTTTTAGCTTTTGCCCGTGGAACTTTATTTTAAGCGAACCGCTTGAAAGTTGCTGTAATAGCCGCACTTCCTGGTTGGCCTTGCCTTCAATTGCCTCAATGGGTTCATAGGTGCCCTGATCCCAAATAATTACCGTACCTCCACCATACTCACCTTGTGGAATGTTTCCTTCAAAATTCCGGTAATCGAAAGGATGGTCTTCAACCATCATGGCCAGATGTTTAGCTTTAGGATCTGTTGAAGGCCCTTTTGGGATTGCCCAGCTTTTTAAAACGCCATCCATCTCCAGCCTGAAATCATAATGCAGATGAGATGCTGCATGTTTTTGTACCACGAACACCAGGCTATCTTTATTATTACTGGTCCCGGCTACAGGCTCGGTTGTTTTTGAAAAATCCCGCTTTTCGATATATTCTTGAAGATTCATGATTGCCCGTGTTTATTATTGAATACTGATATGGTTTGTATTATACAATTGGGTTGAATGAGATTTATGGTTTTTAAACGCGAAGGCAGACTAACTGCTTGCTAATAAGTAAATTTAATTATTTAGAGGAGGGTGGCATGTTTCAATGCCTGCCCCCTCTAAATAAGATATCAGGCAAATTGCCCGGCCTTGTATGTACCCACAGCATTTGGAAACGCGAGATTAAAACGGTTCCAGGTGTTAATGGTGGTTATTGCCAACGTAAGGTCTATCAATTCTGCTTCGGTGAACAGTGGGCTTACCTCTTCATATACACTGTCTGGCACATCACATTTAGTTACTGCTTCGGCCCATGTCAAAGCTGCGCGTTCCCGGACCGAAAAGTAAGGTGTTTCGCGCCAGGCACTGATGCCATACAAACGTTGTTCTGTTTCGCCATGGGCGCGGGCATCTTTTGAGTGCATATCTAAACAGTATGCACAATTATTGATCTGAGATACCCTGAAAAATACCAGCTCCAGAAGCTGTTCCTCTACAGGTGAATTTTTCAGGTAGGCACCTGTTTGAAACAGGGCCTTTAATGCATTTTGTCCTTTTGCAAAGACGTTGATTCTTTGTTCCATTGTAATTAAATTAATGTTTATATTTATTGATAGAGATAAATGCTTTCTGGTTTTTGAAGGTCTTCTATCCATTTTTGAATATATGCCTGCAGGTATTCCTGATTTGGACTTGCATTCAGTTCGCCATAGGAGCCAAATACAATAAGACCAAGCGCAATGCAATGAGCAATATCAAGCTGCTTTAGCAAGCCAATGCTGAAGCCCATAATAAAATTTTGCCTGGCGTTTAATCCTATTTCGATATGACGATCAACCTTCTTGCGAGTGAGGGTAAATTGCTGGTCTTTGGAGAATAATAAGGCATCATTCGCTGAATATATCAGTAGACGAGTGATGTTCATGATCCTGAAAATAGAGAAATACTTTTTTTTCAGATCAGAAGGTGTTTGGCCTGCGAGAGACACATCCGGATTTACACCGTTCAGCACCATCCATAACTTGAGGGCTTCGCTTTCATCAAGAGCGAAGGTTACCTGCCCATGTGAAGAAAAATCACAGATCAGCTCAATTGCCTCATCTACCTGGAATGAGAGTTTACTTATTGGATCCCCAAGATAAAAGATAAACTCCATGTCTGTTTTAGCCAATGGCCTGATCACATCCGCCAATAGTCCGTCCCAAAGGTTAGAAGCACCGGTAAGATCGGCCCAATCGTCAAAAGCAATTGTGCGGCAATTGCTAAATAAGGAACGAAGTTCGTTAATAACGGTTTCGTCCTTAAAAAAAGTCCACAGGTATTGTTCTACCTCAGCAGTAGGCAATGTAACAGTAAGTTTTGCAAGCCGATCAAAATCATAGCCCGCGTTTAAGGTAATGCTGCGAATGCCTAAAAGTTTAAGTATTTCAGGGAGGGGTGCTTCATTAACACCAAGTGCGTTTACACTTGAACCAGATGAAGGATGATAGGCTGTCATGCTAACATCCAAATCGTTCAGGTAAATATTTTCTGAAACGGCGCTGGTTAGCATAATCTGTAACAGCCTGGCTAAAATGGGCCCGGTGTTTTTAATTTCCATATTTAATGTTTCCATTATTCAATTATTTAAAATTCATTAATGCCTATGTGCTTTTTGCCGGAAGGCAATCTTCACAGGATAATATCATTTTGGGCCTGCAGCTCGGGCGGAAGGTCTGTTTCGCCAAGAAACTCCCTGAGTTCAATTTCAATACTGCGGCTCATCTGCGAAATAGGTACATCATTAGCGCTGCCTTCAAAGGGGTTTTCTGTGCTTTCACCCACCTGCTCAAGGGATGTATATATCCAGGAAATGATAGTGCTGAACGGCACAACCAACCAAACCATATAACCTCTCATCACGCCTTGTACCACGTCATTAAGGCGGTCAAAATCCTTGAGCATTCCAAAAGGCAGCATAAAACAAAACAGCCATACAAAAAAGGTATTGATAATGGCATACTGGCGGGGAAAAGGGGAATTTTTCATCTGTTCGTTCCTTGCCTGTTGGGTATAAAAATCGCGTAAGGCACGCTCCATTTCTACAAACTGTAGCACTGCAATTTCGCCTTGTTCATACAACTGCTTTATTGTTTGGCTCTGCAGTGCAAGTATCTGGGTGGCTTTGTTACTTGTACTTAGTATATACTTTAGTTCATCGCCCGAAAGGTATTTTGCAAGTTCACTTTCATAGGAGGTTTCCCATTCTGGTATGCAGTAATATTGTTGGTATTCAGCATTATGTTTTTTATTGGCGCTTTCCCATATTCTGCTTTCTCTTAGTTGATAACGCAGGGCTGTAAGCCAGGCAATATGCCGGTATATAAGTAGTTTGCTTTTTTCTGGGTTGTTAAAAAAATCGCGGCTTATAATACCCCATGACCTGCTGAGGCTGAATATGCTGGTCCACATTTGTTGCCCTTCATCAGTGCGTTTGTAGGTTTGGGTATTGGTAAAACCAACTATGAAGGCTGCACTTGTACCCATGAACCCTATTACAGGCCATGGGATATCAAGCCATTTAAAGCCCAAAACCTGGTAAAGAATTACCGGTGTGAGGCCGATGATAAAAAGTGCATAAATTTTTCTCCTCGTCCAAACTAGGAACTCTGATAATCTGTATGATTTTCCGACGTGCATATTGTTATCTCTGCTTTATATAAGTAAACGTTTGTTTTTAAATCAACGGCGTATGCGCTTGCATCAAGCTATCGACGTTGTGGCAATGCATGATATTTTGCAAGGGTTGTGCCATTTGCTTAAACGATTGATTTTTAATTTGTTATGATAGATTTGGATTTTTACTTACACCTTATATCGTGGATAAGAAGGGTGTTCCGCTAAATACAGAGCCATATCCGAGCTATATCGATCTGAAATTTTTGTCGGGACAAGAATCATCTAATGACATAAATTATGATCGGACTTTAATGAACTGTTTCGGTGGATGTCAGTCCAATTATTGAAAATTATTCGATTTGTTCTCGGTATTGATTTTTTTCAGGCGATGTAGTCGACTGATAAATTAGATGCCTTGTAAAAGATAATCCCCTTTGTCTCTTACCCACTTTATTTCATCATAAACGCCGAAATAAGGCGATATAACGTCATTTGTTTAAAGGGTTATTTGGTTAACTTATTGAAGATTAATTTATTATGGTGTGGCACATGGTTTGGCGATCGCTATTCATACAATAAGAATATTTAAGATTGCAGAAACCGCTGCGCCAAATTAGAAAACACATATATGATTAAAGCCCTGCAAATGGATGACCAGCAAGTATTAAAAAACGTCAGGATCTATATAAAGTCATGCTTTGCCGAAAGACAGGAGGCGTCCCTGCCGTATCATAATATAAACCATACCAGGTATGTGGTTAAGGCCGTAAAGAAAATAGCTGATCATTACAAGCTTAACAAAGTAGATCTTTTTATGCTGGAGGTTGCAGCTTGGTTTCACGATGTTGGTATGATTGATAGTCTTCAGAATCATGAAGCAGCGGGAGCTGAGTTAGCATTTGCCTTTTTAGCTGAAGAAAAAGTAGATAGCCGGCTTATTGAAGAAATAAAGAACCTTATTATGGCAACGCGGATACCACAACTGCCATCCTGCTTACTGGAAGAGATTATTTGCGATGCTGATCTTTTCTATTTAGGCAGTAAATCTTTTGAAAAGAAAAGTGAACGATTGCAACGGGAACTTGAATTTGTGCAGAAGAAAGGCATAAATAAAAAGGAATGGTTATCCAATACCATTCTCTTTATGGAAACACATCATTACTATACTGAATATTGCTCGTCTTTATTGGAACCCACCAAGGCTAAAAACCTGGCCAGGCTGAAGCAAAAGCTGACCGAAGTAGAAAGAAATATTGTTGCCGCTTATGAACACTTCGCTGAAAAATCAATGGCCGATCCGGAAAAAGACCGGCCTGAAAAAGGCGTTGAAACTATGTTCCGGATCACTTCTTCTAATAACCAGCGATTAAGCGATATGGCTGATAATAAGGCGCGGCTGTTAATCACCGTTAATTCTATTATTCTATCGGCCATTATCAGCTTGGTTTTGCGGAAATTGGATGTTTACAGGTTTTTAGTATATCCCACATTTATACTTTTAGCAATTTGTTTAGCGGCAATGACTTTCGCTATTTTGGCAACCCGGCCATCCATACCTAATGGTAAATTCACTATTAATGACCTGGAATGTAAGACAGTTAACCTGCTGTTCTTTGGAAATTTTTATAAAATGGCGCTGGAAGAATATAAAGATGGAATGATGAGAGTAATGGATGACCGGGTATTTCTTTACAACACACTCATCAGCGACGTCTACGGACAGGGAGTTGTCCTCGGCAAAAAATACGGATTGTTAAGGGTTGCTTATAATATTTTTATGTTTGGCCTGATCATTTCGGTGCTGGCATTTATTGCAGCAACTGCCTTTCATCATGATATTCCACTGATGCCATCTGTTAAATCACATTGAAATGATTATTGTTGGCTCCATATAGCTTTTAATTAACGTTCAATCTTAAATATAACCGATACGCCAGAATCATTGCTTATCTCAAAACTGCCGCCCAATTGTTTGCTGAGGGCTTTCATCATCTCCATTCCCAATGAGGAGGTCTCGGCTAAATTGAAATTATTGGCCAGCCCCCTGCCGTTATCTGTAATGCTTAGTACGATAGTTTCTGGCTCGGACAACTGGACTTTAATAAATATTTCCCCGCCATCCTTATCGAAGCTATATTTAATACAATTGGTGATCGCTTCGTTCAATATTAAACCCATGGGCATTGCCTGGGATATGTCGAGATTTACTGAATCTACTTCTTCTTTAAATTTAATTCTGCGGTAGTTACAATCATAACAAGTGTAAAGGTATCTTACCAGGTCATTAATATAGTCGGCCATAATAATAGTAGCCACATTGGTTTTATTATAAAGTTTTTGATGGATAATGGAGATCGCCTGTACCCTGTTTTGACTTTCTCTTATTGCTTCTATCGCATCGGTTTTTTGTAAATATGCCGATTGGGTGTATAACAGGCTCATCACGATCTGCAAATTATTTTTAACTCGGTGATGTACTTCCTTTAGCAGCCATTCCTTTTCGGTAATCAAATTCTGTAGCAGATTTAATGAGTCATCTTTATCTTGCAATAGTTTCTCTTTTTCATTCAATAAAGAGGAAACCAAATTGTTCTGGGCATTAATTTCCTCTTGCTTGACTTTTAGGTTAAAGTTGCTGCGCTGTCGACTGCGACAGGCGAAGTACAGCAAACCAACCAGTATAAAGTTGATCAGGATACCGGCAATGGTGATATTTCTTTGCAGGTTGATTCTTTCGAGGTTGTTTTGGATAGCTAACTGATTACCGAGATCTCGTATTGCTTTGTCTGTCTGCGCTGATAAATATTTTATTTCAAACTTACTGATCTGCTTGCTTGCTGTAATATTCGTTAGGGAATCTTTAACAATTTTGATCTGCTTATACCGATAATAGTCGGCTATTCGAAACTGAATATTAATCCGGTTGGTGTCCCGGCAAACCTTCTGGAGTTTCCAAAGTAAGTCAACCGGTTTTTGAGCGACGGCGATGGAAGCATAACACATCAAAAAAATAAAGAGGGCGAGCTTTCTAATCATAATTTAAAGTTGACAGACTTTATTGCTGGGTAACTGCTATTTTAAAAAATTCATGAGTATTAAAATAGTTGTAAACTAATTGTCATCGCTACTTCAAGGCTTCGGTTTTTAAAAAGACATACAGATTGATAAATACTGGCAACGAAGATTGTGCCATCTATTCAAAGCATTAATAGTCAATAAATTAAGATTTTGATGAAAATGCCGCAAGGGCGATATTTCGGACTCGCGTATAGCAAGCGCCGATATTTCGTTGATAAGTTCCTGAAAGTTTTGGAACTTATTCAGCAGTGGATTAAGGTAATTATGGTCTATTTAATACCCAGTTTCTTCATTTTTGAATGGAGGGTGGTTGGTGGCAGCCCCATTACTTCTGCAGCGCCGCCGACACCTCTTATCCGGCCATTACAGTTTTTAAGCACGTTAATAATATAATCCCTTTCGTTTTCATCAATGGTTTTCATTCTTCCGCTGGCGACTGGTTCAGGATTGGTTTTGTTGGATGTGTGCTTGGGCAGTGTTATCTCTTCTATAACCAGCCCTTTTGATAAGAGTATCGACCGCTCAATGAAATGTTCTAATTCCCTGACATTACCGGGCCACGGGTAATCGAGCATTTGAGTCAAAACCTCCGGGGATACACTGGTGATTGACTTCTTATATTTTTTTGAATAGTGCGAAATGAAATGATTTGTCAGTGCTGGTATATCATCAATTCGTTCCCTTAAGGATGGAATTAAGATGGGAAATACAAAAAGACGATAATACAGGTCTAAACGAAACCGTCCCTCTTCCATTTCCTTTTCCAGGTCGCGGTTTGTGGCAGCTATGATCCGGACATCTATTTTTATAGGTCCTCTGCCACCTAACCGCTCAATTTCGTGTTCCTGCAGTACGCGGAGCAGCTTTACCTGAAGATCTGTTGGAAGCTCTCCGATCTCGTCCAGGAAAATAGTGCCGCCGTCGGCCATCTCAAATTTGCCTATCCGCTTTTCAAGTGCACCGGTATACGCCCCCTTCTCATGCCCGAATAGCTCCGACTCAATCAGACTAGCCGGAAGTGAGGCGCAGTTTACCACAACCAGCGGCTTGTTTGCCCTGCCCGATAGTGCATGGATACTTTTAGCCACTCTTTCTTTGCCGGTGCCACTTTCTCCAAGGATGAGCACTGAAGTATCCAGTGGAGATATAGTGGAGATGTGATCCAGTACCGTTAACATAGGACGGCTTTGCCCCACAATGCCGTCAAAATCACGAATCTTTTCTTTATGTTGAGGTGGATTGTTATTGGAGGGTAAATTAAACGCGCCGTCGATCACGGTATCCTGCCTGCTCCCCTCAAGCACACTGCTTAGAGCATTAATAAGGCGGCTTAACAAAGCGATATGCTGTTGAGAATAAATATTGCCTTTACGATTATAAAATTCATACCTGACCAATTCTGATTTACCGGGTAAAACCGGGAAAAGCAACGACGATTCGAAATCGTAAGTGTCGGCAATTATTTTACTCAGGGGATTTTGATTGCACAGGGAATCAAATTCTTCGTCATTAAAGCATTTGGCCTTATTTATGGCAGGTAGCGATTCGTAAATATTTTTCAACTTTTTCTGATCCACGCCGGTAACATTCAGGAACTCTTGCTCTCCCAATATCTGGTATTCGTCAAAGCCGATCCTTAAAAAGCCAATATTGGTTACTGCTGTATCGCCTGTTTTTCTTATTATAAAGTTTAAGTAGTCGAATGGAACATGCGCTTGCAGGTTATCTGAAACCCGCAGCAATTTTTGCACGGTGTCGGTATTATAGCTGCTGATGTCCTTTAATTTTTGATTTAGTTCCATTTCCTGCTGACGGCGGGATTCAAGACTATTTTGATGGCGATAGAACGCAACATCGAGCGTTGTAAGGAGATCATCCTCCCTGAATGGCTTGACAATGAACCCGAACGGCATTGTCGATTTGGCTTCTTCAAGTAAAGCTCCCTGGAAATTTGCGGTAAGGTATACAAAAGCCATATTTCTTTCGGTAAGTTTCCTTGCGAGATCGATGCCGTTTAATACGCCTTTCAGATGAATATCAAGCAAAACCAGGTCAGGTTTTTGCTCTTCTATTGCAGCCAGTGCTTCGTTAACCGATTCGGATATACCGGTAACCTTATACCCCGCCGCGGTTAAAATTAATTTTAAATGATGACCTACCAACGATTCGTCTTCAACGATCAATATTTTCTTCATCGACATATTTTGCAAAAATAAGCTATTCTAAACGTCAGGTTACTTACAAAAGATCGTTAATAAAACGAAAATTTCGGTTAATAATCCTTTAAATAGTATCCAAAATCAATATATGTGCCGGGTAACATAGCTCTTCAAACAATTTCTATCTATTTGGGGACTCTGCCAAATCTATTCTTAAAATTAGTATCTTTTTAAATTCTATCCGGATCAGTCCGACCTGTTTGTTTCGAAATTCAATGCTCAGCCGACGAAATATAATTTTTCCGGAACCAAAAGAGTCGAAATATCGTCGGTTGTGTGACCAAATAGCACTTTTTTGCGTGCTATAAGAATGGCATAAAATTCGAAGCGGTAAAATGGAACATATACCTTAAACGAATTTGAAATGGTCACAGAAAAAATACTACCAAATCTGGAGAGCGAGGTGCTTTCCGGATCAAAACTGAATTTAAACTATGGCTTATCGAAAGGTATCCTGATTGGCTCCGGAATAAATGCAGGCGCCGAAGATCAAACACATAAACCTGTTAATAATTATCATTACCCCGGTGTTATTGGTAACAGCTTCGAGATGCAAAAGGTTTACCGCCTGATGTCTATGGTTGCTCCTACTAATTCAACGGTTTTGTTGCTTGGCGAAACGGGCACAGGCAAAGAGGTTATTGCCCGTGCCATACATCTGTCATCAGCCCGGAAAAATAAACAAATGGTGACTATAAATTGTGCGGCATTGCCCGCCAATCTCATTGAAAGTGAGCTTTTCGGACACGAAAGAGGCGCATTCACGGGCGCTATTGACCGTAGGGTTGGTAAATTTGAAATGGCGCATCAAAGCACTATTTTCCTGGACGAGATTGGAGAGCTTTCGACAGAGCTGCAGGTAAAATTATTACGTGTAATCCAGGAACGTGAATTTGAGCGGGTTGGCGGGAAAACAACAATCAAGGTAGATGTCAGGGTCATTACAGCTACGAACCGCGATCTGGAAGCAGAAGTTGATGCACATCGTTTCAGAGCAGACCTGTACTATCGTCTGAATGTTTTTCCGATCAGTTTACCATCGTTAAGGGACAGATCGGAGGATATCACCGCGCTGGCGAATTTCTTTCTTTCGCGTTATAGTAAAATAACCGGCAAACAGGTAAGCTCCATATGTTATAATGTTATACAACAATTAAAAAGTTATACCTGGCCAGGAAATGTCAGGCAATTGGAACATTTGATTGAAAGAAGTATTCTCTTGTCAGACGATCATGTATTAAAGCATATATGCTTGCCAAATGAAGTCAATAAAAACATAAATGAGTCCGATTTCTTTAAAAATAAAACACTTAATGATGTTGAAAAAAATCACATCATAGCAGTATTGAAAAGATGCGGCGGTAAGATTGCCGGAAACGGAGGCGCGGCCGACTGGTTAGATGTCCCGCCAACTACCCTCCACGCGAAAATGAAAAAACTCAATATTGTTAAACAGGATTATTTTCCCAAAAAAGGATGATTTCAATTTAAGTGTGAAGATTATTAACGATAGTTTGAAATCGGTAAGCATTCCAAAAGGCATAATAATAAACTGTCAAAGCGATGCTGATTATGTTACTTCCTGCTACCGATTTAAGCCTCAAAATAAAAGTTCAGATGGCCTAATTCAATTCATTAAAAATATCTATTTTTAATACCAAACAGCTGTCCTGGCATACACTATGTCCAATTAGTAAAGCAAATTTTCATGAAACATTCATTGATACGACGTTGTGTTTTAGCCTTATTTCATTGCTTTTTGTTTTGTTATCTATCATTATCAGCTTACGGTCAGAGTTTTAAAACTTTAATAACAGATCTTAACAAAACAAAGCAGGATACCGGTCGGGTGGCTGCACTTCTCAAATTAGGGCAATATTTTGAAAACAAATTGGCTGAGGACCCCAAAAATATTGATACTGCACGTTATTATTTTAATTCGGCAATGGCATTAAGTCAGTCAATTAAATCAATTGACTTCTTTTATCGGGCATTATCAGACAAAGCCTCCACATACGTTTTACAAGCCGATTTTAAATTTGCTGACTCCTTATTTAACCAGATCACCAATCATTACAACAGGATTGGCAACTATTCAAAAGAGGCTGAATATTGGACGATATATGGAAATATTTTAGAGCATGATGATCCCCATGTTCTTGCCATCAGGGCAAAATGTTTTAATAAAGCCTACGACCTTTACAGGAAGGGAAATGACAAACTAAAAACCGCTGATGCGCTTGGTAAGATCGCCGATGCCGACCTCAACGAAGGCAGGTACGATAAGGCCGAACGCGAACTGTTAATTGTTATACAGGAATACAGGGCGTTGAAATTTCCAAGAATTTATTACGGATATTATCTTTTGGCAGAAGTGTATTCGCGGAAGGATCAGTTTCAGAAAGAATTGCTTACAAGGCTTGAGTGCATGAACAGTTGTGAGGCAGACCCAAACAGGAGTGACTATGATGCAGCATTTTTTAGTATTGCGTTAGCGCTGTCATACCAGGAAAATAATAAAGATGAGCAGGCAATTCCATATTTCAAAAAAGGTTCTGAATTGGCCTTTAAAATAAATGATCAAAATACATACTATACAGCCATTAATGGAATCATAGGTTGCTGTGTAAGACTTAAAAGATATAAAACAGCTCTCGCTTATTTAAATAACACACCTAAAAAATTTGCCGTTAAAACAATTGAAGAAGAAAGCATGTATCTGGCGAGGAAGTTGCAACTATACAATTTCCTTAATCGCAATAGGGAGGCGGGGGATTTAGTGCCTGCATTTAAACAAGTATTTAGTAAACTCTATAAAACACTTGATGATGATCCGTTTTTTTATGTCGTTGATAAATTCGTTAAGAACTATGATCCACTACCGCAACATTTTATTCAAACAGCGCAATGGGATAAATTATTATCCGAATTAAAGTTACTTCAAAATCTGCCTTTAAAGAGATTATCTGCTTCATCCCGTATAATTCTTACCGGTTATAAGTTTAAAATTGATTCGGCAAATGGGAACTTCGCATTTGCATTAAAGGAGTTTCAGCTTAGCCGGCGGATGCAGGATTCATTAACTAACGCTGCCACCACGAAACAAATCAACGAATTAGAAGCCAACTATAATTCAATTAAAAAGGACAAAACAATTCAAGCCCTCAATAACGATGCCCTGATACAAAAAGATAAACTGGAAAAGGTTAACCAGCAAAGAAATATCACCTTCGCAGGCGTACTCATCTCCATTGTATTTGCGGCTGTTATATATGTAGCCTATCGTGGTAAACAGCGTAGTAATGTCAATTTGCAAACGAAACAGGACGAAATTAATCATCAAAACAATAAACTATCTGCCTTACTTAGTGAAAAAGAAAAGTTGTTGGATGATAAAGATGGCTTATTGAAAAGGCAGGAAGATTTGATTACTGAAAAGGAATGGCTGTTGAAGGAAGTACATCACCGAGTTAAAAATAATTTGCAGATCGTGATGAGCCTGTTGTACACCCAATCGGCATATTTACAAAATACTGATGCGATAGAAGCAATAAGAGATAGTCAAAATAGGGTACAAACGATCTCTATTATCCATCAAAAACTTTATAATAAAAGCAATGTGGCTACTATTACCATGCCTGATTATATTAATGACCTGGTAAGGTACCTTTACACTTGTTATGATTGTAACCATCGCAGAATTAAATTTAAAGAAGAAGTAGATTCAGCAAATCTCGACATATCCCAGGCGGTGCCGATGGGTTTAATATTAAACGAAGCGATCACCAATTGTATCAAATATGCCTTCGATAAGGATGGCGGGGAGATATTTATTAAAGCACATTTGTCTGAGCCGGATACTATTGAACTAAGCATTACAGATAACGGCCGAGGGCTGCCCAGTAATTTCAATTTAGCCGAGACCTCCTCATTGGGAATGGAGATGATGAAAGCCCTCAGCAAACAATTGGGCGGCAGTTTTGAGATAAGAAATGATTTTGGTGTAATGGTAACGGTTATATTTAAGATTGAAAATGGTTCCGGAAAAGTACCGGGTGGCAGATTTTAATTTTTTGCAAAGGGTACCTTTACCACTATGAATTACCACAGTAGGGCATAATAATCCTATCATTTACGATAGTATCTGTTATCATATGCCAGGATACTTGCATCAAGTCATATACAAGGAATTGAAAAACGTTCGCAAGTGTTTCGGTACTTGCGAACGTGTGTACTCCCAACGATACAGATTTCGAACCGTTTTTTGGAAGACCTACAAGTTTTATTGCGTTTAACTGCCTGAAACGAATTTTTTGTATAGGGTGACGGGAAAGCTATCGAACCATTTTGTCGGATTAGTTTTAAAAATCCCGACCTTCGCCACTTTAAAACTGAGCAGATTCTGAAAATAGCCTGCAACCGTTGTATTCACCAAATACTGTTCTTGGAGTAGCTTCCATTGGCGAGGTTTGGCTCCATTGTGCTTATTCGCGATACGTTATCATTATTGCTTCATCCGCGGGGTAAATTAACTATAAGGCAGGTAATTGTAAATTTAAAAATACTTGTTAAATTTATCAGCCAATTTTAAAACTTTTAACACTTGTATAATCAACTCCTATACAAAGAAGATATTGAACGATTGATTGCGGGGGACGAAACCGCATTTAGGTTGGCATACGGACTTTATAGTGGTAAAATTTACAAGCTGGCATATAGATTCTTAAAAAATCAGGAGCTGAGTGAGGAGATTGTTCAAGAGACTTTTATAACATTTTGGTTGAACAGAGACAAACTGGACCCTAATTTGAACTTGTGGCCTTACCTGCACGTTATTACCAAACGACTTTCAATTAATTCTCTAAAACAAATCTATAAATCTACCGATAATCTGCAATTGTTAATTCAGCGCACCATTCTGGAACATAGCCATATAGATGAATATATTGCTGCGGAAGACCTCAAAATATTCACTCAAAAAATCATTGATCAACTTCCCCGGCAACAACAATTGGTTTTTAAATTGAGCCGGAATGATGGCCTATCCTATAAAGAAATCGCAGATAAGCTGCAGATCTCACAGCATACGGTTAGAAATCATATGATCCAGGCTTTAAAAACGCTGAAAACCCACTTGAAATCTGCCGACCTTATTTTTCTTTTAGCCATGATCATTCATCATTAACCCAGGTTGCGTAAAAAGAGGGTAAAACGAATTATTTTGAAATATTTTCCGGTGGTTTATCCGTAGGGGGGTACAGTAAAATTGGCTGTATTGCA
>Ga0193742_1001310_pt1 | contig 15123 bp, 18 predicted proteins | sample L2c1metaG_FD_165511 | JGI IMG/M metagenome (GOLD analysis project Ga0193742, IMG submission 165511) | Soil microbial communities from a riparian zone of the East river system, Colorado, United States - L2c1 | ecosystem: Environmental > Terrestrial > Soil > Riparian zone | place: USA: East River... | reverse complement strand
CGTTCAGGCGGCCACGGCGCGCCCGTTATCGGCAGCGAGCAGCGGATAGAGTTCGTTGTCCTCGCACTGCATCCGGGTCTTCAGCGCGGTGAGCAGCGTGCGGACCGCGCGGCAATAGCCCGGCCAGTCGCGCGCGATCGTATCGCCGGTCCATTCCACCATGTGCGTGTGGAATTGATCGCGCAGGCCGCCCAGCTCGAGCTTGTAGCGGCGCGCTATCGCTGCCACGCCGGCGCGCGGATCGGTATCGAGGCGCGCATAGACATGCGCATCCTCCAACGCGAGATGGCGGGTAAGCGTTCGGGCCAGTTGCCAGCGGCACTTTCCGAGCCCCCCTGGATCGGTCAGTTCAGCCTGTGTGGTCCGCTCCATCAAATCCGCCGCGATGCTGGCGAGATCAAGATGGTCGCGGCGGAGTTGTTCGTACATAGAATTGGACCTTCGCGCTGATGGTCCCCACCCGAATCGCTATCCCATGACACCGGTTAACGAATCAGCCTGGGCCATCGTCCGGCGGTGGCGGCGGTTGGTCCGGTTCGGCCTGGACCTCGAAACCGTCGGGACTGATGCCGAGGTTGAGGTTGAGCCCCTCCAGCCCGGTTTCGATGCGGATGCTGTCATTGCCGACGACGAAGAGATTGGCGGGATCGTCCTCCAGATCGGGCGCGGTTTCGCGCACCGGCGCGCGGACGGGTGCCAGATCGAGCGCGCCGGTCATGAAATCGCGCCAGATGCGCGCCGGGATGCCGCCGCCGGCAAGGCCGGGGTTGGAGCTGTTGTCGTCATTGCCGACCCACACGCCGACCACCAGATCGCCGGCGAAGCCGATGAACAGCGCGTCGCGATTGTCTTGCGTCGTGCCGGTCTTGCCGTAAGCGGGGACCGGCAGGCGCGCGGCGTTGGCGGTGCCGCGATCGACCGCGGCGCGCAGGAAGGTCTTCATATCATCCTGCATGCGCCCGCCCATCGACCGATCGGGATCGCGCAACCGCTGCCAGAGACTCCGTTCGCTGGGCGGCAGGCCGTGCGCGCGCACCGGATATTGGCCGCCGGCGACCGCGGCATAGGCGGCGGTGAGTTCGACCAGCGTCATTTCCGAGGTACCGAGCGCGATCGTCGCATCGCTGCCGATCGGCGTGGTGACGCCGAGATCGCGCGCCGCGCGGGCGACCGCGGCGGGGCCGACTTCGTTGGTCAGCTGGGCCGCGGCGACGTTGGACGAAGCGGAGAAGGCGCGGCGCAGCGTGATTTCTCCGCGATAGACGCCGCCGTCATTCCTGGGCTTCCATTCGGCGATGGTGGTCGGCTCGTCCATGATCGTGTCTTCGGGCGTTTTCCCGGCGCGCAGCGCGGCGAGATAGACGAACAGCTTGAAGGTCGATCCCGGCTGGCGCCTGGCCTGGGTGGCGCGGTTGAACGGCGATTTCTTGTAGTCCTTGCCGCCGAGCATCGCGACGACGGTGCCATCGGGGCGCATCGCGACGATCGCGACCTGCGCCTTGGCGAGCCCCGCGCGGTTCACGACGCGCACCGCGAGCCGCTGAAGATTGCGGTCGAGCGTGGTCTGGACGACGGTGTCGCCGTACGCCGGCCCCGCCGCCTCGCGCGCCATCGGCATCACCCAATCGGCGAAATAGGTGCCGGTGGGGAGCTGGTCCGATCGATTGACCTTCAGCCGCGCGGGCTGGACGGCCTCGGCCTCGGCCTCGGTCAGGAAGCCGGCATCGGCCATCGCGCCGACGACGATCTCCTGCCGGTCGCGCGCGCCCTTCAGGTTGTTGGTCGGCGCGAGGCGCGAGGGTGCCTTGACCAGCCCGGCCAGCATCGCCGCCTGCGCAACCGTCAGATCTTCGGGCTTGCGGCTGAAATAATGGCGCGCGGCCGCGGTCAGGCCATAGATATTGTCGCCGAAATAGGCGGCGGAGAGATAGCGCGAGAGGATCTCGTCCTTGGTCAGCCACACCTCCAGCCACACCGCGATCATCGCCTCGCGCGCCTTGCGGCCGGTGGTGCGGTCTGACGAGAGGAAGGCGAGCTTCGCCAGCTGCTGGGTGATCGTGCTGCCGCCCTCTACCACGCCGCCGGCGCGGGCGTTGTTCCACGCGGCGCGGACGATGCCGCGCGGATCGATGCCCCAATGCGTGCGGAAACGGCGGTCCTCGATCGCCATGAAGGCTTCGGGGACGTGGGCGGGCAGCCTGGTGACAGCGACCGGCGCGCCGATGATGGCGCCGTGGCGCGCGATCGGGGTGCCGTCCGATGCCGTCAGCGTCACCGACGGCGGAGCGATCGGCTCCAGTGACTTGCTCAAGGGCGCGGTGACGGCGAGCCAGGCGATGGCGATCACCAGCAGGACGATGAGCCCGGCGACCGCGCGCATGAACCAGCGCCCTCTGGATGTGCGCGGCTTGTGCGGCGGTTCGGGCGGATAGCCATCGGCACGGGCCGGCGCGCCCGTCAGATCGGGCGCGGTGCGGCGCAGTTCATCGGGAAAGGGATCGACCATGCGCATCGCCGGACTGTGTTACTATACTAAGACAGCGCGAGCAAGTGCGCGTGCGAGGTGTGCCGTTACGGCGGCGGGATGGCAAGGCGCTACGCGTTGGTGGGCCCGCGCACGACCAGCGCATAGGCGCGCAGGGTGGCATCGAGATAGGAGGTGTCCTTCGCCATGAACCGGCGCGGGGTCGTTCCCAGAAAACGCTTGGCATCGCGGAGGAAATGCGATGCATCGCAATAGGCGTCCGCGATCAGCGAATAATCGGCATAGTCGCCCGCCGCATGCATCTTGAGGAACGAGCGCACGAAGCGCGTGCGGATCAGCAGCGTCTTTGGCGGGAAGCCGAAATGACGGGTCGACAGCCGGCGCAGGCGGGAGGGATCGATGCCAGCGCGTTCGGCGGCGCTGATCAGATCCTGGGTCCGATCGTCCTGGATCAGGCGCATCAGCGCGCGCAACGCCGGTTCGTGGCGGCTGGGCGGCCGCATATTGGCGAGGAAGAAATCATCGAGGATGGCCTTGACCGCGGGCCCCCGATCCGATGCGGCGAGCGTGGCGACGAGCGGGCCGACCAGCGCCGGATCCATCACCGTATCCAGCGGGACGACGCGGTCGCGGAACCGGTCGGCGGGTTCGCGGAACAACCGCGACCAGCCGAGCGGCGAGATTCCGGCGCCGATCGTCACCCCGCCATGCGTCGTCATCCGCATGGCCCGGGTGGTGGTGCCGTAGAGCGAGGCGACCGGCAGCGGTTCGTAATGCCTGCTGCCGATGGTCAGATGGATCGGGTTTTCGGCGAGGACGATGCGGATCGCCGGCCAGCTTGGCAGCATATACTGGATCGATCCCTGAACCTCCGGTCCTTCGGAATCGAGCGCATGATAGTTGGTGATATAGCCGGCGAGCCGCGGATCGGGCCGTTCGAAGCGCAGCGCCGTATTGGGTGGCAGACGGAAATCCGCCGCGCTCACGTCGGGCGTGTGCGTCCCACTCTCGATCATTCCCCTGCGCCTCAAAACTGCTTATCAAGCAATGAGATACCGGATTCGGGGCGAAGGTAAATAGGGCGCTTGCCTATTTGAGCAGCATCCACAGCGCCATCGCCACCATCATCACATTTTCGGTCAGCGAGATGAAGCCCAACGGGACATTGCTGTCGCCGCCGACACAGGCGCATCTGAGCTGGCGCTTGTCGATATAGACCGCCTTGAACACCGATGCCGCGCCGACCCCGCCGATGAACAGCGCCACCGGGATCGACAGCCAGGTCAGCGCGCCGGACAGCATCAGGATGCCGGCCAACCCTTCGGCGAAGGGATAGATCCGCGCATAGGGCACCCAGCGCTGGGCAAGCAGATCATAGCCTAGGAACATCGTCGCGAAGCCATCGACGTCGCGCAGCTTCATCAGGGCGAGCAGGCTCATCGAGATGGCGACGAACCATTCGGCGGCCATCACCGAGAACAGGCTGCCGAACGCCGCCCAATGCGCCGCCAGCGCAATCAAAGCGGCCATGCCGAAGATGGCGATGACGGGGGTATAGGTCACCGCGTTCGGATCGCGCACCGGCTTTCCCAGATATGTGCGCAGATCGTCATAGCCGCCGATCCGCCGGCCATCGATGAAGATCTGCGGCGTCGTTTTTACGCCGTGTTCGGCCTTGAACGCATCGGTCTCCGCGCGGGTGCGCAGCCATTTGTCATCGACGGTGAAGCCTTCGCGCTTGAGCAGATCGAGCGCCTTCAGGCCCCAGGGGCAGATATGCTTGTCCATCACCATGCGGTGGATCGTGGCGTGCTTCGCCATGTCGGGTTTCCTTAGCGGCTTGATTTGACGAACAGTTGGACGAGCTCGTCCACCTTGGCGCGCTGTTCGGCCGGGTCGCCAGCGGCGATGGCGCCCGCGACGCAGCTGCCGGCGTGATCGCGCAGCACTTCCGCCTCGGCACGGGCGAGCGCAGCGCGGACCGCCTGGATCTGCTGGAGGATGTCGATGCAATAGCGATCCTCATCGACCATCTGGGCGATGCCGCGGACCTGACCGGCTATACGGTTGAAACGATGGATTTTTGCCTTGCGGCGATCGGGATCGAGAATGGGCATGATATACTCCTGGGGAGTATATTGGGATGCGGCCAGCGTGGCGCAAGGGCGTTGCACGCGTTATTGCGCGCGGCGTGGCGCCTCCCGAATCACACCATCAGCCTGTCGACGTGCAGGAACCCGCCGGCGCGGCGTTCCCAGTGCGGGTTGCCGCGCTGTACCGCTTCACGCCGTTTGCCGATTGCGCGGCGCTGCGCGACCCGTTGCTGCAGGTCTGCCGCGTGCAGGGCGTGAAGGGCACGCTGCTGCTGGCGCCGGAGGGGATCAACGGAACGATTGCGGGAACCGACGATGCGATCGGCCAGGTGCTGGCGCATATCCGAAGATTGCCCGGCTGCGCCGATCTGGAGGTGAAGGAATCGCGTGCCGCCGCGCTGCCCTTTTACCGGATGAAGGTGCGGATCAAGCGCGAGATCGTGACGATGGGGCAGCCGGGTATCGATCCGCTGACCGGCGCCGGCCATTATGTCGCGCCCGAGGACTGGAACGCGCTGATCGCGCAGCCCGACACGATAGTGATCGATACGCGCAATGATTATGAGGTGGCGATCGGCAGCTTTTCAGGCGCGGTCGATCCGCATACCCGAAGTTTCAGCGATTTCCCCGCCTGGTTCCGCGCGCACCGCGACGAGCTGATCGGTGGCAAGGCCGCGCCCAAGGTCGCGATGTTCTGCACCGGCGGCATACGCTGCGAAAAAGCGACCGCGTTCCTGAAGGCAGAGGGGCTGGACGAGGTCTATCATCTGGAGGGCGGGATATTGAAGTATCTCGAAACCGTGCCCGCCCAGGACAGCCAGTGGCAGGGCGAATGCTTCGTGTTCGATCACCGTGTCGCGGTGACGCACGGGCTGCAGCCGGGCAGCCACGAGCTGTGCCACGCCTGCCGCATGCCGGTGAGCGCGACCGACCGCGCGTCGCCGCATTATGTCGCGGGGGTCAGTTGCTCCGCCTGTCATACCGAGCGCGACGATGCGCAGCGGGCGGGCTATGCCGAACGCGAGCGCCAGAGCCGGCTGGCCGAGGCGCGGGGCGAGGCGCATGTCGGCGCGGTATTGCCGCCGAGGGACTAGCGCCGCGAAAGCCGCGCTTTGGCGGCGCGCGCGAGGCCACCGACAGTGCGGGGGTTCCACAGTTCGAGCCGCCTGAGCATGCGGCGCTGGTCCATCCAGTCCGCCTTGTAGGCGTCGTCGCCGGTGCCGTAGTCGATGATCGCGGGGCGATCATGATCGATGACGTGGGCGAACATCGCGTGGCTGAGGATCGATCCGGGCGACAGCGCCTTGGCGTCCTCGCGATAGGCGAGCTTGTGGATGGTCGCGGTGTCGCCGTCGAGCGTCCATAGCTGTGCGGCTACGGGCCGGCCGCGGTAGCGGGCGATGCCGAGGCGCAGCGCGGCGGTGCTTTCGGCCATGGCGCGCAGGAAGGAGGGGCTGCCTTCGCCCGGCTTCCAGCTGGCGGCGTAGATCGCCTCGTAATCGGCCCAGGCTTCCGGATCGAAACTGGTGTGGATGGCTATATCGAGCGGGGTCGCCCTGGTCTTGCGCTTGACCGTGTTGCGCAAGCGGGAGGGGCGGGCGGCCCAATATTGTTCGAACGACAGCCCGGCGGTGTGGGCGATCCAGTTGGCGGTCGCCTCGCTCTCGCGCCCCCACCAGCCGGCTGCGCGGAAGGCGCTCGCGGTCAGCGCGGCATCGGCGGAGTCCATCGGGGCGAGGGTGATATGCGCGAAGCGGGGCTTCAGCGCCTGCGCGGCGGCGGCGAGCAGATAGGCCCGCGGCTCGCCGGTGAAGGCGGGGCCGGTGCGCAGGGAGTACCAGCTGGCATAGGCCTCGCCCGTGTCGGTCAGCAGCAGCCAGGCGGCATCGGCGCCGTCGCGCGCGCAAACCGCCACAAGCGGCGTATCGCCCAGCACATGATCGCGCGTCATGCGGAACCAGCCCGGCCGGTGATAGGGCGAGGGATGCGCGTCGAGCGCCGCGTCCAGCGCGCCGAGATGATCGAACGACGCGACCTCCTCGGCCCGGGGTGCGGCGCGCGTCGCCATCAGCGGCCCAGCCTTCGCAGTGCGCGATAGGCGACCGACTTGGCGAGATTCTGGTGCGGGAAGCGGTGCGGCATGGCGGGATCGAGCCCGGCCTTGCGCAGCACCGCGTTCAGGCCGTGCGCCTGTTCCTCGCGGTAGCTCCACTCGCTGCGCCAGGTGACCGATAGCGAGATCGACGGCTCCGGCCCGTTACGCACGAAATGCGGCGCCTTGACGGGCACGTAGATGCCCTCGCCGGGGCCGATGGCTATCGGGTTTCCCCGGGCCAGGAAGCCGGCGTCGAACGGCAGGTTGCGGTGGCCGCCGGCGTGGAAGCGTTCATGCTCGCGCGCGGCGACGATGCTTTCGTCGCCTGCGGGGAACACCGTCATCGTCTTGGTGCCGCGGACCTGCATCAGGATATTGTGTTCGGGATCGAAGTGGAACGGCGTGATTGCGTTCGGCGAGGAGACGAAGATGAACGCCTCGAGCTTGATCATCTCGCCGGTGGCGGCCTCCACGACGGGCCGCAGTTCGGCGAGGATATCGCAGAGCAGGGCGCGGCAGGCGGCGTCCTGCTCCACGAACTTGAGCACCATCCAGGAGCCGTTGGCCTCGATCGATCGCAACGTCTCGGCGGCGGACAGGCCATTGTCGGCGAGGTCCGCGGGATCGATGCCGATCGGGATAGCGGCGAGATTGCGCTCTACATCGACCGGGCGCATCCGGCCTGCGAGGGCGATCAGCGCGTCCAGTTGCAACATCGGATGGCCGGGCAGGGTATGGGTCAGCCGGCCGGCGCTTTCTGGATAGAGCGCGGCGAAGGTCGCACGGGCGGTTTCGGGAAAATACTCAGCCATTGTCCGGCACTCTCGAACGCAGCGCGCGCAGGCCGGCGGCGGCGGTCTCCGCCGTGCGGGCGAGCGCATAGGTGGCGGCGCCGCGGGCGCCAGCCAGGGGCAGCGTGACGCGGACGATCGCGCGGCGCTCGGCCCAGATCGAATCGATCATGCTGTGGTTTTCCACCGCGCAGCTGTCGATCCAGTCGAGCGCGGGCCGATCCAGCAGGGCGAGATTTTCGATCTGGAGGAGGACGCCGGGGGAGAAGCGGGCGTAATCCTCATCGAAAGTCGTCTTGAAGGCGAAGCCGCCGGGGGGCGTGAGGAAATTGACCAGCATGGCGATCGGCCGGCCGTCCAGATCCATCCGCAGCATATCGAGCTTGCCTGCGGCCTCCGCCCCGGCGAGCGCGGCGTGGAAGAAGGCGCGGGTGGCGGCACCGGCGGCGAGCGCGGAGCCGGCCTGGCCCTTCCAGCCCTTTGCCTCCAGCGCGAGATAGGCATCGGCCCAGGCGGCGCGATCCTCGGGCGCGGCGAAGCGACGGGTGGCGAGCGTGCCCATCTCCGCGAGGCGCGCGGCGAGGCGTTTCAGCTCCTTGCGCTTCTTCTTGCGGACATGCGTTTCGTAATAGGCTTCGGGCGACAGATCGCCCGCGAGCGCGGCGCGTTCGATGCGGTGGACCGTCGGGCAGGGGCGGCCGAGCGCCTTCGCCGCCGCGATCAACGCGCGGTGCGCGGGGCCGTGTTCGGCAAGGCCGGTAAAGTGGATCAGGCCCCTGGCCCAACTGCTGCGGTCGAGTGCGTCGAGCATCGCGGACCAGGCGGCGATTTCATCGCCCGCGCGGAGCAGCGGGGAGCCGAGGAAGCTGTGATAATGCAGCCAGGTTTCAACATGGCCAAGCGGAAGTCTGCCATACTGGGGATCGATGCAGAGCGGGATCGCGCCGATCAGCCGGCCGCCCTGGTGGACCGTCAACAGCTGCACGCCGGCGGATTGCGGCAGGCTGCGCGACGCATCGAGGAACCAGGGTTCGGCGAAGACATTGGATTCGGCGGCGTGCGCGGCGAGATCATCCCACGCGGCGTCGAACACGGTGTCCGCCAGCGGACACAGCTGTGCGACGGGCGCATGCGTCCCGCGCCCGGTCGCCATTGTTTCCGCCGCGCTTGCCACGCCCCGCTGATAGGCAGCGCGCGGTTAAGAAATACTCGACACGGCTGGCGTTTGGCCCGAGGATTTCGCCGAGGACTGCTGCAGCAGGAGGCGGGAATGCGGATCGGGATCGTGAAATGCCATGGATCGGGAAATGATTTTCCGATGGTGGATGGCCGCGTTGTTACCATGACCGACGATTATTGGGCGGGGGTGGCGGTGGCATTAGCGGACCGCGACGGACCGGTCGGCGGCGACGGGCTGCTGGTGCTGACGCCCGGCGACGGGCTGCATGATTTCGGGATGCGGATGTGGAATCCGGACGGCAGTGAGGCGGAGACCTGCCTCAACGGGCTGCGCTGCGTCGCGCGGTGGGGGATGGAGAGCCACGCCTTCCTGACCGCCAATGTGAAGCTGAAGACGTCCAGCGCCAAAGTCGCGCGGGTCGATGATCTCGCGCCGGGTGTCGCCACCATCCGCGAGGAAGTGGGGCCGGCGGACCTGCAGCTTTCGTTCTGGCCGATGAACATCGGGCAAGACGAGCTGGTCGAGGAGGTCACCGACAAGCTGCCTTCGCCGCGCGCCTTCACCGCGATCGGCATGCCCAACCCGCATCTGGTGAGCTTCGTCGACGCGATCGACGAAGCCGAGCTTGAGGCGCTGGGGCGGTTCTGCGAGGGGCGGCCGCGGGTGCTGCCCAACCGCGCCAATGTGAGCTTCGTCGAGATGCGCGGGGACGATGCGCTGTTCGTGCGCACATATGAGCGCGGCGTTGGCCTCACCAATTCGTGCGGTTCGGCGATGGCGGCGGCGACCTATGCGGCGTGCCTGACGGGACGGATCGAGTACGATGCGCCGGTGACCGTGTTCAACGCCGGCGGGCGCGTGCGGGTGACCGCCGATGGCGGCGGGATGGTCGTGGTCGAAGGCAATGCCACGTTCGAGTGGCGCGGGACGATCGAGGTCAATCCGGCGCAGGAAACCGCGCAGGATCTGGAGATCGAAGAACGGTTCGATGCCGAGGTGGCGGCGTGGGACGCGGTGGTGGCCGGCATGGCGATGCCCGCGCGATCGGCCGCCGCGGCCCCGGCGGAGGAAGTGGATGACGACGTAGCGCCCGAACCCGCACCTGCGCGGCGGACGGGGGCGATATCGTGGGACAGCTTCGCGGCGGTTACGCCGGGTTCGATCGGGAAGGACGAGAATTGATAAGGGCGTTGCTGGCGTTTCTGTTGATGGCGATCGCGGCGCCGGTGGTGGCGCAGGATGCTCCGCCTGCGCCCAGGCCGGCGACGGTGCGCGTGCTGCTGACGACCGAGCTGGGGCCAGTCACGCTGGAGCTGGAAAAGGAACGCGCGCCCATCACCACGGCCAATTTCCTGCGATATGTGGCGGCCAAAAGGTTCGACGGGATCGGGTTCTACCGCGCGGTCACGGTCGCGCCGGGGTTCGGGCTGGTGCAGGCCGGGCAGCGCGACGGGGCGAAGCTGTATCCGCCGATCGCGCATGAGTCGACCACGCAGACCGGGCTGAGGCACGGCGACGGCGCGATCAGCATGGCGCGTGCGGCGCCCGGCAGCGCGGTGGCGGACTGGTTCATCATGATCGGCGCGAGCCCGGCGATGGACGCCAATCCGGCCGCCCCCGGCGACAATCTGGGTTTCGCCGCGTTCGGCCGCGTGGTGGAGGGGATGGAGATCGTGCGGCAGATCCAGGGCGCGCCGACCGACACCAACCAGGGCGAGGGCGTGATGAAGGGCCAGATGATCGCCAAGCCGGTGAAGATCCTGACCGCGCGGGTGGTGGAGCAGGCGGCACCATAAGGCGCCCCGACCGTTGATCCCGCGACAGGGCACGGACGGGAGACACGGACATGCTGACCATCGAGGAGATCGGCCCGCGCGCGCTGGCGGTGACAGCCGAGGGAGCGGCGGACAAAACCGATGTGACGCGCGCACTGGCGGCGGCGAAGGACCTGCGCGAGCGCGCGGGCGCTGACATCGACATGCTGGCGGACGTTCGAGACACGGCGCGGGTGACGCTTTCCGCGATCGGCGCGGAGCTGGCCAATTTGCCCGAAGTCATCGCGCTGTCGCGTGGCCTGCGCCGGGTGGCGGTGGTGGCGGACGAAGGCTGGATGAGGACCGCTGCGAAGATCGAAGCGAAGCTCTTATGGAGCATCGACTACCGCGTGTTCGACCGCGACGAGGCGGAAGCGGCGCGGGCGTGGGTGCTGGCGGGGTAACGGCGGCGCGAGATCGCCGGCGAACAGCACATCGCCCTCTACGCTGGAATGGCGGTGCGCGATCATAGCGCGCTGCGCGGCGGGGAACGAGAAAGGGCGGCGGTAAAGGTATTTAACGCGACGAACCGTTGGAACGGTCGCCGCCTGCAGCCCGTTTATCCGGCAAGCAATCCGGTGGGGTTTTCCATGCCTGACGAAGATGCGCGCGGCGAGCGGCCGCCGTTCGATGACGAATTCGATCTGACGGCTGTGCTGGACTATCCACATCTGGCGCTGGCCTCGTCCGCGCCCGGCGGACTCGCGCGTCTGATGCGCGTGGTGGAGGCGACGCTTGAGGATTAGGGCGGATCGTCGACTGGCATAGCGGCGTGGCAAAGCCGCGCCGTCGGCCGGAAGCTGCGCTCCCGCCGGCCAGCGCTCGGCTGATTCCGATTTAGCTGCGCTAGATTCGGGCGTCGTATGAACCCATACGGTTAAATCTGCTTGACAGCGACACGCTGTTATGGCACATATCGGGAACGCTGGGAAAGTGTGAGTCGGGCAGGCGGCGTTGGGCGGTGCGGTGAAGCCGTGTTGTCGATCGGGCGCTTCATGCCGGCTGGCCGGCGCTCGGCTGATTTCAGTTTAGTGGCGCTGAACGCGGGCCTTTGCGGGCCCTTTTTCTGTGGGGGTGGACGATGGCGAAACATGTGGACGCGCGTGGGCGCGATCTGGTGACGACCAATGGCGGCGGGTTTCCGATCAAGCGCAAGGTGCGGGCGGACGGCTGGACCAGGGCGCGCCGCCAGACCTTTCTGAATACGCTGGCAGCGACCTGCAATGTTACCGAGAGCTGCCGCGCGGCCGGCATGGCGCTGCGCGCCGTCTATCCCCTCAAGGCCCGCGACGCCGAATTCGCGGCGGCATGGGACCAGGCGATCGCCGAGGGGTTCTGGAGCGGCCGCAAGCGCCGCAACGCCACGCGCGAAGAGACCAATGCGGCGCTGATCAAGGCGTTGGCGGAGGCGATCGGCAGCGCCATCGCGCAAGGCGTGCGCGGGTGGTTTCCGGACGCCCGGATGGGGGTGGACCTGAACCGGGTGACCGCGCTTTCCGAAGATCGCGAGCGGCTGTGGCGGCAGGTTTCTGGCGCGGACTTCCTCAGCCGCGAGGAGAAGCGGGGGCTGGATGGCAGGTGAGGCTGGCCTGGTCCCAGGCGCCGCCGGCCTTCTGGCATTTGAGGCCGCGGAGCAGCGGCATCGCGAAGAAGGCGGCGAACAGCGCGGCGAGGAACGCCAGCAGGACGATACGGCGGCGGGAACGCATGGGGCCGACTAGGCGGCGCATGCGCGCGCGGCAAGCGGAGGTTCGACATGGGTAACGAGATGATGCTGGCGCGGATGATCGCGCAGGCGGAGGCGTTGGGCGGCGATCTGTCGGCCACCACCGCGATTGCCGAAGAGGCGAGCGAGGCGGGTGCGCGGCGGGCGCTGGCGCGGATCGGGCTGTCCGACGAGGCGGCCGGAGCCGACGTCGCCGAGCTGCGGGAACTGTTGCGGGCGTGGCGCGACGCCAAAAGATCGGCGTGGAAGGCGGCGGTCGGCTGGGTGGTGCGGATGGTGCTGGCACTGGTGCTGATCGGCGTCGCGGTGAAGCTGGGGTTCGGGGCGTGGGTCCGGTGAGATTCGCCGGATACGCGGCAGTGTTCGATGCGCGGGATCGAGGGGGCGATGTGGTGCGGCGGATGGAGCGCCTGCGCGGCGGACAGCGGCTTGACCGCGCGTTATGATGGCGGCGGATGGATATTGGGCGTTCTGGCCGCGGCGCGGATCGAGATTGGCGGGGTCCAGGTGCTCGCCGCGCAGCAGGCTGCGGTCGATGCGCCGGACGGTGGCACAATAGTCAATGCCGAGGCTCGAGGAGTATTGACAAATGTTATCAATGTATTGCGGGCGCATGGTTTGATCGCCGGCTGAGCCGAAGTGCGGCAAATTGGCAACAGTGACCATTTTTGCGCGCTTGCACGGAAACTTCCGTTCAGATAGTGAGTTTTCGCTGTCCTAATTGGACACTCTAGAAAGGGGATTATGATGCGGAAGCTTGCCGTCGTATTGGCACTTGCCTCCACCGCGCTCGCCTCGCCAACTCTCGCCCGTGACAAGGCTTGGTATGTTGGCGTCGAAGGCGGTGCGATGATCGTCGAAGACTTGGACTTCGATGTAACCACACCTGGCGGCGCATTCGCTGAGGACGCGCTCACCGTGGATAGCGAATATGGCTGGGATGTCGATGGCATCGTCGGCTATGATTTCGGCTTCCTACGTGCCGAAGCTGAAGTCGGCTATCGCCAGGCCGCTGTCGAAAGTCTGCTGACCACGGTCGGGCTGCCTGGTGGCGGCGCGAGCGGCACATATGAGCCGTTCGGCGGCAAGACCTCGGCGCTGAGCTTCATGGTCAACGCGCTGCTCGACTTCGGTGAAGACGACAGCATCCAGGGTTATGTCGGCGGTGGTGCCGGTGTCGCTCGCGTGAAGTTCAACGAATATCAGGCGTTCAGCAATCTGGGCACGCTGCTCGACGATTCGGACACCGTGTTCGCATGGCAGGCAATCGCGGGCGTTCGCGCTCCGTTGTCCGAGAGCATCGACGTTGGCCTGAAGTACCGTTTCTTCAACGCCGACAAGATCGAAGTGATCGACAACTTCAACAACCTGCATGAAACGCGGTTCCGGTCGCACAGCTTGCTGGGCAGCCTGATCTTCAACTTCGGCACGCCGGAAGAAGCTCCGCCGCCGCCGCCGCCGCCGCCGCCTCCGCCGCCGCCTCCCCCACCGCCGCCTCCGCCGGTTGTGGAGTGCACGCCTGGGCCGTACATCGTGTTCTTCGAATGGGACAAGTCAGACATCACGCCTGATGCCGCAACCATTCTCGACAACGCGGTTTCGGCTTACCAGACGTGCGGCAACGCGCAGGTCATGCTGGCCGGCCACGCCGACAAGTCCGGTCCGGACGATTACAACGTCGGCCTGTCCGAGCGTCGTAACGCTTCGGTCCGCGCCTATCTCTCCTCGCGTGGTATTGCCGACGGCAACATCAGCACGCAGGCATTCGGTGAATCGGCGCCTCGCGTCGAAACCGCCGACGGTGTCCGCGAGCTGCAGAACCGCCGCGTGGAAATCACCTACGGACCCGGCTCGGGCATGTAAGCCTGAAGCCGATCCGCAAGGGATTGGTACGAAATCGGGAGGTCGACCGCAGGGTCGGCCTCCCTTTTTCTTTTGGCTGACCTTTTTCAACGACCGGCCGCCATTTGGACGGCTGGCATTTCGCACCATCTCCGCTAAAGCCCACGCGTCCGCGGGTGGCCGATCCCGGCCGCTGCGCCCAACGAACGTGCGAGGGTTCATGCGCATCACGATGATCGGATCGGGCTATGTCGGCCTGGTCTCCGGCACCTGCTTTGCGGATTTCGGCCACAATGTGACGTGCGTCGACAAGGATGCCGCCAAGATCGAAGCGCTCGAGAACGGCCGCATGCCGATCTACGAGCCGGGGCTGGACGCGCTGGTGGCGGCCAATGTCGCTGCGGGCCGCCTTGATTTCACGACCGATCTTGCCGGTGCGGTGAGGGGCGCGGATGCGGTGTTCATCGCGGTCGGCACGCCATCGCGCCGCGGTGATGGGCATGCCGATCTGACCTACGTGTTCGATGCGACGCGCGAGATCGCCGATGCGATCGACGGACCGTGCGTGGTGGTGACCAAATCGACCGTGCCGGTGGGGACGGGCGACAAGGTGGAGGCGATCCTGCGCGAGAAACATGCCGCGGAGACGGTCGCGGTCGTGTCGAATCCCGAATTCCTGCGCGAAGGCGCGGCGATCGACGATTTCAAGCGGCCCGACCGCATCGTCGTCGGCACCGAAGACGCGCGCGCCCAAGGCGTGATGGCGGAGATCTACCGCCCGCTGAATCCCAATGTGCACCCGCTGCTGTTCACCGGCCGCCGGACGGCCGAGCTGACTAAATATGCGGCGAACGCGTTCCTCGCGACCAAGATCACCTTCATCAACGAGATCGCCGATCTGTGCGAGGCGGCTGGCGCGGATGTCGGCGATGTCGCGCACGGGATCGGGCTAGACAGCCGGATCGGGCCGAAATTCCTGCAGGCAGGGCCGGGCTATGGCGGATCGTGCTTTCCCAAGGACACGCTGGCGCTGTTGAAGACCGGCGAGGATTTCGAAGCGCCGCAGCGCATTGTCGAGGCGGTGGTCAAGGTCAACG
>Ga0193742_1001309_pt1 | contig 15131 bp, 16 predicted proteins | sample L2c1metaG_FD_165511 | JGI IMG/M metagenome (GOLD analysis project Ga0193742, IMG submission 165511) | Soil microbial communities from a riparian zone of the East river system, Colorado, United States - L2c1 | ecosystem: Environmental > Terrestrial > Soil > Riparian zone | place: USA: East River... | reverse complement strand
TTCTCCGCATGGAGAAATTCTTGCTGGAGCGGGCTTGAGGATCGAAGTCATGGCTTGCCGCTGACCCCAAGCCGTGTGCCATCAATGGGGTTCCCAGATCGGTGCGTCGGTGAACAGGCCGCCATCGGCAAAACCGATGCCGTAGATCAGGACCACCCCGAAGGAGAAGCTGACCAAGCCCGATGCCACGCGGAGCCGCCAATTGAATTTCGGCAAATTTACAGCCGTGAACCTGAACGGCGCCGACAGGATCAGTGTGATTAGCATCATTCCGACGATCGTCCCGAGCCCGAACAGCAGCAGATACCCGAGCGCAGCGACCGGTTCGCGGATGATAGGCAGGATCATCAGGGCGACGGCGGCCGACCCTGCCAGGCCGTGCACGAGGCCGACTACGAAGGGTCGCAGCCAGTCATAGAGCGCGATCGGGCTAAGCCCACTGTCGCGCCGCGCCAGCGGAGTGTGCTCGTCGGCGTGCCCGTGCGCGCCGGGACCGTGACCGTGTGGGTGCCGGTGCAAGTAGTCGCCGTGCGCATGGAGATGATCGTGGATGCCAAGATCATGTCCGCCGGGGCCGCCCGCATGCGCGTGGGCCGCGCCGTCCGAGTGGCCCACGCCTGCCAAGGTGAGAACGCCGAGAAGGACGAGCATGACGCCGACGGCGAATTCCATCGCCATGCCGAGCCGCGGCGGAATGACGACCCCGAACAGGATGATCGCCGCGCCGACCGCCACGACCGTGACGGTGTGCCCCACGCCCCAGGCGGCGCCGATCAGCGCCGAGCCCGCCACGCTGCGCTCGCGGCTGACGATCGTCGCAATGGCGACCACGTGGTCGGCATCGGTCGCATGCCGCATTCCGAGGAAGAATCCGAGAAGCAGAAACAACACGACGTCCGGGGCTGCTCCCGTCATTGCGCAATTTTCACGATGGCTATCCCGACCGTACTATTCTTCGTTTCAACTCGACGCGGTAATCATTGCCAAGACGTGAGCCATCCCGTCGATCCGATGGGTGAAGCCATTCATTAGTCCACATGCGTCGCCGTGCCCGGCAAGCACAGCGGGCGCGGCGAGACGACGCTGCAGAGAACGTCATCAAAATTGCGCGTCGCACGACTCCTCCTCGCCGGAACCGGATTACATCAACTCAAGCCTGGGGAATCGCGCGAATCTCCAAGACCATACTTCCCGCGGCGACTGTCAGTCCATCAGGGCGAATCCGATAGAAGGCTGGGGAGAACCCTGATTGACGCCGCCAGTTGTGGGATGCCTAACTAGTGGCCAGGCGCAGTTACGCAGAGATCTGACGATCGTTCTCGCGTGCCGCAAACCAAGCTCGCCGCGCTCGTGCTTTTCCTTAAGGGAAACAGGCCAGGAGCGGTCCGGGAGGATTGCATGCAACTCACTCCGAGAGAGTTCGACAAGCTGCTCGTCTACATGATGGCAGATGTCGCGTTGAAGCGCAGAGCCAAGGGCCTCAAGCTCAATTACCCCGAAGCCGTCGCTGTCATTTCGTCGATCGCCCTTGATGGCGCACGTGCCGGGAAGACAATTGAAGACGTAACCAAGGAAGCGCGTACCGCCCTGACCAAGGCTGATGTGATGGACGGCGTCGCCGATCTCATTCCAATGGTGCAGATCGAGGCGGTGTTCACCGACGGCAGCCGCTTGGTGACGGTGCACACGCCAATCCAGTGAGCGCGTAACAGGAGGTTAAAATGGCTGGACCAAAGGTGGGCCCCGCTGTTGCCGCAAATGTCGACCCGGCGACAGAAGACGTCCCAGTCGGCGGTTACGTGTGCAGCTCAGCGGCGGTCACATTCGACGCCGATCGTCCGGTAACGACGCTTAAAGTCCGCAATGCGGGTGACCGCCCGATACAGGTCGGATCGCACTTCCATTTTTTCGAGGTTAATCGTGCGCTGGAATTCGAGCGTGCAGCGGCCTTCGGGCTGCGCCTGAACATTCCATCTTCGACGGCAACGCGGTTCGAGCCCGGTGACGAACGCGAGGTTCAACTCGTTCCCTACGGCGGCAAACGCGCCGTCTACGGCTTCAACAATCTGGTCGATGGTCCTACCACAGGGCCGGACGCTACCACGGTCAAATCGAGGGCGGTTGCGCAGGCGGCGAAGCGAGGCTTCCGCTCGACATAGGCATGAGATCGCGTCAAACGGCAAAATCTTGAATGAGGCCACTATGCCTACAATGTCTCGACAAGAATACGTCGGCCTCTTCGGTCCGACCACGGGCGACCGCATCCGCCTGGGCGATACGGGCTTATTCGTCGAAATAGAACGTGACTTGCGCGGCGGCTACGGCGACGAGCTCGTCTTCGGCGGTGGCAAGAGCATGCGCGAAGGCATGGGCATGGACAATCGGGTGACGCGGGCGGGCGGTGCTCCTGACCTCGTGATCACCAACGTGACCGTGATCGACGCGGTGCTGGGCATCGTGAAAGCCGACGTGGGGATCAAGGACGGCCGTATCAGCGCGATCGGCAAGGCAGGAAATCCGCAGACGATGGATCGCGTTACGCCTGGCCTGGAGGTTGGCCTCGCCACCGATGCTATCTCAGGCTCGCATCTGATCCTGACGGCCGCCGGGATCGACACACACATTCATTTCATTTCCCCGCAGCAAGCGCAGGCGGCGCTCTCGAACGGCACGACCACATTGATCGGTGGCGGTACCGGTCCATCGGACGGCTCCTACGCAACGACGGTCACGTCGGGTCCCGGAAACATCAGCATGATGCTACGCGCGTTCGAAAACTGGCCGGTCAACGTCGGCATTCTCGGCAAGGGGCACGGACATGGCAAAGCGGCCCTGGTTGAACAGATCGAGGCGGGCGCGGTTGGCGTGAAATGTCACGAAGACTGGGGAACCACCCCGGCGGTGCTTCGTTCCGCGCTCTCCGTCGCAGACGACACGGACACGCAAGTGTGCATCCATACCGATACGCTGAACGAATCCGGATTCGTCGACGACTCGATCGAGGCGTTTGAGGGTCGGACGGTCCATTCGTTTCATACCGAAGGGTCCGGTGGCGGCCACGCGCCGGATATCATCAAGATCGCCGGCCTTCCCAACGTCCTGCCATCCTCGACCAACCCCACGCTCCCCTATGGCATCAATTCACAGGCGGAGCTCTATGATATGATCATGGTGTGTCACCACCTCAGCCCCGACATCCCGTCGGATGTTGCATTCACTGAAAGCCGCATCCGAGCTGAAACCATCGCCGCGGAAAACGTCCTTCAGGACCTCGGAGTAATCTCGATGTTCTCAAGCGATTCGCAGGCGATGGGACGTATCGGGGAATGCTGGCTGCGTTGCATCCAGACCGCCGATGCAATGAAGACCGGGCGCGGCAAGCTACCGGAGGACGCACCTGGCAACGACAATTTCCGGGTACTGCGTTACGTGGCGAAGATTACTATCAACCCAGCGATCACGCATGGTATTGCCGACGTGCTGGGCTCGGTCGAGGTCGGCAAGATCGCCGACCTCGTCCTGTGGGAGCCGGCGTTCTTCGGCGCCAAGCCCAAGATCATCATCAAGAACGGCTTTATAAGCTGGGCAGTGATGGGCGATCCGAACGCATCGCTGCCGACGCCGCAGCCCACCTACTATCGACCCATGTTCGGCGCCTACGGTGAGGCGCTGGCGGCCAACTGCATCACGTTCGTCTCCGGCGTCGCTCATGCTGCCGGGATCAAGGAGCGGCTGGGACTTCGCCGGCAGGTGATGCCGGTGCGAAACGTCCGCAAAATCGGCAAGCGCGATATGATCAGAAATGCCGGGACCCCGAAAATTGAAGTCAGTCCGGAAACTTTCGCCGTGACCGTCGACGGCAAGCACGCGACCGTGCAGCCCTTGACGACGGTTTCGCTCAACCAGAAGTATTTCTTCAGTTAAGGCGCTTGCCATGATCCTCATCAAGACCGTTCTGGGCAACATCGACGATCGGGAATGGGCCGAGCGCCTGTCTGCCGTGGACACCGACTTGCTCGAGATCGACCAGTGGGAAGCACAGAAGAGCCGCTTCCGCAAGATGACCGCAAAGGGTGTGGAGATCGCGATCTCAATCGACCGCGGCACCCATATCCGCGATGGAGACGTGCTGCTCTGGGATGACCGGGCGCTCTCGGCACTTGTCGCGCGAATCGAACTGCGTGACGTGATGATCGTGTATCTGGACGAGCTAATGAACCTCTCGCCCAAGGTGGCAATGCGTACATGCGTCGAACTGGGGCACGCGATGGGCAATCAGCATTGGCCCGCGTTGGTCAAGGACACAGTGGTCTATGTCCCGCTCACCGTCGATCGCAAGGTGATGGCGTCCGTCATGAATACGCATCGTTTTGAGAGTATTCGCCACGAGTTCGTACCCGGCCGAGCCGTTATTCCCTATCTCGCTCCACATGAATCACGGCGGCTTTTCGGTGGCGCGGAAGGACCGGTGCACTCCCACACGCACGAGAGTTATGCTGATATCGAATCTGCCAACGGACGCGTCCACGGACATCCGCCCAGGCGTGTCCACACACACTCGGAAACGCAGGGACAAACATCGCCGGCAACGACCGGTTCCGCGCATGACCATCGAGAATGATGGCGTCGAGGCGTCGGGCAGCGCCGCGTTTCTTACGCGGATGCTGCAATTTGGTGACTCGATGTTTCCCATTGGTGCGTTCGCATTCTCTTCCGGCCTGGAATCCGCCATTCAGGAAGGTGTCGTCACCAATGCGACCACGCTTCGAGCGTACACGCGCACCGCGTTGGAGCAGGCGGCGCGCGGTGACTGCATCGCGCTGATCGCCGCGCATCGTGCGGCAACTTTCGGCGACGTCGATACTCTCGCCCAAATCGATGCGCAGGTGTACGCGCGCAAGCTTTCAGGCGAAGCGCGGACAATGTCCGTTCGCACGGGCAAGAAGTTCACGGAGATGGGTGTGGAGGTGGTGGGCGCCCCGCTGCTTCGCACCTGGCGTGAATGCATTGAAAGGTCACTCACCCCCGGTTGCTACCCGATAGCCCTGGCGATCAATTTTGCCGTACAGGATCTGCCTGCCGGCCAAGCGTTTGTCGTGCACCAGTATGGCGTTGCGACAACGATCCTCAGCGCGGCCTTGCGGTTGATGAAAGTCAGCCACATCGAGACGCAGAAGATTCTCTACGAGCTTACCGGACCAGCGGCCGGGATGTACGAGGCTGCCGCAGCGGCGCGCCTGTCCGACATGGCAGGTTTTGCGCCGTTGAATGACATTCTGGCAGCCGTCCACACCAGAGCGCATGTGCGCCTGTTCATGAGCTGACGTTGAAGGGAGCTTCGGATGTCGAAGAATATCACGCGCATCGGCATCGGCGGCCCGGTCGGGTCAGGCAAGACCGCGATTGTGGAGGCCATTACACCGCGCTTTCTCGACCTCGGCATCAACGTGCTTATCATCACCAATGACGTGGTGACGACCGAAGACGCCAAGCACGTTCAGCGTACCCTCAAGGGTATTTTGCTGCAGGAACGCATTCTCGGAGTGGAGACAGGCGCCTGCCCCCATACTGCGGTACGTGAAGACCCAAGCATGAACCTCGCCGCGGTCGAGGATATGGAACGGCGCTTTCCGGATAGCGACGTCCTGCTGATCGAAAGCGGTGGCGATAATCTGACGCTGACCTTTTCGCCGGCGCTAGTGGACTACTTTATTTATGTCATCGACGTCGCCGCGGGCGATAAGATCCCTCGCAAGAACGGGCCCGGGATCACGTATTCCGACATCCTCGTGATCAACAAAACAGATCTTGCCCCCCATGTCGGGGCCAACCTTGAGGTGATGAAGCAGGACTCAGAGATGATGCGCGGCAGCAAGCCGTTCCTGTTCACGAACTGCAAGACGGGGGAAGGTATTCCGGAATTGGTCGCGCTGATCGAGCGGGAGTTCCTGTTTGATATCAACCCGCGCGCACGGCATTCAGCATGATACCGGCGGCCTTTCCTCCCTGGGCACGCGCTGAGGCACTCGGCGCATCGATGCCGGAATTCGCCTTGTTCCAGGATGAACCGCCGCAGATGAGTAGCGGAACTGTGGGCAAGACGGGTTTCCTGCGTCTAGGTTTCGAATACCGCTCCGGCAAAACGATCCTGGCAAACCTGGAACGTCGCGCTCCCTACATGGTGCAGCGCGCCTTGCATTGCGACGAACAGATGCCGGGCCTGGCCTACGTGTTCTTGATCACGACCACGGGCTGCTTGCTGCAGGGAGACAGGCTCGCTCTAGACATCACCCTGCGTCCACGCGCGCAAGCGCACATCACCACCCAATCGGCAACCAAAATCCATGCGATGCACGCCAATTATGCGGCCCAAAGCCAAACCATCGCGCTTGCTAATGATTCATACCTGGAGTTTCTGCCCGACCCCGTCATCCCCCACCGGTACTCGCGGTTTATCAGCGACACGCAAATCTCCGTCGCCCCGTCGGCCACATTGCTCCTTTCGGAAATCATTCAACCGGGCCGAAAGCACCATCATCCGGACGAGTGCTTCGGAGCAACGGTGTTATCGGTATCAACGGCCGCTGCGCGGCCCGATGGTCGCTCCTTATTCGCAGAGAAGCTGGCCATCGAGCCCCGGCGATATGCGATGCGGCAGACGGGCGTGATGGACTCCTTTGATGTGTTCGCCAACGTGATCCTGTGCGCTCCCAAGGACAAGGCAGATCGTATCCACGAGCGTACCGGGGCCGACATCAAACTTGCGGAGGGGATTGCGTTCGGCGCCTGCCGTTTGCCCAATGATGCCGGTCTGATCTTTAAGGTACTGGGCCGCGAAACCGCTCAAGTGAAAGCCAAGGTGCGCGAGTTCTGGAGCGTGGTACGTCAGGAGATCATCGGCGCCGCGCTACCTCCGCCCTATCTATGGCGCTAACGGATCGAGGCTTCCACAGGTGATCTCCGACAGGGGTGTCGACACATTCGAGGATCCAACAATGAACTATATCCTGGAAAGGTGGGAAAGCCTCTCCGCATCGTCCGGCATAGTGCGGTTCTTCGACATCAATTTGCGCAGCATCGGGCAAGTCATGTTTCAGAACAACCCGCTAACCGGGCTTCTCTTTCTGGCCGCGATCGCCTGGGGTTCTTACGCAGCTGGGGTTCCCCGAGTGGCAATTGCCGGCATCCTCGCTGTCGTCGTGGCGAACATGACGGCCCGATGGCTTAACGCTGACAGCGCTGCGCTCCATTCCGGGCTCTATGGATATAACGGCATCCTTGTCGGACTTGCGTTGGCTACGTTTTTATCTCCGAACGCACTCATGTGGGTCTATGTGGTCTTGGGGGCGGCAGTTTCGGTCATCGCGATGCTTGGGACAGCCAATGCCATCAAGCCCTTGGGTTTATCCAGCCTCACGTTTCCGTTCGTGCTCACGACGTGGCTCCTTCTGTTGGCCACGTATGGATTTTCCGGCCTCAAAGGGGCCGCACTACCGACTGGCGACGTTGTCATTGCGTTTCAACCCTACGAGGCTAGCCCACTTAAGCTGATCGAACTCCTCCAGGGTGCGCTTAATAGCATCTCGCAGGTCTTCCTGAAGGCGAGCGGCGTGTCCGCCCTTCTGCTGCTCGCTGGCCTGGCTGTGAATTCGTTGGCTGCCGCCGCATTCGCTCTTGCCGGTGCGATACTGGCAGTTCTGGCGGCCCATCTTTTCGGCGCCGAAAGCGAACTTGTCACCGGCGGCCTTCTGGGTTTCAGCCCTGTTCTAACGGCGATTGCGATCGGTGCCGTATTCTACCGACCGAGCTGGCGAGTGGCGATCTATGCCATGCTGGGCACATTGTTTACGGTCATCACACAAGCAGCACTGAACGTCGCCTTGACGCCGTTCGCCATCCCCGCGCTCACCGCGCCTTTTGTGCTCGTCACATGGATTTTCCTCCTTCCGCGCCAGTGCTTCGAACCGTCGGCGTCGGCCGCACCAGATGATGCCGCGTCAGCGCGTACAACCTAGATCCTCCTTTTTGGAAGCCCACATGCCTCACCTAGGTTTCGTAGTACTCCAAGACGAACTCGGACGTCATCGCGTCTTGGATTTCAAGCTCTTGGATTTCAAGCTCTTGGATCTCAAGCTGTCGCTGGTGGAGGACTGAGCCATGGGACTCGTCGGGATATTGCTCGGACTCGCTCTGATGATGTGGCTTGCCTATCGGGGGTGGACCGTACTCATCGTAGCTCCGGCGGCGGCCATCCTCGCCGCTGCGATTTCGGGTGAGCCGCTTCTCGCTCATTGGACGCACACTTTCATGGGCGGTGCTGGCCGATTCGTCACGCAGTGGTTTCCCATGTTCCTGCTTGGCGGGTTGTTCGGCAAGCTGATGGATGACAGTGGGTCGATCACCTCTATCGCGCGTTTCCTGACTGAACGGTTGGGAACACGACGCACGATACTTTCAGTGGTGCTGGCTTCGGCCGTGGTCACCTACGGAGGCGTCAGCGTCTTTGTTGCCTTTTTCGTGCTGGTCCCCATGGCAAAGGAGATGTTCCGAGCCGCGGACATCCCCCGCCGCTTAATGCCGGCGACCATCGGTCTCGGGGCGTTCACGTTCACGATGTCGGCCTTGCCGGGAACGCCGTCTGTCAACAATGCCATTCCGATGCCGTACTTCGGCACAACCACCTTCGCGGCGCCCGGTCTGGGCATCATCGCTTCGATCATCATCATGATTATCGGCATGTGGTGGCTCCGCCGCGCAGAGGCGTTGGCGCGCAAGGCCGGCGAGGGTTATGGCGTCGGCTCGGAAGTGTCTCCCACTGTCGACGAGACGGTTCGTGTGAAGGCGACAGCGACCGGTAGTTTTGATCCAGCAGAGCTTCAGCATGGCGGGCACAGCACCAGCCTGCCCCCCTTTGCTATCGCCGCATTGCCGCTCGTTATGGTCATCTGTACCAACTTCCTGATGTCGTTGATTGTCTTCCCACGGCTGGATTTTTCGTTTTTGGCAAAAGAGGTGTGGGGCGAGACTACGATCGGAGCGGTGGCCGGCGTCTGGTCCGTTGTTATTGCGCTCGCGGTTGCGACCCTGACCGTCATTGCCCTCAACTTCAAGCGTTTCCCGGCGTTGCGGGAAAGCCTGGATGCTGGCGCCATTTCCTCTGTGTTGCCGATCCTGACGATCGCCAGCCTCGTTGGCTTTGGTTCGGTGATTGCGGCTCTGCCGGCGTTCGCGGACGTACGTGACGCGTTACTCTCGATTGGCGGTGGCCCCCTGATCTCTCTCACAGTCGCCATGAACGTGCTCGCCGGACTTACCGGTACCGCATCCGGAGGAATGGCGATCGTGCTCAGCATACTCGGCGACACCTATATGCAGATGGCCGCTGAGTACGGAATCAATCCCGAGCTGCTGCATCGCGTGACCACGATTGGCGCTGGCACACTCGATGCATTGCCGCACAATGGCACAGTCTTATTGCTGTTTCAGATCAGCGGGCTGACCCACCGCGAGAGCTATTTCGATATGGTGATGACGGTAATCGTAACCTGCATCATTGCACTTGGCGCAGTCCTTGTCCTGGGCACGGTGTTCGGGTCGTTTTGACGACAGAGGCATCGCTACTTTGGATGGTTGCTGCGACATCAATGAATTGGCGTGACGTTGGGCTGGAGCGGTCGCGATAGCTGCAGGGGCAGGCATCTACGCACTGCGGTGGGAACGATTTCGCGAGCGAAGGAGTCGATGAGTGGAGGGATAGCATCGGAATTCGTATCGGAGCATCCTCAAGGGCACGGAGCCGGTCGACCTGCCGACAAAGTTCGAGTTGGCCATCAACCTCAAGACGGCAAAGGCGCTTGGTCTCACCGTGCCATCCGGCGCCTCGCCATCGCCGACCAGGTGATTGAACATTGGGGCATGTCTGTTCATGGCACCTGGTCGACCTCGCCATTCCGGCGAACGTCTGCTTTGCGCGGAGCAGTCATTCCATAACCAGCCATTATGCGAATGGACGCTACAATATGTCGGCTGAGTTAGCGCCCTCTCCTGTCCAAATTCGAAACCAGAAATCGATAAGCTTGCTACTCAGCAACCTACCGGCTGAAGAGTCCAACGTACGACATTCTGTTCGCCAACCCACACACTTCGTAGTGCTCCTAGTGCGCGAACAACGCGTCATCCATCGTCTTCGGGCGATCGACCGTGCGCGCCGGAGCAAACTCCATCTGATCCAGGATGTCCTTCCTGATATCGACGCCCTTTGCGACTTCGGTCAGCACCAGTCCTTCAGCGGTCACCTCGAAAACGGCCCGTTCGGTGATGATCTGGGCGCGCTGGCCCCGGTTCACCACCCCGTTGCGCACGGGATAGGTGATCTGCTCCGCGTTGTTGACGAACTTCCGGACTTTGCCCTCCTTGACGATGCTCAGTCCCTTCTTGTCGGTATCGATCTGGAGTCCCGCGGTCGTAAAGGTTCCGGTAAATATCAACTCGCGCGCGTTATGAGCGATATCGATAAATCCGCCGGCACCCGGGTTGAAGCTGCCGAACTTGCTCACGTTGACATTGCCGGCTGAGTCGAATTGCGCAAAGGCCAACGCCGCGAACTCGCAATTGCCGCCGTCGATGAAATCGAATTGCGCAAGTCCGTCAAGCAGCCCCTCGGGGTGGCGGTTTGCGGAAAACTGCCAGTTGCTCATGACCAATCCGCCGAACGGGCCATGTTCGGTGGTGAAGGCGTAGTCCGCGATCCTGCCGTTGTCGAAGGCACCCTGCTCCGCCATGACCAAGGGCGTGTCGGAAGCCGCCCCGAACCCGAAGATACTGACCACGCCCGGCTTGATCTCCTGTGCCGTGCGGCGCGCAATGATCTTGTCCGCCCCGAACGGCACACCGGGAATCTTTGACGGGTCGTAGGCCTGTCCACCGAGATAGGCGGTATCCTGCTGGACTTCCGTCGTCATCATCTGCTGCGGATCGAGCACGATATGATCGACGAGCACCCCCGGAATCTTGACGGACTGGGCACGGCGGGTTCCACGCTCGACGCGCCGGGAGACCTGCGCGATCACCAGCCCGCCGCCGGCCTTCGCGGCCAGCGCCAGCGCCAGCGAGGACGACATCAGCGCCTCGGTTTCGAACGACAGGTTTCCTGCGTCGTCGGCCTCACCCGCACGAATGATGGCGACATCGATGTTCCAGGTCGGATAATACAGATACGGCTTGCCGCGAAACTGGATTTTTTCGACCAGACTGTCCGTGGCGCGCGCCGTCAGGCGGCCGCCGGTCTGGTCCGGATCGATATAGCAGCCAAGCCCGATCTCGGTCATGTAGCCCGGGCTTCGGCGCGCGACTTCACGCAGCCAATGCATGCTGGCGCCGATCGGCCAGCTATAGGCCTCGATCGCATTCTCCCGGATCAGGCGCATCAGTTCGGGGCGCTTGCCGGTCGCCGGATTCATCGGGTTGATGTAGGAGCCCGATACGATCCGTTTCATCAGGCCTTCGATAGCGACATGGTCCATTCCGCGAATGCCGACGCCATCGCCGGTGCCGCACGGAAAGTAGAATGTCAGGTCGCGCGGCGCGCCTTCGCTGAGATATCGCGCGGCCAGGCTCTTGAGGACCAGATCGGGCGTGATCCAGCCGATGACGCCAACGCTGGCGACGGTCTGGCCACTCTTGATTGCTGCGACCGCGGCTTCTGCGGAACAGAACTTGTTCATCTTGTATTCCTTCAAGCGAATTAGACTTTCATGCCGAACTTGCGGAGCGTCGCCTTCGAGGCGTCGTCGTTGCAGTTCTCGGCGAATATCCGGTTGGCAAGCATGTCGCTGGCTTCGGCGTTGCCGTTGATCAAGGGTGCAAAGAACCTTTTAGTGCTGGCGACGGCAACGCGCGGAAGCGCGGCGAGCCGTTCCGCCACCGCGATCGCTTCGCTCTCGACATCGGCCTGCGGCACCAGATAATCCGCAAGCTTGAGTTCATAGGCTTGTGTTCCCGTAATCGGCTCGCTTGCCCAGACCAGGCGCCGGGCCGTTACCGGACCAACCCTCGCGCTGAGTGAAGCCAGCGCCCATGGCGGCAGCCAGCCGTTCGGCACCTCCGGCATGTGCCAGCGGCATTCCGGATGCGTCACGATCAGGTCGCAGCCGGTTGCGAGCCCGACTCCGCCGCCGAGCGCAAAGCCGCTGACCGCGGCGACGACGGGCTTTTCGAGGAATCCGATCGCGCGCACGATTCGCGCCGTCTCGGCCTCGTGGTGGCACATCTGCGCGATGTTCATGGTCGCCAGTTCCTTGAGATCGCTGCCCGCGCAGAAGCCGGGAGCGGTCGCGGAAACCACGATCGCGGCGATGCCGTCATCGTGCTCGAGCTCGGCGAAGGCGCGGCTGAAATCCTGCATCAGCTCGGTGCCGAGCGCGTTGCGCCGGTTCGAACGGTCGATGGTCAGGATGGCGACCTGACCCTGCTGCCGCCGTTTCAACATGGATCGACCTTTCGTTTCTTGTTGGTCATCGGCTGCCGAACCGCTCCAGCGTCTCGCGCGCGACCGGATGACGGCAATTGCCGGCAAAAACCTCGTTCGCCTCGATATCAAGGATTTCGGATTGGCCGGATATGCCGGGCATGAAGAAGCGCTTGGTGGCGGATACCGCTGCCGCCGGCAGGCCGGCCAGCCTTTGCGCCAGCGCCATCGCGGTTTCAAGCGCGTTTCCATCCTCAGCGAGATGGTCCACAAGGCCGAGGCGACCGGCTTCGCGTCCGTCGAACGCCTCGCTGGCAAAGCAAAGCTTTCGTGCCGACACCGCGCCCACCCGCGAAACCAGCGCGCCAAGGCCCCACGGCGTCAGCCAGCCGATCGGCACTTCTGGCAGGTGCCATCGTGCGGAATGCGAGGAAACCACGAGATCGCAGGAAACCGCCAGAATGAAGCCGCCGCCGAGCGCAAAGCCTTCGACGGCAGCGACCACCGGTTTGCGGATGAGGCCGACAAGCCGGGCCATGTCCCCGGTCTCGGCTTCGAACCGGCACATCTCCTCGAGCGACAGGCGGCCGATGAATTTCAGGTCGCTCCCGGCGCAAAAGCCTGGCGCCTCTCCGGTCAGGACAATGGCGGCGATTTCCGGATCCGTGTCGAGACGACGGAGCTCCTGCACCAGCGCCGCGACCAGATCCCGGTCCATCGCATTGCGCCGCTGCGGCCTGTTGATGGAGAGGATGCCGATTCGGCCCTGCGTGCTGACGTCAAGCATCGGTCGGCTCCGAGGGCACCGCGCCGAAATACAATTGCGCGACGATGGGCGAGGATTTCAGCTCGTCGGGCGCGCCCTGCGCCGAAATCGCGCCGGCGGCGAGAACATAGGCCCGGCTTGCCACTTCCAGCGCCATCGCCGCATTCTGCTCGGCCAACAGAATGGTCATTCCATCTCGCGCCAGCTTCATGACGGTCGCCGATATTTCATCGACGATGACCGGCGCGAGCCCGAGCGTCGGTTCGTCGAGCAGCAGGCATTTGGGCTTTGCCATCAATCCTCGAGCGATCGCCACCATTTGCTGTTCACCGCCGGACATCGAACCGGCACGCTGGTTGCGGCGCTCGCCGAGCCTCGGAAACATCGCGAACATCGCATCGATGTCGGGCTGGATATGGTTGCGATCGGGACGGTGATAGGCGCCCATGATCAGGTTTTCGAGCACGGTGGACTGCGCAAAGACCTGACGGCCTTCGGGCACCAGGGCGATGCCCAGGCCTACGCGCTTCGGCGTCGACAAGGTCTCGATCTCGGCACCATCAAGCCTGAGCGAGCCTGAAGTTGCGCGCTTCAATCCGGCGATCAGCCGCATGGTGGTCGACTTGCCGGCGGCGTTCGAACCGATCAGGGCGACCACTTCTCCCGCGCCGACCTTGAGATCGATCGAGCGCAAGACCTGGTTCTTGCCGTAGTGGGCAGATATCGCGGAGAGCTCAAGCATGATGGCTGCGTCCCAAATAGGCGGTTACCACGCCGGGATCCGCAAGCACGTCGTGCGGACGACCCTCCGCGATCTTGCAGCCCTGCTGAAGTGCAATCGCCTGATCGGCGAACTTGGCGAGAAACGCCACCTTGTGGTCGATGATGCACAGCGTCGTGCCATGGGCGCGCAGGTCGCGCAGAACATTTTCCAGGTTGTGGACCTCGTCATTGCCCAGTCCCGATGCCGGCTCGTCGAGCAGCAACAGCTCCGGTTCGCACATCATGGCCATGGCGACGCCGAGCATCTTCTCCTCGCCATAGGACAGTTCGGCCGCGGATTTCTCCGACGCCCCCTGCAAACGACAGAGCGTGAGCGCGTTTTCCGCCCGCGCACGCAACACTGCTTCGCCCTTGCCGGGCGCCAGGAAGCTGCTGATGCGACTGTGATCCTTGATACGCGTGAACGCGAGAAAGCTCGCGATCATGACGTGCTCGAATACCGACAGCTCCGAAAACAGCTGCGGGTTCTGGAACGTCTTGATCACGCCCAGCGATGCGATGACGTTCGGCTTTGCGCCTGCGATATCCTGCCCCTTCCACAACACGCGGCCGGCAGTCGGCGGCAGCAACCCCGCCAGCAGGTTGAGCAGCGTGGTCTTTCCGGAGCCGTTCGGCCCGAATATGCCGATGATCTGGCCCTTCTCGATGCCGAACGAAATATCCGACACCGCGACTAGGCCACCGAAGCGCTTGGTGAGATTTTCGACCTTAAGAAGCATGGGTTCGCCTTTTGAAAAGACCGGCAGCGAGCCCGACAATTCCGCGCGGCATCACCAGAATCACGAGAATGAGGATCATGCCGTAGACCCCCACGCGCAATTCCGCGGGCAGTTCGATCATATGCGGCAACGACGTCAGCACGAGCGCGCCGACCACCGGTCCGAGGATCGTGGAAACACCGCCGAGCAGCACCATGGCGATGGCATCGAGCGATTGCGTGACGGAAAGATAGGACGGCTCAATATAGCCGGTATAGAAGCCGTAGAGCGCGCCGGCGAAGGAAGCGATCACGTTCGAAATCGTGAATGCCAGCAGCTTGTAGCGGAACGTATCGATGCCGAGCGTCTGGGCGAGATCCTCATTGAGCCGGATCGCCGAAAAATTCCGCCCGATCCA
>Ga0193742_1001308_pt1 | contig 15132 bp, 10 predicted proteins | sample L2c1metaG_FD_165511 | JGI IMG/M metagenome (GOLD analysis project Ga0193742, IMG submission 165511) | Soil microbial communities from a riparian zone of the East river system, Colorado, United States - L2c1 | ecosystem: Environmental > Terrestrial > Soil > Riparian zone | place: USA: East River... | reverse complement strand
GCAACGGGTGGCGAAACTAAGATCCGTATTCGTGGTTACAGCTCAATCAATGCAGCTACAGATCCGTTGTATGTGGTTGACGGTGTGGTATGGACAGAAGGAGGCGGTGCACTTAACCCTAATGATATTGAAACTATTGATGTGTTGAAAGATGCATCGTCAACCGCTATATATGGTACACGAGGTGCAAATGGTGTTATCCTTGTAACTACCAAGCGTGGTAAAAAAGGCGGTAGTGTTAGTTATGATGCTTACGGAAGTATAAGTAACATGGCCAAAGAACTTCCGGTATTAAACGCGCAGCAGTTTTTACATGTTGAAGATGTATCCTACGCTAATATTAAAAAATACGACCCAACAGGCTGGGCTGCCGGAAAATATGTTGATGACGATCCGGTAAAAATCCGTACAGCACTTATCGGAAAGCTTTTTGATAAAAACCTGAACCCGTTATATGATGTTGACTGGCAAAAAGCGACTACCAGAACAGCTTACAGCCAAAACCACAACGTTACTTTTACTGGTGGTACCGATAACCTTACTTACGGCTTATTTTTAAACTATGCCGATGATGAAGGTATTATTTTAAACAGTTACCAAAAACGCTATAACGCGCGTTTAACTATTGATAACCAGATAAAGCCATGGTTAAAAGTTGGCGCTACATTTAACTATAACAACTCAGAGCGTCGTTCTGCCGATGACGGAACAGGCGGCAATAACATACCTCGTATGTTAATTGAAATGATCCCAATTGTTCCTATCAAATATCCTGATGGCACATACGGAAAAAGAACCGACTATCCCAACATGGAAGGCGGCGATAACCCGGTAGCACAAGCCAATGAAGTATATAACCTGTACCGCACCCGTGTTTTCAGCGGTAATGGTTATTTGAATTTTAATCTTGCTCCAGGCCTTGAATTCCGCAGTACCCTTGGTGTTACCACTTCATCAAATTACGACCCTCATTTTTCGAGCGGTTTAGTAGGTGGTGCTACGGCCGACCAGAGCAACAGTTCAGCTTCCATCAATGAGCGTAATGATACGTTCTGGCAATGGGAAAACCACTTTACCTATAACAAGGTGTTTAATAAAATACATTCATTAAATGTTGTTTTAGGTACCGAGCGTCAAAATTTCAAAGAGCTTAGCGTGGGATCGTCTACGTCAAACTTAGCTGATAATTTTTTTCAATATAATAACCTTGGCGCTGGCTCCGTACCAGGTACTCCTGCATCAGGTTACTTTGCATGGCAGATACAATCATATTTTGCCCGTGTAAATTATGGTTATAAGGATAAATATTTGTTAACCCTTACCGGTCGTGAAGATGGCTCATCCCGTTTTGGTACAGGATCAAAATATGGGTTCTTCCCATCAGCGGCTTTGGCATGGCGTGTATCTCAGGAGGATTTCCTGAAGGATAACAAAACCATATCAGACTTGAAATTAAGGTTTAGCTATGGTTTAACCGGTAACTCCGAAATTGGTCAGTACAGGTCACAGGCGCTTTTACCAATAGGCAGCTATCCATTTGGCGGTAACCGTAATTCGGCAACCGTAATTGATATCGGCAGCCCGGGTAATTCTGATCTTCAGTGGGAAAAAACATCTGAATACAACTTTGGTATTGCATTTGGGTTGTTTAACAACAGGATAACTTTAGATGCAGATGCTTACTACAAAAAAACAAAGGCATTATTGCTCAATGCACCACTTCCGGAAACCAGCGGATTTAGCAGCGTTTATAAAAATATAGGAAGTCTTCAAAATGAAGGCATTGAGTTAACACTGAACACCGTCAATATAAAATCAGAAAACTTTAGCTGGAACACCACATTTAACATATCGTTCCTGAAAAATAAAATTCTGCATTTAGGTGATGCCAATGACGATATATTCCTTGATCCAACTTTCCTGTCGCAGTTTAACTTATTGCGTGTAGGACAGCCGGCCAGTGTTTTTTACGGCTACAAAGTGTTAGGTACCTGGGGAACTGCCGAAGCAGCCGAAGCAGCCAAGTATAACATGCTGCCAGGCGACCTGAAGATTTTAGATAAGAACGGCGATGGAAAGATCACTGTAGACGATAAGGAAATTTTAGGTAAATCAACGCCTTCTGGCTACGGTACATTTACCAATACCTTTAAATACAAAAACATTGATTTAGGTGTTGAACTGCAGTTTAACTATGGTAACCAGATCATGAACTTAACCCGTCACTCTGGTCAGGACCGTACCGGGCAGGCTAATAGCTATGCAACCGTGTTAAACGCCTGGACTCCAACCAACCAAAATACCAGCATAGCCGAGGACAGACCAGCCTATGTATACTATTCAACAGAAATTTACTCTACCAAGGTGGAGAGCGGAAATTTCATCCGGGGCCGAAACGTTACCCTGGGTTATACTTTCCCTACTTCAATAACCAACAAAATTAAATTAAGCCGCTTAAGGGTTTATGCACAGGCTCAAAACTTGTTCCTGATCACCAAGTACACCGGGTACGATCCTGAAACTTCTACTTACAACGGTAGCAGCAACTTTACCCAGGGTATACAATTTTATGATTATCCTAAGCCAAGAACCTTTTTACTTGGTTTAAATGCAAGTTTTTAATTAAATACTTAAATAAGTTTATTATGAAATTTAATTTGAAAAAATACAGGATCGGTCTGTTAGCACTGATCGTTATAGCAAGCGCCACCGGTTGTAAGAAGTATCTCGATGAAGATAGCCGGAGTAACTTTACACAAGAAAATTACTTTACTACCGAGAATCAGGCCCGTATTTTTGTAAACGGTATTTATGGAGGTAATATTAATAGCATCAACTATGGCCTTTACTTTTTCCAGAATGGGGATGCTTATGGCGAGGCTCCGTTTATTACACTTGAACTTTTTGCCGGTCATACCACTACGCTTGGTCAAAGTACAAATAACAAAAAAGTAATAAATCAAAATACAGATCCCACTAACCCGGGTTTTGAAACTGTATGGAAAAGCTGCTATACCGCTATTGAAGAATGTAATATTGCTTTGGCCCGCATCCCGGCTATCAGCATGCCTGACGCTACAAAAAACGCGATGCTGGGAGAAGTTTACTTTTTAAGGGCATTTTATTACTATCATTTGGTAAGGTTATATGGTGATGTTCCATTGCTCACAACCCCTGTTGACATCAAAAGCCCGCTTTTATATCCTGAACGTACGCCTAAAGAACAGGTTTATGATCAGGTAGTAAATGATCTGCTTGCAGCCGAAAAATCAGGCATGCCAAATGTTGATCAAACTGGTAAGGTATCATTAGGTGCGGTTCACACGCTATTATCAAGTGTTTACCTTACTATGGCTGGTTATCCGTTGCAGAAAACTGAAAATTATGCTAAAGCAGCAGCTGAGGCCCAACAGGTATTGCCATTATATACATTATTTGATGATTATGCCTTTTTGCATGATAATCCACATAAAAATCTGGGTGAATTAATATTCCAAAGCCAGTACCTGGTAGGGGTAGCCACCAATGCAATAACACAATTAACAGTTCCTTTTAACCTTCAGGTAGGAGCTTATGGGGATCACCTGGGCGCGATGATCCCTACAGACGACTTTTTCAAAAGTTATGAGGCTGGCGATAAGCGTACTGAAGAGAAACAATTTTATTTCTCTAAATACCCTTCTGCAGACAATCCTGCCGATACTATTAATTTTGGTGAACACTGCCTTTATAAATACTTCCAGGTAGAAAGTTCTGTATCGGGTACTGCCAACAGCGGGAAATGTGATGAAAACTGGACCCTTTTACGTTTGCCCGAAGCCATGCTGATATATGCTGAAGCTACAAATGAGGTAAGCGGCCCAACCCCCGAAGCTTATACACAAATTAATAAAATACGTGCGCGTGCCAATCTGCAACCATTAAGCGGGTTATCAAAAGATCAGTTCCGCGAAGCAATATGGAAAGAGCGTTATCATGAGCTTGCTTATGAAAATAAAGCTTATTTTGATATTCAGCGTACTCACCAGGTATATGATGTAAAGAATAATAAATTTGGTCCGGCAACCTCAACTCCAAATGAGCAGGGGGTTACCATGAAGGAGCAATATTACCTGTGGCCGGTTCCGCAGCGTGAAAGAAATACCAATACCAAACTTACCCAAAACACGGGTTGGTAAACCGCTTTGGGTCTCCTGGGAGACCCAAAGCGGACAAAAACAAAAAGGCCAGCTGCATCAGCTGACCTTTTTGTTTTTGTTTTAATGCCATTCCTCATGGTAAACAAATTTGGGCATTTGCCATTTATAGCGTATCGACAGTAAACGCAGGGCAAGACCAATAGCACAGGCCAAAACAATCGCAATACCAGCGCTTATGCCAATGTATTCAAAACCCAGGTAAGCCGCCCCGGTAACTATAGAGGCGCTGGCATATATCTCTTTATGAAACAGCAGCGGGATATCATTACACAACACATCGCGCAATACACCACCGGCACAGCCCGTTATCATGCCGCTTAATAAAACTATGGTGGTTGGCAGGTTTATTTGCTGTGCTATCTGGCAGCCAATAATGGTAAATACAACCAAACCCAAAGCATCAAGGTATAAAAACAGCTTTTTTAATTTGGTCATTACAGATGCTATGAAAGCAGCCAGTATAGCGGCCCCTGCGGTGATCAGTAAATACTCAGGGTGTTCAACCCAGCTCATGGGGTAATGGTTAAACAAAATATTACGCACCGTGCCGCCACCCAAAGCGGTAACCCAGGCAATAATGCAAACTCCCACCCAGTCCATATCGCGCCTGCCGGCTGATAAGGCGGCCGTCATGGCTTCGGCAATAATGGCTATGATATATAAAATATGCAGCATAATAATTTGAAAAGCAGGTGTTGATATGCCTGTTTAACAAATATAATTATTTAGCTGGTTTTAATACTCCAATTATAGTTATGACGCGGAAAGCTCATTCAGCGGCTTTGATCCAGTTTTTGCCCTCGTAAAAGCGTGTCACCAGCATGGCCGCAACAGTATCGCCAGTGGCGTTTAAAAGGGTGGCCATGGGGTCAACCAGGGTGCCAATGATCATGGCCGGGGGGAGGGCCTCGGGCGGGAAGCCGTAGGCGGAGATGAACAGCAGTTCGCCTATATAGCCACCATTAGGTATACCGCCTTCAACCAGGCTCACCAAAACGGTCATGGCCAGGGCAAGGGCTATAGTATCGGCGCTGTTAAAGCTTTTTCCAAACAGGGCAAACACTACCACCATTTTTACAATAGACGAGATACTGGAGCCATCCTTGTGCAGCGTACCCCCAAGCGGGATGGTAACATTGGCAATCATATCCGGGATGCCCATTTTTTTAGCGGCATCAAGGTTTGCAGGTATGGTGGCAATACTGCTGCATGTGCCCACTGCCGTTGCCGATGGTATGATGTTGTTTTTCCAGTATCTTTTTATACCGGTTATGCCGCCGGCTATAAAAGCGTACAAGCTAAATATCACTACAAAATAAAATGCACCCAGCCCGTAATACAACGCCATAGAACGGGCATATCCACCAAATAATTGTGGACCGAACACGCCTACCTGGTAAGCGAAATAAGCCCCCAAACCAATTGGCCCGAGCTTCATGATGAGGATGAATATATTTTTAAATACCTCATTGCCGCTGTGCAAAAAACGGGCGAAAGCGGCGCCTTTTTCCCCTGATCGTAAGGTAGCAAAACCTATCAGTATCGAAAAAATGATGGCGGCAAGCATGCTTTTTCTCGAAAGTAGTTCGTAAAACTCGCCGGTAGTAAATAATTGGGTAAGCTGGTCGCCAAATGGTTTTTTAACAGTTGCCTCAGTTATAGGGCTGGCTACCAGGTGCTGGTGTATAGGAAATATCCAAGCGGCTATTATAGTTAAAATAGCGGCAATAAGTACAGTTGATAAAAATACGATAGAAGTAACACCTAACAAACGGCCCAGTCTTTTTGAACTGTCAAGCCCGGCAATGGCCGATGATATGGCAAAGAAAACTAAAGGAACCACGGCGGTGAACAGCAGGTTCAGGAAAATATCACCGATTGGTTTTATCAGCGCAACCTTATCGCCTAAAAACAAGCCGGCTATACTGCCCGCTACAATACCCATCATGAGCAGTATAATGCCCTTATAGTTTTTAAACCAACTATTCATGTGGCTAATATAGCTGTTTATACGGCAAATTTTCTTCGGCCCAGAGCCACATTTAAGTTATGCTAACGGATTTGAAATGGAAGAATGTAATTAATTAAACCTGTGTTTTAAAGCGTTTACCAGCTTTGCTCAATAAATGCATATTTTTATTTGTAATTAATCTAAATAAAAATAACTTTGTGCCGTTTTAACCGGTATAGGTTTAAACATACATAGCAGATAACATTGACCCCCTTAATTCAACTCAATCCCCAACACAATGACGCGTTTTATACGAATAAAATTACCCGCCGTTCTTTTTAAAAACATTCATACCAAACTCTTTTTATCAAAACTGCCGAATGCGCTGTTTATAGCTTGTTTTTTAGCGCTGGTTTTAAATGTTGATACCGCGTTGGCGCAAAAACCAGCTTCAGGTGCTGTTAAAGGAACTATAAAAACATCAGATGGCAAAGCTGCCGAATTTGTGAACGTACTTATTAAAGAAACCAATCAGGTTGCCATCACTAATAAAAACGGCAACTTTACCATAAGAAATGTAAAACCCGGAAATTATATCATGGTGGCCAGTTTTGTTGGGCTTAATACACAAAGCCAGCAAGTAACGGTTACCGAAGATAACATAACAGTTGCCGATTTTACGCTCACAGAAAATAAACAAAGGTTGAATGAGATACATATAAATGGACGTAAATCAAATAAGTTTTTACGGAAGGAAACTGATGATATTGCCAAACTCCCACTTAAAAACCTGGAGAACCCGCAGGTATACAGTGTGGTAACCAACGAATTAATGAAGGAGCAGGTGGTAACCAATTACGTAGATGCCTTTAAAAACATACCAGGCGCTGGTGTTCCGCTTATTTATAACAACGGCCGTACATCCTTATTATCCAGAGGATTTACAACCGAAAATTTAGTTAGAAATGGAATTTCTGGATTTGACTATAACAGCGTTGACCCTGCAAATATCGAAAAGGTAGAGGCTATAAAAGGTCCGTCGGGAACGCTCTTTAATAGCAGCATGGTATCTTTTGGCGGGGTGTTTAACCGGGTAACAAAAAAGCCGCTTGATACCGTTAAAACCGAAATTGGTTATCAGGGTGGCGGGTTTGATCTTAACCGTATCACTGCCGATGTTAATACCCCGTTAAATAAAGATAAAACGGCGTTGTTTCGCATCAATACAGCCCTGCATAGCGAACACAGTTTTCAGGATGAAGGTTTTACCCGCAGTATTTTTGTAGCTCCCAGCTTTACCTACCAGGTAAATGACAGGCTTTCTGTTCAGTTAGATGCTGAAATAAGCACTTATAATGCTACATCGGCTTACCGCCTGGCGCCTTATGCTAAAGGCAAGATATTCAATATAAAGGATCTGGCTATTGACTATAACAGGTCATTTGCGGGCAACAGCGTTGACTATACCAGTAAGCAATTTGATGTTTTTGGCCAGGTTAATTATAAAATATCAGACCATTGGAAATCACAAACCGCATTTGCCAGAACATATTCAAACACCGAAGGCATGGTTACGCAGTTATCCATTGTAAGCGATACCGGTATAAGGCAATCAGTTCAAAAGCAGGATTTTCCATATTATGGGACCAACATTCAGCAGAACTTTATTGGCGATTTTAAATTGGGGAGCATACGTAACCGCCTGGTTGTTGGTCTGGAGTATTACAACCAAAAAAGTAACCGCGATTTTACCACGGTAAATATGCCGGTGCTTAATTACACCAAACCAGGTGCTGCTTATGATAATTTTAACGCGGACAAGGTATCGGCTTTGGCTGCAAACACACCATATACTTATACACAAACCAACTTAAGTTCATACGCGGTATATGCTTCGGATGTGATTAATTTTACTGATCAGCTGAGCGCCATGCTGAGTTTACGTGCGGACAGGTTTGATAATAAGGGCTCATACACCCCCAGCACCAATACCAGAACAGGTAACTATAAACAAACAGCGCTTGCACCAAAATTTGGATTGGTTTACCAGGTGATAGAAGATCAGATATCGCTATTTGGTAACTATATGAATGGTTTTAGTAATGTATCCGGTACTGATTTTAATAACAATACTTTTAAACCACAATATGCTAATCAGTGGGAAACAGGAGTGAAGTTTGATCTGTGGGATCATAAGATCAGCTCAACTGTTAGTTATTATGACATCTCTGTAACTAACACAACCCGGCAGGATCCTGATCATCCGGCATTCAATATCCAGGATGGTACTCAATTAAGCAAAGGCGTTGAAGCAGAAGTAATAGCCAACCCCTTTACAGGCTTTAACATTATAGCGGGTTATGCTTATAATAATAGTAAATATACCAAAGCCGATGCCTCTGTGCAGGGTTTGCGCCCAGCCGCCGCTGGGCCTGATAAGCTGGCCAACCTGTGGGTAAGCTACCGGATTCCTGAAGGCAAAGTTCAGGGGTTAGGATTTGGCGTAGGAGGTAATTACGGAAGCGCGTCTTACCAAACCAATACAACCACTTTTAAATTTGTGATACCATCATATACCGTGATTGATGCTACTGCTTTTTATGACCAGCCATCATACCGTATAGGTGTAAAACTGGACAACCTGACCAATGAAAAATATTGGTCGTTCCGTTTGGCTCCCCAAAATCCTACACGCTGCACATTGAGTTTAAACCTTAAGTTTTAAGCCTCAAATAAGCAATTGGCCTGCTAATCAACCGTGTATATGTATATGGCGGGTTAGCAGGCTTTTTTTATTTCATAAGCCTGGATTCGCGCGGTTACTATACCTTGCAGAACAATTTGATATATTAGCGGTCAATTTTAACAGCAGATGCAGATTCAACAAGCCAGGGAATTTATTCTGGATAAATTAAATAAGGAACTTCCTGAACATTTTTATTATCATAATGCCACACATGCCATAGATGTATATACAGCGGCAAGGCTAATTGCAGAGAGTGAAGGTATAGGTGTTCATGAAACACACCTGTTACTTACGGCAGCACTATATCATGATTCGGGCTTTTTAATTGGTGGACAAACTGATCATGAATTACGATCATGTGAAATCGCCCATTTAAATTTACCCGGCTTTGGATATTCGCCCGAAGATATTGAGCAGGTATGTGCTATTATTATGGCCACCAAAATTCCTCAGAACCCGCATAACCACTTAGGTGAAATTATTTGTGATGCTGATTTGGATTATTTGGGACGGAATGATTTTTTTGTACTCAGTAAAAAGCTATTTTCGGAACTTGTAATAACCGATGATTTAAGAACAGAACAGGAGTGGAATGAACGGCAGATCACTTTTCTTGAAAATCATCATTACTTTACCAAAACAGCCATTGAATTGCGTGGAACTGCAAAGCAGCAACATTTAAAAGAGATCATTAAAAAAACATTTTAAAAGTATAATTCATGACAAAAGCGGAGCACAGTTTACCCGAAATAATAAAGGATGTAGTAACTGTAATAGCCGGAATATTATTTTGCGGTTTTGCACTCAGGGGTTTTTTGGTGCCTAACAAGTTTTTTGATGGTGGTGTTACTGGTATCTCGCTGCTTATCCATGAGCTGTACCATGTTAATATTGCTTTTGTTATCATCGCAGCCAATATTCCCTTTGTAATTTTAGGCGCTTACCAGGTTAACCGCGTGTTTGCCTTAAAAACCTTTGTGTGTGTTATAGCACTCGGCATTTGCCTGCTGTATGTACCATACCCGATTATCACATCCGACAAATTATTGGTTTCTATATTCGGCGGGGTGTTTATGGGGCTGGGTGTCGGGCTTTCCATCCGTGGGGGCTGTGCGCTTGATGGTATCGAGATTTTGGCGCTTTATACCTTAAAACGCAGCAGTTTTACCATCAGCGAGATCATTTTAGGCATCAATATCATCATATTTTTAATAGCGGCCTTTGAACTTGGCTTGCCTACGGCACTATACTCTATTTTAACTTATTATACCGCCTCACGCACCATCAGTTTTGTAATTGATGGTCTGGAGGAATATACCGCTGTGAATATTATATCAGGCAAAAGCGAGATCATTAAAGAAAAGCTGGTGATGGAACTGGGCCGCGGGATTACCGTGTACAAAGGTGAGCGCGGCTTTCTGAAAGAAAGCTTTGATGTAAGCCAACCTGTTGATATCATATTTACGGTGATAACCCGCCTTGAAGTACGCAGGCTAAAAAACCTTGTCCATAATATCGACCCCAAAGCGTTTGTATTTACCAACAGCATAAAAGAAGCCGCAGGCGGTGTGCTTAAAAAACGGGTAAGGGAGCATTGAGTTATAAGTTTTGAGTGATGAGTTTTGAGTAATGAACTTTGAGGGATGCTCAGCAACAAATTTGAATTGTATGCACAATCTTATCGAGTTATAAAAGAAAACTCAAAACTCATCACTCACTACTCAAAACTAAGAAACCACCTCGTAAATCTCCACCGGTTTTGCTTTGTTCTTGAGGCTTACTTCGCCAATTTTATTAAAGGCAAATGATTCCTTTGCTTTTTCATAAACCTCCTGAGTAACAATGATCTGACTGGCTTGAGCAACCGATTGCAGGCGCTGCGCCAGGTTAACCGCATCACCTATTACGGTATAATCCAAACGTCTTAAAGTGGCCGAACCAATATTGCCCGAGATCATTTCACCAGAGTTGATGCCTATGGATACCTCCGGTTTAAATGTTTTTTCGCCATAAACTATCGCCTCGGCAGCGTGCATTTTTTCTTTTACCGCCAGCGCCGCGTCAATAGCGCGGTCAAGGTGATACTCTCCCCTGAAAACCGCCATCACGGCATCGCCCATAAATTTATCAATATGTCCGTTTTGGGCTATGATCTCCTGCACCATCATATCAAAAAGTCTGTTAATTAAGCCAACAACTGTATTAGCCGGTATATGCTCTGATATAGCTGTAAAGCCGCATATGTCAACAAACAGCACGGTAGCGTCAATCGTTTCGTTGGCGAGCAGGCTGGTTTCAAACTCCTGGTGGGTCATAAAGTTTAAAACGTTTTCATCAACATACATGCGCAGTATGTTATTTTCTTTGATGGCCTTTAAAGTTTTCTTAAGCTCTATAACGTGTAAAAGCGTTTTTTCGATAGTAAGATCAAGGTCATCGAAATTAACAGGCTTGCACACAAAATCAAATGCGCCCCGGTTCATGGCCATGCGGATGTTGTCCATATCGCCATAGGCCGATACCATGACAGCCTTTAATATCGGGTTAGCCTCGGGCAGTTTGGTAAGCAGGGTAAGCCCATCCATTTCGGGCATGTTGATGTCACTTAAAACCACATCAATATCAGGCTCCTCTGCAAGCTTTTTTAATGCTTCAAAACCATTGTGGGCAAATACAAAATCAAATACTTTTTCACGTATCTTTTTCCTGAACTTCTGTTTAATCAGCAATTCTAGATCCGATTCATCATCAACCACCAGTATCTTGGCCATTATTGTTCTATATGTTTTAGTTTTTCTTTTAAATTATGAAAATCAAGCGGCTTGGTTAAAAAATCATTTGCGCCCAGTTCCATTGACTGCTTATAATTTTCAGCGTCGCCATAGGCAGTGATCATCATTACAACCGGCGGTGGTTTTTCATAAGTACTCCTTATGTTTTTAAGCAGCTCCAGTCCGCTCATGCCTGGCATATTTATATCCGATAAAATAAGTATCACTTCCGAATGGTTTTTTTCCAGGTACGTCATAGCTTCTTCGCCCGATAATGCAAAGGTAAATGCCATTTCACCGTTTTTTATCTCTCTTCTGAAGCGTTGTGTAAACAAAGGCTGTACATCTTCCTCATCATCAACAACAAGTATTTTCATTTAATATAATTTGTTTTTTTAAGGTGATGAAGCTATTATGAGTTTGTATTCATTTTATAACTCATCATAGTTTCATATTTTTAATATAACTCCAAAGTTAAATTTTGTCTTCGTTTTTCTATTAATTACCGGTAGTAGGGATGGTAATAATAAACCTTGCATATTCGCCCTCGGCTGTTTCCACTTTCACCTCACCATTATGGGCTTTGGTAATAATATCATAACTCATGGATAAGCCCAAACCAGTTCCCTGCCCGGTAGGCTTGGTTGTAAAAAATGGTTGGTAAATTTTGTCAAGTACCTTTTGCGGAATGCCCATTCCGTTGTCGCTTACTGTAATTTCAACAGCATTGCTGCCTGATGCAAGCTTTACCAGTTTGGTAGTTACGCTTACTGTTGGCTCATAACTGTCGCCAAGTAGTTTTTTCTTTTCGGCAACAGAATAAAACGAGTTGTTATATAAATTCAGCAATACCCTGCCCAGGTCCTGCGCCATAGCATCAATATCACCAATGTTTGCATCAAAGCTGGTTTTCATGCCCGCGTTAAATGATTTGTCTTTGGCCCGCAATCCGTGGTAACTTAAACGTAAATATTCATCGGCAAGGGCGTTAATATCTGTAAGCTCTTTTTTACTGGTGGTAGCCCTGGAGTGCTGCAACATCCCTTTTACAATGGCATCGGCACGTTTACCATGCTGGTTTATTTTAGCCAGGTTCTGGGTAATATCATTCATGATCTCATCGGCCTCTTCCTTGCTGTCATCAGGCAGATCTTTAAATACACCATGTTTTAGTTCATCCAACAGCTCAATACTTACCTCGCTAAAGTTGTTTACAAAGTTTAACGGGTTTTGAATTTCGTGTGCTATACCTGCGGTAAGCTCACCCAGCGAGGCCATTTTTTCCTGTTGTACCAACTGGGCCTGGGTGCTTTTAAGTTCGGCCAGGGCCTGCTGCAGTTCTTCTTTCTGGTGGGTTAGTTCGGCAGTGCGTTGTCTAACTTCGCTCTCCAGGTTAACCTTCATGGCGGCCATCATCCGGTTTTGCTCTTCTTCATCACGCCGCTTTTTACGTTCCAATTCAAGGGCTTTGCTTTGCCTGCGATTAATAAACCACATCGCACAAAACCACAATATGCCAAACGCTTTGGCACTTTCAAAAAACTCATTATAATCGTTATAAAAATTAAGGAAAAGTTTTTGAACAAAGATGGAAACAAGTGATATAACAACGTACGGGAGTACCGATGTTACCAGCGGACGGTTAGTTTTAAATTCGTCAAAAGTATAGGGTACTGCTAATAAAAGGAATGTAAAAAGATGGCTGAATATGGCAAACAGCAAATAGTTATCTGATACAAACATCAGGCACATAAAAGCTATGGATGCCCAAAATGCGTATTGCACATATTGGTTCCATTGACTATTATTTATATCCTGTGTTTTTAAGGTTCTGCGGTATTGGGTAACCAAAAAAAACGCGATAAAAGGTTCTAAACTCATAAAAAGTAATTAACACCAGGTTAAAGGCGTTCAAGTTAAAAGTTAACAATTTAAAACTAATATTTTAATTGTAATAATTCAATTTTATTCACCAATACTCCTGTTGGTAAAATGCCTTTGGCTGCATCGCATGCGGTGTTGGCGACCTGCACAAGTTCATCAAGGCGGCTTTTAATTAATAATCTGGTAAGTTAATGATTAAAATAACAGGTTATAATCCCCTTTAATATTATTTGATTAAAGGGGATTATATTTTTAATATCTTCGTTAGCGTACCCGTAAAATAATATGCCCCAAACTCTTACTAAACCTAAACAACATATTCAACAAGTAGATTACATTAGAGCCATTGCCTCATTAGCAGTAGCAATTTTCCATTTAGGCGGTAAATCTGTGCCAATCTTAAAATATGGATGGTTAGGCGTTCAAATGTTCTTTTTGTTATCCGGTTTTATTATTTGTTGGGCTATTCCAAAAGCATATTCATGGAATATGGCCGGTAAATTCCTTAGTAAAAGAATATTAAGAATTGAACCACCCTATATCATTTCAATAGCACTTGTGCTATTATTAAATTCGGTGTTTTTGACTCCTTATAAGCCTGATTGGCTTAATGTAATCTTTCACCTCGCATATTTAAATAATTTCACAGGAGGGGCCTATTTAAGTCCTGTTTATTGGACTTTGGGCATAGAATTTCAGTATTATATTTTTATTGCTTTGTGCTTTCCTTTTATAGTTAAAAAATGGGGTGCATATTTTGTTGTTGCCCTATGTTTTCTGCCATTATATTTGAATATTCCCGGCTCTACATTAGCCGGGGTATTTGCGCCTTTTGCTTTGGGCATTATTTATTATTTGTACCTGATGGGTGTAAAGGGACAGAAAGAAGCCTTGCTTTTAGGCTTAATGGTTACAACTGTTAGTGTTCATATATCAGGTTTATTGGTTACCGCAGCTGAATTATTTGCATTGGCAATACTTGTTTTACCATTAAAAAGCCATCCTGTAATTAGCTTTTTATCTAAAATATCTTTCAGTTTATATCTGACACATGATACAATTGGCAGCCGTCTGGTAATTTATATGGGCACGAGAATGCCACACACAATAGCATTTAAAGCCATTTGTTTTTCAACCGGTTTTGTGGTAAGTATTTTGTTTGCCTACTTGTTTTATAAGCTGGTTGAAGCACCCTTTTTTAAGTTATCAAAGCGTATAACCTATACGGGTTGAAAGGGTTTTAAAACGCCTTTTAAATGGTGTAAAAAAGTTATATTCCGTTTTATTTATTGTTGCATGCCGATTTTGCGATTTTATAAAACGGAGGGTAAAACCCATCCATCGTTTTTACGTGGATTGGATGTAAGCGACTAACCCTGATTAAGAATATACTCACGAATAGTATCAGGAGATGCTTCACCGCTTGAACAAACGAAATAAGCATCTGACCAAAATAGCTTCTGATGCCAATATTGTTTACGAAGTGTAGAAGGATGTAATAACCAAATTTGACGAGTAGATTCTTGTTTTAACCTGCGTACAATTTGAGATATGGATAGACGAGGAATGTAACGAATTAGG
>Ga0193742_1001307_pt1 | contig 15136 bp, 9 predicted proteins | sample L2c1metaG_FD_165511 | JGI IMG/M metagenome (GOLD analysis project Ga0193742, IMG submission 165511) | Soil microbial communities from a riparian zone of the East river system, Colorado, United States - L2c1 | ecosystem: Environmental > Terrestrial > Soil > Riparian zone | place: USA: East River... | reverse complement strand
ACCGTATTCGCACAGGCCACTCCCACAGACGGCAGCGGCCCCTTGAACGGTCTCGGTTATCTTCAAGGCTTTGGCCGGGGCAAGGGCTCGCTAGCCGTGACCGGCGATCTTCTTCCCGGAGGCGTCGTCGATTTTCACCAGGTCGCCTCCGGACAGAACGCGAGCCGAACGCTCACCGTAACCAACTCCGGCGCAGTCGCGATCACAGTCCGTCGTATCACCAGTGAATGGCCCTTTCTCTCCTCGACAACGTGCGGGAGTACGCTTGCTGCCGGAGAGAGCTGCGTTGTCACCCTCACCTACTCGCCGGAGAACCAGGTCGCAGCAGGATCGGGGTCGGCTCTCTTCAACACGGATGCCGGGACATTGGTGATTGAGAGTGACGCAGGCTCGAGTCCGGATTTTATCGACCTCACAGGAACGGTGACTCCGACCACTGTTGCAGCACCGTCGAGCGTTGCTCCCCTGGTCTCGTTCACGACCTCGCAGAGCTCGCTCACCTTCGAGGCTACCTCCGGAGGAAACGTTTCGGCGCCGCAGAGTCTTACCTTGTCGAACACCGGCACCGCCACCCTTCACATTGGCCACATCGCCACCACGCCCGACTTTGCGATCACGAGTTTATGCGCCACGCTGGTTCCGGGAGCGAGCTGCCCGCTGACGGTCACCTTCACGCCGCAGGCCTCGTCGTCACAGACCGTGACCCAGGTCGCCAGTGCGATCGAGATCACGTCCGATTCCAGTACCTCGCTCGAGTTTGTCAGCCTTTCAGGCACCGCCACGCCGCCGGGCCTGGCCTTATCCCCGGTCGCGCTCGACTTCGGACCAGTGTTGGTAGGGAGTTCGGCGACACTGCCGATTCACATCACCAATGGCAGCCACAATCCCGCGATCTTCCAGAGCCTCAAGGTCACGGGGGATTACAGTGCTGGCGGGCACTGTCCCCAGTCGGGATCGCAGCTTGCGCCGTCCGGCTCCTGCACGCTGCAGGTGATCTTCAAACCCACGCAGTCGGGAACGAGGAGCGGCGTCGTCTCGATTGCGACCTCGCTGACCGCGCTCGCCCTCACGGCGAACCTTGCGGGAACAGGGGCGCAGTCGCATCTTCAGGCTACGCCCTCCAGCCTCTCCTTCGGCGATACTGCGCTGGGCACGTCGACGAGCCTGACCGTCTCGCTTGCGAACAACGGGACTGCTGCGGTCAGCGGCATCGCGCTCTCGATCACGGGGGACTATGTCGTCACGCAACCTTGCGCCTCTACCGCACTTGCTCCCGGAGCGGTCTGCACTGCGATCGTTACGTTTCTCCCCAAGTCCACAGGAGTTCGCGCGGGCAGCCTGACGATTGCCAGCTCCGACCCCGGCTCGCCGATTCCCGTTCCGCTGACCGGCAACGGCACAACCAGCGGAGGAGGAGGCACGACGATTGGAGATTTCAGTCTGACGGTGGATGGAGGCGCGTCCTCGGCCGCAACGGTGAAGAGCGGACAGCCTGCCACCTATCAGCTCGCTCTGACTCCGCAGGAAGGCTTTACCGGAGCTGTGGTCCTGAACTGCACTCCTGTCCACGCCGGCCAATATGCTTCCTGCTCGCTGCTGCCGTCGAGCCTCCTCCTGAATGGTTCGAGGCTGGGCTCGGTTGCGACTCTTAATACAGTCACGGAGACGACGACCTCCTCGCAGATTCGCGGGGGCGGAGGCATTGTCGCGGTCTGCCTCCTTCCGCTTGGCCTGCTCTTTTTCCGGCGTAGACGAGGAGTGGTTGCGGTTGTGGTTGTCGCCGCAGTGACGTTGTTTGCTTCGGGATGCGGTAGCGGGGGCACCGTGATCCTTGGCAACGAGGATCCCAGCCTGCGGTATACGCCTCCAGGGAGCTACCAGTACCTGGTGACCGCAACCAGCGCTTCAGGAGACCCTTTGAGTAAGACGGTTACGCTCAACCTGATCGTGACCGCACGGTGACTCGACCTCGATAAAGGACTGTCGAGTCCGGTTCGATCTCATGGGAGGAAAGAAGGATGGCCTGCCGGCCGGGCCCACTTCGCGTGGCGCGGTCACTTCGTGACTTGTGTACTCCCTTCGGGGTGGGGCTCCCGTTGGTCGCTTACGAAAATCTTTGCGCCGACCAGCGGAAGGACCATGGCGAAGCCGGTATACACGTCACGAAGTGACCGCTGCCCGCGCAGGGCGCTTAGGAGCAGCGCAATTCTCCTCCTCCAAAATATGTCGAATTAGCGTTTGGCGGTTCCGATCGAGATCGGAATCTGTTCCACGATCTCGATTCCGAAGCCCTGCAGAGCCGGGACATGAGTGAGGGTATTGGTCAGCAGGCGAATCTTGTGAATTCCTAGATCGGAGAGGATCTGTCCTCCCAGTCCAACCTGGCGAAGCGTCCTCTGCGCGCGATCTTCGCTGCGCTCTCGCGATCGATGCTCGCGGTGGAAGACGACGCGGTGCGGGGTTACGGTGCGGTCGGTCCCGAAACCTGCGCTCCCGTTGTGGAGGTAGACCAGAGCGCCGCGCCCAGCCTCCGCGATCATTTGCAGCGAGTTTTCGACCACGGCCCGGCAGTCACACAGCGTGGTGCCGAAGACGTCCCCTGCGAGGCAGTGGGTGTGGACTCGCACCATGACCGGTTCGTCGCCTTCGATATCGCCGTACACCATGGCGACGTGCGATTCGCCGCCTTCGACTTCGCTCTCATAGGCGATGACCCGGAAGTCACCGTTTGGAGTGGGCATCAGAGACTCGGCGACGCGATGGATGTAGCGCTCGTTCTGCAGGCGATATCGAATCAGGTCGGCGACCGTCACCATCTTCAGGCCATGCTCTTCGCAGAACTTGACCAGGTCCGGCACACGCGCCATGGTTCCATCGTCGTTCATGATCTCGCAGATGACGCCTGCGGGGACCAGACCTGCCATTCGCGAGAGATCGACGGCGGCCTCGGTCTGGCCTGCGCGGACCAGCACACCGCCCTTGCGCGCCCGCAGCGGGAAGACGTGACCCGGTCGGGCAAGATCCTGCGCGGTGGAGGCGGGATCGATCGCAACCTTAATCGTATGGGAGCGGTCGGCGGCTGAGATTCCGGTTGTTACTCCCTCGCGGGCCTCGATGCTCTCGGTAAATGCCGTGCCAAAACGCGAAGTATTCTCCTGGGTCATCGGGCCAAGGCGGAGGTAGTCGGCACGTTCTTCGGTCAGCGTGAGACAGATCAGGCCTCGACCGAACTTCGCCATGAAGTTGATCGCTTCGGGGGTGACAAACTCAGCAGCGAGGGTCAGGTCGCCTTCGTTTTCGCGGTCTTCGTCATCGACCACCACAACCATCCGACCTGCGCGGATCTCCGCGACCGCTTCTGTGACTTCAGCAAACATGGCTTTCACCTCCGGCCTTTCTTTCGACTGTTCTCATCATACTTTCGACGCAAAAAAGAGAACGCCGCCCATCGGGGCGGCGTTCTGTGCTCTACGGAACCGACAGTACTAGAGGGTCGATTCAATCTCGAAGCCCCAGGCTTCCAACAGAGCCTCCGGGATGTACTTCGAGTTCTTGTTCCGGCGCGCCCATTCGCGCAACCGGGTCGACCGGATGTACTGGTCGGGCGTCAGCTTGAACTCCTTCACAACTTGCTCAAACGATGTTACCGTTGGGACGACAGGGCCGATCGGCTCCGGTTTGCCCCAGTTCGGGTTTCCACGACGCTTTGCCATAGTTTGCAGATACCTCTTCTGGTGTGTTGTGCGTTTTCCCTGTGCGAAAAAGAAGAGGGAAAACAGACCACAACAACCATTTTATCCGATTTATCCCATAAAAATCAAGGGTTTCCATCGACACCCTCTCAATCCACAAAGAGAGACAAGCCCTTTGATTGCCTCAGTTATGGAGCGCCTCGCCGTAGAATCTGGCCAGATCGATCTTCATCTGCTTAAGGGCATCCACATTCAGATAAACCATGTGCCCGGCCGGATAGTAGCCAAACTCGACGTTGGGTTCCAGCTTCGACGGAAGGCTCATGTGACCAAGATCGAATTCGGTGGCAAAGAAGGGTGTCGCCAGGTCGAAGTAACCGTTCGCGGAGAAGACTCGAAGCCTGGGATTCTTTCGCATGGCATCGGCGAGATCGACGGCAGTGTCCGGGGTGGTCTGCTCGCCCCTGCCCGCCCCGGGAGCACGATGCTTGAAGTCCCAGGCCTCGTTTACGCCGGGCCCGGAGATATAGTAGGTCTCCTGGCTCATATATTTCAGCTCGCGCTGGATGTAGTCGTGAAAGGCACCGGCGTAGGCTCCGCTGATGCCAGTGTCGGCCGGGTCGAATCCCGGGGCCTCCCCTGCCGCGTCGGGATCCCAGCCCATGAAGCGGGCATCGTAGCGGCCCAGGGTACGTTCGTCGTCCCGGAGAAGCTCCTTACGAAAACGAGCAGGCGAAATCCGCAGTTTGGCGTCCTTGATGTACTCCACCTTCAGACCGGTGAAGGTGGCAACGCGTGCAGCGATCGCGTCGAACTCAGCCTGAGGCAGGCGGTCTCCCTGTGCCAACGCCTGCGTGTAGGGCCCTCGCGCGAACTCGCGCGCCTGCTGGATCCAGTCGGCCAGAGAACCCGTAGCCTTCACTTTTTTATAGTAGTAGGCGATAGCGGAAAAAGAAGGGAAATATCCAATCGATTCAGCATCATACCCAGGATTTCTAATGCCATAGTTGAGGATAGAGGACAGCAGAATGACGCCGTTGAAGGGCACTCCATCATTTTGCAACGCGGCTACAAGGCCCGCCGAACGGGTTGTCCCGTACGATTCGCCAAAGAGGAACTTGGGCGAGGTCCATCGCTGGTTCACAGTGATATAGCGTTCGATGAACCGGCGGAAGGCCTGGATGTCCTGATCGGTCCCGGCAAAGTTTTTCACTGTCCCTTTGCCGACGACGCGGGAGAAGCCGCAGAGAGGAGCGTCAATGAAGACGAGGTCGCTCTTATCGAGGAGGCTGGAATCGTTCTGCACCCAGGTGTAGGGAGCCGGGCCACTGGCCTCGGGGCTCTGGGTCAACACCCGCACCGGGCCGAAGGAGCCCATATGCAGCCAGATGGTGGCCGCCCCCGGACCTCCGTTGTAGAAGAAGGTTACCGGGCGGGATCTCACATCCGCTCCATCCTGCGTATAGGCCACATAGAAGAGGCTCGCATTGGGATGGTCCTGATCGTCGCGAATCAGAAGATTCCCCGCCGTGGCGGTGTAATGGATCGCCTGTCCGCCGAGGGTGATGTCGTGTTTGGTGACCGAGGTCGTCTCCGGAGGCACCGGCACTCCGGCATCCTCTTTCTGCTTCTCGTCCGGTTTCTTCGGCTGGTCCTCTTGCCCGTAGGCGAGGCTGACGGCTGCAAGATTCACTGCCAACGCCATCGCCGCTACGGGAAGCCATCTCTTGCAGATATTCAATTTGAAGGTCCCCTGAATGCAAATCGCTGCTTTTGCTGGATGCATTCATCATAACTGGGGGAGCCGATCTGCAGCCGGCGATTCCCTCACCCAGCGGAAGCTAGACCGCCGTGTCGAGGTGAAAGACCTCTTTGTAAGGCACCACGGGATATCCCTTTTCCTTCCATGCGGAGAATCCGCCCCTGAGAAGCTTAACCCGGCGAAAACCGAGCGTAAGTCCACGCTGAATGATCTCGCGGCTGGTCTTCTGGTCTTCGCAGGTGCAGTAGATGACGGCGTCGGTGTCGTAGGGGATCAACGAGGGGTTGGCAACGATCTCCTTCGGAGTGATGCGTTTCGCTCCTGGGATCATCTCCGAGTGAGCCAGAAGGTCGAGCGGCTGGCGAACGTCGATCAAAAGGATTCGCGGCTCAGGCTCGAGCAGAGTGCGGAGCTCATCGGCGTTGATGCTGTAACTCTCCAACCTGCGCAGACGTCTTGCGCGCAGCTTCCACCAGATCAGTCCGATGACGGCGATCGCTGCCGCCACCATGATCGAAACCGCAGTCGGATACAACATGGCTCGCTCCTTTTTTCATCCGGGGACTTGTATTCAGATTCTCTCTCGGGCGATTGGATTCGTGAAGACAATTCAGAAACATGGGCGCGATAAGCTGTTTGCTATCTTGACATTCGTTATGAACGTCCCTCGCCGATCTCGATCTTTTCCAGCGATGCTCCTTTTTCTCGGAGCTGCCTTCGCAAGCCGAACCCTGGCACAACAGCCGGCGGTGCCTCCCCCTGCCGCTGAATCTTTGGGTCAATCCATCCCTGCTGCCAATCCCGATGCGAATGGCATCTATCACTTCGGCCGCGGGGTCGTACCTCCCAGGCTCTCCCACAGGGTTCGGCCGGAGTTTCCCAAAGAAGCGCGCAAGAGAGGAATCAATGGCTTTGTGGTGGTTCGGCTGATTGTAGATGCTGATGGACACGTACGCGACGCTCGCGTCGCCAAGTCGGCGGCCGAAAACTATACCGGCAAGGGTCCTCGCAAGGCGGCTCTCGCCTTCGATCAAAAGGCACTCGAGGCCGTCAATCAATACCAGTTCGTTCCTGCAACATTTCATGGGAGGTCGGTTCCGGTTGAGTTCAATGTTGACGTGACCTTTCGATACGGCTACTGATCTCGCCGACGTATCTTCCAAGAGCCTGCCCGTCATCGGAGGGAACTTCGCAAGGCAAACAATATGCGAAGATGGCTCAAGGGCACATGGATTCAAACGCACTCTCCGGTCTCCTTTACAGGACCTTCGGCTTTTCCGGCTTCCGCGCCAATCAGGAGGCCGTCTGTCGCGCCGCCACCGATGGCCGCGATGTTCTGCTCGTGATGCCGACGGGAGCGGGAAAGTCTCTCTGCTACCAGCTTCCAGCGCTCGCCCGTGGAGGCACGGCTCTGGTCATCTCTCCCCTGATCGCTCTCATGGACGACCAGTCGGCAAAGCTCTCCGAGCTCGGGCTGCGAACAGCGCGCATTCATTCCGGGCTCTTGCGTGAAGAGTCGCGCCAGGCCTGCCGGGACTATCTGGATGGCTCCTTGCAGTTTCTCTTCATCGCCCCCGAGCGCATGCGCGTTCCCGGCTTTCCCGAGATGCTGGCCAAGCGCAAGCCCGCGCTGATCGCGATCGATGAGGCTCATTGCATCTCGCAGTGGGGTCATGACTTTCGTCCCGACTATCGCACCCTGGGCGACTATCTTCCCTCGCTGCGCCCTGCGCCTGTGATCGCACTCACCGCCACGGCCACTCCAACGGTCCAGCGCGATATCACTACCCAGCTTCGTCTTCAGGATCCCGCTCTCTTTATCCACGGCTTCCGCCGGCACAATCTTGCTATCGAGGTGGTTGAACTCTCAAAGCCGCGACGCAACCAGTTCACAGTCGACCTGCTCAAGTCCGAGGAAAGCCGACCCGCCATCGTCTACGCCCCTTCGCGCAAGGCTGCGGAGGAGCTCGCCTCACAGCTTGGAGGTTCGGCGGCGGCGTATCACGCGGGTCTCGATCCGGCGACGAGAGAACGAGTACAGCGGCACTTTCTGTCCGGCAAACTTGAGGTGGTCGTCGCCACGATCGCCTTCGGAATGGGCATCGACAAGGCCAACGTGCGCACCGTCATCCATACCGCGCTGCCAGGCTCGGTCGAGGCGTACTACCAGGAGATTGGCCGCGCAGGCCGCGACGGCGAGCCCTCGCGAACTGTGCTTCTGCACTCGTTCGCCGATCGCAAGATGCACGATTTTTTCCTTGAGCGCGACTACCCTCCCGCGGACGAGCTGGCGCGCATGGCCCGTGCCCTGACTGCTGACTTCCAGGCTCCGGACGATCTGCGAAAGAAGCTGAAGCTCGATCTCGAGAGCTTTGGGCGCACGGCAGAAAAGTTGATCGCGCAGGGAGCTGCCGCGTCCGATTTTGCAGGGAACCTTCGCTCCACCGGCCAGAATAACTGGCGCTCCGGCTACGACTCGCAGCTCGCCTTTCGTCGTGCGCAGATTGATCGGATGGCACGTTTCGCCGAGACTCCACAGTGCCGCATGACCTCGCTGATCCAGCACTTCGGCGACACCACTGATGGTTTGCGCCCATGCGGACACTGCGATTTCTGCTCTCCCGAGCGAGCCCGGGCACAGAGCTTCCGCGAGCCCGACCCGCAGGAGGATCGCCAGCTTCGAACTATCCTCCGCGTGCTCGATGGAGCTCCCCCTCGAGCGACGGGCAAGCTTCATGCTGATCTGGCCCTGGGAATTGATCGCAGGCAGTTTGACGTATTTTTGAATGCACTCACCCGCGCGGGGTGGATCACAGTGACCAGCGACACCTTCACGAACGCCGAAGGCAACGTCATCACCTTCAAACGCGCTTCGCTCACGCACGAGGGGCGCGAGCGCGACGAGTCAGAGGGATTAGCGGTCCTGCTTCCAGCAGAGAACCATGCCGCGGCACCGTCCCGAAAGAAGAAGAGCTCTAGAGACGGCTCATCCACGTCTGCACTGCGGTCTGATCGAAGCACCTCAAAGAGACGAGAGAGAGGTGCTGTGACAATGGAATACTCCCCTGCGCAGAAAGATCTCGAGCAGCGGCTGCGCGAGTGGAGAAAGACCGAAGCCGCCACTTCGGGCAAGCCTGCGTTCATCGTCTTCGGCGACTCTGTGCTGAACTCGATCGTTGAAATGTGTCCGACTACGATCTTAGCGCTTCTCAATGTCTCCGGCATCGGACCCGAAAAGGCCGATCGCTATGGCGCTGCGGTCGTCGCTCTCTGTCGAGGAACGGAGACTCACAGAGCAGTGGCTGTGCAGACACAGCCCGACAGAAAAAATCGCAACGCGGACACACGTCCTGTTCAGACGGAACGCCAGTCCAGCCCCGTTCCGCGCTCAGTCCCGATCCGTCCTAAGGTTCAAGCGCAGCCCGCGACGACAGATCCTCTCACTCCCGACCAGCAGCTACTCGACCAGCGCCTGCGCGACTGGCGCAACTCTGAGGCAGAACGGCTAGGCCTTCCACAGTTCTTCGTTCTCGGCACATCCACCTTACGCAATATAGTGCTCGCTCAGCCCCAGACACTGGCCGAACTACACGGCATCCAGGGCGTGAGCCTCGAGAAGATCGAGAAGTTCGGCCCTGGAATTATCGCGGCCTGCACCGTGGGATAAATCCATCTACAGTTTGCCGAAGACTACCTTCAGACCTCCGAATACGGTGATTGGAGCTCCGGGAGCGAGGAAGGTGCTGTTGCGGATTGGATATTCCGTGTCGCCGTCGAAATCGATCGGAGCGAACGGCCGCGGTGTGAAGTTGCCCTTGTCATCGTAAGGCGTGGATGCCAATTGACCGGCTGTGTAGTAGTGCCGGTTCAGCAGATTATTGATCTGCGCGAAGAGCTCAAAGTGAGCGTTGATTTTATAGCGCGTACCGAGATTGACGACGCCAAATCCGGGACTTTGACCGGGCCCGAGGTAGTACACGCCGTCAGGCTGGTGCAGATTGTTCTCGTTGCCACGAACATAGGAGGCGCCAATCAGGCTGAAGTCACCGTCGATCGAGAGTTTTCGTACGGGGTGATAGTCCGCATAGAGCTTCAGCATGTGCTGCGGCACTTGTGGAATCCGGTCGCCAGGCGTGATGGTGATGGTTCCACCATCGTCGACTCCCATACCTCCATCCAGTGCATTGCTGTTGCTGCTGTTGCTTCCGCCGGCGATCGTCTGCGTGCTCTGATAGGTCGCGTTCAGAAAGGTATATTCAGCGCCCGCATCCATGGAGCGCAGATTCGCCGAGACGGCCGCCTCCACTCCCAGACGCCGGGTCTTGCCGAAGTTCTGGAAGTAGCCGTACCCGGTCTGCTGCGATGCAACAAACAAGAGATCATCGTAGTTATCGGTGTGAAAGAAGCCGAGGTTCCAGCGGATGCGGCCGTCCTGATTGCCGCGGACTCCCGTCTCATAGGTGCGGCTCACGACCTGCTTCAACGGGGGATCGCTGACCAGCGCGTTGGGAAGGCTGCAGGGAAAGTTTGGATCGGAACAGCCAAGTTCGGTCGAGGTGGGAGCACGGCTGCTCTCACTGTAGTCGAAGTAAGCACTGATCAACGATGACGCTTTGTAGATGACGCCGGCCGAGGGATTGAAGCGCTGAAAGACGTTCACTGCCGTAAGCGTGCCGCGATAGTCGACAGGAGGCAAGCGGTCAACGTTATTAATGTTGGTGTGGTTGTAGCGACCGGAGGCCGTCAAGACCCATTTGCCGAAGGAGAAGGTATCCGTCAGGAAGAAACTCGGCGTGTTCGTGCTTCCGTGCAGGTTCACGCGGTTATCCTGCGGCGTACCGTCCGACGAGGTGGAGCCATCGAGGAATACGGGGATACGAGTTACAGTGATGCCGTCAGGATTGAGATATCCATACTGCGCAGTCTGCTGAAAGGTGAGCGAGCCGTGATCCCATCCGGCTCCCGCCGCGAACTGATTATGCGCGCTGCGCCAGGAGAGCACCCCGGAGAGGCCATAGGCATGCTGCTTGTCGATCGTATCCGTATCGACGCCGGTGCAGTTCTCGCCGGGCTCGTCCAACTCCAATCCCTGCGCGACGCAGCGCAGATAAGGAAATGGGGTGTTCTCGGGAGTGATGGTTGAAGGAAAGGGAATGCCCGCAGCCATGAGGGCAATTTTATCGGCAGCACTCAAGGCATACAGCGATTGATCGAAGGAGTCGTCGTTGATATCGCCATTCGTCGTGTTGGTCCGGACATAACGAAGATAAGCGTTGCCGTTGAAGGTCAGGCTGTTGGAGAGGGCGTGCGTGGCGTTGAAGGTCAGGAACGGCGAGTGTTGCCAGGTTCTGTCGGGAATGCTGAACACGCTGTTGTAGCCGTGATTCAGTCCGGTCTCGCGCTCAATGGCACGGATATCCTGTGTGCCATTGCCGGTCAGATCGTTGATGGCGTAGCCTCCGGAGAGCGAGAGCGCCGTAGAACCGCGGTTATAGCCGAGCTTCGCGAAGGACTGCCGTACGCTCGAAGGCGAGAAGGCGCGCCAGCCATCCTCGTGAAAGAGCGTTCCAGCAGCGTACCAGTTCAACCCGGCGTTATTGCTGCCGCCATATTCGGCATCGAGCGCGCGACGGCCGAAGCTGCCGCCGTAAGCGCTGACAGCGAGACCGGCGTTGGAGATGCCGTTCTTCGTCTGCACCGCGATTGCTCCACCCAGCGTATTAAGACCATAGAGAGGATTCGATCCCGGGATCAGCTCGGTCGCGCTGATTGCGACCTTCGGGATCAAGTCCCACGCAACAACGTCACCGAAAGGCTGGTTCTGACGCACGCCATCGAGATAAACCGAGAGACCGGCAGGCGATCCGACCAGAGGAGAGGCCGTGTAACCACGATAGTTCACATCGGGCTGAAAGGGATTGTTCTGATTCTCATTGACGTAGACGCCGTTCATCCGCTTCTTCAACACATCGGTGAGATCGATCGCGTTGGTGTCTTCGATGGTCCGCGAGGTAACAGTCTGGACCGGCACCGGCACATCGTCGACCGAAATATCGAGCGAGCCGATGGGAGTGGACGCGATCACGTCGACTGTAGTTGAAACTCCTCCTACGTTGAGGGTCACTTCACGATTGACCGGCGTTGCGGACTGCACCTGAAACTCAATCGTCCCCGCGGTGAAGCCGGACTGGCTCAATTGCAGCCGATATTTGCCGAAAGGAAGGTTGGAGAGAACGACCGATCCGTCGACGTCCGTCCGGACCTCCCGGCTGCCCCCTGCGACGGGACCATACAGCCGGCCGCGAGCTCGTAAGACGCGACCGCTGGGATCTTTCACCTGCAGGTGAAGCTCTCCGGTTTGTGCTGAATTGATCGCGCTTGAACTTTGCGCGAAAGCAGGCTGGCCAATATGCATGGCAAGAATCAAGAAGAGAAACGCAAGACGGCGACCAAACAGCATTCAGGATAATCCCCAGCGAAATGATGAACGAGGCGAGAAGCTTCTATGTATATATTCCGCAAGCCTCTAATCTGTTCAGCCTTTTTGGGAATTATCTTTTGCTTTCATTTGACCGGAAGACACGTAGGTCCAGGTTCGTCATTGCGCCCACTCAATGCGAGCCTCCATTCCCTTCCCGTCGTCCGGCAGCGTGAAGGATGCCATATGATGTGCGTTGTCGTAGGTTGTCGGCAGACCGTCTTTCGCCGAAGCCGAGACGTTCTTCGGAGCATTGGAAGCGCCGTACACTTCGATCCGCAACTCCTTCCACCACGCCGAATAACCTCCCGTATGAGCTCCTACATGCACCGTGAGGCCACTTTCGATTTGGGCGCAGCTGAACTCCATCTTGAGAAAATCTCCCCGCTGGTAGGCGAAGCTGGTTCCGTCGTCCTGGTAGAGCGAGCCTCGACAGTCCTGCCCCGGATAGACCCTCAGCGTCAAAGGTCCGAGGGGAAGCTCGTTTGTGCTCTGCACCAAGGGCTGCACCGGCAGGATGGAGCCTTCGCGAACGTAAACGGGCAGGAGATCCAGCCTGGGCTCAATCTTCACCGGGGTCGCATTGCTCCCCTTTTCATCCTGCACAAGGTGCTTCGCAATCTTCTCTCCCGTCCAATAGTCGTACCAGCTGGTTGAAGGCAACAGGGCGGTGTAGCTGTCGAGCTGGTCCGGATAGGGCGGAGGCGCTACCAGCAGGTCGCGCCCAAATAGAAACTCGCCCTGCGCGTCGAGATCGATGGGATGAAGATTCGCTGTAGCTCGAGGAAATTCCAGGAACAAGGGACGCACCATCGGAACTCCCGTGCGCGACATCTCCTCCGCAGCGGTGTAGAGGTACGGCATCAATCGATAACGCTCCTCGATATATCTGCGCCGGATCGCCTCCTGCTCCGGCCCGTGGACCCAGACCTCCTGATCCGCCGTGTGCTCGTTGGTATGGTCACGATCGATCGGCTGAAAGGTTGCGAGCTCGATCCACTTGGTCAAGAGATCGGCGGAAGGCGTTCCGATAAATCCGCCGACATCCGCACCAACCATACCGAAGCCACTGAGGCCAAGATTGATCAGCATCGGCGTCGTCATTCTGAGATGGTTCCAGGTGCTGCTGTTGTCACCCGTCCACGTCGCAGCATAGCGTTGTCCTCCGGCATAGCTGGCCCGCGTGAGTACAAAGGGCCGCACGTCGGGCTCGAGTTGCTTCAGGCCCTCATACGTCGCACGCGAGTTCTCAAGGCCATACATATTGTGGATCTCGGCATGGCTCGCGATGCGGCTCGCCATACCGGGCTCATCGATGCGGTGTTGTACGTTCTCAGGCATCGTCAGCGTAGGACTATCGAAGACCGAAGGCTCATTCATATCGTTCCAGAAGCCCGCGATGCCGGCCTTTACAAACGGTTTGTATAAACTGCCCCACCACTCACGCGTCTGCTTGCGTGTGAAGTCCGGAAATACCGCGGGACCCGGCCATACTTTGCCGACGTACATCGTCCCATCGGGGTTCTTCACGAAATGATCCCCGGAGACGCCGCTGTCATAAGGCGGGTAGTTCTCATGGGGCGCCGAAGCGATGTGCAGATCGGTGATGGCGACGACATGAAAGTTCTGCTGCTTCAGGTTCGCGATCATCTCTTCAAAGTGAGGGAACTTGGCGCGATCGACGGTGAAGGGTCGATGACGATCCTGAAAGTCGATGTCGAGATAGATCGCGTCCGAAGGAATTCTGTCCGCACGCAGCCGGTTCGCGATCTCCCGCACGCGCTCTTCGGGAACATAGCTGAATCGTGACTGCTGAAAGCCGAAGCTCCACAACGGCGGCAGCGGCGCGGGTCCAGTGAGCCATATGTAGTCTTCCAGTACCTGCTTCGCGTCCGGACCATAGAGCACGTAGTAGTCGAGCGGACCATTCTCCGCGCCAAACGAGTAGGCCGTGTGCGACTCCTTGCCGAAGTCGAAGCTGCTCCTCCAGTGGTTATCGAAGAGCGTTCCCACGGCCCTGCCACGGTCGAGGCTGATGAAGAACGGGATAGTCTTGTAGATCGTGTCCGCCGATTCCTGAAAGCCGAACGCATCCGTGTTCCACATCGAATAGGCACTGCCGCGCCGATCGAGCGGACCAGGCTTATCTCCCAGTCCGAAGAAATGTTCCTCCGGGCTCATCGTCTTGTAGACCTTGAATGCAGTTCCGTGAAACTCCACGGGACGGCTGGGATCGTCCTCCGCGACAACGTTTCCGTCGAGATCGGTAATACGCAGCCGCGAGGTCGCGCACTCCACTCTGACCCGCAACTTCTTCGTGTGGAACCCGATTGCCTGGCTGTCCTGCTCCTGCGTCACCGGCACACTGGACGTTCGTGACTGCGGCAGGACTGCCCACGATGCATCTTCAGGCAGAGGACCGTTCGCGACTCGAATTCGCAGAAGATCCTCTCGAAGAGCAGTCACTCGCAAAGTGAACGCACCGCTCCTCACATCAATGCCGTTTTCGAGAGCCCCACTGTGCGTCACCTTGCCGGCCACGGCAACGAAGGGAAGCGATGGCTGCTGGGAGCTCGCGACGGTCGCGGAAACGAGCAGGAGGCAAAAAGCGAGCCCTGGAAGGGAGAAATTTCGAAGGAAAATCATCTGATCGTGTCGCATCCTCGAGGGATTCCTGATTGAAATCAAGATCAAAGCAATGGTTGCGGATGGATGCTAGCAGCGGTGCACAACGAAAGAGATGTATGGCCGCCGAGGTTTTGCCGAGGTTTGGCTGAGGCAACTCTCTGTGCTCCCCATTGCATGTATTCCACCGTCTGGGAAAAGCTACGCCAGCCTGGCATACCGGCAGATATAATCTGTCCTCGATCCAGTCAGTTGCCGCAGCCGTAGGGTCGTTCCTACAGAGAAGTTCCATGGGAGTGAGGGATTTGAAGTGCAGGGTGATTTCTTAATTAAGGATTGGCTGGTCCAGCCCCAGATCAACACGGTTGAAAAAGGAGGCAAGCGCTGGCACCTCGAGCCCAAGGTGATGCAGGTGCTCGTCCATCTTGCTCTTCATCCGGATGAGGTTCTCTCCAAGGAGCGGCTCATCGAAGCCATCTGGCGGGACACCTTCGTCGGCGACGACGTTCTGGTCCGCTGCATCTCGGAGATCCGCTATGTCTTCGGCGATGACGCCCGCTCCCCCTCTGTTATCCAGAC
>Ga0193742_1001306_pt1 | contig 15144 bp, 13 predicted proteins | sample L2c1metaG_FD_165511 | JGI IMG/M metagenome (GOLD analysis project Ga0193742, IMG submission 165511) | Soil microbial communities from a riparian zone of the East river system, Colorado, United States - L2c1 | ecosystem: Environmental > Terrestrial > Soil > Riparian zone | place: USA: East River... | reverse complement strand
ACAATATAAACTGTAGGACGACGGTTAGCCAAGGCATATGCCGCTGCGACGTCTTGCAGCCAGCCGCGAAAGGCACGCCTCTGAATTGATTGGGAGCGCGAAGCTGCCTCCCTTTACCGAAGCGCTCTGCCCGTCTGCGGCTGAGCGGGCGGACAAAAATTCCTTCACTTCGTTAGCCCCTTAAATACCAAATCAATTTTGAGGATGATAAAAACCGCGGGTCGACAGATAGGCCTCGCTATCGCCCAGTGCGCGATCGACAATTGATGATCATTGTATCGCAAGTGTTCGCGCTTGGTGTCCGATGCAGGCAATGCCGTTTAGTCAGATTGTTCAAACGATAATGGGCTTGTCTGCTCCGAGGGCGGTAAGCGGATCGGCTGGCGTGACGTCAGAGGATGGGGCGCGTTAGCGGGCTGAGGCGAAAGCAGCCCGTGCCAACATTGCCAAGAAGTAACCGCCCTGGAAGGTGCATTGGGTGGTCACGATCGTCAGTGTTGTTTTCAGAAGGGTAAAATCGTTGGCTAATGAAAATCCGATAGAACCGACGAGCAGCACTGCAAGAACCAGCAACAGCATTTTCAGCCGGAAGACTACGCCAACCGAAAAGCCGAGTGTGGCTAACGCGATGGTTGCGTATCCCATCCAAGGTCCCTGTCGTTCTTATCGGTCATCGTCGGTGCGCAGAAATCTCAACAGCACCGACAGGTGGCAATATTGGTGAAAGAGAAAGATCAAAGCTTCAAAACGATTGGGATTCGTTCGCTATTTGGCCATTTTCCACCGAAAAAAAGCAAAATTACATCAGTAAAACAATCAAGGCGTTCAATGAAAAGCAGCTACAATTTACACGGTAGTCGGTTCCATAGCCTGTTTCGCGGGTATGGACCTGAAATCCTAACCCTAGGTTTCTACGACCTTGGGCCGAACGACGGCGCACGAAAGAGCTCCTCATCGGTGGCCTCTCCATCATCGCTCAGTTCCGCGTTCAGGCGTGGCTAATGACCCATAGCCTTGAGGGCGGAAAAGCTAGGCCAACTTTTTTGTCGCCGGCATACCGGGCTTGTTCCGGCAGCCTGTTGGCCGGGCACCAGTATTCTTCCGAAACGACCCGCCTGCCAGTTGAGCCACTCATGGAAACGCAGGCTCTCCCGGTGCGCAATGCCTGGTCTCGTCTTCTCCTTTTTCTCCTCTCTGCTGACCAAATTTTTCTCCTCTCTGCTGACCAAAATCTCCCGGGCCTTTACGTGAGAGCTGTGTTACCGATTTGAACTAAGATATCCTCCATTCCGGGGGGGCAGGTGGCTAAAACGGGGTTTGCAAAAGGCAGCGCATCCGTGGTGCGGCACGAATGACACGGTCTGGCCAAAACATATTTCCGCCCGTATTGGCCTATTTTCCGCCTAGAATGGCCTATTTGATGCACGTGCCTCTCTGAGAGAGCGCGGGCTCCCCCGAGCCAAATTCCGTCAGTTTCTGTAAAGTTCGACTAAAAAGTAGGTGTTGTTGCGTTGGAACCGATCATCACATCCGATCTCTGGATCGACGATGCGCGTCATTTGCGCATGGACACGCAAACGATGAGTGCCGATTGTGGTGATCGGGCGTCGCGATTGCTGAAACTGCTCGGTTTTCCAGTGCTGGCCGTTGTTGCTGTGACTTTGCTTTCAGCGTGCTCGTTGCTTCCGGCAACGGGGCCTTATAGTGACGACGTTAACGGAAATGCGACAGCGGGCGTGCGATCCACGACACCGTTGCCTTACGCACTGGTTGACGTAACCGCTGATACCATCGGTTTTCTTTCACAGCCAAATCTGATCACGTTCAAAGGCACATTCCCCGATAAGCGCCCAAAGCCGAACCAGGTCGTCGGCGTCGGCGACGTCCTCAATATATCGATCTTTGAAGCTGCGCCCGGCGGCTTGTTCACGCCTGGACAATCCGCGGGCGCACGCCCCGGGAACTTTGTCGATTTGCCGGCGCAGGCCGTCGACCAGAGGGGTAGCATTTATGTCCCCTATGCCGGCGAGATTCCGGCCGCCGCGCGAACCATACCGGCCATTCAACAAGCGGTCGTTGCTCGGCTGCGGAACCGCGCTATCGAGCCGCAAGTACTTGTCAGCCTCAATCAGCAGCATTCAAGCGTCGTTAGCGTCCTGGGTGATGTGAATACGCCGGGTGTCTTGGCTCTCAACAGCGTGGGCGAGCGTCTGCTGGCGCTGATCGCGCGCGCCGGTGGCCCGAAGTTCGAGGCAGTCGAAAGCTATGTGACGCTGCAGCGGGACGGTAGGAATGTCAGGGTCCTGCTGAGCCGAGTCGTGCACGACCCCCAAGAGAACATTTTCGTTCGACCGAATGACGTGATTTTCCTCACCCATGAGGCGCCGTCATTCACCGCGCTTGGAGCTCTCAATCAAAACGTCTTTGGCTTTAACTCGGAAATTCCGTTCGACGTGGAAGCGCTGACGCTTTCCCAGGCGCTGGGCAAGGCGGGCGGGCTGGCTGACCAGCAATCCGACCCCGCCGAGGTGTACATCTACAGGTATGAGGAACGTTCCTTCCTGGAGAAGCTTGGCGTCGATACCACGAGATTTACCTTTGAAAGGGTGCCGACCATCTATCGCGTCAACCTGCGCGATCCGTCGGGGCTGTTGCTTGCGTCTGGTTTCCAGATGCGATCCAAGGACGTCATGTTTGTCGCCAATGCCAAGGTCGTGGACTACTTCAAGCTGCTCACGCTGATCAACAATACGACCGGGGCGGTCTCAAACACAGCAGGCGCTGTAACTAGCGTGAACGCGGCTCGCATATCGGTTAGAGGGGCGAACTGAACGTCCCAAATTACGAATAAAATCGACGGAAGTCGGGATCTTACGACGTAACGTTCAGATCCATCCAGCTCTGTACGACAATCGTTGTACTGATTCTGGCACCATTTTTCTTTGGGGCGGTCGAGCTATTCCGGGTCCTAGTTTGGACAAAGCTCTGGCAGTTGGCGCTCTCAGGAGGTCCATGCGCTTGCGGTCACCGCGGGCTGCTCAGTCAAATGGGTTGCACGGCCTGGTCGATGAGTTGCGTTGGTCCGTATCCGAATTTTGCCTTGAGGCCATCCGTCACCGCCCCTTTTTGGAGCCGGAGTTGGCAATTTTCGGAGCCGGGGAGTGTTGGAACTACGCTCACTCAACAATTCTTAAGATTGCGGTCGAGATGGGAACGGAAAACCGTCGGATATATCATGCTGGCAGGTAGTTCGAGTGCCAGTTCCAGGCCGTACCAATAATCGATTGCAGGTCATGCTGGGGTGACCAGCCAATCGTTCGCTTTGCCAAAGAGTTGTCAGCCACCAGGGCTGGCGAGTCGCCTTCGCGGCGTGGTCCGTACTGAATGTTAAAACTCCGACCAACCACATTTTGAACGGCCTCGAGCAACTCCTTCACGCTTGTCCCATGGCCGGTTCCGAGATTCAGCGCCTGGCTCGAGCCGTTGCCCAGGAGGTGCTCGACCGCGCGGGAATGCGCGTCGGCAAGATCAAGGACGTGGACGAAGTCGCGCACGCAGGATCCATCACGCGTGTCGTAGTCTGTGCCCAGGACCTGAAAATGTGGCCGGCGTCCTAGCGCGGTCTCGAATGCGATGGGTATGGCATGAGTTTCCGGCGTATGCCATTCACCGATTCGTCCTTCCGGGTCTGCTCCCGCAGCATTAAAATAGCGCAAGATAAAAGATCGAAAGCCTTGGTAGAGGTCCAAATCTTTCAATATCTGTTCGACGATAAGTTTACTTCGGCCGTAGGGATTGATCGGCGTCTGGGAGTGAGTCTCATTCGTTGGGATTGCCGAAGGAATGCCGTATGTGGCGCATGTCGACGAAAACACGATCTTGTTGATCCCGGCGGCCTGCGCCGCTCGCAGCAACGTAATCGTTCCAGAGACATTGTTGTCGTAATATGCGCCTGGATCTCGAACCGACTCGCCAACTTCGATCGCTGCGGCAAAATGTATGACAGCTTGGGGATCGTATTTCCTGAAGACCTCATCGAGTTTGTGGCGGTCTCGAATGTCACCAACCTCCAGTGGACCCCACTTTACGAATTCGGCATGACCGTTCGACAGGTTGTCATATACGACAGGTGTGAAACCCTTGTTGAACAAATCGAGGCACGTGTGCGATCCGATATATCCCGCTCCACCAGCGACAAGAATATTTGACATTTAGCAGAATTTCCCGAAAGGCACCGCGATATTGCTAGGCAATAGTAGCTAATTCCGCAAATGCAAATTTTGAGCAGGCGCCGGGCTTTCAACGACACCTAGATTTCCGACTGTTGGGCCGTCCGTGAACCTGACGGATGTCTCCTCGCCTCGCGCGCCCCGAGCGGCTTCGGGTTGCTTGACAATATTGCCTTCCGGAGAGCCATTATTGTAGCGATGCGGCAAAGCCGGGATCAAGCGATCGCACGGCCTGACCTATATAGGCCCTGCCGTCGGGCGAGCCGCGCAAATATGCATTCGTGATGGCAGGTTTGAGCTCGGGACGTCGTGTTAGGATCAGACGAATATCGCCGCGTGACAGGTTTTTAAGGTCGGCATCGGCAATAGACACCGAAGCGGCTATCAAGCTGAGGCGTGCCGGGATCAGGGCTACGTCAGCGGCAGAGGTGAGATAGGACATCCTCAGCGCTTCAGCGACCGACTGCCGGTCTTGTCCCTGGTTCTGAAGCATTGCCAGCAGAAGCCAGGTCCGGGATGAATGCGGTGCCAACGACAGTGATTGCTTGGCCGAGGCAAGGGCCCGTTCGCGCGCCTCGATCATTTCGGGCGACGGCGGCGATTCGTGGGTGCCGAGCGCCGGAGCAGCGCGCGCCATAGCGACGTCGGCGAGTAGATCTCCCCTCCATGGCGCCGCTGATGCCGCCCATTCCGCCATCGACCCAGAGGCGCTTGAATCCGACAGCGTGAGGTCTTGGGAAAATTGTTGTGTTTTGGGGCTCAGTTTTTCTGCTAGAATTGTAGCGACCGCGAACCAGCCCAGCACGATACCGATCAGCAAGGTTGCGATTCTAAACCCGTCCGGGGCATTCTTCATTGACGTTCCATAAATCTCAAGTAGATGCCGTCTCTAGATCGCGAACATGCGGTCGCCCTGGATGGTCAGCAAAGTGAGAAAACCAGTGGCATAGGCCCCTGTGTCGATGTTGATGCGGTTCGATCGAATATCGGGTTTGGCCACAGGGGTATGACCGTGCACGACGAACTTGCCGAAATTTTCTTCACATTGAAGGAACTCATCGCGGATCCAAAGCAAGTCTTCTTCGCGTTGTTGTCGCAGCGGCACGCCTGGCCTGACTCCTGCATGAACAAAAAAGAAATCCCCACAAACAAAGCTTGATCTCAGCTTGCGAAAAAATCGCCGATGGTGATCCGGCATGCCCTCTCTCAACGCGTGGACAAGTTCACTTTGCTCGTCTCGATCAGGTTTGATCGAAGGTACGATCCCGTAAGACATTAGGGTTTGCAATCCACCATATTCCCTCCACGCCTCGAGCCGGGTAGCGTCCTGCAAAACCTCGGACAAGAACGCTTCGTGATTGCCCTTGAGAAAGATGCTCTCGTGGCGACGGCTGCGGTCGACCAGCAAATCGATGGTTTGCCGAGACGCCGGTCCGCGATCGATATAATCGCCGAGGAAAACATGCAGCGATCGGGCCGGCCCGGCGCGGGCTAGGTGGAGATCGATTGCGGCGAACACATTCTCAAGCAGGTCTGCACGTCCGTGAATGTCGCTGATTGCATAGATCCGCATCCCGTCGGGCAAGCTCGGTTTAGGTTTTGGATTGCGTAATCCCATCATATCGACGCTTTGGTCCTGAAGTTCCGAGTTGTTCGACTCGATCACCAACGAATGGCAACACCGTTAGCAGATCAGCAGCTTTAGCTTAAGCGGATTTAGGTCTTGAACCAGGAGTGAAAACAGCCCACGCTTTCCCTGGTCCTCACCGGACATCAGGGCTCGGCGCGGTTGCCGCCATCCAGATGACGTGCGCGTTTAGCCGGCTTTGCGCCCGGTGGTCTGGGCAAGCCCCAGCCCAACGATAATTGCAGCCATCATCTGGACGGTTACCGTGGTGAAACTGGCATCGCAATAGGCCTCACAGAAAGCGATGACGAGGCAAGCGGCCGCGGCAGCTGCGTAAAAGGAATCTCTGCCCCGCGCCAATGCACCACGAAACAGCATCACCAGCAGTTGGATCACCAATAGAATCACCATCAGCATTCCGGCGCGGCCCCATTCAAGCATGATGGAGGCAATGGTATTGATAGCCGCCGGGCCGGGCGCACCGTCCGCGTCGCGATAAATCGCGGCGAGCGCCTGATAGGTTCCGACGCCGCCACCGGTCCAATTTGCGTCGGCCATCATGCGCAGGGCAGCGGTAACGGCGTCCGCCGATTCGATTTTCGCAAAACGAAAGAGCGGACTGAGGGAGGAATTGGCTGCGAACCGCAACGCGATCACGCCCCCGCAAGCCACCAGGACAGCGGCGCACAGCGTTGCCGTAGTCCAGCGCGCAAGGTTCAATCGTCGGATCAAGATGACCAGACCGACGACCACCAGTCCGAACGCGGTGGCAATCAGCACATCGTAAGTGGCATAGGAAATCAGGGCGACCAGACAAATGACGGCACCCGTGGTGCCCAACAGCATCAAGCCGACGAAGCTCCGCAAGGGCTGACCTGGCCGCTCGGATCGCGTCTCGTAGCGTTCTGCAGCGCGCACGACGAATGCCGAGTTCAGTACCACGCCAAATGCCGCCAAGGCGACCAGAGAAGAGGTTAGGTCGTCCGTCGAATTCGCCGGTTTAAGGACGGCCAAATCGCGAAAGAGGAGCAGTTCAAGGGCGATAAATGTGGTGATGGTGCAAAGCGTGGCGAGAATTGTTTCGGCGCGTTCGCGATTGCGCGTGAGAATCGACGTTATAAGCGCGAGTGAGACCAGGCTGAGATAGCCAAATAGACTGCGCAGGGTAAATCCAAGATCGATGCTGATATGGCCAGACAGCGGTTCAGAGAGCGCTGTCGCGGCGCTGCGCCACACCGGGTGTTCGATCGATCCCGGTGGAAGTGGCAGGATCTGCAGCAGCATCCACGCCGCCGGCAGCAGCGCTGCGACGGCCAACGGTTTGAAGATTGCAAGACTGCTCCGAACATCGGCCTCGGGCGCGCTCGGTAACAGCAGGAGCAACATGGCGACGACGATATTGATCAATTGCGGGCTGATCCGCCCCGCGCTGAGGGCGAACACCGGCGCCAGGGCGACCAGAACGACGAGTAGCGCAAAACTGATGGCAAAGCGGCGGGATTGAGTCACTCGATGTCACAGTATCATCATGTCGCTGCCAAAAAATTGCGCTGATAGCGCGTTGGGCAAAGAAGCGAACAGCAGATCTCCATTTGCGCGAACGACCTATGCACAAGAAATTCGTGGCTTTTAAACGATCATTTCTGATGCGCGGGTCGGACACCTCGGGGTCTCCTCCGCGGCGCTCCGAACGTTTACGTGCGTCGCTCAACCGAGAGCGGCTCCCGAGACTTGCCGATACTAAGTGTTGAAGTGGCTTTTTGGTTCCCGCTGTCTTTGCACAAAAGACACTTCGCTCTGCACAATTCTTTGAATTGCATTGCAGCAAACTTTCGCCAACAACGGTCGCTACAGCAGCTCTGTAGTTCTCACGGTTCCATTGGACAATTTCCAATCGAAGAAGAGGGTACCCGCATGAGAGTTCAACCGGCGCTCCAAGAGAGTTGTTTGTCAGTTTCGGCCTGGTGTTGGCGCCGCCGGATTAAAATCGATCGGACTGAGGGAGGCAAAAATGTCGCTTCTCGCTAACTCGGAAGCAGAAAGCGGGCGCGAGGCCTCGGTCCACCGGCTCAAATCCGCTGTAGGCGGAGCGTTGGGGACAATACAACTCCAGGCGACGCAGCCGCAAAACTCTTCCGCTTTGCAGATTTCGGATCTGGAAGTCCCAGGTGCGCCAGCTCCTGGCGCGAAAACTCTCACTCTGCAAATACCTTGTGCGGCGATCGGAGCGGTGTTCGCAGCCGCAGACGCCGGCACGGTTATTTTGGCCAGCGTGGTGGGTGCGCAAGGCTATCAGCTTTTCATCTCAGGCGTGGCGTGGAATTCGAACTTCCACATCGGCGCGGGTGTTATGGCGGCGCTAATCTATATCCTGATCGGGAGATCATCCGGATTTTATCAGGCGTCCGATATCTTCTCCTTGCGCAGGAGCGGGCCACGAATTGTTTGGCAGTGGCTTTTGACGAGTTTGTCGCTGGCGTTACTGGCATTTCTGTTCCGGATCGGCGTTGAATTTTCACGCGGCTCGATTATTTGCTTTGCGGTGCTTGCGCTGGCGTCTTTGTTCGCTTCGCGTTTTCTGATGAAGGTGGCTCTAAATTGGGCAGCCAGACAGGGACGGGTGCAGGGCCGTCGCGTGGTCGTGGCCGGACTACGCGACGAGTTGGCGGCAGTCGGCGGTGGCGACCTGCTGCGGCGGTTCGGATTGACGGAAGTCGGGCGCGTTGCGTTCCCGAGCCATGGAGACTGGTCGCTTGCGGCGACCAAGGGTATCCTTGCATCCTTGGATAAAGCCTTGGATGTTGCGCGAGATCGCGGTGCCGAGGAGATCGTTTTGGCGCTGAGCTGGAACGATCGGCGGGGCGTCGAGCTGGTCCGCGAAAGGCTGCGCGACTCTCCGCTTCCCGTGCAGCTTCTGCCTGACCGGAAAGTTCGCTACCTAACTGAGAATCCTGCTTTCTCGGTCGGTCGGTCGTTTGCGATCGAAATTCAACGGACGCCGCTTTCAAGACTTGAACAGCTTGCCAAGCGCGCGCTGGATATCGCAGGCGCCTGCTTTGCGCTGCTGCTGCTGTCCCCCCTGATGCTGCTGACAGCTTTGGCGATCAAAGTCGATTCTCCGGGGCCGGTTTTATTTCGGCAACACCGCAGCGGATTCAACGCGAAACGCTTCTTGATTTTCAAGTTTCGCACGATGTCTGTCATGGAGGAGGGTGACCGTGTCAGCCAAGCGGTCCGCCATGATCCGCGTATCACGAGATTGGGTGCTGTGCTACGCGCTACCAGCATTGACGAACTGCCGCAGCTTTTCAATGTTCTTCGCGGCGACATGTCGCTCGTAGGTCCACGCCCGCATGCCGTCGCCCATGACGACCATTACGGTAAGTTGCTGTCGGAATATGCGTTTCGTCATCACGTCAAACCCGGAATCACCGGGTGGGCGCAGATCCAGGGTTGTCGAGGCGGAACCGCTGAGGTCTGGCAAATGAAAAGGCGCGTTGATTTCGACCTATGGTACATCAACAACTGGAGCCTGGGACTTGATCTTGTAGTTTTAGTCCGAACTTTTCTCGAAGTGGTGCGTCCTAGAAACGCCTACTGAAGTCGCAGGACTGACTTAGGAAAGCGGATACGCGACCTCGTATCGCGGACAAAACAACAAGACTGCCTGACACAGGCCGGGTTGCGCGAGCAACGTACGCCTTCGGGGTGGTCAGAAGACACAGGTTGAAATGCGTATCGTGCACGTCGTCCGCCAGTTTCATCCAGCGATTGGTGGCTTTGAAAGTGTTGTTTACGAACTTGCTGCGACGCAAGTGGCCGGTGGCAACTCGGTGAGGGTCGTCACGCTCGACCGGTTGTTCAAAGCCGAGACGCCGGGGAATCTTTCGGCCCGCGACGCGGTCTCGGGAATTGAGATTGTCAGAATCCCTTATGTGGGATCAACGCGCTATCCGATTGCGCCTTCGGTCCTGAAGCATATCCGGGACGCCGACGTCGTCCATGTGCACGCGATTGACTTTTTCTACGATTTCCTGGCTTGGACCAAACCGTTGCACCGCAAGAAGCTTGTGGTTTCCACGCATGGCGGTTTTTTCCACACTGCTTTCGCGGCGCGACTGAAGCGGGTCTATTTTTCGACGGTAACCCGCGCCTCGATGGTCTGGTACGACGGGGTTGCCGCGGTGAGCCTGACCGACCACACCCAATTCAGCCGCATCCGGCCACGTGGGCTCGTCTGCATCGAAAACGGCGTCAACACCTCGAAGTTTGCCGGCGCGTCCTCACCGCAGCCAGCCAAGTCGATGATCTGGATCGGGCGGTTTTCGCAGAACAAACGGCTCGATCGGCTGATTTCGTTCTTCGGCGCGCTCAAGCAGATCGATCCGGAATGGAAACTGACAATTGCCGGGCAGCCGTGGGATATCGGCATGGCACAATTGGTCGATCTTGCTGACGCAGCGGGCGTTCAAAACTCGCTCGCAGTCGTCGAATCGCCCAGCGATTCCGAGATCCGGTGGTTGATGGGCGGTTGTTCGGTGATTGCGAGTTCGTCGGACTATGAGGGATTCGGGATCGTTGCGATCGAGGGAATGTCAGCCGGACTATTTCCGCTACTCAGCGACATTGCGCCGTTTGAGCGGCTGGTTGCGAGCAGTGGCGTCGGATTGAACGTGAATTTTGATACCCCCGATGCCGCTGCGATTGCCTTTCAAAAAGAATGGCAGGAAATCTCGGGTCACTACACGTCGGTGCAAGAGCGGTCGATCGATGCTGCGAATCGTTACACCTGGGAGAACGTATCCCGGCTCTACCAATCGCTTTACGACGATGCCTTGGGCGCCAGATGCCGCACCATTCTCGACGTTCCGGTGTTTGTCGGGACGCAGGCCGAGGCGGTCGAAAAGATCGACGCCGAATACGCCACCAAGAAACCAACCATCGTCGCTTTTGCCAACGCCAACGCACTCAATGTAGCGTCAGTTGACGACAAATTTCGGAGCGTCCTTAAAAGATGCCTGGTGATGAACGATGGCATTGGCGTCGACGCGGCGAGCCGCATCCTGTTTGGCTCGCGGTTTCCGCAGAATCTGAACGGGACCGATTTTACTCCGAATTACTTCAGGAATACCAAGAATAACTACCGGATATTCTTCCTGGGAAGTTCATCCGGGGTCGCGGAACAGGCGGCGAGCCGGCTACTCGCCATATGCGGTCGCCATAAAGTTGCGGGTTGTCAGAATGGTTATTCCCGCGTTGGCGATAACATGGGCATTGTCGCCAAGATCCTGGCTTCGGAGGCCGATGTCGTGCTGGTGGCGATGGGCAATCCGGCGCAGGAGATGTGGCTTGCCGACAACCTCGAGGCGACCGGCTGCCGGCTCGGTTTTGCGGTCGGCGCGCTCTTCGACTTCCTGTCGGGAGAGGTTCCGCGCGCTCCGTCCTGGGTGCGCTCCGTACGCATGGAATGGGTCTATCGCCTGCTGCGCGAGCCGGGACGATTGTGGCGCCGATATGTGCTTGGTAATCCGATATTCCTTTTGCGTGTCCTCAATCAGTGGCTGTCTGGCGCGCGCGTGTAACCATGGAATGTCGTTTCGCTGTGTTCACGAGATGGGTGGCGAACTTGCTAGCTTAGCAACCCGCCAAAAAAGCTTCGCCGGACGGGGAAGCACGTTTTCACTAGCCGGGCAGCGCCGAAGATGAGTCCTGCAGTCACGGAATGTGTTCTGATCCTGGCAGTGTGCTTCAACGCCCTGCTGGCAATCGTCAACGGTCATGGCGTAACACTGCAACGCGGGCACATCGTCTTTGCTGAAATTGCAGTCTACGCCGCCGCACTGGCGACATTGATATTCAACGCCGACCGGAGGATGTTTCCGTGGTTTCTATTGGCGCTTTTTATCGTTCTGAACGGCCTGCTGCTTTCTCTGGGAAACGGCGCCTTCAACCCGAAATATATGCGGGACGTATTCGTCATCCCAATCTTTATCATGTTGGGCATGACCTATAATTCCAGGAGTCTCACCAAGCCTATCATCATTCTTCAAACTATCGTATTTGGTGTCGCGGTCCTGGAAGCGCTGAGTCCCGAGGCCTATTCCGAAATTTTCCAAATCTTGAAGTATTACGTCAACACGCGGGATTTTGCCGAAAAGTCGTTCTGGAATAGCGAGTCCACTTTGTTTTTGAGCGCAACGCGGCCCGGTGATAGATTCTTCGGGTTCGTTAATTTGCATCGCGTATCGTCGATTTTCCTGGAGCCGGTTTCCCTGGGCAATTATTGCGTCATTGTTGCTGTTTTTCTAATCGCTTGTTGGCGTGAGCTGAGTGTTGGTACACGGTTTTATCTTGCAGGTTCGACGGCCGCACTAATCATTGGTTGCGATGGCAGGCTCGCTGCTAGTTCGATAGTCATTGTTTTGATAGGCACTGCTTTTCTTCGCAATTTCTCCAGCCGTTGGTCTTTCTTGTATCTACCGATGATATTGGTATTATCTGCACTGTTTGCGTGGGGCTTCAATCTTGATGCCGGAAAAGACAATTTTTCCGGTCGAGTTGCGGGCAGTATCACGACCCTTTCGCAAGTCAACGTTCTTGGACTTATGGGCCTTGACGCTCAGTCTTCTGATCAGGCCGCGGACAGTGGCATCACCTACTTCGTACTAACACAATCGTTTGTTGGCGTGATCGTCATCTGGTTCGCGATTTGCTTATTGCCTGCTGGTCGCAACTACGCCACTCGGCTCTACGTTCACGGGATTGCCATGTTTGTTCCGTTGAATCTCATGGTCAGTAATTCGTTCTTTTCAATAAAAGTAGCAGCGCTGATGTGGTTCTCCTTTGGTTATTTATTCTTGAAGGACTCTCCATCGGAAATCTCGTCTGACGGCGAACTTCGTGCTCCGATGAGACGTTCTGTCCTCAACTCGCGCCAGCAGTTCCTTTGAGAAAAGCCCGAATTCAGTATCCCATTGACAATCAAACAAGTTAACGCGGCCGGGAGACACTCGATGCTTCAAATACCAGAGCGTTTTCGAGCGAAGTTGAAGAAAACGCTTCAAAACAAAAGACTAGAGCTCCGTTCTGACTCTATCAGAACGGAAAAGGTTCTAGTCGCCGGCGGCCGGGGGGCTGTCCGTGGAATTCGGTCCTCGGCCTTGACCGCAGCACGTTGTTTCTTTCGTCATGATCTTTGGCTAGAAAAATGATTCAAGAGCGTCAAACTGATCTAATGGCAGTCGTGCGAGACCCGATGTCGTTTTTGGATGGGTCAAAGAAGAACGTCGTATTCGTATCTGCGGTTCATGACTTCCGTATGCTGAGGCGCGGTAGCATTCAAGCTCTTGCTTCGGCAACCGCCAAAATGGGTCATGCCGTAACGTTCATTTCCTTAAGATTTAGCCTCCTCAGCCTCATCAAGGGTGATTCGAGAAACTTCCTTCGGAAGAGATCGAATAGGCCCGAATGGGTCAACGGCGTGCTGTGCTATTTGTGGTTCACTCCCGTTCATCCATTTCAATCTGACAGCCGATTGTTTGAACGTTTTTTCAGGCTTCACTATTCTCTTCACAAGCGACTCCGAAACAAGTTTTTGGATGATTCGTTTCGCAATGCAGATTTTATAGTAATTGAATCGGGTCTCGGAATTCTTTTCGCGCGGAGGGCTAGGCGGCTAAATCCGCACGCAAAGATCATTTATCGCGCCTCGGACAAGCTGAGCACAATTGGTGCGTCCAAAATTCTTCAGGCCGAACTGGAGAAAAGTGCGGGAATATTTGATTGCTTCTGTCTGCTTTCGGCAGACATGGCCGATGAGTTTGCATGGGCGCGTGAAAAGACATTTTGTGTGCCGTTGGGAATTGACGCCGATGAGTACAAGGACAATGGGCCTAATCCTTATACCGCATCCATCAACGCGATTTCGGTCGGCTCTATGCTATTTGATCCATCGTTTTTTTGGCTGGCCGCGAGTCGTTTTCCAGCGATTCAGTTTCACATCGTCGGCTGTGGGGCGAATTTCGCAGCACCAGAAAATGTAAAGTTTTACGACGAAATGGCCTTCAAGAAGACACTTAGATATATTGAATATGCTTCCTTTGGCATCGCTCCGTATCGCGCTACAGACGGCGCTGACTATCTAGCGACTTCCAGCCTTAAGCTGAAACAATATGAATACTTCGGCATTCCTGCTGTCTGCCCCACTTTTGCCGTCGGACACTCAAAGAACCGCTTCGGATATCTGCCAACAGACGAGTCCAGCATCGAGCGCGCCATCAATGGCGCATTGGAAAGCGAGTTCGTTGCAACGGAGAAGCCCTTGGGTTGGCATGAATTGTCGCGGCGGCTGCTCGATCCCCGTAGCTATCCAGATTGCGCTCTTCCGCAGGCGCGTCCTCCAAGTCGCGACGATCGCGATCAAGTATCTTCAGATGCTGGAGTTGCCACAGTGTCTCTGGTGCTGTGCACCGTAGGAGATAAAGAGGTACAATTAACGCGATTGATTCAGTCCCTTGTTGGTCAGAAGTTCAAAGCGTTCGAGTTGGTCTTGGTCGATCAAAATCCGCCCGAATATCTGGACAAAATTCTTCGAACCAAGTGCGCTGGATTGGCCGTCAAACACATTAAATCAGATCGAGGCCTCTCGACTGCTCGCAACGTTGGTCTTCGTAACGCGACAGGCGACATCGTAGGCTTTCCCGACGACGATTGTTGGTATTTTTCCGACACTCTGATGGAAGTCGCGTCCTTTTTCCGTCGAAACCCCAAGATCGCTATCTTGTTGGGCAGGACCGTGGACGCAATCGATCAGCCCTCGCTAAGTCCGTTAAGAAAGGAAAGCGGATCGGTAGATCGCAGCAACATCTGGACTTCGGGCAATTCGAATACTCTATTTGTCCGCAAGGATGCCATACCGCTGCCCAGCCCATTTGATGAAAAAATCGGAGTAGGGGCGGCAACCCGCTATCAATCGGGAGAGGAAACCGACTTCATCCTCACTCTGATGAAAAGTGGAGCGCGTGCGATATACATCAGTGACTTGAAGATCGGTCATGACCAAGTCGAAGACGTCGGAACGAAGCCGATCAAGCGAGCCTGGATGTATTCCTTTGGTTTTGGGTATGTCTTAAAAAAGCACAATTATGGCGTCATGTACGTCGGGTATCGCTTTGCACGTTCGATCGCAAGCGCGGTGTGGGCTGTCTGCGGATTGCGTCCAGTTTACGGGCTGTCTCGAATGGTATGGGCTACAGGTACCGTCGTCGGTTATATCTCGGCACGATCTTA
>Ga0193742_1001305_pt1 | contig 15146 bp, 31 predicted proteins | sample L2c1metaG_FD_165511 | JGI IMG/M metagenome (GOLD analysis project Ga0193742, IMG submission 165511) | Soil microbial communities from a riparian zone of the East river system, Colorado, United States - L2c1 | ecosystem: Environmental > Terrestrial > Soil > Riparian zone | place: USA: East River... | reverse complement strand
CAACGTCTACCTCGAAGGCGTCGGCACCGTGAAGCGTCTCGTCGACACCGTAACCCACCCACTGACGGTCGGGACTCGTTCCCAGTTCACGACCGCCGCTGCCTCGCTTCCGGAGGATGCGTAATGGCCAACGACCTCGTAACGGGCCTCGCCACTTGGGCCGCCAACCAGACCCCGACCACTGAGCTCGTGTGGGCGGAGGTCACCTCCGTGTCCAGTGGCGCCCCGCTCACGTCGGTAGCCTTCGACGGTCGCGGCATCGGCGATTCGTGGACCCTCAACGGAGCCACGTACGTCGTGGGCGACATCGTCCTCTTCGCCCTCCTGAATACTCCCGTGGCACTAGGAAAGAGATAAGATGCCGACTACCTCTCGCGGGTATCACTACCCAGCTGCCACGGACACTCCAGTGGACGTCCCCGCCGTGCTGGCTCTGCTGGCTGGCGACATCGACGCCGACGCGACCGCGTTCACCCCGACCAACTGGGCTTTCGCGACTTTCCAGAACGCGGCAGCTGTCACCCCCGTCGCGACCGGCCTCACCACCGTCACCTCCGCGAGCATCGTGGTCGGGGCGGGGGTTGGGCTTATGAAGGTATCCATGCTGGTCAATTACAACACGAACGTGGCGAACGCGGTGGAGGCCATTTGGACCGCAACGTACGGGGCAACCCCACTCCTGGGCAGCGGGGCTCGCTGGGCGCGCGGCAGTAGCAGCGGCACCACGTCCATTGTCTGGAATGTAGATATGTGGCTCCCGTCGCCCGCCGCAGGAACCGCCACATTGACAATTCAGTCTCAAACGAGCGCCGGACCGGCGCAGGTCCCTATCGGCGGCTGCCGTGTGCTCGTGGAGCTGATGAAATAATGCCGCTGACGACGATCAAGAAACTCCCGTATCCGCCTACCGATGGCAGCACAGCGCCCGACATCGCGGGGGACACTGCCGCGTTGGCGAACGCTACAAACGTCTGGGCAACCGGCGCCGTGGCTGGGAAGTACGCCAGTTACCGTTTCCCCGGGCCGTGGCTGGCCACGACTATCAACGCGTCCACCACTACTACGGTCATCTTCGCGTCCGGGTATGACCTTGACATCAAGCCCGGCACGAGGCTGGCGAAGTTGACCTTCAACTATTCGATCACGAATCGCGGCGCGACCAGCTGTATCAACGAGGCCACGTGGAGAAAAACGCTAACGAACAACGCGGGCACCGATGTAGCTGCGTTCAACGACAGCGGCATCCTTCGCGGCACGGTCAACGGTTTCCCGGCGTCAACCCAAGAGGTCTGGTTTCACCACGTCTCCTGGATTGTGAACCCCCCTACCGTAGTCGCGACCGATGCCGGGTTTGTGGGTTTGTTCGTGCAGATCACCAGCGGAGCCGGTGCGGCCACGACCCTGCAAGATGTAAAAGCCAACCTCGAACTCTTCATTTAGGAGCCCACGAATGACTGACCCGGATCGAGAGCGTCTCGACACCGATTACGACGTCGCGGAGGACGAAGAGGTTCCGCTGGCTGCGTGCCAGGAGCCCTACATGATCAACGCTGACGCCGAAGGAGAGTAATGCCCGTCCTGAACGGCGTTTCGTACGCCATCGCACAGCCGTGCCTCGATCTGGCTGCCCAGATGAAAGCCCTGGGAATCCAGAACCTCGGCATTGTCGGGGACCTGTCGCACCAAGCGGGCTGCGGTGATCACGTCCCGTGGCAGTGCACTGGCCATTACGGCAAGATCACAGCGATCGACATCGGCTGGGGTGGCGCCGTAAACGGCGTTCGCCTCACGCCCGCCCTGCTGCGCAGGTACCTGCTTCCCCGGCTGCGCGCTCACACGTGGGAGTTCTACCAGATCAAGTACATCATCACAAACTACCTGCTTAACGACACCCGCGCGCCGTACAACCTGAAGGACCAGACCGGCGGCGACGGACCGGACCACATGCACATCAGCTTCCTGAATTCCGCATTCTCGGCTCGTTGCACTCTGCTCACTGACTTCGTCGCGTGGGTGCGCGCTGGACAGCCCAACCCCGTCACATTTAAGGCTGGCTCCGCGCCTGCCAGTTCGGAGGACTCGACCGTGAGCGCAACCACCCTATCGGACGGACGGACGCTGTTCGCTATCATCGGCACTGACGGCAAGATCTACCGCTCCACCGATCCAACCGTCAAATACTGGCTGGTCGGCAACAGCACGTGGCTGGCTGGCGTGGGCGTCGCGGCGGTCGGCAAGACCGCGTACTTCGCTGTCCGCGACGAGGACAAGAGCATCCATCTGGTCACGATCTCGGATCTCGATTCGGGTGCCGGCTACGTGGACGAGAAGATCAGCGGCACCGGCTCCGGCGCGCCTGCCATCGCGGTGACCCTCACGGGCCTGCGCCTGCTGGTCAAGGGCACCGACCCGAAGGGCACGCTGTACGTGAACACCTTCGACCGCACGAAGCCGGCGGGGCAGCAGTGGACCGGCTGGAAGCCTACGCCCGGACAAGCAAAGTAAGTGAACGTCCCGTCAAGGCGGGTGTGGATAGCCTCGCTCGCCTTGGCGTTGGCGAACGTCGCCGCCGGACTCTCCTACCTCATCCGACCACCGTCCGACGTATCAACGCCTGTTGCGTCGGCACTAAATCATCTGGCCGGGGGCGCCAACGTCCTCGGCATTCTATTGCTATCAACCGGCCTGCTCGTGCTGATCGGATGGATTGGAGACCTTCGGGTCTTCGCCTTGATCGGACACGGAGCAAGCTTCGGCGCCTTCTGCATGGGCGCCGTGGCCGCTACAGCCAGCGCGTTGATAGCTCACACCGGCTGGGTAAGTGCATCGTACGCCCTTGTGGTCGGATTGGGTCATCTCCTAGTCGCGCAAGTGCTGCCGCGCCGCCCTCGAACAGACAGGCGGCAATGAAGTGGACCCGGCAACCGTCCTAGCGATCGGCACTGTCGCGACGGGACTCCTAACCGGCGGCGGCGGACTGCTGGTCAGCCTCCGCAACCGTCGCAGCGCGGATGACGACGAAACGGAGCGCGAACGCGACAAATTCCGCCTTGAGGCCCGCGAGCTCCGCCGCGAGAACGTCTCGCTGTGGGCGTGGGTGGGAACCCTGTTGAAAGCGATCAGAGACCAAGGCGGAGACGCCCCAGAGGCACCGGATGGACTGAAATGACCCCCAAGCGACTGTCGCTCTTGCTGTTCGGGATCATGGCTGCCCTCGTCCTCACCGGCATGGGGCTGTTCATCATCCGCGACCAACAGCGCGTGGTGGCCGACGCCAACCGCGACGCCGCGATCACGGCCCTCACGACCGACGCGAACAAGTACCGCTCGGCCCTATCGAACAAGGGCGTGAATCCAAACTCTGTCGCCCCTCCGCCCGCGACGCGCGTGGAGCAGGTGACGGGGGAGCCAGGCCAGCCGGGCGCGCCGGGCCAGCAAGGCGCCCCAGGAGCCAGCGTCACCGGCCCCAAGGGCGCCCCGGGAGCTCAAGGCGCCACCGGAGCCCAGGGTGATCCGGGGGTCGAAGGACAGCCCGGTAAGGATGGCACGAACGGCACCAACGGTGCTGACGGTCGCGGCATCTCCTCCACGTCCGTCACCCAGTCCGGCGACACCTGCACGATGACTGTCACGTACACGGACGGTACGTCGCAGTCTGCTGGCTCTTGGTCTTGTCCCGCTGCCACGCCGCCACCCACGAGCAGCGCCCCCATGCCGGTGGGTGTCTCCGCCATGGGCCTCTTCGCGCTCATCGGAGCAGGTAGACCACGGGTTGCGGGACTTGAGGTGGACGTGCTACCCTACTTGGGAAGACACCGACAGATCGCCTAACCCAAGGAGAATCCCCGTGATCAGCCTCGCAATCGCCCTGGCTCTGCAGTTGGAGCCGGCCAAGACCATGGCCGCTGTTCCGGCTTCCGTCGCCACGCCCCCGGCCGCCACGTCCCCGTACCGCACCGTGCCGGTCCCGCAGATCAAGCCGCCACGCATCGCACAGGAGCCGAACCCGCACCCGACTGGATCCTCGTGGCGCGCCCCCGCTGCCGCTCCGCCCGTCGTGGCGCAGGAGCCGAACCCGCACCCGACCGGCCAGAACTGGGGCTGACATGAGCCTCCCCGACATCGCAGTCTATGGCTACGCCCGTTCTGGCAAGGACACGATCGCCGAATACCTGATCGAGAACTACGGCTATGTCAAAATCGCGTTCGCCGATCCGCTGCGTGCAGTGATGGCAGCGATGAACCCCATTGTGGCAGCGAGGCCGGGTGGAGACGGAATCCTGATCACGCGGTACAACGACGCCATCGAAGCCGCAGGATACGACGGAGCCAAGGAATATTTTCCCGAGATTCGCCGACTCCTGCAAGCTCACGGCCTCGGCATCCGCGAGCAGCTGGACGTGGACGCGTGGGTGAACGCAGCATCCGAGCGGATCATCAACACGCCGGGCGACACTCCGATCGTCGTCACGGATGCTCGCTTCGGTAACGAGTTCGACCGCCTCGACCGCGCTAGTTTCCTGTTCGTCCGCGCCCTCCGCGACGGTCAGACGAACCGTGACCAGCACGTCTCGGAGACGGAACTGGACAAGCAGGTTCCTGACCACACGATCCGCAACAACGGAAAAGACCTGCAGGCGCTGCACGACCGTGTAGCCGACCTCATGCAGGAACTACAGAACGGAGACGATATTGTCTAGCCCTGTCGAGCCCACCCCCGAACCCGCCGTTTTCGGCGCTGCCGCAGTGGCAGTGATCAACAGCGTGCTGGTCCTCCTGGGTGTCCTCAGCCTTACCATCCCGACTGGTCTCGGTGCGGCTCTCGCAGGCATCGTCGCTGCGCTCGTCGTAGCCGTGCCCCTGGTCGTGGGCGTCATCGTCCGCTCGAAGGTGACGCCGGTCAAGGCGCCCGTAGTCGCAACGGTCGCGGCCCACTTCGATCCGCCCGTCAGCTAGTCCCGATCAGGAAGCCCCGTCACTCAATGTGGCGGGGCTTTCTTCGTCTCTGGGCTTGACATCTGCCCCGCCACCCCGTATCGTTCTCGTTGTAAGGCACAGCGGCCGCCGATGGATTCGGCGCCGGGAGGACGAACGAGCCTCGTAACTGGGATCTCGTCGCTGTGCCGTTCACCCTCAAAGGAGACAGCATGCCCAAGGTACGAAGCTTCAAAGACGCAACCGGCGACACGTGGTACGAGATGTCGGACTTTCCGAATCGTTACACCCTGCACAAGCCCTTGGCTCGCCCGGGAGGATCCGATGGCGGCGGCGGCTGGCATGGCACCGAAACCAACATCTCGTCCCGGTGGGCGCCCCTGCACAGCTATAAGCTGCGTGAGATCGGCCCGAAGCCGAAGGGCATCAAGGTCACCCTGACCCAGTCCGAGATCGACCTGCTGGACGAGCTGCTGTACGGGTACGTCGGGAGCGGCTTGTCTGACGAGGCTGGGGGGGACAAGTTCCAGGCGCTCGCGTCTGTCGACCCCCAGGACAGCCGGATCGTCCGAAACCTGGCGGGCATCCCGACCCTGAAGGCCTCGTAATGCTGGACATCGAGGGCGAAGCCTGCTACTACGCAGCTGAGAACGGTGAATCCCTGCTTGCCTCGCTGCGCTTCGTCCGCTCGTACATGAAGTACCGTGACACCAACGGCACCCCGCACGCGGGCGGCATGACCATCCCCCAGTTCTACCGTTTCCACACGGACGTGAAGAGCGCTTTCTCCGAGTCCATCCGCGCCCCGCACCCCCGTCGTATCGGCATCGTGCCGACGAACATCGTCCGAGGAGAGAACTGACCATGTACGGAGTCGGCACGACGGCGTTGGCGCCGTCCGAGTGGGAATTCACGGAGGCGGGTCGATACCGCGAGCGCGGGACGGACGGCCTGTGGCACGAGCGCAACGGTTCCGAAGCGTTAACGGACTGCGGTGCAGACCAGATGTACACAAACTTCACACCGCCGGGCCTGCCGCTGCCTGCCGGCACGCAGCTCGATGCGAAAAAGCGCTACACGTACGATGGTGGTAGCGGTGCCAGGACCCTAGCGTGCGAGACCACGCTCTGGCGGGTTTCCACCGGAGCGACACTCTCCATAGGGGTTTTCTTCGTCGCTAAGGACGAGATCGTACGAGAGATCTTGGAACCTGCCAAGGTCGTGCTCGTCAGCCCTCAGAACGTGATGCCGGAGGAACTCCTCGCTGAGATCAACCGGCTGCAGGGTGCTGTCGCTGACGCTCGCCAGAATCTGGTCGTGGCCCAAAGCGACACGAGCTCTCTCCTCCGCCAGAACGCGTCTCTTCGTTCGAAGCTGGATAAAATCCGAGACGCCCTGGACGGCTAACATGCGACACCCACCACTCACTGCCGCCATGTACTCAACCGCAGTGCCACGCATCCGACGCCTTCGAGGTCTTCCCCGGCGTTGTGGTCTTCGCCAAGTGCACCAACAAATTCGGGCACGGCGGATACGACTCCCTCGGCTTGTTGAGCGAAGCTCTCCATGTGGGCCGAGCTCACGGCGCTGACTTCTCCTGGCGGCAGTGATGTCCGCCCTCAGCACTTGACAGGCGAGGATGACCTATGGTTAGCTATGCAGGAAGAGCTAATCAACGAAGGGCGCAGGCCATGAACGTCACCGTGTACTCCCAGGGTCGCAGCAAGACCGTCCCGTTGTCCGCCATGGCGGCTCACATCTCCGCTATCCTGACTCGTTCCCCGCACGCCGACATCCGAATCACGGAGGCCAAGTCGTGACGAACCCAAACGTTGATATGTCGGACGCCCTGCAGGACGCGATCATCCTCGTCTCTCTGATGCTCCAAGACGACAAGGAGGCGGGCACCGATCACCTGCTGTCCGTCCTCGACAGCCCACACGCGGTGGCCATGCTGCCGATGCTCGGGGGCCTCACCGTGGCCCTGCTGAAGGAGTTCTCGCGCTTCGTGAACACCATCTCGCCGGAGGCCGAAGCAACCCCCGAGGCAATCTGGCAGCAGGCCGCCCAGAGTTTGTCCGGCTACACTGGCTAGTCGGTCGAGTGGCGCTCCGACTCCGGAGGGGTGAGCCGGAGCGCCACTCGACCTACTGGGCAACAGAAAGGCAAGGCTATGCAGATCGAACTATCGGAGGCAGCCGCCCGCGTGCTGAACGTGTTCCTGTGGAAGTTGGCGGGCCCTTATGATGAACCGGAGGTCGTGGTGGAGTTGAGCGACCTGTCGGACGCGATTGACAAGGAATTCGGGGCGCCCACCCCGCGAGAGCTCGCGAGCATTTCGTCCCGCGTGATCCGCATGGCGGAGTTGGAGGCCGAATGAGCCTCCCAGAACTTGCGCGACGGAAGTCCAGTACCGGCAGGACCTACGTTCACCCTGTCACCGGGCAAGCGTACCCGTCGGTTACCACCATCACGGGTATGAAGGACAAGCCCGCCCTGATGAACTGGGCTGTCAACGAGACCGTCGAGTACGTTATCCGGGAGTGGGACACCCTGTCCCCGATGACGAAGAAGCTGAAGCGGATCCTGCTGAAGGGCGCACGCTACGAGGCTCGTGCTCCCGGCACTGACTTCACTCCGTCAAAAGCGGGTGACCTCGTGCACGATCTCGTGGAGTCCTACTGCAACACGGGGGTGCCGACGTTTAGCTCTTACGCGCTTAGTATCTGTGCTGACGCGGACGTTGATCCCGTTGAAGCCATGCGTCAGGTGATGCCTTGGTTCGCCAACTTCCTTGCTTGGGAGCGCCGCTTCAAACCGGAGTGGGTGCTCAACGAGGCAACGATCTTCAACCACACCGTTGGCTATGCAGGAACAATGGATTTCCTGTTTCGCCTCGGAGACAAGCACTATCTGGCGGACCTGAAGAGCGGAAAAGGCGCGTACGGGGAAACTGCATTCCAGCTGGAAGCTCTGGCGCGGGGTGAAGAGGTGGTGACTCGGGACGGAGCGGTAACCGAGCTGCCGCATATTGACCAGATCGCGATTCTGCATGTCACCCCGCAAATGTCCGACTTCATACAGATTCGTCCTGACCAGCGTGATCGCACGTGGGCGGGGTTTCAAGCCCTAGCAAATATACAAAATTGGGACACGGAGCACGGACATCTCCAATTCGGAACCAAGGTGAGAACTGTTGCTGAAGCTTTGTGACGTGTGCGGTACAGAATTCGATGCCTTCGGATCCGCGAAGCGCTGCTCCGCATCATGTTCGGCTTTCGGGAAACGGCGAAGAGAGAAAGATGGTCGACGCCTTAACCCGGAGGGCGGCGTGAAAAGGATGCGAGAATGGAGAAAGAACAACAAGGAGCGACACCTAGCGAGGGATCGCGCGTATGCTGCTCGACGATACGCAGAAAACCCGGAGCCGGTAAAATCCCTCGCCCGGAAAACGTGGCATAAACGCAGGACACAGAAACTTGGCGCCGGGGGCAGCGACTGGGGCGTCGGCTATATGAACACCTTCGTGCGGTGTCACACTTGCGGAATTCGGTTTCTCGCCCCTGAAGACCGAGAGGTGGGCCATATGGTGCCCCTATCCCGGGGAGGAAGCAATCTTAAAGTTAACGTGAAGGGACAATGCGTGTCCTGCAATCGAGGACCGGGAGGACAGCACGCTAAGATCTATCTGCGCGAATGGCTCCCGGCATCCCGGGCCGGATTGGTTCGAAACTAGGAGTTGACAGTGCCCACAAACTGTGAGACACTGGAGAGAGTCAACGAAAGGACTACTGTATGAGTTCCATCGAAGAGCAGCTGAAGGCCCTGGGTCTCGACCCGGCCTCAGCTAAGCAGGCCGCAGAGCAGGCAGAGTCCGCGTCCGGTGACGGCGTGTACCTCAAGCACAAAGAGACCCCGGCCTTCTCCGTAGTAGGCAAGGTAGTCTCCGTCTGGTCGTCTCCCGGCTACAAGGGCGTTGGCACCGATCCGGGTGTCGCCATCGCTCACGAAGGCATCACGGAAGCTGGCTTCGACGCTGGTGTCCTGAAGGTCTCCAACGGCCTCACCAGCTGGCGCAACCAAGTTGCCCAGGCTAACCCGCAGGTCGGTGACGTCGTTGTCTTCCAGTTCGGTGGGCTGACGGAGTCGAAGAAGGCTGGCGGAAGCTCGTACTACGACTTCCGGCTGACAGTGGCGCAGCGTTCACTCAACGCAAACGGTGCCGAGACAGCTCCGTTCTGATAGGGTAGAACCGCACAGAGATCCCCCCGACTGGGTTGCCAGCGGGGGGATCGTGCTGTATGCTGAAGTCTCCACCACGAACGGAGAGAACCATGAGCAAGGAAGACGACGCCCGCCGCGCTCACGAGCAGTTGCAGCGTCAGCTGGAAGAGCGACGTCGCCGTGAGGCCGATCGTCAACGTCAAGCGGAGCAGGCTCGCCAGCGGCTGCAGCGTCAGCTGGAAGAGCGTCGCCAGCGGGAAGCCAACGAGGCTCGCCGCCGGCAGCATGAGGAGCAGGCTCGCGAAGCTGCGCGACGTCGCGATGAGATCAAGCGCAACGAACGGAAGGGTGGCTCGTGATCCTGGAAGGCATCGCCGAAGCGATCGTCGGCTGCGCAAAGACCGCTGTAGGCGTCGCTAACGTCATCCAACGCTTCGCGGACGCAATGACCTCAGAGCCCACGGACGCGGCCCCCTACGTGCTTCTGAGAGGCGAAGAGGTGTCGTACGAGGAGGCGGAGCCGAGCACTGACCACATGGAAGATGCAGAGCCAGAGTTCAAGATCGGGTTCCGGTCGTGAGCGGCGGGGAGACGGTGGGGGCCTGCACAAGATGCGACCACCTGCTTGAAGACGGCACCCTCGTGTTCACCCTTGCGGCACAGAGTTACCGGGAGCGTGAGGTGGCATACCTATGTCAGCAGTGCACAGAGGAGCTGCAGCGCTGGATTGACGATGGAGGCAAGTGATGGCGACCACGCTCTGGAAGCTGGACGCGAAACACGAGCCCCCGGTGTGGCGTCCCATCGGCACGGGTGATCTCGCCTACTGCCGTCCAGATGACCAGGTTAGGGTGGATGGACATCGGGGAGAGTCGGACTTCGGCGCACGAGAAGCAGCAGTCGGTGCTGCCGTGATGCGTGGGGTTCACGTGGACAGGAGAATTGAAGCATGAAAGACTGGAGAGGCACAGAAATCGTCATTGGAAGCCTCGTCGCTGTCATCGAGAACAACCGCACCGACACCTGTGGCGGCACTCACATGGCGTGCGGTGAAGTCATCCGGCTGGCTGCCAAGTGGCCCATCGTGCAGATCACGGAGCGGTCGCAAGAGAAGCGGAGTTGGGGTGGATATGCTCCGCCGGCCGTGCCGAGAGCAGTGCCTCTGGACAAGGTGACGGTCATCGGACACTTCGTGCCGAGAGAGATGGACTCACAATGATTAACTACGACATCGGCCGCCTCACGTCCGGTCCGCTGACGGAAGTCCGCACCGTGCTGTCGCGGGCGGAGACTGCGCTGGCTGCGCTGGACAGGGATCGCAGCGAATACGGGACGCGGTGCGAAGAACTGGAGATCTCGCCGGTCGAAGGTCACCACGAACCCTACGGTGAGCCGATCAAGGGACGGGCGAGGGGCACGACGTATCAACCTAAGCGGTGGGTCGTAGACAAGCCCGCAGTCACGATCCCACACCCAGACCTCGAAGAGATGCGGGACGCGCTGCGGACGACGATCAACGTGCTCCGCAAGTGGGAGCGCACCGGAGCAAAGAAGCGGCCACGATGAGCGCGCAGCGCGCCAAGGGCACCGCGTGGGAGACCGCTGTCACTCGATACCTGCAGGACGGTGGTCTGTGGGCCGAGCGCAAGGCCATGACGGTGCCTGACGCTGGCGATGTGAACGTCGGGCCGGACGTGGTGACGTTGCAGCTCAAAGCGTACAGGGACCTGACTGCTGCGCTGCGTGAAGGCGTGGAGGGGGCCGCGATACAGGGACGGGTGGCTGGGACACCTTGGAACGCGGCTGTCTTGAAGAGGGCGAGGAAGGGAACCGGGGACGCGTATGTTGCGATGACGTTGGCGCAGTATCGGGAGCTGCTTTGGCTGCTCGTCCAGAGTGAGGCGTAAGTGGCCAGGGATGGTAGTTACGTCGGCCGTAACGATCGTCGTTACGGCCGGTGCGGGTGCGGCAATGTTGCCAACGGACCTACGGGGCTGTGCCAGAGTTGCACGTATGGGACCTGCAAGACCTGCGGAGCCAAGGCCAACGGACCTGCGGGGCTGTGCAAGAGTTGCACGTATGGGACCTGCAAGACCTGTGGAGCCAAGGCCAACGGGCCGGCGGGGCTATGCAAGACGTGCACGTATGGGACCTGCAAGACCTGTGGAACCAAGGCCTGCGGACCGGCAGGGCTGTGCAAGTCGTGCACGTACGGGACCTGCAAGACCTGTGGAGCCAAGGCCAGCGGACCTGCGGGGCTGTGCAAGAGTTGCACGTATGGAACATGCACAACCTGCGGAGGCAAGGCCAACGGACCTGCGGGGCTGTGCCAGAGTTGCACGTATGGAACATGCACAGCCTGCGGAGGCAAGGCCTGCGGGCCTGCGGGGCTGTGCCAGAGTTGCGCGGATGATAAAGTCTGCGTCACTCCCGGATGCGAGAAATCTGGTATGGGTAGGTCACACGGACTGTGCCGGGGGCACGGCGGGCGGCTTTACGTGCACGGAGACACCTTCCCGGACATCCCCCTCGGACACAAGATCCCCGAAACCTGGGAACAGCGTCCCTCCGTCGTCTATGTCGCCTACGATCTCCTCGGCACGCCGATCTACATCGGCTCCTCTTTCGGCGACGGAACCCAGCGCTTCGCTTGGCATCGCAAATTCCAGCCGTGGGCCAGCGAGATCGCAGACTTCAGGATCTACTCCGAGCACCCGACACGAGGGGAGGCGTTCGTGGCGGAGGCAGCACTGATCAAAGACTGGAGCAGCCGTTACTCCCTGTACAACAAGGCCGGCATCGCGGACTACCTTGAAAGGACAACGTGACTGACATCCTCGACTATGCCCGCCGCTACACAGCGGCGGGGATGGTCGTACTCCCAGCTATCCCCGGCACCAAGCGCCCCGCAGCTGCCTGGAAGACCACCCACGCAACCCCGGATTTTTCCGACCCGATGTGGCAGAACGCCGATCGCATCGGAGTGCTCACCGGTCGCGGCGAAGCAGCTCTAGTTGTCGTAGACCTCGATAAGAGCGACCACGTAGACGGCAACGTCGAATGGCGGAAGCTGCTCAACTCTCTCCAACTGCCCTATCACGCCCCGCAGGTCACCACACCCTCGGGTGGTGGTCACGCTTACTACCGCTTGCCGCCGGGGGGCACAACCCTGGGCAACAGCGTCAAGGTGTTGCCGGGGATCGACATCCGCAAGGACGGAGGCTACGCGGTTCTGCCGGGCAGCGATGGCTATGCGTTCGCTGCCGGGGTCACCCCCGAGTCCCTAGTCACCACGGCTCCGATGATGTCTCCGGCCCTCATCGAAGCCCTGTCCCGCAAAACCAGCGTGGCCACCCGAGCCCCGTCTCAACTGGCAGCCTCCATCTACGCGCTCCGCCTCATCCGGAACCCCGCCGCGACGATCGACAAAGCGATCGATGACTACCTTGCCAGCGCGGCCCCGGGCAACTTCAACGACAGGGGCCTGTGGTTGATGTGCCGCGTAGCTGAGCTGGACGAAGCCCAGCCTGGCATCGCAGAGGCCACGTTCCCCCGTCTTCTCGACACGTTCCGGCAGGCAGGCAGTGTCCTCCCGGCTGGAGAGTACGAGAGTATGTGGCGCCGGGCAAAGGAGATGTCCATCGGATCGTTGGACATCGCAGGAGCCCGCCAGCTTCTCCGCAAGGCCCAAAACCTCAACCTGCCGGCTGCGGCCGACCCGATCGATGTGGACGCGATATTGTTCTCCGTCACCGATGCGAACAACGCGGCCGCTCTCCACCGTGTGGTAGACGGGGGTATCGCGTACAGCCATGGGACCAGCTGGCGTGTGTACACAGGCCATGGTTGGGTGGACGACCCTGACGCCCGGCGCATCCGCACCCGCTGGTATCAGCTGCACGAACAGGTAGAGGACACGGTCAGGGCGGAGCTGCAGCTTGAAACTGTGGACACCGCAGCCCTGATGCGCAAGTACAACGCCTCCGCCAAGCTGAAGTCAGCAAAAGCTGCTGACGACATGGTGTCCAAGCTTCGGGACATCCCAGGCGTCTACGTAGACGACGATGCCTGGGACTCCGACCCGTGGAAACTGGCTTTCCTCAACGGGGTGGTTGACCTTCGGGACGGCTCCATCGAACCTTGGCACACGGGTCTCCGATTCACTAAGGTCATCCCGCACGATTACGACCCGACCGCGAAGTGCCCAGCCTGGCAGCAACAGCTGGCGGACACCTTCGTTGACCACCCCGAGGTCACCGAGTACATTCGCCGCGTGCTCGGGTACTCCGTCACAGGATCGGTCCGGGAACAGAAATTTTGGGTCTTCCACGGAATCGGAGGGACCGGCAAATCCAGCTTGATGGAGGTAGTCGGGGGCGTTCTCAAGCCAATGTTCCGCAGTATCAACGTGCAGGCGTTCGTGGCCACCGGAGACAACAACCCAGAGCTCGCCTCCATGCCCGGGATGCGGATCGCCTTCGTGGACGAGGGTGAGCTGAGCGTCGGGCAGCTGCAGTCCGGCGTTCTGAAAAAGTTCACCGGGTCCCGAGACTTCACCGCGTCGGCGAAGTACAAAAACCCCGTAACCTTCGAGATCACCGCTAAGCTGGTGATCTCGGCAAACTCCCGACTCACGATCCCGACGTCTGACGACGCTGTGTGGCGTCGTCTCCGCCCTGTCGAGTTCCTACACAAGGTGCCCGACTCGACCAAGGATCTCAATCGCGTGGCGAACCTCATCCGCGACGAAGGCCCCGGTATCCTTGCGTGGCTGGTCCAGGCCGCCCAAGACTGGTATGCCACCGGCCTTGAGGAGCCCCCGATCATCACGGAGTGGCGGGAGCAGTATCAACGGGAGACGGATCCTTTGGACGAGTGGCTTGGGATGGTCACCGCACCGACCGGAACCCCCGCCCGACTGTGCAGCCCAGCAGGAGCTGTCTATTTACACTACGTGACGTACATGGACACGATGGGGATGGCGCGGGCTGCGTGGGGTCGTCCGCGTCTGATGAAGGAGCTGGACGCGAGGGGCTTCAAGAATCAGAAGAGCGACGGCAGGCGCGTGCTGGGTGGCATTCGAGTGACGTCTGGTCACGACCCGGACGCTGTGAGTAGCTGACAGGGACGTACAGGGACACGGCAGGGACGTAAATTTCGGCTGTTTGTCCCTGCCTCAAACCATGGTCTAGCTGCAGTTATATCCTCGACAGGGACGTACAGGGACGTAAATCCCCCGGTTATTTCTAGAGAGAGATTTTCTAGGATAGTTTCCCAAGAACACCCCGATTTTGTCCCTGTGCGTCCCTGTGCTTAAAGTAACCAACCCACTACACACCGCAGGCGCCCACCAGCAGTCACACACAGCAACGTCCGTCCGAGCCAACCAGCGTGGTTGACAACCCGTTCTGACCATGCAACAATGAACCCAACGCCCCACCAAACAAGGAGAGCCATGAGCTACCCAGAAGGCGCCACCACGTACGCCTACTCGCCCGGTGATGTCCTGCATTTCCGAGACAACGACACCACCTACGTCGTTAACACCAAAGGCTACCTATACCAGTCCCGCACCAAGGCGGGCTGTGGCCTCCCGCGGCAGCGCGTGTTGGAGTTGAATGGTCCCATGACCGTGAACGGCGAGCCATACGACCCGCCGAACCCACTGGACGAGGCTGCCACCGGCGCTCTCGCGCACTCCGACACCACGGACCGCACGTACGTCCGCCTCCCGGACGGTTGGGTCCTGGCCACGGTCGGCTCGAACACCTCGATCCGTGGCACCCTCAAGGGCGGCGCTACTGGCGCCCGCCTCTACGCGACCGACGAGCTCTACTCCGACACAAAGTTGGTGAAGTGATGTCCGAGTTCAAGCCCGGCGATGTCCTGCATTTCCGAGACAACGACACCACCTACGTCGTTAACACCAAAGGCTACCTGTACGAGTCCTACACCCAGGCAGGCCACGGCCTTCCGCAACACCGAGT
>Ga0193742_1001303_pt1 | contig 15163 bp, 12 predicted proteins | sample L2c1metaG_FD_165511 | JGI IMG/M metagenome (GOLD analysis project Ga0193742, IMG submission 165511) | Soil microbial communities from a riparian zone of the East river system, Colorado, United States - L2c1 | ecosystem: Environmental > Terrestrial > Soil > Riparian zone | place: USA: East River... | reverse complement strand
CCGGCACCTTCTCTCTGCAACTCGTTATCGGTTACTGCTCAATCAATCCTTTCACCTTTGGAACAACACCGCCCTCGCGGCACTCGTTGCATAGCCCCCGTGTTAGCGCATACCTGCCTTTCCTCAATCTCGGGTCATTAAGTTGACCATGCCGTAGGGCAGCGATATGTGATCGTCAACCACTATCAAGAATCTCCGCAGGACATCGGAGGTGAACTCGCATTCTAAAAAGAAACGGGCAGACCTCCAGGGTCTGCCCGCTTTCGTTTTTTTTGTCCTGCTCAGAAGGAGAGCCGACCTCCGATCTGAAGATTACGCGGCTGGTTGCTGCTGGTAATCTTGCCGAACGTACCTGACGTGATCGATCCATCCGGCGCGCCCAGGTTGCGATTGTTGAACACGTTGAACGCCTCGAAACGCAGTTCGAAGTTTAACCTCTCTCCAAACTTCTGTTTCCGGTTTACACTCATGTCCCAGTTGCCGTAAGCCGGTCCGCGAAGGTTCGGCTCGTTGCGGTTTCCGTTGCCGGTGGTGTACGCCGCCGGAACCGCGTAGGCGGTCGTGTCGAACCAATTGTCCGGGTTCTGCCCGCTCTTGAGATGTGGATCGTGAACCCTGTTTGCCACAGCTCCAATACCCGGCAGGTTGGTGTTGTTAGGGACTGTAATCACGACAGGGAGACCCGCCCCGTAGGTCATGATGCCCGCCCACTGCCAATTGCCGATGAGATAGCCCATCGGTCCCTGCCCGAGCACGCGATGGCCCTGTCCGAAGGGAAGCTGGTAGATGTAATTCACCACAAGGTAGTTCGGCCGGTCATACTCTGCGACGGCGCGGGAGAGACTCAGGTTTGTAGGATCGATGATCGAGCCTCCGCGGCCCGCATACCGCTCGGGGATATTGTTGATCCCCTTGCTGAGCGTATAAGCGGCCTGAAGATATAGCCCATGTGCATCGTCGCGATGCTGCAGTTGGAGCGTGAAGGCGTCGTAGTACGAGTCGCCCACCGGGTCGTGATACCAGCTCACCCCTGTGTACTGCGGGAACGGACGGAGCAGCTGGCTGTAGGCCACCGTTGGCGCGCCAAGCGCTCCCTGCAGCTTTCCTGCGTACGGGTTCGCCACCTGCTGCGTCAGCTTCGACCCAAGGCTGAGCGCGCTCAGCGGAGCGGAGTTGCGATCCAAGTTGTACCAGAGGTGCTCTCCACGCGACCCGGCATAGGCGGCCGTCAGCACCGTGTTTCTGGTCAGCGTACGCTGGATGCTCAGGTTCCAGTCCTGGTGATTCGGCAAGGTCCCGGGACGGAATGGAGCCCCGATTCCCTGCCCTACCAGCGAGCTTGCAGGAGCAGGGTACGGGAGATACCCACCGGAAAATGGGTCGGAGAGGCTTGCTCCCGCAGGCGGCGTATTCGGAGCAGCGGCGGGAGGTCCGGTATAGACGTTCGTGCTCACCTGGAACCCCGTGCCAGCGACGTTGCCGCCACTGTTCGTAACCCAGAAGAGACCATATCCTCCACGTATGGCCGTGTTCTCTCCAAGCTTGTAGGCGAAGCCCAGGCGAGGCGCAAAGTTCGTATAGACCGTATCGTTCTCGTTGCGGGGATTTCCATTGACGCCCGCATACTGCACGATGCCTGGCAATCCGATCACCGGATCAGGCGTGGTCGGATCAAACCACGTCAGCTTGTTATATCGATCCGTCCATCCCATCAGAACGTCGTAGCGAAGCCCGAGGTTGAGGGTCAGGTCGTTCGTGATCTTGTAGTCGTCGTTGACGTACGCGTCCGTGTTTTTTTGCGATGCCGTAGAGGACGCATCACGCGTCGTGTAGCCGCCGTCAGGAGCGCCCAGAAGGAACGTCGCGAAGCCCCAGCCAGCACCTGACGTCGCGCTCGCCGGATCGGGACCCTGCGTGTAACCGCGGCCGAAGGTAAAGTAGCCGGCGGGGTTCAGAGGACGGAACTGGTTGAAATACACAAAGCGATAGTCGAATCCGCCCTTGATCGTATGCGAGCCCTTCACCCACGTGAGGTGAGCCTGCCCCTGATTGCTGCCCTCCGTATCGGAGTCGACCGCCGAGTTCGCAATGCCCAGGCTGTTCGCATCGCCGATCTGGAACTGCGGAAACACCTTGCTCATCGTCTGCGAGACGAAGGAGTCCGGAAAGCCCAGGCTCGCGACATCGAATCCCTGGCTCGGTACCAGAGTTCCGAAGAAGGTGTGGACGAAGTTGCCGCGGAATTCGATCAACAGATTCGGGCGGATCGTCCACGTATCGCTCACCGTGCCGGTCCACGCCGTGTTGGTCGCTCCTCCCGGACTTCCGTTCGTGTCCGTCTGGGGAAACGCAATGTTGATCAGAGGCGTAACCGCGCTGTACGCGTGACGCCCAACGGTGATGAACGCCTTGTGACTGCTTCCGAAGTTCTGGTCGACGCGCGCCAGGAAGGTGTTCTGCTGCGTCGTTCTCGTTGGAGTCGATTGGAAGTTGTTGTAGATACCCTGCACACCCTGCGTATTCGGCAGAGGATAGTACTTCAGCACATTCTGGACGATCGGGTTGGTGATGCGGCTGGCCGGAATGATGTTTCCCGGAAAGGGCTGCCTCGTCCATGTATTTGTTGTCCCCGGAACCAGCGACGTTGTGTTCGGGTCGTAGATGGTAATCCTGTTTCCGCTCTGATCCACCAGCCCGGAGAAGTCTCCGGTCCGCATCGCCGCCGTCGGCACACTTGCTGTAATCAGCGAGGGCGTGCTCTGCGGGTCCCACTCGAGGTTCGTGAAGAAGAAGGTCTTGTTGCGGCCGCCGTAGAGCTTCGGGAGGATCACCGGTCCGCCGACACTGAAGCCGTAGTTGTTCTCGCGGTACGGGCTTCTCTTCTGTCCCACATGGTTGGGATACCATCCATTGGCGTTGAAGACCGTGTTCCGCACATACTCGTAGGCGCTGCCGTGGTACGTGTTGGTTCCCGCCTCAGAGGCTGCGGTGACCACACCGCCGCCTGACATTCCGTACTCGGCCGAGTAGTTGTTCGTGATCAGCTTCAGCTCGCCAACCGACTCCAGCGGAGGAGTATAGGCAAGATCGCCCGAAGAGCTGTTCACCTGCGTGGCGCCGTCCAGCAGAACGTTACTGGTGTTGGCCATGCCGCCGTTAATCTGGGCCTGGATTCCGGCATTGTTGTACACAGGAAGCACACCGGGCTGCAGCGCCAGAAGGTTGTAGGGATTCCTTCCCAGTTGCGGAAGCTCGATGATTTGATCTCGCGATGCGGTTCCACCCAGTTCGGAGTTCTCGGTCTCCAGCTGAATCGCGTTTGCCTGGACGATCACGCTCTGCGAAACGCTTCCAACCTTCAGGGTCAGGTTCACGCTGGTGGAAAGATTCACCGTAATGTGGACATTCAAAACCTTCGACAACGAGAATCCGCTCGCCTCCGCAGTCACGTTATAAGTGCCCGGGTTGAGGTACGGGATCGTATAGTAGCCGTCGGCGCCGGAGACTGTAGAGCTGGAAACATTCGTGGCAACGTTGGTCGCCTTCACGCTGGCTCCAGCCAAAACCGCACCGCTCGAATCCCTGACAATCCCGGTAATCGTTCCCTGCTCCGCCTGGCCAAATGCCTTTGGGTCGAACCCGCCGAAATAAATCGCCAACAGAAAAAGGATCGAGCAGATCCGCGCAACCGTTCGTGCGACCCGGTGCGATCTGACCGGTAGAGATGAATCTCTATCTTTAAAAGGTCTCGTTTCCATAGTGCCTCCGCAAAATCCCGCATAATTTCGTTCTTTTCTGCCCTTTTTCAGGCACCTAAACCTTATTTGGAGACAACCAGGTTTTTGCAAGGTTAGAGAAGGCTGTAACGGAAGATAGAAGTCGATATGAATCAACGGATTACGAGGAGAATCCAGCGAAAAACGGTAGCTACTGCGCTCCAACTGGCTCCGGAGTCCATCGCGAGCCAACCCATGCTACAACGGCATTTAAGGCTATTCAAGGTCCCCCCCCACAAAACAGTGGCAAAAAGAACAGACAGATATGCCTTCTGCCCCTCGCTTCATAACCATCACCGTGCCCGGCTCCCCTCTGGGCATGACAATCGCCATCTCTCGCCTGCGCAGCAGCCACGTCGGGCTCCGGATATCATCCTTCCTTTATGTCACTGAAAAAAATGATGATGTATCAATACCCTTCCTTTCGACTAACAGGTAGCTACGTCGCCGCGCAGTAAAACTGTCTTTCTTACTCGAAAAGAGACCCTGGACACCCAGTGCTAGAATTTCTTTTCCGGCACTTTCATGTCCTCCTCACGACAGCGCAACCCTCATAACGTCGAATTTGCAAGGATTGCTGAGACGGAAGAAGATATGGCTCTTCTCAGGCGGCACGTAAAGGACATCGTCGAAGGCGCCGCCTTCAAAGGAAGCCACCGCAGCGGGCAGTTCCTCCAATACATCATCGATCAAGGCATCGCCGGGCACTTCGACTCCCTCAAGGAGCGCGTGATCGGGGTCGAGCTCTTCGGGCGTTCCCCTACCTACGACACCGGCGAGGACGCAATCGTCCGGGTCACCGCGAGCGACGTCCGAAAACGCCTGCTGCAGCATTATGGCCGTTACGGAAACAAGTCTCCGTTCCGCATCAATCTTCCGCTCGGCTCCTACATCCCGGAGATCGTTCGCGACACAAGACCCGACCCCAGCCTGGAGCAGGCGGCGTCAGTGCTAAGCGAAGTTGCACTTCCATCCTCAAACGGACTGCCGATCATCGCCGCGTCAGAACCTTCGCCGCACAAGCTCTCCTCCAGCCCTGAGCCCCAACCCGCCGCCTCAGTGGAAGAACAGCTGCCCCGTCGACCGGCTCGCCAGTGGCTATATGCCGCTCTCGCGCTGACCATCCTTAATAATATAGGTGTGTGGATTTTCTTCTGGGGCCGGTACATCCCCCGCGCCCAGGATCCTCGCCGGGTCCTTCCCTGGTCTGCCCTTCTGGGCTCCCCGCGCCCTCTGCAGCTCATCACCAGCGACCCCGATATCGCGGAGATTCAAGGATATACGGGTCAGGTCCTCACGATCTCCGATTACGCGAATCATAACTATATTCCTCATCCGGAGCAGTTGACGCCCGAGACGACCCAGATCTGCCGCATCCTTCTGGGCGGGAACAAGGCTGCGCTGGTCGATACCCCCATTGCCGTCGGAGTCACGGAGCTCGCGCAGGCCAGCTCGCGTCGCGTGGAGGTTCATTCGGCAAGAAGCATCCAGCTCTCGAACCTCCAGACCGAAGACAACTTCGTCCTCCTCGGAAGCCCGCGCTCGAACCCGTGGACGGCGCTCTTCAGGGACCAGATGAGCTTTCGGTTTTCCTACGACAAAGCCTCTTCGCAGGAGATCATCCTCAACACCCATCCGGCGCCGCATGAAAAATCTCAATATGTGCCGACGGCCCTGGGATGGGCCACCGGCCAGTCGTACGCCATCATCGCGATGGTTCGTAATCCCGACCAGAACGGCAATGTTCTCCTTCTGAGCGGAGCAAACGCCGAAGGAACCGAGGCCGCGGGAAGACTCGTAACCGATCGACCCCGCATGACCGCAGCCCTCAAGATCTGCAGCATCGCCCCCGGAGGACCGGTACGCCACTTCGAGCTTCTGCTGCGATTAAACATGATGGCCGGCTCCCCAACGAACGTAAACGTGGAAGCCTGCCACGTTCTGCCGGAACCCGACGAGCACTAGCATCGGGCAAAAAAAATCCGAGGACCCATGGTAAGACCCCGGTGGAGGTTCAGCTAAACCGCGTCAAAATCTCAATCTTCCCTGGATCGACAACCATCGACCCGAGGAGTTGGGCCAGCCATCGCCAAAGACCCTGCCGAAGTTCGGATCCGTGGGGTTGTTGTTTACGCTGCCCAGCACCTGATGGTTGAAGACGTTGTAGGCATTGAACGTAGTCTCCAGCCCGAGCCTTTCATACAGATGGAACTCCCTCTGCACGCTCGCCGAGGCTCCATTCATGCCCATCTGGCGAACGCCATTCACGCGCGAGGGGAAGGACTCGTGTTGAACCCGGTGGGTTGGCACGCCGTGTTGGTCACAAAACCGTAGCCCGTGTAGCTGCAGGTCGTCGTCGTCGAGCCATCGGGATTCGTAACCGTAGTCGGAATAGCGGTCACGGTTCCCGGGTTCAACCACTGCACGTAGTTTGAGCCTCCCGAGGCTTGCTCGTTGTAATACACCGGCTTCTTGATCTTGATACTACTGGCCTTGAGGTCGCCAATGAAGAACGCGTTGCCGAAGTCGACCGGCACACCCGGCTGCGCCTCATAGCTCGCGCTCAGCTGGAAGCCGCCAAACAACGCCGACTTCCATCCGCTCGTCGCCCACGCCTTGCCGCGACCCGTAGGAAGATCCCACACTCCCTCGGCGGTAAATCGCACTGGCTGGTTGTACTTCGTAATCTCCCAGCTGGGCATGGCCTCGTAGGGATTCGCAAAGTAATCGCGATCATACTGATGGTTGAACTGCAATGACGCCATCAAGGTCAGACCCTGGCTGTAACGACGAGTGAGTGTGATCAGGGCCTCCTGGAAATGGGTCGCTCCGAGAGACTGGTACAGCGAAAGTCCTCCCATCTGCGGATAGGCCCTCACCAGGTTCGAGATGGAGATCTGCTGCTGCGTAAAGTACGAGTTCAGCGACATCCTGTCATACGCCGCCGGATTGCTCGACGCCACACCGCTGAAGTTCGAGAGCGCGAACGGATTTGTGATCTTGCTGTTCATCACGGCGTTGGGGGCGGTGTTCGGTTGCATGCTTCCGGTATAAAACGACTGCGGCGTAAAGCCGAAGCCCTTCGTGACCCGAAGATTACTGGTGTACGCGATGTTGTAGGACACCTCGAGCACCATCGAATTCGTCAGCTGATACTGCACGCCAATCGAGCCGCGCTGCTGGGCGCCGGAGTCAGTCCATGGTCGAAGATCGTCGGGCTGGCCCCAAGGTAGTAGAGAGATCCCGCTGCGCCGCCAATCGGCGTATTGAACCGTGAGCCGCTTCCGTTTACGGGGAACGGATCGGACAGCGGCGACACTCCTGGCACGAAGTTCGTGCCGAAGGTGTTCGACGTCACTACGCTCGTGTTTGCGCTGAACCCGTCCTGGTTGACCGAAACGTTCAGCGCGTTCAGCGTGTCGAAGAAGAGCCCGTAGCCTCCGCGAATCACCAGTCAAGGCGTCGCCTGGTAGGGAACGGCAATGCGGGGCAGAAAGCGATAGTTGTTTCCCCACACGCTTCTGGACGCTCCATTCACACCGGCATACAGTGGACCACCCTGGATCTGCAGCGCAGAAGGCAGGATTGCCCTCTGCGTCGCGGTTGCTCCTGCCAGAGCGCTCTGGTAGGCAGCGTTCACCGGCTGCGAAATTGAGCTCAGGTCCGCATTCGGATTCCATCCCACGATCATCTGGTTATGCTTTTCCACGACGCCGTATTCATACTCAAAGCGCAGTCCGGGAATAATCGTCAGCTTCGGCGTAAGTCTCCATGTGTCTCCCGCATAAATCGCATAATAGGGCGACTGCAGCGACAGAGATGCATTCTTGGCCACCGAGGCCGAGCTATTGACTCCCATCAGGAAGGCCGCGTAGCTCAGACCGGTGTTCGACTGCTGGAAGGTGCTGTCGGATCCGTTGTTCTGTTGCGTATAGCTGTTGTCGAAGTTATAAGTGCCCGAGAGGTTTCCGCCGATACCTTGCGAAGCGTTCTGCCACCGATACTCCGCTCCTGCGCGAATCGTGTGGCGTCCCTGAACGTGAATCGCGTTTCCGCGAAGCGCAAAGGAGCGGTAGGTCGAAGGCACGCTATCCACCTGGCCCAGCGAGCTGGATAGCGCGCCCGGAACGGCGTTCTGATATCCAGAGATCTGCAGTACAGGAAGCTGCACCAGCGCAGCGTTCGCCTGCTGTGCGTACTGATCGGTGTAGCTCGGCAGACCAAGATCACCCGGACTGTACTTGTCGTACCCGGGGTAGTAGCAGCAGTGCGTCTTGTAGTTCGTGCCTCCGAACGTCACATCGATATTCGTATGCTCGTTGAAGACGTGATCCCATCCGATCGCTGGCACGTCGATCCAGCGAGGCCCCTGCTGCTGCCCGGCGTTGCCCACCGTCCAGTCGTTCTGGCCCTTGGTGTAGTTGCCACGCGTATATCGAACGAAGAGATTGTCCTTCGACGTGAACTTGTAATCCACGCGCGCCGTGTAGTCGCGATAGGTCTGAGGCGTGATCTGCGTGTAGGAGAAGTTACTGCCGAGTGGGTTGTTCTGCGTCGGAACCGGCTGGAGCTTGTTGTAGAGTTGCACCATCGCGCTGTTGGTCAGGCGGCTCGCCGGGATAACGTTGCCGCAGAAAGGCTGGCGGCGCGGAATCCCGTTCCCGGCGATTGCCACAGAGAACGGATCATAGATCTGGTACTGGCCGAAGTACGGTATCCCTGCCGGACACGCCGAGGTAAAGCTCGACGGAATGTTCGTGGTTTGCTGTGGAAGGTCCGAGAAGTTCCCGCCCCTCTCAAGCATCGTGGGAATAGTCGCCGTCTGCGATCCAGCTCCGGCGAAGACGTCGTTCAGGACCGAAACAAAGAAGAACAGCTTGTTACGCCCATCGAAGATATGGGGAATATAGACAGGCCCGCCAAGCGCGGCCGAGCCATTGTTCATGTTAGTCCCCGGCCAACCATACTGGTTCTCTATCGCGAAGCAGTCCGGGCTGGTGCTTGGGCCGTTGACGCAGTTTGCCAGCGACTGCTGATAGCGGTAATTCAACCCCTGGAAATGGTTCATCGCCGCCCAGCGTTTCGCCGTATAGGTCTCGCGAATGGTGCCGTGCAGATCGTTGGTTCCATACTTGGTCGTCTGTGTCATCAGAACACCCATCGAGTGTCCAATACCGGCATCGAATCCGCCTACCTCGAACTTCGTCTCTCCAAGTTCGTCGATCGTCAGGTTCGCGCCTGACTGCCGGTCGTTCGTCTCGTTCGGTGCGCCATCCAGGCTGAACTCGTTGACGCCGATAATTCCATAGGAACCAAAATTCGTGGTCAGCCCCGTCCAGGCAAGCGTGTCGTCGGTCGAGGCCGCCTGCCCCGTCGTTCCCTGAACGCCGGGAGCGATCAGAGCCAGCCAGGTCGGGTTATTTCCCGAGACCGGAAGCGACTCCACTTGCTTAGTGGTCAGTACCTGTCCGCTGGAGCCGCTGTCCGTATTCAGTAGATTCGCATCGGCCTGAATCACAACTGTCTGCATGCTCGTTCCCAACGCAACCTGCAGGGGAACATTGATGTGCGCGGCAGCCTCGAGCGTAATGCCTTCGCGCAGCAGATCCCGGAAACCGGGTTGAGTCACAAGGATCTTGTACATCCCCGGAGTCAGAGTGTTCACCTCGTAGTAACCGGTGCCGTTGGTCACACTCTCCCGCGAAACTCCGGTCGCCATATTGATAACCGTAATCTTCGCCCCGGGAACGACTGCCGCGGAAGGGTCCGTAACCACACCGGAGATCGCACCGAGTCCCGCCGTCTGGGCAAACCCCGAAACAGGCTGCATCATTAAGAACATTGCCGCCGTAAGCAGGAGCATTACGGCGGTTCGAGTGGCCCGTAACTTTCTGGCCAGCCTTCTCTTTTCTGCGATGAACGATGAAATCGTGCGCGTCATCTGTCTGCCTCTCACAAAACGAACGAGTGGAAAAGCTGTTTTTTTCGAGGTCCGAAATTTGTGGGTTTCAGAACCGCGAATCACGTTATGTTTCAGTTCCTGCAAATGACAACGTTATGGAGGCGTTCTAACGTCACCTTAGATAACTGAATCCATTGAAGTTTTCCGCCCGCCTTCGCGCCTAACGGTAGATACCTTCCACAGATAATGCAAAGAGTATTGCGCTAGCCGCAGAGCGGACCAGCGGCAGCCTTTGGAGAGGTGGCGTGAGAATCGCTGAAAAGTGCGTTTTTGCTTAAGGGCATGGCTTCAGTCGTGCCGCAACCGAGGTGGCTTCCATGAGGCTTCAGCCGCTGAGGTACGCTCTTTCCCTGTGAGGAAGATTCTCAGCACCCTCGCGCGACAATCAAAAAAAGAGCCTAGCTGAATCTCAGCCAGGCCCGCTCCTTGTGCACGACGGTAAAGAGTGGTCCGACTACGGTGTTGCCGGAGCCGCCGCGGGATAATCGACCTGCACCGTGACGATCTCATAGGGATGAACCGGAACCCGAACCGTATCTCCTCCCTCAACAGAAATGGACGAACCAGTGGGCTGCTCCATCAGGTTGTCCACTTGGGCCTTCAAAGCTCCAGGAGGAACCTGAATTCGGACATCCCCTTCCTTTCCGCTCCACTCGTACAGCCGGAAGATGAGGGCATTGCTGTCTTCGGCCTTCTTCACCGCCGTCAGAACGACGTTCTGCGCATCCGGCGCGACGAAGGAGTGCGTGGCCGGCAGGGAGCCGGCGTGCGCCTGGACCTACATCGCCTGCAACTTGTAGTTGTACTCGTATCCCCGGCGCACCGTCAGCGCCTGCTTCCAGTCTCCGCCATGCGGATAGAGAGCATAGCTGAAGTGGTGATGACCACGGTCGGCGTTAAGGTCCGGCTCGGTCGGTGAGCGAAGCAGCGACATCCGCAGCATATGACCGGCAGCATCATAGCCGTACTTCGACTCGTTGATCAGGCTGAGCCCATGCTACTGATCGCCAAGGTCTGCCCATCGGATCGCGGGAACCTCAAACTTCGCCTTCTCCCAGCTGTTATTCCGCGTCGTCGGACGCTGAATCGTGCCATAGGGAATCTCATAGGTAGCCATCGCACTGGTCGCGACAAGCTCGAACGCAGCCTTCAGAAGCACATGCGTCTCATGCCAGTCGATATCGTTGACTACGTCCACCTCGTCCGATTTGTTGTAAAGAACGATGTCCTAAACGAACTTCGAACTCTGCCAGGATCGCGTAACGCGGACGACCGCTCGGATCGGATTGTCTTCCACAAGCTTCACCGACTCCGCGGTGTCGAGCTTCGTTACCGAGTCCTCGAAGTACGCGTCGATGTTCCACGCATCGAACATCTTTGGCTTGTCCTTGAAAGTCACCAACTCGTTCCCGCAGCTTCCCTTCGCCAAGGTCTCGAAGTTCGTCTTCTTGTCGTACAGACTCGTGATGCAGCCCGTCTTCGGATCGATGGTCACCTTCAGGAAGCTGTTCTCCAGCGTCGTCCCGCTCGTCTTCAGGTCGCTGAGAAACGTCCTTTGCCCGACGACAACATGCGCCACCTCATAGCCAAGCGATGGAAGATCTCGTGCCTGAACCAACAGGTGATACGTGCTCGTCTTCTTGTCGCTGGACACAACGAGCGAGGGCAGCACACGTCTCTGCGAATCGACGACCGAGACTCCTAAAGGCGTGGCCTCGGGCATCTGCACATCCGCCTCCACCACGCCCGAGCGCTTCCATCTCAGCGGATTCATGATCAGCAAAGGAACTGTATTCGGCGTTCCCACACGCGTATTGATCCGCGACTCCAGCGTGCGCATCGATTTAGCATCCACCTCGCTCGTAACGCGCCGGACCTGGTCATAGTCATCCTGCGCATCCTTATAGATCACGCCGATCCCCGAGCCTGCGGCCAGGTCGTGAAACTGGTTAAACGTTACCTTCTTCCACGCATCCGTGATCTGATCTCCCGGATAAGACTGGCCAGCGAGCCATGCCAGCGAAGCATACTTCTCGGCGTTAAGGACCTCGACCTCGGCCTCCCTCATGTTGCGCTTGTGATTTGCCCTGCGTGGTAAACACGCCGCGATGGAATTCGAGGTACAACTCGTCATCCCAGGTCGGAATGCTGATCTTGCCCTCCGGAGGAGTCGGCAATTGAGTCTTCCCCGCCGCCGCGTCTCATAGTTCCACGTAGGAGAGTCGGAGACGATCTTTCCCTGCACATCGTTGAAGTAGCTCTGCGCCGTGCCGAAGTTCATCTTCGGAATCGTCCTGTCCGCGGCCTTCCACTGATCCTCCTTCGTCCAGCAGCGCGCGCGTTGGACCTCCTCCGTGATCTCCTACGCCATACAGATCCATCATATTGTCGAGACCCGGATTCAGCTTCCGCGCGTGCAGCAGATCGTTCGACAACCGAATTGGGCTGAAGTTCCCATTGCCATTCCATCGGGAAAGTAAGTCAGTACCTTGCTGCTGTCCGGCGACTGCCACCAGAACAACTTCAGAGGAAGCTGGTTGGTCTCGTTCCACGACATCTTCTGCGTGACAAAATAATCGATCCCCGACTTCTTATAGATCTGCGGCAACTGCCAGTTATACCCAAAGGAATCCGGGTTCCAGCCAATCCGCACATCAATTCCGTAGAGCTGCTTATACGCACGCTTGCCAATCAGAATCTGCCGCGTCAGTGACTCGCCATCCGGCATATTCAGGTCAGGCTCCACCCACATGCCGCCCACGATCTCCCATCGACCTCCTTGATCCGCTGCTTGATCCGGTCGTTCAACTGTGGATACTTTTCCGCCATCCAAATGTTGTACTGCGCCCCCGACTGCGTATAGGTATAGTTAGGATACTCATCCATCAACTGCGCGGCCGAACCGAACGTGCGCTTCACCACATCACCGTCTCGGTCCAGGGCCACAGCCACGCGGCATCGATGTGCGAGTTTCCGCTCAAATGAAAGGTCGTCGCCTGCAACGTGGGCTTGAGTGAGTCGAGACGCTGCTTCGACTTCCCAAGCGACTGGTCGAAGGCCTGCGAATCGCCGCTATCGAGAGCCTTCAGGTTGACCGCCTCAACCGCCTGGTCCACGGAGGATTTGCGCTCCGGCACAAGTGAAGGAACCAGCAGCGCCGCCAACAGCAGCTCCTTGCGTAGGACCTCGGGGTTCGGCCGGTTCGGCGCAAGGTCCAGACGAAGTTCCATGCGCCGCAGCCGTTTCTGTTCATTCGTCTTGCCAAGATGAATAGCAAGAAGCAGCTTGTCGCCTGGCTTGATCGGGTTCAGCAGCACGAGCGGCTCCATGTCCTCCGCCTCGAGCGATCCGCTTGCCGTCCACATAGACCACAACGTCCCCGCGCGTCGGCCCCTGAAGCCACAGCTTCGCTCCCGTCGGATCATAACCGTTGATCGTCTTCGGAATCTCGATCCTCTTGCGCAGCCAGACCTCATCGGTTGAAGCCGTATACGGAATCTGAATTGTCTCCCACGAAGAATCATTCAGCGCGTCCGACGATCCATCCCGCAGATCACCCGCGTGATATCGCAGATCGCCGATAGGCAGGCTTCCCAGATGCTCCAGTCGCTCCATCACCGTCTGCGAGGCTGGCGAGAGGCTCTTCAGCGCTGCCTCGGTCTGCGCGGTAGCAGAATAGGTCACGCCAATCTGCTGTGCGGATGTCACGGTACATGATGCAGCCATCGCGAGCAGCCATCCCATCTTCCTCATCGCTCGCTGATTTCTTCCTATTGACATATCCTCTCCAATCTTTCGTTTTGCTCCAATGCAGAGCGATCATGACCCGTTATCCAGTCCGATCCTCACACGGCCCAGCCTCCTGGCTGACCGTGCGTGTCCTCCCGTTATCTGTACAAAACGTTGTTCGGTCGTGCGAGCCGCATGACGTTCCATCAAATAACGCCCACCCGCAATCGCCTGGAAGCTCACTACTGGACCAGCATCCCCTCTCACAACCTTCCGCCCAGTAGCCCCAAGCACCACATCGACCGGCTCACCGGGCCAGGGATTTCTGACCCGCATCCTCTGCGGAATCCCCGTCTCGATCACCGCGGTCGTCACAACTCCATCCCGAGTCTGTACATTTACCTTTGTCTTTCGTCGAACGAAGACGCTGCCATCCACATCCCACCCCGGAGGAACGGCGGGGGCGATCCGCAGCAGGCCATCGTACTGCTGCGCCAGCATCTCCTGCAGAGCCAGGGCTACCACCCCAACCTGCTCAACGTAAAACTCTCCATACTGTTTGTCCCAGTTCGCCAGGCCGTTGGGGCTATGCTGCGAGCGTTCGGTGATCTTCACCAGCGTGTCTTTCACCTCGGAACCCAGCCCCAGTCGCGCGGCCTGCACCGGATCGAAGCTCCAATCGGCGACTCCCGTAAAAAGACGGTGCTCATAGGTGCGCCGCGCCAGAGCAAACAGCGGAGAGCTGTCCCCGATCAGGTTGTAGGGCCACACCGGCTCCAAGCCAATGTTCTCCGCATTCTCGTTCTTCGCCTCAGGCAGGTACGATTCGGCGATCATGTCGTGGCCCGCGCCATCCACTTCCGAAGTCAGCAACATTCGCTCGCCCGACACCCGAGTACGCGGAAACGGAGGAATCTTCGGCAACGCCGCCTGAAGCCGGCTTACAAGGTCCGCATCTCTTCCCAGCAGCTTCGCCGCACGAATCGTTACAGGGTAAAGAGCACGAGCGGCGGCAATATCCGTCGTCGGGTCTTTCACATCCCACTGCGTCTCATGCGCATTCGAAGGAGAGGTATGCAGCAGCCCATCCGGCCCCGGCTTCTGATACGCCAGGAGGAACTTCGCCGAAGCGGCCATTACTGGATAGTTGCTGGCTAGAAACGCGCGATCGTTCGTCGCAAGATAGTGCTCCCAGATCCACAGCGAAACCTCCGCGCCGGTGCTCAGCGTTCGGGAGTTATAGTACGGCTTGAACTCAATCCCGCAGTCGTAGCCTATACTCACCGGCTTCCAGCTTGCCTCGTACTCGATGCCGCGACCGTTGAAACGCATCGTCTCCGGAACGCAGGCGCCGGATCTTCCCTCCATATGCTGCTTCGTCCACCGCTCGATGCTCGCAAGGTTCTCTCGATACAGGTTGAAGTAAGGAGCATTCAGCTCCGGAACTCCCGCTCCAAGGTTTGCTGCCACCTGCATCCGCAGGTTCCAGTGCCAGAACGAGGACGAGTCCCACCGATGCGCGTCGCGTGCCGACGACAGCATATCGGCAACTCCCGCCTGCGATCCCGGATACTCCGTCCCCTTCTCCGCTGCGGTGGCAAACAGGTATATGTTGCGGAGATTCTCCATGTACTGCCCGCTTCCATCCGCCGACGTAACCTTGATCATTGCGGCGCGGTTCCAGAACCCGTGCCAC
>Ga0193742_1001302_pt1 | contig 15179 bp, 12 predicted proteins | sample L2c1metaG_FD_165511 | JGI IMG/M metagenome (GOLD analysis project Ga0193742, IMG submission 165511) | Soil microbial communities from a riparian zone of the East river system, Colorado, United States - L2c1 | ecosystem: Environmental > Terrestrial > Soil > Riparian zone | place: USA: East River... | reverse complement strand
CTCTCTTAACCCATACCTGTCGGTGGACACCCCAGTGTATGGGTTATGGGAGGTTATGGGTTATGAGGGGTCAATTTTGGTGTAGATTTCAGTTTGGTGTCGGCCGAAATCTATGGGCTATGGGGGGGTTATGGCATACTAGGAGTATGGGTTAAGAGGGGTTCGACTGTACTCTAATTTATAAGAAATGCACCTCAGACATCGTAAGGAACTTCAGGAAATGTAGTCATTTTCATCAAAAGTGTATTCTGACTCGAGCACACCAACACTGTACTTGCACATGCAAAAATTTTGAACCGATAATATTACACCTTTCTTTTTGTAAATACTACAGCAAAAATTGAATGACTCCGTCAGGGGTTTGCAGAAGAAATGGATGAATTACCATTTGGGAGGAGGATTCCCGAATTATTACATAATTACAAAAGCTTAACCTAATAAGTAAATTGATAAGAAATTTGTAATTAAAAATCCGGTTACCCGTTTTGGTCGGATTTTCAACTTTTCAACTTCAACGACGCATAATTCCAGATCGATGCCTGTGAAATTCTGTAGACAGATAATTCATATACATGACTACAGATAAATGAGGAAAAAACTCTTTTTTTGCTGTCTCATAAGGCAATGACACATTTGTTATTATCATCTCAGACAACTGCAAAATGAATCTGATTCCCAGCACTTTTAATGTATAATATATTATGTCTGCTTGAAGTCCCATTGAATAGTAGTATGTTATCGTTCGGGGCTTCTCGTGGTTACATAGATATTAAACGGTTATAAATTACCTTGAAAGAAGGTAGTAGTACAATAGAATGTTATCCGCCTGAAATATCTTGCGTCATGAAGAACAGAGAAGAGTTATCGACGTAACCTGCGGGAAGCCTTCTCTTCGGCTCGTCGTGCTTTCTTGCCGGCGTGATCAATCTCCTGTATCCATTCTATAGTAGAAGGTGAGGATTTTGATGTGATGAGAAAAAAGAACACAAATTCACGTTGGCAATCGCGAGGAGATAAGGCACGAAGAGCGATAGAATCGCCTCCTCGAGGATATGCTTGAGAGACTACAAAGGTAGTCTCATCTGAAAACTCATGTTAGGTCGTGGACAAATCTGGATTCAATAAGATGCACCTCTGGACCCTGATTCTTTGACTTGAGTGTAAGCAACAGGGATAGGCTAGCAAGAAAACTTATCAAGGAATAGAAAAATAGCTGAGTGAAATTTACTTACCAAACGATACAATATCTTCATCGATTCGTCTGTCAGAACCAAGATATCGCTACATAAAAATGCATACAACTTCCGGCGACTTTTTGCCTTCAATAGCGTGCCTTGCTTGAGCAACTTTCGAGCACCCATGTATCGGGTCGGAGCAGTTAAATCAAGTCGCCTGACAAGAAGATTCGTCTATCAACAGGTACATTAGAAATCTGAGGAGAAACGTACCCCTCTCCCACCCAAAGGTGCTGCGATATCTTTTTGAGCGTTTCAGCACCTTCTTGATCCCGAATGGTCTCATTGATATGGGCAAGGAGCCTTTCGGCCATGTCACAAGCTGTCTTAATGGCTTCATATTCCTCTCCGACTTCGGTATACTGCAGGATCTAATCAACATAGGTGGTCAATTCTCGCTCTATTTTTATACTCGACAGCGAATACCACAAACCTGCTTTACGAGCAAAGGATATCTGGTTATTCTTTGCACTAGATCGCGCAATACCATAAATTTCCGGGATTTACGCGAATGGGTCAAACACTCACTTGGAGCAAGTAAATAGCTGGATAAATCTAGGTTTCGCACTGCTGGATTTTCATCTCGTAGGCGCTAATCATCGATTGGTCATGCTGGTGCGTCGATAATGCACTATACAAGGTCTGACTCACTTGCAAATTAGAAGCCAATTCAGGGTTAGTCTCCCTCAGAGATTGCAGGACCTTGATGGCCGTTGACTGGTTGACACAATATTCCTTTGTAATGCAAAATCATGAGTGAACTGAAAAAAAAAAAACAGCTATGAGGTAAAGATAAAAACCATATACACTCCCATATTTGGCATGTGAGTTAACAGAATGTCGCCAATTTTATCGATATACAGTCTACATTCCTTTTGCCGGTCTTCAAGGGAGCTAACGAAAGCCTGCATATAAAATATTTTTTTAAAAAAGAAAAAATCGGGTCGTAGCGGACAGAACGAACAGTGTTGGTAAGAAGAGTATCTTCGATGTTGGCGAACACGACTGTGATTTCTTTCTCTGATAGAGTTGGCAACAAACTCGAATAGAAAACCTGGGATAGTGAAAATTCCATCAATGACCAAGAGTATATAAGAAAACAAGCTCTACCTCCACAATAAGTTGTAGATCTCGAACGTAAGCCACTTCAGTATTAATGAGTTCAAATATGGCCTGTTAAAGCAAATTAAATGGAGAAAGGAAAACGACGAAGAAAATGAAATTACCTCTTGACGCTTCCTTTCTCCAGGAGGAATGCCTGCCAAAGCCGTTTTGTCCACAAGGCTGGCCCATGACTTGCCAAAAAAAAAAAAAAAAAAAAAAAGAGAAAAAGGTACAGGAATAATTAAAAAGATGAGCCAGAGGGCCTAAAAGTGGACGTACCATCCCGAATGAAGGACTGTTCGGTCTCGAAGGACCGTCCTGCGGCGTACTTTGGGCACTTAAATTTACGTTCAAGATCGGCGCCGAGATATTCAAAGTGGCCACACTCTTCCGTTCTCCTTCAGGTGTCTTACTGCCAGACTTCAAGAACTGCAAGAATTGAGAATATCGACCTGAACCTTCGCCACTGCCACTGTGAGTAGAAGACATGGTCATGGTGGATATTGTGGCTGTTGGCGATGATGGTAAGGTTCCCGAGTCGGTTGAGACGACCGAAAGGCGGTTGAGATTGGACTGGGTATTACGGAACGATTCGTAGCGAGCAAAGGCATCGTCCAAATTAGCTTCATGGTCGACCTTTTCAACTTCCGGATCAGGCCCTGCCTCAGGATCTGGGACTGGAGGTAGATCTTTGTGCTCAGACGGAACGCGTCGTGGGGCAGCCGGAGCAGAACGGCGTTTTGGTCTAGGTGGCGGCTTTATATCTTGATTGACAATGAGGCCTGCGGCTTCTAGTACCAGCTGCCGTGCTCGTTCTCGCGCTTCTTTGGTGGTATCTGATTCTTGGTTATCAATGTCATCAAAGGAAAGGTAGTCAGAGTCAGAGTCAGAATCATTGGAATCATCATCATCCGCGCCATAATTGTGGCGTTCAGCCAAATCTTGCTGTAAGATCCTTTCGGGGTCAGGAGCTGGATCCTTGGTTGGGTTGTTTTCTATGACACCACTCCGACTTGGTGCATCTGTGTATGAATAAGGTGTAAAGGTTTATTCCATTCCAAAGTAGAATTTGAGTCAGGTTGAGGAGTACATGCAAAAATAAAGCAGAAAAAAAGAAAACTTTAGCCTAACATCATCAAAACGGTAAATGGAGAAACTCAAGGGATAAAGACAAAGTCTACTAACCCTCGACAACTTCCAGGTATGCAGCAGGCGCTATGAAGACCACACCTTTTTGTTCTGCTTTCCACCACTCCTCTTCAGATGTGTCTACGATAGAAAGTATGTCGCCTTCTGCAAATGTAAGTTCGTCAGAATTGTGGCTGGTATATGCGTAGATGGCTTTGGCTTTCTCTGAAAGAGGGTCAGAGTCCGGCAGATAAAGGTGATAAGCAGACATACTTGGCTTGACTACCTCGACATAGGTTTTCGGGAACAATCCTGATTTGCTGGAAGAGATAATAGTACCATACCACCAGTCTCCGTTATTTTTCGAAGGATTGGCTATGATGATGAGATTTTCTCCGAAAGCTGGAGGGAATAAAGACCGTTAGTGGCGGAATTCCACAGATAACAGATTACTAATACACACAGAGGTCTTCGGGACCATCACCCTCAAAAGCATACAATGAACGGACTCGGTGTTCTGGGTAAAAAAATATGTTGGACGTGAGATAAAAAAAAAAGAGATGAAGGAAAAGCTTACGGATGGACTTGTCAATATCAGCCATGAGGTCTGAGATAGATTCAATAGCCGGCTCATCAACCAAGATTGCTGGAATAGCGATGGAAGGAAGGCCCTGATAAATGTCCTCTTCGTCATCTTCCATGGTTGATGGTAATCGCTGGACCTCAACAGGAGCAGCACCGGCATCAGCGGCACGGTCCGCGAACCACCCTACAGATTGTCTATGGCTAGACAGAGAGCTATTAACAGCGACCATGGGGGCAGTCTGAGGAATCTGAGGTTGGACGATCGGAGGAGGAGACGCAGGTTGTACGGATACAGAAATGTGAGGAGGTGGAGCCACGTCACCGAGAACCTTGCCCGAAACCGGAGGTGCACTCCTGTCCACAGTTTTGGCGGGTCGTAATTTCATTCCCCCTTGAATGGATTGCATTAAGACACTGCGGTCATTACTCGACGGTGCCGCGACAGGTGCAATTGGCGCTGTTGGTGCGGGGGGTGCTGAGGGAGCGGGTGGTGGCGGAGGAGGAGCAGGTGTGGAGGGCGCAGATGCTGCAGCAGAAGCAGGCCGAGGAAGAATATTACCGAAAAGTTCCTCGGCAATTTTGGCGCGCACGGTTCTTGACTGTGTGATCTCATCCTCGCTACTATCACCACTCTCGTCGTTCTCCTTGATTTCGTCCCAATCATCATCAATGGCCGAAGGTGCAGTATTATAGTCCGTCTTCACAGCGTTTGGTACAGGACTCTTGGAACGTGCCAAGTCAGACGATGGCGGTGGGACTGTCGAAGGTCTCGACCAGGGATTTGTATTACCATTCGCGATAGGTGTTGAACTTCCTCCTTTGATCAAACGACTAAAAGGATTGGTAGATTTCTCCTGTGCAGGAGAAGGGAGTGGTGAAATTGCAGGAGCAGGCGCGGGTGGGCCAGAAGGAGGTTGTACAACTGGCCTAGGAACTATTGGCGCCAATGGAGGAGTTTGTTCAACGGGAGGCGTAGGCACTTTGGTAGTTTTCGCCTTCAACGCCTGCAATCTGGCATGATAACGCTCTTCCTCTTGACGCGCAGCCTCCTCCTCCTCAGCCTCAAGTAGTCGAAGCTTAGCTTGGAATTGAGCCTCTCTTTCTTCCCGTTTCTTGCGAAGTTCTGCTTCTCGAGCGCGCAACAACTCCTCTTCATGATCAATCTCAGGCTCGCTGGGTACAACTGGGACTGGAGGTTTGGGAGCAGGTGCAGAAGCAACAACTGGTACAGCACGTAGAGCTTTACGAGGGGGAGGGGGGGCCGGAGCACGGGGCTTTGGAGGGGTAGGTGCGACCTTGGGTATCGCCTTGGGTGCTGGTGCTGGCGGAGGGGCAGTAACAGTCGGAGTGGGTGCCGGAGGAATAGGAGTCGTTCTGCCTTCTTTCAAAGACCTCTCATTATCTAAACGTTCTCTCCTTGCTCTCTCCCTTGTTTCAGCTTGCTTTTCGGCCGCTTTAGCCTTCTCTTCAGCTTCTTTCTTTTCCTGTTGAAGGCGGTCCTCGACGCTGGTATCTAAGATTGGAGAAGAGGTTGGGGCAGTAACACCCAATGCGGCCATTCGGGCCTGCGTGAGCCTTTGACCTTCTGCCTTGATGAAAGCCTGGCGTTCGGTAGGTGTCATGTTCTTGACAGACTTAGGAGGAGGTGTCGCTTTTGGATGTTGAGGAATGGGAGGAGTATCTCGGACAGAGCTAGCGACCGGTGCAGACACAGGTGGAAGAGGCGAACGACGACTAGTAGAGCTGTGAGGACGCTCATAACTCCCGTCCCTGTCCCGTTCTCTGGAAGGAGTACGGTCCCGACGATCATCGCGATCATAGGCCCCGCGAGAATAGGGTCTGTCCCGGTCATCGCCACCCCTAGAATACAACCTGTCGCGGTCGTCATTTCTCCTGGAATAATCGTCCTTGTCGTCATATCTTCCATGTCGGTCATTCGCCCTATCTTGGTCACGTGCCCATTGTCGTTTCTCTTTCTCTTTCCTCTCTTCGCGAGTTTTGATCTTCCTTTCGACTTCAGGAATTCGCTCGTGCATGAGTGACAGAAGCTCGCGCTCCAACCGCCGTCTTTCCTCTTCCTTAGATGATGTACGAGGGGGACGGGCATTGTATTCTAAATCATCTTGAACCCTTTTGACGCGATATTTCAAATCGTCCATCTCTTGATCAAGTTCTTCATCTTCCCTTGTTCTATTAGCTTCAGCCTGAGTGGTACGGTCTAACATCTGTGCCGTGTTTGCTAATCGGCGCTTCATGTCAGACAGGTCTGCTGTTGGGCTATCGTCGTCGTCACGAGATCGGATAGCGTCGCGGTCTACGTGGCGGGAGCGTGGCTTGTAGAACCCACCAGGAGGCTCGAAGTCGCTATGTTTGTAGATAGTCGCATCGCGATTTGCGTCAAGGGATGGCGATGAATTGTTAAACGAACGATTCTTAAGACGAGAGATGGGTGTATCTATACTTGACGGGGAACGAGACCGTGTCTCGTGCTTGAGCAGCTCCTTGACGAGATCCACAGAATTGTCTAGATCTCGAGAAGAAGGAGGTACAAGCTCAGAGGGGAGTTGCTCTGGTATTGGCATGCCATTCAATCCTACATGATAAATTAGCATAACATACAAGATTTCGTTTCAATTCACATACTTCGATAGATTAGACCCATCGCCACATGGAATTCTGCAATGTTGAGCTTGCCGCGATCATCGATATCAGCCAGACCCCTGAAATCGAAGTCAACAAAAAAAAAACATATTGTATAATTTGGCAGCTAAAAAAGTTACCAGATACGAGCTAAATCATCTTTGGGCAAACCGGTGGCACCGAAAACACTCAAAGCAGTCGCGCCGTCGATGAATCTCGTATTCTGCGGATCCCAAGACCTGAAAATATCATTGTACTTTTTCTTTTCAGCTTTGTTCAAGGCCCATGACAACTGTTGGGTTGGAGCACCGCGATGCTCTTGGTTGTGTTGGGCCATCAATGAAACGAGATTCTGCTGCTGCTGCGGCAGTTGTGGGACACCGCCAGCGCCATACGATGCAGTTGTAGGCATAAATATTTGGCCCATCATTTGGAGTTGAGGATCGATCACCCCAGTTGGCTGCGCCATAAGTGGTCCACGACCAGCATAGCCAGTAGGTTGCGGGACCAGTCCACCGCTGCCGCCAAAGCCAGGTGATGCGCTCAAGGGAATATTGTTGTGCTGCTGATGAGGAGGCGGAAAGTTCAAGAAATTACTGCCTTGATTCGGCTGCGCAAATTGTGAGGGTATGGGTGGAACTGGAGGCGGCGGTGGACGGTTTTGCTGTTGTACATTGGCACCAATAAAACCAGTATGTGGAAACCCAGATCCACCAGGAAAGCCTGTCTGCTGAGGTTGTTGAATACCCATCGGACGCTGTCCAGGAAATCCTGTTTGTTGAGGTAGTATACCACCAGGGGTTTGAGGTCCCAAGCCTCCCGGTTGAAATTGCTGCTGGGGTTGAAACTGCGGATTCTGAGGTTGGAATTGGGGATTTTGAGATTGAAATTGAGGATTTTGTTGCAGCTGTGGGTTACCCGGATATCCAGATTGCATGGGGTATTGAAAGCCCTGCTGGCCCTGACCCCATTGTGCAGCCATGGTGGTGAGTGAGATAAAAGCGACTTGTGTGTTTATGTTCTTTCATTTATTTATTTAAATAGTTACGTAATTAAATATCTTCTTAGCTCCGCCGCCGGCTCTCCATATTGTAACACAATTCCCGAATACGGAGATGTCAACAGCGTATTATACTGCTCCAAACTTTGCAGTTGAGTCCTCCCACTCAATCAAGCTCAAGTGCCAACGCCATCTAAAGGGTCTGTTCTAATCACTCCATGTAAACCGTTCCCTCAGAGGTCTGAGGCTGGTATGAATTGGAGATGAGAGTAGTTTGGGATCTGATCATGGCGTAAATAATGTGGCTAGGTCAAGCTAATCAAGCTATGGGCCAGTGCGTAAAAGTAAGTGCTCTCCTGTCTCGTTGCACACATGAATTAATTATAGTAAGCTTAAAAGGAAAAATACTCGCCGATTTGGGAAAGCCTTCGATTGCATCTTCTTTTTGGCATGTCAGCCCTCCTGGGATTATATTGAGGCTACGGCCCGCATGACTTGGAGGTAGATAGATATATATATACCCTTCAACTCTCACAGCAGATACAATCCATCCTTCATCGACCAAGTGTACTTCCACTTTTCCTATCTCTACAGTTAAAATGCTTACTACCATCCATTTAGATTTCAAGATGCCGCTCGGAGGCGTCGCTTTCACAGCAGAAGAAGCTTGCATCCCAGCAGCGACGCGCTCTCTACTCCGTAGCATGCTCAACGACCTTGCGCCAATATCCAGTCTCCCAGCAGAGATACTCGAACATATTTTCGACTTCTGCGTCTCCTGGCTTTACGGTTACCTAAAACCTAAACATTGTCTAGCTTGGACCCAAGTCTGCTTCTCATGGCGAAAGATCTCTTTCAACTCAAGCAGACTCTGGCAGCGCATCGACCTCTGCAATCCCCGTTACGCGGACCAGTTTCTCCTCCGTTCAAAAGAAGCTCCTCTATCAGTCGTTTCTACTTCGCCACTGAAATTGACAACCGATAACCTCGCCCTTCACGCTGCCCGTTTACAGTCGATTGACGTGTTCCTCTTCTCGGATGATATGACCCATCTTTTTTCCAGCATTGGCAGCCGTCTGATAAATCTCACACATTTATCCCTAAAAGTTCCACCAACGTCATCACCCTTATTTTTAGATATCCCCCTTCCTTGTGTGCGCCGCCTTGTACTCGACTGCGTCGCCGTCCCTTGGAATAATTGCCTTGACCTCACCCATCTCTCTCTCCGTGGCCTTGACCCCGAATCCTGCCCATCGATTTCACAGTTGTATCAGCTCTTTGCACGTTCCCCGTACCTTGAATCCATACGCTTGGAGAATCTCGTGCCCAAAAATTTGGTTTTGGATGTCAATCTAACTCAATCTTTTCCCCTTCTACACCTCAAGGATGTGGTCATATCTTCGGAACCACTTGTGATCATCGCCCTTCTTAACGGGGTCCTGCTTTCCGCAAGCACCCGATTACAGCTCTACTTTTCCTTCTCCCAAAGCCTACGGTCCATCTTCCCTCATCGTATCCCACAAATGAAGATTGGCCACCGTCTTGACGCAAGCACCGTTCGTCTTTCCCGACACAGTATGCGCTTCATCCTGAACAAAACTCAGCGTTGGTCGGAAGATTTATCCAGGTCTTTATTCTCCATCAGCTCGGCCTCACACGTTGCTATTCATATATGCGAGTCGATCCACCACCTTCTCAACGCATCTCGTATTACTAGCCTGGAGTTAAACACGGGTGTTCTCTTCGACATACCTTATCACCACATGCACCGTCTTCTTGCCACCCTCACTCATCTCGAAACCTTATCGATAGCCTTCAATGACCTTGAAGAGATATTGAAACTCCTTAGCGCAGTCCAACCGCCACCTGTTCATCTTCTCTGTCCACGTCTTCTGGAAATAACTTTTAGCAAGCCAGCTGATATGTGGTGGCAATTTGCTGACAGATGGCTTGATTCTATTATCGATTTGGCACGAGTGCGGCAACATCACTCCCTTCCTATTCACACGTTCGGGTTTTTCCAATGCCATGGTGTTTCCCCTGCGACCGTCGAAAAGCTCCAAGAAATTGTACCGTTGGTGAAAGTTTCAGAGGTCATTGCAAAGAGGGGATATTATTGAAGGTTTCTCTTTCTCTCTCTCTCTCTGTGTGTCACGGTGCATCAAGATAGATTGGGGGATCATGCAACTGTAAAAGAAGAAAGAATCTTCTTATACATACATAACCAAAAAGGTGTTCCAGCTGAATCACATTATATCAAAATATGAAACTCATGGTTACCTTCTGCCAAGGATACAGAATCAAATGTCATAAAATTAATATTTTCGCACACTAAGTATCGTCCGAAATATGCGGCTTTTCGAACAAGTCTGATCCTATCACGCTCGATCTTACATAAACAACGAGGCACTGGTAGGGTACACATTCTCATAAATTATGCTTAACGCCGGTTATGGAACCAAAAACTGGCTGTGCATTATTAGATTGGTTTTCATGATTTTTCATGCCTTTTTTTGTTTTTGTTTTTTTTGCATTGGTTTCGCGAATTCGAAGGTTCTAGAAAAAGATCGCGTAGATATATTGCATAAGATTGGATAAAACATCTCAATCTACTAACGCATAAAAGGCCCCAAAAAGTCTATGCATTATTGAGAACATGTAACTGTAGTAATTCTGCAGTCTTGCACACACACATAGATTCAAATGCCGCATTGGCGACGCAATACGTGCAGAGTACTGTACATACATAAGTACAGGTTATCACCAAAACCGCGCAGCGTATCTAAGAAAGGCACAAGAACTTGTAAAAACCGCTTTTAGAACCTGGGACACCCTTTTAGGGGCATGCAGAAGAGGTCAGTGATAACCTCAATTCGAACGCTTTTTCCAATAGAAAGTGTAATCTAGCAATAGGAACAAGATGAAGACGATTTTTTTTTTACAAAGTGCCGAATATAACGCAGTTACCTTGAACTGAAAACGCCTTCTTTGCTCTCTAAAAGAAGGAGTTGAAAAAAGTTACCTTGATTATAAAAACAACTTCTTACATGGTTACCGAGCTGGGATAGAACCTGATGACCAGAACAACCCTGATTGTTGGCACTGATTCATTGTGACTCGCCGAAAATTTCGGATTGCCGAGGAAAGGGTGGTGGTGAAAGCCAAGGTACAAGCACAGAATTCGAAGCTGACCGGTGACCGCTCGTAAGGCACTGTCATTGGGTTCTTTTTTACTGCTACTGCGTCACGGTAGTGCGTATACCTCGGATGAGACTCTTTCAAAGAGGCAACCGAAACACATAGCAAATTTACTTTTTAAGTGATGAGGTGGAGAGAACCTGCGAGGATCATATAAAGATCGCATTCACATTACGTCGAGTCTGAAGAGGTCAATCGGAAAGGAAACAACTATGGCAGATTTACGTGCAACTGGTGTTTCCTTTTCTAATGCAAGAGGGAACGGCAAAGGCCCTGTTGATTAAAACAAGCAGCCCAATCTCCTAATAGAGGCAATACGTTCGGAAGGCTCCGATATGATTTCAAACTCCGGTGAAATTGTTCGTAATGGGCACTGGCGTGAAGCTGGACGCCATCACCAACGATGGGCACCGAAGCTGATCCTCTTCTAGCTCTTCGTCAAGCTATCAAATCGCGAACTAAGATTACCTACTCCAACGACTCCGGACCATGTTCTTCTCTTCCAACCGCGACCCAACTCGTCCTCTCCGGCAAACCATTTCCAAAAGCTAGTCGAACTCGTTATCGCAAACCAGGCACTCCATCCGAGTTTTATCTACTAGATGCGTTATATGTTGCATGGCTGTTACGTGAAGCTCCTGGAGCAGAGTATATGAAGCAGCTTAGGGAGCATGGATTGTCTGCTGGGTTCGTCAGTGTTACAGAGCGGAAACATGTTACAGATTGGCTAGAGGGCAAAATATCCGATAATGAACGTATTTCGCCCCTTTCTTGTGAGATATATATATTTCTTACATTCTAATAATCCGAGTCACTAAAATCCCACCATTGCCTAGCTGAATCAACAACTCCTCCCGGAACTCCTCCCCGACCGACGACGACTGGCCAAGTAGTCACTCCACGGACGCGTGCCACTGAACCTAGTACATCAACACCTTCTAAAAAACGATACGTAGCGGATACTCAAGACATTGAGGTCGTTAAAAAAATTAAACAGAACGAGGTTGAGCTTAGAGATCGCAATTCCGTCCTGCGAGGAATAAAACCAAATGTAAGGGATTGTACTTGTCCATGGATACGTTGTCAATTGAATTTATCTATTTTTTGATAGAATTTTGCTGCGGTCCGGACAGCTCATGCCGACAAACTGAAGAAATTGAAGGAAGCCAGCAGGTCCGGTGCGACCCCGGCACCCTCTACACCTATTGCAGGTCAGTTCCTTTTCTCCCGTTGAATCCTTCTCCAATGAGTGTACTCATCAACCAACCAACCTTTCCAGATCCCAAGATGCTAGCTCGTAAAGCTCGTACGTTTCCGCTGTCACGGAATAGGAAATTTTTACTGACAGAATCCTTAGGCAACAACCAACCAATCATCATGATATCCTCTTCCCCAACCGCCCTTGTCACAATGCACAATGTCAAACGATTCCTTGAAGAGGCGACGTATGTCATTTTTTATTGTCTAGTACTTATCATCAGTGGCTGAGGTTAAAAAAAAAAACAGATTCGAGCCTTCCCAAGATGCTCGTGCGCGGGCTACTGCCGAGGGTAACATGCGTCCTGAAGATCTTATCCCAATATATAGGAAACGTACAACCATCGATCCGAGTGGAAAGGAGACAGTGATACAAGCCAAATATTTCGTCGTCGATAGTGTGGAAGCCCTTTCGAAATTTGGTACCGATGCATGGGAGCGTGTCGTTTGTGTGATGACGACTGGTCAGGCATGGCAATTTCGTCCTTATAAATGGAATGAACCTCGACAATTGTTCCACAATGGTGTGTGTTTTCATCATCTGGTCTCTCGTCGAAAATCTGACAGGTCTTGCAGTCAAGGGAATTTACGTCTCATGGTCAAATGATCCTCCGAACGCGAAAATTAAGGACTGGAACGTTACGGAACTCAAAGTGAGCTGTTCTCACTCTTCACACTGTCTTTCTTAAATTGTATATCTGTTTTTTTAAAAAAAACTAGATCGATCCTCATAGACGCCACGTTGATAAATCAGTTGTCGCTCATTTTTGGAAAATATTGGATACGTGGATACAAGTCAACAAACCGTGGTTGATGAAGGCCTGATCTCTTCAAACCTCTACTGCATGACAAGGCATCAAATACATTCATTAGATCTATTGTGTACCCTTGGGTACTACCGGTCATCCCTGCGCGTCTCTCCCCCCCCACCGTCTGTTTGTCTTTCATTTCTTGACTGTAACCATACCATTAATGCCTGCTGTGATATGTACGTGCCTTCATCTGTTTTGTAATTCGGATTATGCAATTTTACCCTGTCTTTGGCTTTCCCCCATCGTCTGTGCTCTTGAACCCCGGAAGAAAATAAACGCACGCACTCACCGAGCCACTGGCCTTAAATCTTGACTTTGTAAAGAAAGAAAGAAATAATGAGTCAATGGAAATCGAAAAAATTAGGTGAAAGATACAGGTACAACTGCTTTCACGTGGAAGCCTGAAAGCAGCAAATTCAACTGATATCGGAAGAACACTACGGCTGGCTATGTCAAAAATATACCGAGGAAATAGTCGTACAACCCGACATCCTGGCTCCATGTTTTTCCGTACGCATCTAGATTTATCTATTCTTTGTCTATCAGTTCCCCTTCGATCTATCTCCCACGACTTCTTTCGATGTCCAAAACGAATCCGTCCCGCGCACGATGGTTTCATCTATTTTCGGTTGGGTCAACCTCCAGTAAAGCAATTCAACATGCGGAAAATCACGGAGAGATTGTGCTGAAAGATAAAAAAAAAAAAAAAGCCGTCAGTTTTTATTTATTAACAATGTCCTCCGACACTTTTTGATGGAATATCCAGACGCGAGTGTGTTGTCTCACGTCTGCAATATTGATCCTTACCATGCATGTGTTTCTTTTTCTCCTTTCCCTGACGCTTCTCTTGCTGGTCGCCACCGTTTCAATTTGTTCCTCAAATACGGTCTCGGTCTCGGACCGATCTTCATCGCCACGCTAAGTAATGAATTATATAAAAAAAAATAAAAAATGAGCAAAAAACGATAGGTAGGATGAATACAGGTTTTAACCTAACCATTTTCCAGGTGGTATAACCTGATAAACGAGGATCAAATGTTTTCTACGTCGAGAGGGCTCAGCGGTCAGGGGAGACGAAAACACATAAATAGTGCCGGTTCGCCGACTCACCATTAAATCTATCGGCGGCTCTATATTCGAAACATGCCCGTTCTGCATACCGGTGACACTCTCATCGTCATCAGCCGCCTGACGAGAGAGCACGAGCGTGAATGAAGGAAAGGGCGTTCTGGGAATTGCCATCAATAATAACGCATAGGATCCTCAGAACGTCCAGCAAGCCGTGATGGTATTTTGTAAAGGGAGTTACGATATCCGAGGCCTAGGGATTCCCCTCATTCTAGCCTTGAGTTTATATAGTTTATTTAAGCTATACAAAAACAAATGTGGTATACATTTGGATGCAGCCGCGAACCGGACATGTGGGAGTCGATTCTATATATAAACTTGTTACTGAAAGACGAAAAGTCCCGGGAATCCGCGTCCTCGCACTAGGTTCGGTTCAAGCCGCCTTCTCCGGACCGGTTATTTGGCTATATAAACAGTCCTGCTTTTGGCAAGAGATTTGAGGCTCCGCAGGACCTGGGGCTTGTGACAAACTTAGGTTCGGAGCAAGCCCTTGCTCTGGTCCGGTTACCGGACACCTTCGCAGAAGGGGCTTGGGACAAATGCTGAAAACAGAGGGGACATTTGACTTTATCTTTCCAACCACAATTGTACATAGCTTCCACAAAAATTATATAGGCATTTTCTTTGTATGTGTCATGTTCTGTGCTCAGTCATGTTCTTTCCAAAAGAACAATCATAGGATGGCTCTGACAGAGTCTCTGATGATGGCCACCTCACCCATTGTTCAGTACAACCCTTACCATGGCATGATCCCTGGAGAGAAGGCCTCTGATTGCAAGGTTTATCCATTGGCTCCGACAGAGCAAAAGGAGCTTGATCAATTCCTCAAGGAAAACTTGGAAACTGTTATGACTTCGACCGATTCAGGCTTTACAGCCGTGATCGGATACAGTCAGTATCTGATAATGCCCAAGCATCTGTCCAAGGAGCTAGCTGAGCCCATGAATATCAACTGGAAGACGTCCAGTCAAGTATCCACAGGTTTGAGAATGGATAAATGCCAATCAAGCAATATCGTAGTTAGCAAGTTAAAGACAAGCTAAAGAGTACAGGTAATTTAGCTACTGTTATACACTAATGTCCATGTGTTGT
>Ga0193742_1001301_pt1 | contig 15180 bp, 11 predicted proteins | sample L2c1metaG_FD_165511 | JGI IMG/M metagenome (GOLD analysis project Ga0193742, IMG submission 165511) | Soil microbial communities from a riparian zone of the East river system, Colorado, United States - L2c1 | ecosystem: Environmental > Terrestrial > Soil > Riparian zone | place: USA: East River... | reverse complement strand
AATCTCGGCGACCGTCCCGCTGCTCTTCGTCGCCGCCGCCTTCCAGTTCTTCGACGGCCTCCAGATCACCGCCACCGGAGCGCTGCGCGGCGCAGGAAACACCCACGCCGGTCTCATCGTCCAGATCGTCGGCTACTGGATCATCGGCCTCCCCGTCGGCTGCTGGCTCGGCTTCCACCTGCACCATGGAGCCGTCGGGCTCTGGATCGGCCTCTGCGCCGGTCTCATCGTCGCCGGATTAGCCCTGACCACCGTCTGGAGCCGCACCACGCGAACGCTCTCGGAAAAGAAACTCGTCTCCTGAACTCCCCCGGAAGGAATCAGCGTCGCGAAGCCAGTGCCGCCGCCGAGCGCTCGAGAATGCCCGTCTGCCGCTCCATGCGCCGGAGCTGCTGCTCCGCAGGCATATCTCCCTCCGCGATCTCCGCACGAGCCTCTGTCGAGAAAGGGTCGCCGGCAGCCTCTTTCTCGAACCGCGTCTCTGCCTCCGGCGCAGTCTCCAGGTCGAGCGCAGCGTGGAGCCCTTGGCCGATCCTCTCCATCCTCTGCGCCACGCTCTCGGCGCGAGAGCGCGTCTCCGGACTGGAACTGCCCACATAAGCCAGCGTAGTCACGGCGCGTGTCAGGCGCCTGAGATAGGTCACGAAAGTCAGCGCCTCCTCCCAGCGTGCTCCTCGAGACAGCGGAACCCGCGGCTCAAGCAGGATGCGGTCCAGCGTCTCCTCGGCATCGTTGACGGTCAAACCGCACGCACGTCGCGCCGGAGCAAGCAGGCTGCGATCGGCGGCAGCACGGTCGGTGTCCGAGGTCCCTGCACCCAACGCCTCCCAGAACCTGAGCATCGCCCGAACATAGGCAGCATCTGCAAGAGCTCCTCGCGCAAGCAGACGGCCCAGCTCGATCTGATCGCTCTCAGGCCACAGCAAACGCATCGCGAGCACAGCAACGCATGCGCCCAGCGCCGTCATTCCGATCCGCACTCCGGCAAAGTGCCAGTCACGCAGATGAGGAAGACTCAGAAGCACGAAGGTCGGCGTCAGGAAGAAGCAGTACCAGCCGTAATCGACCGCATACGTCGCCAGCGTCAGGATGCTCGTCAGCGTGATCGCGACGATCAGCCCTGCCTGGTTGGGAAGCGAGGCCACGAGAATCGCCGCCAGCACGCCGCCCGCGATGGTTCCTCCCACGCGCTGCGCTCCGCGGCGCAGAGTGCCCGAGCTATAGGGCTGCAGGACGATGATCGACGTCATCGCGAGCCACCCGCCATGGTTGACGTGGACGATCCGCAGCAGCGCCACGTCCACCGCGCCCACGATCATTATTCTGAGAGCGTGGCGCATCATCACCGAGTGCGGTGTCCAGTTCGCCCGCGCAGCATCGACTATGGCACGCCAGCCCGAGCGACCCGCCGCACCGGAGCTGGGATTCGAGAGCAGCGATCTTCGCACCCGATCAACGGCATAGGGAGCGCGATATTCCACCCCGCTCCACAGGGCCTGGATCGCCTCGAAGGCGACCTCGATATTCAGCAGGGCATCGCGCTGGTCCTGCGCAAGGTGCGCGGCGAAGGAGCCCTGAGGCGGATGGAGCAGGCGAAGCGCTGTCTCGCGTTTGCGCAGGTGCTGCATCGAGTGCGAACCCTCCGGCGCGAACGATGCTCCGGCATCAGCAGGCCTCCGGCGCAGCGCTTCTTCAATCGCCCTCTCCGCGTGGCTTAACCAATCGAGCAGATCGGCCAGCACAGCGCCCGATCCCTCCTCGCAGGATGACTCGAAGAGCTCGGTCCAGCGGATGGTTCCCGCGAAGAGAGTATCGGCCGTCTCCAGCAGAACAGTCAGGGACCGCGCGCGGATGGTACGGGCCGTCACTCGCGCGCCGGTAGTTCCGATCGCCCCGCGCGCGGCCTCCATCCTCACCCGCATGTGCCGCTGCAGCTCGTGCATGCGATGGCGCTCTGCCTGCCGGGCGTCGCTCTCAGGAGCCGTAGCGTGGACTCCGGCAGTAAACTCCGCGAGCAGAGCATAGCAGTCGGCGACTGCTGCTCTTGCCGGACGGAAGGGATCGAGCGGCCACAGGAAGAGGCTGAGGGCCGCCGCCCACAGGCCTCCAAGAACAAAGGCGGCCGAGTTTGAGACAGCCTCGGCGAAGGTATGGGTCAATCCGCCGAACCCCGCAAAGTAGATGACGAGGATGATGACCGAGGTCGACGCGAGCTGATTCGACAGCACGCGTGCAAAGGTAATCGCAAAGCAGAAGAGCGCAGTCGTCACGATCGCGAGCCACAGAGGTGTGGCAGCCAACGCACCGGCGACTCCGGCAACGGCTCCCACGCTGAGCAGGGTAAGAATCGTAGTAAGGCGGCTGCGATACGGTCCTCCGTTGTCGACCAGGATCGCCTCAAATCCCCCGAGCGCCGCCCATCCCATCGGCTGGTCGAGAGATTGACAGACGATCATCGCTGCCGCCACCGCGATTCCTGCTCGCAGGCCGCGTGTCCAATGAAGCCTGCGCAGCCAGGAGAGCTGTCCCCAACGAAATCTGCGCGATGCAGCGGCCCGGCCTGCGGGGGAGGACATGAAGAGAGTGTAGCGTCGTTGCTCCCTTATCCCGCGGTGTTGATCCCTTATCCCGCGGGCTGATGCTCTGCGATGTGCGTCTTCGAGTGCACCGTGAGGGTGAAGGCCGCGGCCAGGATCATGCATCCTCCGGTCCACGCGGTCGGACCGAGATGCTCTCCCAGCACGAAGACGCCGAGCAGACTCCCGATCAGCGGCTCCATGTTGAGCAGAACGCCTGCCTGGGAGGCTGGGACCTGGGTCATTCCCCAGTTCCACAGCAGGGTGGTCGTGGCGGTGCAGAGGACTCCGCTTGCCGCCAGGGCGAGCCACGCCTTCAGCGAGACATGAGCCACCGGCGGCAGACCATAGCGGACCGGCACCCACACCATCAGCATCAACGTTCCCAGAAGCAGGCCGTACGCGGTAACGACGACATGCGAGTGACGATCCATCAATCGCTTGTTCAGCAGAATCCAGAACAGCGCAATGGTCAGGGAGAGCACAATCAACAGGTCACCAGCCAGTGAGGGCTGGCCCGCCCCGGTGCCGTGTCGTCCGAACGCGATCAGGGCGGCTCCCGTGGTCGACGCTGCGAGAGCGAGCCAGCCGATCGCATCCAGCCGCTCGTGCGCAAATACGGTCGCCCCGACCGCAAGAATCACCGGCATCGTTCCTACCATCAGCGCCGCATGCGAGACCGTCGTGAGCGAAAGACCGTAGAACTGCAGAAGGAACTGGACGGGGACGCCGAGGAACGAGGCCAGTGCCAGGGTTCTCCACTCTCGGCGGTTCAGTTTCGGGCGGTGCGTCACCAGGAGGGGCAACAGGACGGTCATCGCAAAGAGGAAGCGGTACAGCACCATGTGAGCGAAGGACATCTCCGCCAGCGCGATCTTGCCGAAGAAAAAGCCGCAACCCCACAGCGAGCTCGCGAGAGCACACGAAAGGAAGCCAAGGACGCGATGTTTGGGGATAACCGGCATATCTTTCACTCTCGCACAAAAGAGAGAGGGCGCAGCCGAAGCCGCGCCCTTGCTGTCACCACGCTGTCAGCTACCAGACACGGCAGCTGTTGGCCGGGACCATGGCAGAGCCCTTCTTGCAGGCGAAGGCGGCGGCAAAGCCCGGCTGGTTCACGATCGCTCCGTTAGCGCGGAAGTGATCCGGCGAGTGCGGATCGGTCAGCACCTGTTGGCGAATGACCTCGTCGCGCGAGTTCTCGCACCAGTTCTGCGCATAGCCGATATAGAACCGCTGCGATGCCGTGTAACCGTTGATCTTCGCGCTCAGATCCACCTTGTTCGTCTTCGCTCTCTCCATATAGGCAAGATAGGCCAGCAGAAGACCGCCGTTGTCCGCCGTGTTCTCGCCCAGCGTGAGTTTGCCGTTGACCTTAACGTCATCGACCGCAGTGAAGGAGCCGTACTCATTGACGAGACAGTCGGTGCGAGTCTCGAACTTCTTCACGTCCTCTGGCGTCCACCAGTCCGCCATGTTGCCCTTGGCGTCGAACTTGCGGCCCTCGTCATCGAAGCCGTGGGTCAGTTCATGGCCGATGACGGCGCCGATGTGGCCGTAGTTCACGGCATCGTCCTGGCTCTTGTCATAGAAGGCAGGCTGCAGGATTCCTGCGGGGAAGTTGATGTCGTTCATGCTGGGATCGTAGTAGGCGTTCACTGTCGGCGGAGTCATGCCCCACTCGTTGTGATCGACCGGCTTGCCGATCTTGTTGAGCTGGCGATCGTTCTCGAACGCCGTCCCGCGGAACTTGTTGCCCAGGGCATCATCGGGATTGATCTCGAGCCTGGTATAGTCGCGCCACTTGTCGGGATAGCCGATCTTGTTGGCGACCCCGTGCAGTTTTTCCTTGGCTCGAACCTTGGTCGTCGCCGACATCCAGTCGAGCTGGTCGAGGTCGCGATCCATCGCGTTCTCGATGTCGTGCACCATCTCCAGGGTCTTGGCCTTGCTGTCTCCAGCGAAGTACTGCGAGACGTAGACCTCGCCGAGCGCCTCGCCCAGAGCTCCGTTGACCGCGTTCGAGCAGCGCTTCCAGCGCGCGCTCTGCTCCGGCTGCCCGGTGAGGGTGCGGCCATAGAAGGCAAAGTTCTCGTCGTCGAAGCGCTTCGGCAGACGGTTGGCCGAGCCGGTCAGAAGGTGATAGCGCATATAGGCCTTCAGAGTGTCGAGATCAGCGTTCTTCAGGTCGTCCATCAGCGCCGTGGTGAACTCCGGGTTCGTATTGTTGATCTCAGTGATCTCGGGGGAGTAGATCGATTTGAGGAACTCGTCGAAGGAGGGTGCATCCACCGTCTCGTTGAAGGCCGCCAGCGTTTGCAGGTGGTAGACCTTCTCCGGGTCGCGCCGCTCGGTCACCGGCATCGATGCTTTAGCCAGTTTCGTCTCAAACGCCATAATGGCGTCGGCCTCCTTCTTCGCCTGTGCTTCAGGAGTTCCCGCCAGCGTCAGCATCTTCGCTACGTGCTCGACGTACTGTTTGCGGACGGTCTCGTCCTTGGCCCCGGTGCGGAAGTAGTAATCGCGTTCGGGAAGCCCCAGGCCTCCCTGATCGATGAAGGCAATCTGTTTACTTGCGTCCTTGAAGTCCTGCTGCTCGCCATAGGCGAAGAAGACGTCGATGCCATCACGCTGCAGCTCGCCGATCAGCGGCGCCAGATCCTCGACTGACCGGAGAGCATTAATCTTTTCCAGCAGGGGCTGCAGCGGAGCCAGGCCCTTCGCCTCGATGGCGCTCTCATCCATGCAGCTCTTGTAGTAGTCGCCGATCTTCTGCTCGTTCGGCGTGCGGCTGGAGCCCCCGGCCGCGGCTTTGGCGAGGATCCCGTTCAGGGACTGCGTGTTGACGTTATAGAGCTCGAAGAACTGGTCGACCGCGGGCTGATCGGAGGGGATGGGATGGTTCGCCGCGAACTTGCCACAGGAGAACTTGTAGAAGTCGCCGCAGGGATCGACCGAGGGATCGATGGAGGAGAGATCGAAGCCGGGAACAGGTTTGTAGACCTCTGCGGGCTTGTCGGCGGCCGTCTTCGGTTGCGTCTGCGCGCCGGCCGCCGTAGCCAGCAAGGCAGCGGTGATTCCAGAGACGATCTTTGCTCCCAACCCGCCCAACCTCGGCTGCGCTCTCTTTTGTCCGGTCATCTTCAGTCTTCCTTCCAATCTTCCGTTTGAAATCTTTGTCTTTTGTATCACCGGCATAGGCCCGAACCGATAATACCGTCCGCCCCGCTTCCCATTGGCGGCACCATCCGTCTGTGAAAGAGTAGTAGCTGGTACGTTTGACCCCCCATGCCGGTTCCCTGCATCATCTGCGCGAGTCTTCGGCTTCGCAAGGCGCCGCGCCAACTCCTGCTCGCTGTAATGCTGGTTTTTGTGACGAGTTACGGATTTGCCCGGGGCCCAGGCCCGGCACAGACCATCCCTCTTGAGCCGCTCGGCTTCCAGATGCCTCTTACCCAGTTCATGCTGGCGGGCAGTTCGATGTTGACCCTCGACTTCGTCGATCCCCAGCATCTACTCGTGACCTACAACGTAAAACAGCTGCTGAAGCGGCTTCGCGACTGCCCGCCCTCGGACCAGGATCGCGTGGTCGAGGCCGTTTTGCTGGAGCTTCCCTCGGGCAAGGTGCTGGCGCGGACCTCGTGGCGCACCCACGACCATGGCATGTACCTATGGAACCTGAGCCAGGGAAGGTTCATGCTGCGGATTCGCGATGCGTTATGGACCTTTGCCCCGATGGTGAATCTCACCCGGGGCGACGCCTTCCAGCAGCAGCCGTTCATCAAGACCGACCGCAGGATCGGCGGAATCCTTCTCTCTCCCGAGGCCGACCTGATGATCCTCGAGACACTCGATCCTCCGAAGCCCCGTGGAGAGGTCTACGGCGATGTCCAGGACACCAAGAACTCTCAGGACACTCCCGTGCAGATCAACTTCTTCCGGCTGATCGACCGGGGCGGAGACCAGATCGACGCCCACCCGGGAGGAGCCGTACGCTCGCGCGCACCTGGACGCATCCCGGCAAACTCCGCCGGATACATCGCGATCCTCGACCAGGGTCAGCAGCACTGGGGATTCAACTTCCAAAGCTTTGGCGGAAAGAGCAAGGACCTGGCGGCCTTCGATTCGACGTGCAGGCCTTCGCCGATGCTGGTAAGCCGCAGCGAGTTCATCGCCTTTGGCTGCCACTCGAGCCATAATCCGCAGGTCGTGGGCGCCTTCAACATGCGAGGGGAAGAGATGTGGGAGCAGAGCATGACCGAGAGTTATGTCTCGCCGACGTTCTCCTACGCTCCCAGCAGCGGACGATTCGCCCTGAGCCGCGTTCTCACCCGCTCGGCGTTCGTGGACGTGGATGCGATGTCGCCGGAGGTGTTCGACGGCCAGAGCATCGTCGTCTATCAGACCGACAGCGGCCGTCAGCTTCTTCGGGTCGACGCTGCACCGATCGCCCGTGCGGGACAGAACTATGCGCTCTCACCCGATGGCATGAGCCTCGCGGTGATCCGCAATAGCGCGATAGAGATCTACGGCCTGCCTGCTCTCACCAGCAAAGAGCGCGAGGCGGTGCAGCTTGCCGATGCATCGGCGCCCCAGATCGACGGAGATCCGAGTGTAGCGCTGTCTTCGAATAGCCAGGGAACCGTGCCGACCGATTCCGGAGCGGTCCCTGACGATCCCAGTGTCTCGTCACCGCCCGCCCCGGCCAGTCCTGCACCTGCGGATAGCACGGGTTCGGAGACAGCGCCTGCAACTCCGCCGGCGGATGCCACGCCGGGTGCGAATTCCAGCTCCGCCAGCAGTTCTGCAAATGCAGGCGGGGCGAAACAGCAAAGTGGCGCGGCAGCGACGGAGACTGCTCCCGCAGGGGATGAGCCCGAGCAGCCACGTAAGCCCCCAACCCTCTATGCCCCGGGAGAGCGCCGCGAGAACGGGGCTCCTCCGCAAAACGAGCCGAAATAAGAATAAAAAAGAGGCCCGCTCGATGGAGCGGGCCTCTTTTTCGCGGCTCGTAGCCGGAAGATGCTTAGGCGACCTTCGCCGGGGCGACGACGGCCTTGACCCGGGCATTCAGGCGTGACTTGTAGCGGCTGGCGGTGTTCTTGTGGAGCACACCCTTCTGGACGCTCTTGTCGAGGGCCGAGACGGTGGCGCTGTAAGCTGCGTTGAGGGTCTGGGCATCACCCTTGACGATGGCCTCGCGCAGCACGCGCAGGCTTCCGCGCAGCTTGCTCTTGTTGGCGCGGTTGACCGCAGTCTTGGTCTCTGTCTGGCGCGCGCGCTTCAAGGACGAAATATGATTTGCCATTCTGAACTCTTTCTCTAACCCGGAACATTTGTCGGGAGATTTTGGGATGCAGGCCTCAGGCTGGCCAGAAACACAGCCTGACCCATCCCCTGCAATCTCTAAGTTTAGAGAAAAACGGGGTTAGGGTCAAGAAAAGACTAAGGGAGACCGGCCTCGGGAGGGAAAACACCCCCTGGCCGCTCGGTTTCCTCTTTAGATTCATTCCTTCCAATTTGCACCCTTGACGAGGCAGATCTGCAGAGCTACTCTGTGCCCATCTTCGGCACACGATTGGCAACCTTCGCCAACCCGGTCGCAGCCCCTGAATCAATCATCCATTCTGTGTGTTTTGACGGGCCCGCAACCTCTTCCACCCACCGTGTATCCAATCAAGAGAAGACAACCCCTGCTATCTCTGACGGAGGTCAGACCCACACTTGATCAAACAAGCCATTGAGATCACCCCAGGTATCGAGCCGCTCTACGGAACTCACGACGAAAACCTACGCCTGTTGGAAGACGGGCTGCACGTGACGATCGACCTAAGGTCGGACGCGATTCACGTCACCGGCAACGCCGAAAGCGTCGCCCGGGTGGAACGTGTCTTCGCCGACTTCGAGGCCCTGCGCAAGGCAGGTGTGAACCTGCATAACGGAGAGCTTCGCGGAATGCTCAAGATGATTGTGGCCGATCCTTCGGCGACGCTGAAGTCGTTGATGGACTCGAGCAGACAGCGCTCGGCGGGCGCCAAGCGGATGGTCCAGCCGCGATCCCTCAACCAGAGCCGTTACGTGGAGGCCATCGAGCAGCACGACATGGTCTTCGGCCTTGGACCGGCGGGAACAGGAAAGACGTATCTCGCCGTGGCGATGGCGGTCTCGGCGCTGCTGGCCAAAAAGGTCAGCCGCATCATCCTGGTTCGTCCGGCAGTTGAAGCGGGCGAGCGTCTGGGCTTTCTGCCTGGATCGCTGCAGGAGAAGGTCGACCCCTATCTCCGTCCCCTGTACGACGCGCTCTACGATCTGATGGACCCGCCCAAGGTCGACAAGATGCTGGAGACGAATGTGATTGAGGTGGCTCCGCTGGCCTTCATGCGCGGCCGCACCCTCAACGATGCCTTCATCATCATGGACGAGGCGCAGAACACCACCACCGAGCAGATGAAGATGTTCGTCACACGCCTCGGCAATAACGCGAAGGCCGTCATCACCGGCGACCTTACCCAGACCGACCTTCCCAATCCGAAGAAGTCAGGATTGCTGGAGGCGCTGCATGTTCTCGATGGAGTGGAAGGCATCCGCTTCTGCCACTTCGAAGACACCGACGTCGTCCGGCATCACCTGGTGCAGCGGATCGTAAGGGCCTACGACAGCTACGGCCGCTCGCAGCAGGAGCTTCCGCTCTCGATGAGCGAGGCGGTCCTCACGGAGTCCGGAATGAGATCGGACAAGAACAAACACGTGGCGAAGCCGCAGTGAACCCTCTCCGGCTGAGATACTATCGACACGAGGGGGCGGTGCCGCACGATGCACCGCTGCTCTCGTGCCGGTATGCTGAGTAGCCTCGAACGATGATCACCATCGATCCTCCAAGTACAGGATCCAATCCGCAGGCGCTGGCCAGGTCCGGTCTTACGCGCTTTCTTCGCCGTGCGCGCGAGGCGGTCGGAGTCGAGGGCGAGGTCGAGGTGCTGCTGACCTCGGACGAAGAGATCCGGCGGTTGAACCGGACCTTCCGCAAGAAGAACAAACCTACCGATGTGCTGAGCTTTCCTGCCCCTGAGGAGATCGCGCAGGAGCATGCGGGCGATCTCGCCATCTCGCTCGATACAGCGGCGCGGCAGGCGGAGAGCTTCGGACATTCCCTGGACGAAGAAGTACGTATCCTGCTGCTGCATGGTCTTCTGCACCTGGCCGGGATGGACCATGAGGCCGATTCAGGCGAGATGGCCGAGCGCGAGTCGGAGCTGCGGAGCGAGCTGAAACTTCCGGCAACGCTGATCGAACGGGCCTCGCAGGCCGGCTCCCCCCTGAAAAAGACGACCGCGGCGTTGAAGAGGAGCAGGCGATGAATCTACTGAACCTTGCCTACTTCATCACGCTGATCGGGCTTTCGGTTGTGCTGGCTCTGGCGTCTTATGCCGACCGCGTGTACTCAGAGATGGGGAAGTTTCTCGCACGCGAGTATCAGGACAATATCGACTCCTGGGAGCAGCTGATCGAGCCGAGGCTGCGGCTCGGCCGCGAGTCGATTGCGCTTGCGTCCTCGATCCTGCGGCAGCTTTCGGTCGCGGCGATATCGCTGTTCTGGGGGCTGCACCTCTACCAGGTGACGAGCGGGCAGATCCAGATTCCCAGCCGCGCGGAGGTCGCACGCGCCGTTGCGGAGCTGATCCTGTTGATCCTGATCTTCGACCGGCTTATCCCGCAGATTCTCTTCGCCCGGACGGAGGGGATCTGGGTTCGCAGGATCAGGATGGTGCTGCAGGTGTTCTTTTACCTGATTCTGCCGATCGCGATCGTGCTGCAGCTTCTGCTCTCGATTGCGGCCCTGGCGGAGCCGGAAGACAAGACCGAGGACGAACGCCCGTCCGAGGCGATGGAAGCCCTGCTCGAAGCCGGAGAGGAAGAGGGGATCTTCGAGGAGTCGGACCGCGAGCTGGTGCGCTCGGTCGTGGAGTTCGGTGACAAGGTCGTACGCGAGGTGATGACACCCCGGCCGGAGATCTTCGCCGTTCCGGGAACCCTGACCCTGCGGGAGTTCACCGCCGAGATCAACGAACATGCCTTCTCGCGCGTGCCTGTATTCTCAGGGTCGCTCGATCACGTCACCGGGATCGCCTTCGCGCACGACCTGCTGAAGGTGCTCGACATCGAGGCAGGAACGAGAACAGTGGCGCAGATTCAGCGCCCTGCCGCCTTCGTACCGGAGACGAAGATGGTCGCCGAACTTCTGCGCGAGATGCAGCGCGAGAAGCAGCACATGCGCATCGTGATCGACGAATACGGAGGCGTCGCGGGTCTGGTGACGATTGAAGATCTGCTGGAGGCGATCGTCGGTGATATCTCGGACGAGCACGATGAGCCGGAGCCGGACGAGGCCCCCGTGCGCGAGCCGGATGGATCGTATATTGTTCCGGGCAACTTCGAGATCTCTCGCCTGAGGGAGCTCTTCGCTGACCAGGTCGAGCAGGCGACGAACCGGCCCGCCGAGGACGGCGAGAGTCTGGAAGAGATCGAACTGCCGGAAGAAGACAGAGAGCTCCCGCTGCTCACGGAGCAGTACGAATCCACGACTCTGGGCGGCCTTGTCTCGGAGATGGCGGGCCACATCCCGGCAGCGGGCGAGGTCGTCGAGCAGGATGGTCTGCGCGCTGAAGTACTCTCCTCGACAGATCGCCGGATCGGCCGGGTCCGGGTAAGCCTCGCGGGAAGTTCCGCAAACGGCTGAGCCCGGACCATGGGCCGTTTACTGAGGAGTGATGATGCCCCCCACGGGCAGGCCCGTCGGGAGCGTTCCCGGCCGGCGGAGGTGCATGGTCTCGGCCGTCATGTCCGTGTACTTGAGGCCCGCTCCAGTATTGAAGAGGACGACCTTGTCGGTGGGCTTGAGCTCGCCGCTCTTGAGAAGCTGATCGTAGGCCGCAGTCGCTGCGGCTCCTTCGGGCGAGAGGAAGATGCCCTCGTTCCGCCCGTAGTCGAGGATGCTCTCGAGGATGACCTCGTCGGGGGATGCGATGGCCTTGCCGCCTGATCTCTCGAGGATGTCGAGGATGATGTAGTCGCCGTAGGGTTTGGGAACGCGGAGTCCGGCGGCGAAGGTCGCGGCGTTCTGGAAGAACTCGCTGGCGGCCTTGTGCTCGTCGAAGGCTCGAGCGACGGGGGCGCAGCCTGACGCCTGCAGAGCGTACATCTTCGGACGCCTTCCGGTAACCCAGCCCAACTGTTCCATCTCTTCGAAGGCCTTCCACATGCCGATGAGGCCGACGCCTCCCCCGGTGGGATAGAAGACGGCGTCGGGGTAGGTCCAGCCGAGCTGCTCGACGAGCTCGTAGCCCATGGTCTTCTTGCCTTCGACGCGGAAGGGCTCCTTCAAAGTGGAGATGTCGAACCAGACCTCGTTGGCGGGAGTGTTGGCTTCCTTTTGCGCCTTGATCCGCTCGCCGACGATGCGGGCGCAGTCGGAGATGAGGCCGTCGATCATGTTGACGTCGGCTCCGTAGACAATGCCTTCGACATAGTTGGCGAAGGGGACGTCCTGGGGCATGAAGATGTGCGCTGCGATTCCGGCAGCTGCGGCGTAGGCGGCGAGAGCACCGGCGGCGTTGCCTGCGGAGGGAACGGCGAGGTGCTGCAGACCGTAGTGCTTTGCCATGGTGACAGCGAGGCCAAGGCCGCGGGCTTTGAAGGTTCCGGTAGGATTCGCGCCTTCTTCCTTGATGTAAAGGCCGGGGTAGCGTTTGCTGCGAAGCATGGGGGTCCAGCCTTCGCCCAGGGTGACGGGGGTGACGTCAGGAAGCACCGAGGAGTAGCGCCACATGCCGAGAGAGGCGGAGCTGGCGGCAGCTTTGGCGGCGATGTCTTCGCGCCGGGCGGTGCGCTTAAGCTCGTCCATGTCGTAGCGAACGTAGAGGGAGCCGGCGCAGACGGGGCAGAGGGTCTGCGGCGTGTCGGCGGAGACCTGGTGATGGCAGCGGGAGCACTCGAGAAAGGCGATACGGGGCATGACTTCGATGCTACAAGAGTTGCACACAGAGAAGGCTACGGCCATCTGGCGCAGTGAGAGAATGAGGCCATGGGCAACGACAGGCGGATGCGCATGGTCGCCGTGGATATGGATGGCACGCTGCTGGGCGCGAACGGTCAGGTGAGCCCGAGGAACCTGGCAGCTCTGAAGTCCGCCGAGCATTCGGGCGTAGAAGTAGTGGTCGCGACCGGAAGACGCCATAGCTATGCCATGCGCGTGCTGAGGGGACTGGGGCTGCGAGAAGAGAATGCCCTGATCAGCTCGAACGGCGCGGTGGTGAGGACCCTTGGAGCAAGGCTGCTGGAGCGGACACTTCTGGAGCAGTCGACGGCGGAGTGGCTGGTGAGCCACATGGGGGAGTTCCGGCGTTCGCTTCTGATCACCTTCGATCGCGTGCAGCCGGGCGGTGACGATCTTCACGGAGCGCTCGTCGTCGAGGATATGGCCGAGCTGAACGCGAGCATCAGCAGATGGATGTCTGCCAACGAGCCCTACATCGAGCGCGTGGTGCCTATGGAGGATGCCCTGGGACGGGAGGGGCTGATCCAGATGATGCTCTGCGGCACGATCGAGCGGATGCGCGAGGCGCAGGCACAACTGCTGGCCGATCCGAAGGTGCTTGGGGTGGGGCTTCAACCGCTGCGAAGGCACGAGGTCCGGCAGGAAAATACCGCCAGCCAGCCGGCAGCGGAGGCCGCGCTGCACCGGACGGAGTATTCGGAGCGGGACCTGAGCATCGTGGACATACTGCCTGCGGGCTGCAGCAAGGGACGCGCCTTGCTGGACCTGGCGGCGCAGCGCGGAGTCGCGCCGGAGGAGATTCTGGCGATTGGGGACAACTGGAACGATGTATCGATGCTGGAGGCGGCGGGCAGCGCGGTGCTGATGGCGAATGCCCCGGAAGACCTGAAGGCAGCAGGAGTTGCGCGAGGATGGGTGGTCGGGGGACACCACCTGGAGGATGGGGTGGCTGTTGCTGTGGAGGCCGCGCTGGCCGGAGATTGGCTCGCGACGCGGTAAGGAATCGTTTCTCTGCATATTGACTTTGGGGTTGCCGGCACGAAAGATTACGACGGGCTACAGGTCCCGCCCCATTCCGGCATCTTCAAGGGAGCTCCCATGTTTGAGCGATATACAGAGAAAGCTCGCCAGGTGATCTTTTTTGCCCGTTACGAGGCATCTTCCTTTGGCAACCCATGGATTGAGGCTGAGTTTCTACTGCTCGGTCTACTGCGGGCGAACAAGCATACTGTGCTGCGTTGGCTTGGCGACGGTGATGGTGAGTTAAGTCTGCGGGAAGAGATTGCAAGGCAAGTCCATAAAGGGCCGAGGACTCCCACTTCGGTCGATCTGCCGCTGTCGCATGAGGCTGAACGCGTACTGAGCTATGCAGCAGAGGAGGCTTCGGTGCTTTCGCATCCCTTTATAGGCACCGAACACCTGTTTCTGGGACTTCTGCGTGACCCGCAGTCGCAGGTTGCGAAGATACTCTTCGAGCGAGGCGTAGATGCAAAAACCGTTCGTGAAACCCTGATGAGGGAGAGCGTGGAATCTGATTCTCGCGCTGGAGTTTCCGGGATAACGGCCAGGGTGAGTGGAGACGCGCGACGCGGCTTTCAGGTCTTCATCGTTTCGGAGGACGACACGTCGCTCCCCGTCCTGTGGCAATTGCGCGCACCGGCAGCTGGAGAGGTTCTGACGGTCGATAGCGAGGATGGTGAACCAACGGTCTACCAGGTGGTACGGGTAGAATGGCGGGTCTCCTCGATTTCCTCAGGGTCTCCTTTTCTGACGAAGGCGTTAATTCATGTTCGGACGTTGCGACAGTCTCAGGAATCCACATAAGAGGTTTCATGCAATTCCGTGCACTGTTGACGTTCAGGGGGATAGGTCAACGAGCGGGGCGATGGTAGGCTTTAGGTGATGATTCAGTCAGATTTTCGGCGAGCGATTGCGGTTCTGTTCATGGCGGCGATAGGTGTGCCTGCATGGGCGACCGAGCACGTGACGCTGAAGAATGGGTTCGAGCTGGACTGCGTGCGGCAGGAGAGGGTCGGCGATCGGATGCGGCTTTATCTGGCTCCTGGCAACGGGACGGATGGGAAGGATTCGACCGAGAACTATCTCGATGTAGCCATGGACGCGGTGGCACGGGTGGAGATGATTCCTGATCCACCAGCGATAACGACGATTGCGCCTGCCAGTGCTTCCGTAGAGCAGCATCCAGCAGCGACGGTTTTGACGCGCGAAGAGATGCATACGATGCTGGCGCATGCCGGGACCGAACACAATATCGATGCCGATCTGCTCGCGAGCGTGGTTCGCGCTGAGAGCGGAGGGCATCCGAGAGCAGTCTCGCGCGTGGGAGCGCAGGGCTTGATGCAGCTGATGCCGAAGACTGCAGGAGAGATGGGAGTGCAGGATGCGTTTCAGCCGGAGGCGAACATCGCCGGGGGAACGGCTTATCTGGACCAGTTGCTGACCCGCTATCACAACAATGTAGCGCTGGCCCTGGCCGCCTACAATGCTGGTCCGGCGGCAGTGGACCGATATCACGGCATGCCTCCCTAT
>Ga0193742_1001300_pt1 | contig 15182 bp, 11 predicted proteins | sample L2c1metaG_FD_165511 | JGI IMG/M metagenome (GOLD analysis project Ga0193742, IMG submission 165511) | Soil microbial communities from a riparian zone of the East river system, Colorado, United States - L2c1 | ecosystem: Environmental > Terrestrial > Soil > Riparian zone | place: USA: East River... | reverse complement strand
TTTTATAAAATCAGGGCATGAAGCGGTAGTGTTTTTTTTTATATTGAGCGGTTTTGTTTTATCAGGCACGCTATTTAATAGAGTTGACTATACCACATTCAAACAATATCTTATAAAAAGGATTTTTAGACTATGGGTTCCTTTTATTATTGTTATTTTATTTTCCATAGTTTTAAGGTCAATTTTCTATAATTATGATTTAGAAAAAAATGCAGGTATTAGTTCCTGGTTTAAACAGATGTGGAGCCATCAAATTTCTGTGGCTGAGTTTTTAAGATTTCTTTATTTATCGGGGAATACTCATAATGCAGATACTACGCTGTGGAGTTTGATAATTGAAATAAAAATTTCAATTCTATTACCATTTTTTATACTAATAATGGATAGATTAAAGGGTTATCAGGATTTTATATTTTTAATTCTGATAATGATTATTTCTCGTTTGTCGTATTTTATTTTAAGTGATAATCTAAATGCTATATATGGTGCAAGAGATCTACATTTCCTTTCCCCCTTTATTTTAGGAGCATATCTAAATAAATATTTGGCATTTTGGGTTGACAAAATTAGCGGTTATTCAAAAAAAAGACTTATTGTCTCAATGTTAGTTTTGATTGTATTATATAGCATTGACTCAACAAAATACTTACTTGCATCCGTACCGGTTTTATATAAGATAATTAGCAAAATTACCTATGAGATACAAATGTTTTCGAGTATTGCGTTTGTTCTCCTTTCTTTTCATACGTTTTTTCAAAAGAAACTTTTACACTCTGTTTACCTCAAGTTAGGACAAATATCTTATAGCCTTTACCTGATTCACCCATTGCTGTTACTTGCTTTTACCTATTCATTATTTAAGAGTTTGAAACTATATGAAATTTGGCTTCTATTAATACCAACATCACTTTTTATATCGTACCTCTTTTATAAATATATCGAAACGCCTGTGAATAATTTTGGGAGAAATTTAGCACAAAAAACGAATCCCAAAAAGAATGTGGTTGTTGCAGAATCCACAAGTACAGGACTATAAATTAAAACTTTAACTAATTAATAATATTAAAAATAAGGAATAATGAAAGTAGTAATTTTAGCAGGTGGGTTGGGTACGAGGTTATCGGAAGAGACAGTAATAAGACCAAAGCCAATGGTTGAAATTGGTGGTATGCCTATGTTATGGCATATAATGAAGATTTATTCTGCCCATGGATTTAATGACTTTGTAATCTGTTTGGGGTACAAAGGTTACATGGTTAAAGAGTATTTTGCTAACTATTTTTTACATAAATCTGATGTGACAATCGATCTGAAAATCAATTCTGTAAAAGTACACGATAGTAAAGCAGAGCCATGGACAATAACATTAGTAGATACTGGCAATGAATCAATGACTGGTGGCCGTATTAAGAGAATTGAGGAGCATGTTGGTAACGAACCATTTATGCTTACTTATGGCGATGGCGTTAGCGATGTTAATATTACTGAATTGGTTAAATACCATAGAAAAGCAGGTAAATATTGTACGGTAACGTCAGTGCAGCCTTCGGGACGTTTTGGTGCCATAAATATTAATGATGATAAAAGTGTGCACTCTTTTATGGAAAAACCAAAGGGCGACGGATCCTGGATAAACGGTGGTTTTTTTGTGTGTCAACCGGAGGTATTTAAATACATAGATGGAGACAGCACAATATGGGAAAGAGAGCCAATGGAGAACATCGCGCGTGATAATCAAATGGTTGCTTTTGAACATGAAGGCTTTTGGAAACCAATGGACACTTTGCGTGATAAGCAGGAATTAGAGGAAAGTTGGGTGCAAAATAAGGCAAAATGGAAGACATGGTAATTCACATTTGAATTTTAATTATAATAACGGTTTATAAATCAAAATATAGTGCTAATGAGTTTTTGGAATTGTTATAAAGGAAAAAAGGTTTTAATAACAGGACATACGGGTTTTAAAGGCTCTTGGTTGGCTATATGGCTAAATCATTTGGGAGCAGATGTTTATGGTTATGCACTTGCTCCGTACTCAGATTTGGATAATTTTGTTACCTGTAATTTAGAAGATCATATTAAAAGCGCTGAAGGTGATGTTAGAGATAGGGATCGTTTAATTCGGTATTTTAATCAGGTAAAACCTGATATTGCGTTTCATTTGGCAGCACAGCCATTAGTTTTATTATCCTATAGCGATCCTTTAAATACATTTGAAACCAATTTGATGGGTACTGTTAATTTTTTTGAAGCTGTAAGACAAACGCCATCAGTAAAAGTTGCCATCAATGTAACAAGTGATAAGTGTTATGATAATAAAGAATGGGTTTGGGGGTACCGTGAAAATGATCCTATGGGTGGAAAAGATCCTTATAGTGCATCAAAGGGATGTTCGGAACTGATTACAAACTCATATTTTAACTCTTTTTTTAAAGAGGAGGGTTCCTGCCTTATTGCATCCGCTCGTGCGGGAAATGTTATAGGCGGAGGTGATTGGGCTAAAGATCGTATTATACCTGATTATTTTAGGGCAGCTAAAAACGGGGGAAAATTGATGATCCGCAATCCGCATGCTACCAGGCCATGGCAACACGTTCTGGAACCTTTAAGCGGTTATCTAAATTTGGGAGCTATGTTATATCTTAACGGAAGACAATATACTGGTGGCTGGAATTTTGGACCCGAAGACACTGCTAATTATTCAGTAAAAGAGCTGATTGATTTTATTTTGTTGATTGATAATAAAGGAGGTTATACCACTCCAGAACTGCTACAGAAACCTCACGAAGCAGTTTTATTAAAGCTGGATATTTCAAAAGCTGTAAATCAGTTACATTGGCACCCCGTATTAAGTTTTAGTGAAACAGTTGATTTTACAGTGAAAGGCTATCAGGCTGATCTGAACAGCAAAGAAATATTGGCTGAGAGGAAACAGCAAATAATGTCCTACACAGATAAGGCAAAAGAAAAAAACATAGATTGGGCTATAAAGCTTAAGGATATTCAATACTGACAGGGGGGATTTAAAGCAATACATATTAAAAGATTAAGGAACATCTATTTAACATTAACTTAAAATGATTTTTACTGAAACAAATTTAAAGGGTGCGTATATCATAGAACTTTCTTTAAGAAAAGATGACAGAGGTTTTTTTGCCCGGACATTTTGTGCCAATGAATTCAAGGAAAAAGGCTTGAAATACAATATGGTACAAAGTAACCTCTCAAAATCTATCCATAAAAATACCATCAGGGGAATGCATTTTCAAATTGATGAAGCCAAAGAAGCCAAATTAATACGGTGTATCAGAGGATCGATAACGGATATTATAATAGATATTCGCCCGGAATCAAGTACTTACTGCCAGCATATAAAGGTTGAATTAACAGAAGATAATTACAAAATGATTTACGTTCCTGAAGGGTTTGCTCACGGATACGTTACAAATGAAGATAATTCAGAAATTTTTTATCAGGTGTCAAATTTTTATATGCCTGGAAGTGAAAGGGGCATAAGATGGAATGACAAATTATTTAATATTGATTGGAACGTAAGCAATCCTATAATTTCTGAAAAAGACAATTCTCACCCTGATTTTCTAAAAAATAATTTATGAAAGTACTAATAAGCGGTGGCGGGGGGTATATTGGATCAAATTTATTAAGTAAAATTATTAAGGAAGGTATAACTGCAGGAGTATTGGGAAGAAATCCTGATTTACCAGTCCAATCTAATCTTATAAATTTTTATAAGGCCGACATAACACAACCTTTAGAAATTGATCTTAAACAGGAGTATGATACTTTTATTCATTTAGCCGCTGCAAACGATATTGATTCATTAAATCCTAAAGCGGCAATCTTAACTACAGTGTTAGGTACCAAGCATTGCTTGGAGCTGTGTAAGAAACATAACATAAAAAAATTTATTTATTTTTCTACGTTCCAGGTATATGGTAAGGTAAGTGGTATAATGAACGAAGAAACTCAGCTCGAACCTATTAATGACTACGCTATTACTCATCAGTTTGCTGAGGACTATGTTAAAATGTATAGTAGAATATCGAATGTAAAACACATTATCGTAAGGCCTACAAATATATATGGCGCACCTGTTAACAAGGGCATTGATAGATGGACGCTTGTACCAAATTGTTTTTGTAAAGAGGCTTTTGAAAAACAGAGTATTACGTTAATGAGTTCCGGTAAACAAACCCGGGATTTTATTGACTTAAATGACTTATCAAATATTACCATAAACTTATGTAAATCATTTGATAAATATGAAAATACAGTTGTAAATGGAGCATCTGGAAACAATTTCACAATTATTGAAATAGCGGAGATTGTAAAGGATGAGTATCAAAAATTTTTTAATCAAGAGTGTAATCTCTTTATAAAATCAGAGCATCCATTAGAAGCAAATCAAGTTAATGTTAAAACAGAGATAGTTAAAAGCACCGGATATATGTGTTCAGATAAAGAATCTATTAAAAAGGAAATTAAAGATATTTTTAGATTACTTGAAAGTAATTAAACATTATTGGCTGTTACTTGAGTTAGAAGGCAAGCAAGTGTTTAACTTTGAATATAAGAACACAGTAATGGTTTAAAATAATTATATTAAAATGGAAGGGACAAATAAAAAGCCAAGAAGGATATCGGAATTAGACGCTTTACGAGGGATAGCTGCTATCGGGGTTTTGATTTTTCACTATTCTATAATCTATAAAGTAAAGTTACATACTTTAAACTTCAATACAGATGATCCTTTTCCCGGATTCCATTTTACATTCGGAGAAATGGGGGTTGATCTCTTTTTCGTTTTGAGCGGCTTTGTAATAATGATGACTTCTGAAAGGGTTAAGTCAGCACTGGACTTTGCGATTGCACGATTTGTTAGACTGTGGCCTACATTTTTTGTATGTTGTTCAATAACCTGCATATTTTTAATATGTTTCCCAATGGGCATATCTCAAAGATTACCGGTTTATTTGGTTAATCTTACTTTAGTGCAGCCAGGATTTGTTAAATTTCCTTTAATAGATGGTGCATATTGGTCATTACATGTTGAAGTAGAATTTTATGCTATTATTTTTCTCCTTATCATATTTAAACAAACAAAGAAAATAGTATTCTATTTCTCGTTGTTTACTGTTCTATGTTTAGTTTATCAATTAATACTACTACTGTTCCATACAGATAACGTTGCTCATCACGATATAGGTTTAATAAGACATTCCGGTACATTTCTTACAGGCATCTATTGCTACAGATACTACCAAACAAGAGATTATAAATACTTGGTAGGCATTGGTTTACTATCATTTGGAGTTTTACTGTCACACGGGTTGCGTAACTATACTTTTGGAGTTATTCCGCACTATTTTGGCAATTTATTGTTCATCATTGTAATGTTATATGTTACCTTGATAGGAAATCGTTTTTTGCGACATGAAATATTTCAATTTTTTGGTAAAATTAGCTATTCTTTATACTTACTACATCAAATGATAGGTTTCACTGTAATGCATTACCTAAATACTTACGGTTTAAATTTAAATTATTGTGCAGGTTTTGCATTCATATTTGTTGTGATATTAGCCTCATTAGTTACTTATCTGGTCGATGTACCGGCGCAAAAATATCTCCGTGTTAAGATTACAGAATTGGTTAAAAAACCAGGTTACCTTGATGACAACAATATAAAAATTGACAAATCTATAAATGCGCATAAGGCTTCATAATGCTTTTGATGAAATTGTATTTTAACTAAATCATACCAATTAATATTGGGTTTGCAATGTTTATAGCTTTTTACGGTGATTTAATTTAGCGGAAATGAGTTAGACTTTGCCCTGATTTGAACAAAAAGTGTTTCAATATTTTTACACCATATTAAAAATTAAATATAATATATGAAAATTTTGCTTGTTGGCAATATTATAGGCGCTTCAAGAAGCCAATTACTGATTCAAAAATTGATAATTTTTCAAACAGACAAAAATTATACAATTAGTATTTGTGGAACCGATTTTTATGCAAAAGCTGAATCTTACAATAAAAAGGTATTAACGAAAATACATAAGTTCTTTTTTTTAATAGAGCTATTTATCAAAATAGGTTTTTCGGATGTTATTTATATAATGGCAATGAATCACCACTTTATTAAGCCGGTATTACTTTGTAATCGGTTCTGGAAGAAAAAGATACTTACCGATTTATATATTTCTGCATATGATACCGGACTTGACAGAGGGTTTTTTAAAAATGATACACCAAAAAGTAGAAAACTGAAAGAAAGATATATTTCCTATGATAAACTTATACTTGAAAAATCCAATATCATAATCCATTTAACGAAAGGTGAGCTTGATTATATTGCTGAACTTGTAAATGCAGATTTGGATTACTCCAAAGTAAGAATTGTACCCCTGGGTATTGACGAACGTATTGGTGCTCAACCAACGCAATCGACAACCTTCAGGATGGGATGGTGGGGAACATGGATACCTTTACATGGGATTGAGAACATACTTAAAGCAGTGAAATATCTTTCTGATACACAAGTAAATGTTAAACTTGATTTATATGGTGCCGAAGGTGATGATAAAGATTTTTACATCAATTATATTAAAGAGCTTGGAATAAGTGATTATGCAACAGCACATACAGACAAATCATTTGCCAACGGTAAACTAGAGACGGAACTTTTATATCGTTGTGATTTGGCCCTCGGGAATTTTGGAAATTCTAAAAAGGCTGAGCATGTAATTACAAATAAGATTATTGATGCAATGTCTATGAAGTTGCCGGTATTAACAATGAAAAATAAAGTATTACATGAATTTATTGATGAAAAAAATGATTTGTTCGTATGTTCCAATAATCCGGTGGATATTGCAAAAATAATACTTGAGATAATTAACAACCCGCAAGAAAGTAAAAGGAGGGCAAACAATGGATATAATTGTTATAAAACACATTTTACGCCACAATTATATACTGATAAAGTTATTTCAATAATTGAAAGTATAATTAAATAGATTACGTGAAAAGTTTTAAACAAGGGTTATTTAAAAATATCTTAATATCAGGTGGGTTTAATTATTTATCTCAAGGTATAAATTTTCTTTCAACTATAATACTTTCTCGTTTATTATCACCAGAAAGTTATGGTATAATAGGGTTGATAACTGTATTTACCAATTTTATATTGGTGTTTTCTGATGGAGGACTATCCTACGCCTTAATAAGAAGTGACTTTGGACGAACATATCAAAGGGTACTGACAAATTTGGCCTGGATTTTGGGTATAGTTTTATTTTTGATAACTGTTCTTTTGGCTTATCCAATTACCGTTTTTTACAAAAATCCTCAATTATTATTACCTACCATTGTTTTGGCATTTACATTTCTTTTTAGAAGTTTAAGTCTTGCCCAGGGAGCTATTTTAGCTAAAGAGTTAAAATTCGGTTTTATTGGACAAATAACCCTGCTTGGTATGCTTGTTTCTGTTGTTGTAACCGTTGTATTAGCCTATATGGGAGCAGGCTATTGGTCGTTGGTATTTCCTCAAATCATCAATGCTATAATAATGGCTGTGTTTTATGAAAGAGAAGTAAAACTCGGCTTTAAACTATATCCTTTAAGTTATTTGAAAGTAGGATTTAAATATACTCGTAAGCTTATAGCTAGTGTAATTGGATTTAACACCATAAATTACTGGTCACGAAACGCTGATAATATGATCGTCGGCAAATGGTATGGAGCCTCAGAACTTGGGCTATATGCAAGGGCCTATTCTCTGCTAACATTACCTTTAACATTAATAACCGGATTGTTTTCAAACATACTTTTCCCAAGTTTAAAAAAATTGCAAAGCGAAGGCGGAGATATTGAACTGGAATATTATTTTGTACTAAGGGTTATTACATTTCTTAGTTTTCCACTTGTATTTATACTTATAGCACTACCAGATCAGCTGGTGTTAGTTTTATGGGGACAAAAATGGATTACAGTAGCTAAATTTTTACCGTATTTTGGTTTATTGATTTATACGCAAACACTGCTTTCTACAGTTGGGCAACTTTTAATATTGAAAGGCAAGGAAAGAGAATATATGATATCCGGTTGGGTTAGTGCACTGTTTTTGGTAGGGGGAATTGTATTTGGGGCTACTATTTCACTAATTGGTATAGCACAGTTTTACGCGTTAAGTTTCCTATTGCTTGTGTTAATTTTTAATGTGTTTTATATCTACATAAGAGCTTTAAAATTCAATGCCTATAATGTTATCTGGTTTTGGCTGCCTAAGATAATAATGTCACTACTTATTTGGATATCTATTTTTTTTAATATGCCACTAGTAAAACATGTGCTTTTGACTTTACTGTTTTTTAGCATTGTATTTGAAGGCAGAAATGAAATTTTTAAGATAGGAATAAAAGCCAAACTATATTTTATAAAAACTCAAAATTAATTATTTAATGAGGATATTGATTGTAAATGCACTTTATTATCCAACCTTTAGGGGAGGAGCAGAACTATCTGTCCAACACCTTGCCGAAGCATTAGCTGTTGCAGGAAACAAGGTGTACGTGGTTTGCATGGGCGATACTACCAAAGTATACAGGCATAATGATGTGATTGTTGTTATGTTCAAAGAGAGAAATGTATATACTACCTACAAACTTACACACCATAATATGTTGCTCAAAATTATATGGCATATATTTGGCTGCTTTAATGTTTTTCATTATATAACTTTCAAAAAATTAATTAATAAAATTAAGCCTGATTTGGTAAATACCAATAGTCTAATGGGGGTTTCACCAATTATCTGGAAAGCCTTTGAAGAAAAAAAAGTTCCTGTTATTCACACTGTTAGAGAGTACTCTTTATTATGTAATAAAGGTAAGCTCTTTAATAATGGTAAAAATTGTGATCAGTTGTGTTCAGCATGCCGTTTAAGTTATTCTCTTAAAAAAACATACTTTCATATTCCTAAGTATTACATTGGAATAAGCGATTTTGCTTTAGAGACGCATAAAAACTACGGTGTGATCAATACAAAATCAACGGTAGTTTATAATCCAATACCTGTAATAATACCCAATACCTTTAAGAATAAAGAAGTGGATCCTGATGAGATTGTTTTTGGATTTATTGGACGGATAAATGTTGAAAAAGGCGTAGAATATCTAGTTAATGAAGTTATTAATGTTAGTGATGCAATAAAGAATAGGATAAAAATTGTCTTTGCAGGTGAGGGTGAGGATGACTTTGTACAGGATATGGCCGGTAAGTTAATTGAAGCAGGTATCAAGTTTGATTTTAAAGGAGTAATGAAACAACCAGATTTTTTTTCGCAAATTAACGTTTTATTGGTACCCGCATTGTGGCACGAGCCCTTTGGGAGAGTAGCCATTGAGTCATTATCTTATTCAGTTCCTATTTGCATGAGCGGACGGGGCGGATTAAAAGAATTATATAATCAGAATTGTTGCTGGTTATTCGAACCATCAGAAAATAATTTGACATATATTATTGAAGATATTGCTCGGGATACCTCTTTAATAATGTCAAAAAGTAATGCAAGTAAACCGTATGCGAATCAATTTTCGGTAAATAGAAATTTTTTGGAAACTTTAAAAGTATTCAATAATATTAATAACAAAGACAAATAAAGTGTCATGAAAATATTAAAGAATATTTTTGTTTATTTTATTATCGTTAATTTGTTTTTTACAGCTCCCTTACGCTTTTTATTTTCATTCGTATTAAAGCTGGATTTTTTAAATTATCTGCTCAACACAATTTTTATTTTATCAATAATCTTCTTTAAATGGAAGCAGATAGGTACAGTCATTGCAAAAAACAAGTGGGTGTTTAGCTACTTTCTCATAGTTATATTTTACTCTCTTCTTTTTGAAAATTTTAAGGTTGTTATATATTTTTTTTACATATTGCTTCCTTTTGCCTTCTTTAGTTTATATTATAAACAGGTTTTAGATATTTTTAATAATTCTAAATGGCTTTTTATAATTGTTTTTATTTTATGTACGGGTGGAATTGTCTATGACTATTTTTTTGATTTTCCATGGAAGTCATTATCATATACTATCGGCGGGAACGACATTGATTTTGCAAAGGATTCAACCTATAATGGGGCCGAAAGGATTGCTGGCTTTGCAAGAAGCTCTTTTGATGCGGCCCTGGGCTTGTTATTCTTGTTAATTATGATTATCTATCGATCAAAAAATGGACTTTTAAATCAAGTTTTATTTATTACAACTTTTGCAACTATATATATAACAACCGTTAAATCATGTTTGATTACTCTTTTATTGATCTATATTATATATATGGGTAAAATTATTAATCAGGCTGTGCAGAAGCGGATATTGATGTCGGTCTATCTGTTTTTATCTGTTTTTATTGTTATTTTACCATTAGGGATATTACAAGATTTTCAAGTTCCTATTTTAAATAATGAATCGCTACGCGATCGTATAAATAATACATGGCCTTTTATAGTAAATGAATTTCATACAATTTTTGATTACATTTTAGGAACCGGGATAGGTAGCGTTGGAGGAGGACAGCAAGTATTTGGAATTCTAAAGCTCTATAGCCCCGGGGACAATTTTTTTATTTTTATATATCCTAATTTGGGAATTATAAGTCTCAGTGTGTTTTATTTGGGGTATATAAGGGTGAAGAAAATTTATAATCCCCTATTTCGATATATGCTGGTAATCCTGTTTAGTTACGGGATTACTTCAAATATGATTGAGTCAATATTAGGACAACTGATTATATTTGTTAGTTTATTTATACCATTTAATAGCAATTCGGATAATGATGAAATGCCGTCATTAATAAAGGGCAATTATTAGCAAGGGGTTTTACTCAATTAATGTTATTAAAAATGGATTGAACAAGGTATCAATGAAACAGAAAATATTTTTTTTTACTCATTTCCCACCTCCGGTGCACGGATTCAGTAGTGTTAACAAGTTTATATATGATAAACTTATTGAAAATGGTTCGTTTGAGATTGTTAAATTTTCATTTATTAAAAAATCAGACAGCAGATTCATATTTTACATTAACAGAGTTATAAGAAGTTTAAACTCACTTTATCTTATATTAAAAAATTACAGATCAGCTCGTAATTCCATATTTTATATGCCGGTTTCTGGCGGCTTTGGAATGGCGTTTGAAATATTACCCTGGCTTTTAGCTGGTTTAATCTTCAAAAAACGAATAATGCACCATCATTCATTTCAATACTGTTATAAATACAGTGTATTGATGAATATTATGCAAATGTTTCAGAAAAAAGGTACTTACAATATTTTTCTATGCAAGTGTCATCTTAAAAAATTTAATGACCAATATCCTATCGTTATTAACAATGTATCAATAATTAGTAACGAAATGACACTAAGCAGGGATTATATAAAAACGCCTCTTAGACGCAAACCCTTTAAGAAAGATGATATTGTTGTCGGACATTTATCTAATCTATCAGTAGAAAAAGGTTTTTTGGTGTTTTGTGAACTTGTGGAGAAGTTGGGTGCAGATGGAAATATAAAATTTGAACTTGCTGGACCAACTACTGACCCGGAAATTCTTCTGGTCATAGAAAAACTCACAACGAAATTTCCGGAAACATTTACTTATCGAGGATCTATTTACAATACAGAAAAGATGCTTTGGTACAGATCTCTTGATTTTTTCATCTTCCCATCCTCATACAATAATGAAACATATCCTCTTGTTGTATCTGAAGCGATCTTATCAGATGTGATACCACTTTCAACAGCTATCGGTTGTTTGCCGGAGTTTAACCATAAAGATTTTACTTTTTCAATAGAAACATTTGTTGACAATGTATTGGCAATTTTAATAAATACTTCCAATGATGAAACACACTATGAAAATTTAAAAAGTAATTTGCTCTTAGTAAAAGAGCAGGCATTAGAGAAAAGTGAAAAAGATATAAGAAAACTGATTGATTTATTTATTTGACGGTTTTCTTTTGAGTTTATTGAAACACATGCTGTTGGTAAAGGTTACAAAATGAGTTATAGCATATAAGTATTTGTGAAATAATGATAAATACTTAATAAAGCTCATTAAACTCAAAAAATTTTATTTTTTAAAACCTATAGATATATCAAACGTTCTGCTATACGTTAAAGATTGATAGTTAATGTATATAGCCCCATGAAAATTAAATCAATTAATATTCTTCAAGTCTTTCTAAAATTATTTTTTTTAATAATTTTAGTTTGTACTATCTTACTCATAAGCAGCGCATTTAAAAGTGCAAGGAACCCTTCTCAAATAATTCAGGGTAAGCTAGAAATTTCAATAGGGGGGAAGTTGGGAGATTTTGTATTTGCACCCAATATCAATCAGGTACTGACATTTAAAATTAACTCGACAGAGCAATCTGCCATTAATTATACAATAACTGATTATTTAGATAATTCAGTTTCAACCGGGGGGCTTCAATTTAATAGCGGTATTGCTAAAGCTACAGTAAATTTACCGGCAGGATATTATCAGATCAATTTTCCGGGAGCTAATAAAAGTTTTGGTTTGTTGTCAATTATGCCATTTAAAGGTAACAAAGATCCGTTTTTTTGTATAGACGCTGCTTTAAGTGGAATTGAACCAGTTGAATCAATAAGAGGCGAATTAATTAATATGGTGCAACAAACAGGAATATCAGAGGCGCGTGAAGCATTTAGTTCATCTTTTCAAAGGGATTATAATACAAGGCAAATGTATCATCAGGCTAATATTCCTGTATTGGAACTTTTGCTGCATGATTTTGATTCTCAAAGTTTGGATAGTGTATCTAATAACTGGTCAGATATTTATGGTAGATATAAGGACACATGGGGCGGCGTGGAAATTAACAACGAGCCTGATATTAAAGGACTTCCCGGAGACCAATATGTATCGTATGTTAAAGCATCTTCATATTTATTCAATTCTTTAAGGGTAAAGGCACCAATTATAGGGGGCGTATTTGCCTCGTCTCCAGATAGGTTTCATGAAATTTGTTCTTATAATGGTCTTTTAAATAATGTTGATGGGATAAGCTTTCATAATTATGACAAGGCGACATTATTACAAGCAACAATAAATAGATTTCGTAATTGGCTGCAAAAATCAGGTAAGGGTTCAATGCCACTATGGATTACAGAGTCAGGAATGCCAGGCTCAAGTGGAAAAGACAGACCTGTTATAAAAGAGGATGCATTTTCTGCAGTTGAAATTACGATGAAGGCAGTTGAGGCTAAAGCTTGTGGGATAAGCAAGTATATGGCTTTCGTACTTGATTTTTATAATGAACCGCCTAAAAGCTATGGGCTGCTTGGAAAGGAAAAAACGCCTTTGCGTTCGCTTTCGGCCTATATAAATTGCACGAGCATACTTTCGGGATATGACTATACAGGTGATTTAATAAACAAGGATCCGAAAGTAAAAATATCTCGTATTTTTACTTCTAACAAGTCCAATTCACCATTGATAGTTGTACTTTATACAGGTGAGCTAAATCCGGGTGCTAGCGTTAAATTTAACGGAACAGCAAAAAAAATTATAGGGATTGACGGGAGGGAACTGAGTTTGGATAAAAATAACCGGGTACCCATACCAGATGGGTTAACTTATGTATTTATAGATCCGGAAAATGCTGCTCAAATTATCAATAAAAACACGTTAGCAAGTAAATTATTGTTGATTAATAAGAATTCTATGAAGACAGCCAGAGAAACATCACCCATTGTTTTGCAGTATTTATATAAAAAATCAAATGTTATTCCTACAACAAATAGGTATTTTGTGAGTCAGGCAAATTCAAGTTCATTTTTAATCACAGTCCGAGTACATAATTTGTCTAATAACCCAATCACTGAAAATCTGCGTTTAAAAGTTGAAAATGGAAGCGGATTTAAAGCATTAGCAGTTCAAAGTAAATTGGTAACCGTTAATGGTAAACATTCAGTAGATGTAAACTGGAAAATAAATTTGTCAAAAGTAATTGGCGTAGGTACAGCCCAATTAGTGGAAGTTGATGCATCTTCTTCTACTGGTAATATTAAAGAATCACTTTATTTACCATTTTTAGTTGAAGGAACGTTAAGTGATAATTTAAAATCGAAAAAAGTTGATATGAAGTTAGCACTGAATGATCTCTCTAAATGGCATAAGAACATTACCCCTACAGGTACGTCACAATTCTCTTCTTCAAATGGTAATTTTGTAATAAATAGCAATTTTTCTGGACTCAAAGATAATTGGGCGTATCCTAAAGTTGATGTGCCACAAGTTGGTGATAATTTGTCAACTGGTGTACTTGTTCGTGCAAAAATCAGTGATAAAGCTAAAACTGTAGCATTATTTATAAACACAAATGATAATAAAACCTATTGGGTAAATAATGTTTTTCCTGCAGATGGGGCCTGGCATGCTGTATATGTTGATTTTAGTGAATTTCAACCATATAGTTATAATGAGTCAAATTATACCATTCTTCCAGGTGCAATTAAACAATTTATGATTGGTATGCAATCTTTAGTGCCAGCTAATTCTATGGAGATAAGCGACTTAGAATTAGTTTCTAAAAAGTAACAATAACTTTAGTCCATATTTGGTGTGGAAATATTTGTAGTATGCACTAAAAGAATTGACATTGCCAAGCGCTTATTTCGGAAAACCGAATAAATGCTTGGCAATTTACTTGACGGCGGAGTTTAAATTTGTAACTGCAAACCCTGTTGAACCTATATCATAAGAGGTTTATAAATTAGAATATATAATAACTATGCACCAATGCAATAATTGACATATTGAAACTATAGATAATTGAAAACTTAAATTAACGGAATAGAATAAGGTGTTTTATTATACTGTATCCTTGATGGGACTATAGAGGTTGACGAATTTTTTGTTGGCGGCCCGGAAGAAGGTAAAACGGGCAGGGGCAATGAAAAGAAACAACAGGTAGTAATTGCTATACAGGTTGATACTTTTGGGATACACCGCTGTTATGTAAGCATACGGTCTACACCCTCTCTTGCTATTCCTGATTGTTTTTCCATCTGTGTGGCATGAGGTCACTGTATTTCCCGTCATACTCAGGGTCATTGATTTTG
>Ga0193742_1001299_pt1 | contig 15190 bp, 10 predicted proteins | sample L2c1metaG_FD_165511 | JGI IMG/M metagenome (GOLD analysis project Ga0193742, IMG submission 165511) | Soil microbial communities from a riparian zone of the East river system, Colorado, United States - L2c1 | ecosystem: Environmental > Terrestrial > Soil > Riparian zone | place: USA: East River... | reverse complement strand
TTCTATAGTGCAAAACTTCATCAATCGACAGGTCTGAAACGGTCAGAAAAAAAAGACATCATGCTTCCTATGTCTGAACTATAAGTCCTAATAGGTAGAGATGCAAAAGAAGGATATGCTAGCGTCTAGCACACTATGCTTGTGTGGCGACAATTTCCATAAATTTGGCATACCTCCTAGGCCTTTAGAGGGTCCTTGTTGCGGAGCTACGTCTGCTGGACTCAACGTTCTTGTCTTTTTTGTTTGTTTGTTTGCCCAGTTCACAGAATAATAAGTTCGTCCCAAAAGCAACTGACACCTATTGTGCATTGTCGGAGATGCGGCGCGGTCGAATAAATGGCTAAAAAAATAAAACAACTGGGGCCTCGTCTAACCGTTGATGTGAAGTCAAAGGGACTCTTCTTCTCCTTCCGACTCAGAGTTTCCCCATGGTACTCACAGGCGACTGTGGCCAACATGGATAAAACCTTGTTCACTGGGGAAGTAAAGAGGTAGGACACCGGGTCCATGCCTCACGAAGCTCTCCTTATGCGTTTTGCTGCTGACCGTGTTGAAGAAATGTTGACTACGAATGATGGCCACATTGGTAAGTAGATCATCCGAGACCTAACAATCGAAGCTGAAAATCCTTAGAAAAAAAGTCGTGTTGATGGCTGGCAAAGGAAGATGGGGAAAGAAAGACGCGGTTTGATAGTGATCCTTAGCGATAACTCGCGGTCACTGGGTGATCGTGATGCGCGAGAACAGGGCTGACTGAGACGTTGGATGACTTGAGGAGGCGTGCGACGACAGCGTCAGTGGCTAGAGGTTCAGAACGATAGGACCTCATACTCTGTAGAAGGCATAGTTCATTTGGGAGTTCGAGTGAGGACTAGTATACTCCTGTAAATGATGTGAGCAAAATTAACCCAGAATCCAAAGCCACAGATGCACGAGAAATAGGGCAAGACGTCTGTTGAATAGAATTGTTGCATACACCTCTGCAGATAGAGTGCCTTTTCAGGGTTCTTCTGTATCCAGATGCTACCATATAAGTCGTGGGAATACATCACATGATGCCTCGCATGAGGAAAAAAAAAAAAGTTTGGCCAAGGTTTTCCGAAACTGCTGTAAAAGGCATTCACATTTAGTGTGGCACCAAATTTTGTACTAGGTATTGTATTTAAGATCTTTAATTCACTGCTGTACAACTTGGGATTTGAAATCTCTGATTCGGAGACCTAAACAAGTTTAGAGGGCTAGAACTCCCGATGTGTTTGTTTACTTTTGGAGCACAAACAAAACTAGCCAAATTTGATACCCTCAGATCATGTTCAACTTGAGATTGCACAGGACTGGGAAACGAAGTTTTTCCTCTTCATTAATTTGCGCGAGATGCCGTGGGGAGTTCAAATATTTATATTTGACTAATCTATTAGCTCCGTCCGGTAATGTTTTTGAAGTTGCCGGCAGCTTTTACTTACCGAATCATCAATTCTATTGAATGTACTTACTCTTCACCTTGATCTGATTTTCGAGCATTCCCTAGGTTTTCAGCGATAAGCCCTAAGTGTATCATTGGATTTAACCTGACCAATTCAGGTATTTGCCATCGGTGTTCCATTGACAGGAGGCTAAATTTATGGTTACTATCATTATACACCTACCTTTCGCCCAGTCACATATCAGTCACATACCCGAAATGGGACACGAGGCTACTACCAATTTCTAGTAACGTAACAATTTCCGCTAGTAAGGTATGATCGATCACATAACCTCGGGCTGGAATATGAACGTCGGCAGATTGAAATTATTAGCTCTGCATGTGTCTATAATATTTTTGATCAGGCCTGTCGGGTTTAGCTGTAAATTGCCAGGTCTTGTGTGACTTTTCCCTGCCAAAATATGACCGAAAGGAGCGAAAGGTGCGACCCCGATGTGTGGGTGGTCATGTTAGCATGACAGCGACAATGATTTAAACTTCCTAGTACTAGTAGCTTCTAGCGTCAACAACTGCTGTTCGTTTTAATGGAAGACCTGTCAGCATTGACTTAATCCTATGATGGAACCGAATTTATTCTTCCACATCATTGATCACGTCGAGATTTGGCCGTAATGGGTAGCCCTCCATTTTGGTATAAGAGGCGCTGTCTGTTGGTTGTCTACTTGTTCAAATCCAACAGCTCGAGTCTTGCTATATATCCTAGAGTCAATATGTTTTTCGACACCCGTACGGTGAGCGTCCTAGTATTCATGCCGTCTTCTCTGCATTTTTAAACATCTTTCGTAGATCCTCGGCTACATTATCGTGGCACTGGCTGGCGCCCCCGCACTTACTAATGCCGCTACACTGGGTGACGCTACTGCCCTGGACAGCGCCTCCCCACAGGATTTGCCAAAACCTAGTTGCTACCGTGGTGGTTCTTCAGGATCCTGCATTAAGTTTATCAGCGACTACTGCAAACAGGTGTCTCAAATCTCGGTAAGGGAGTTCTTATAGCCTGCAAGTATGTTTTACTCACTAGAACCACAGTTCAAGCCCGGTGATACAGACCACCGCTGCTACAGTGCCTTGTCAAGCGGGAGTAGCAAATATAAATGTAAGTCCACCCTTTTCAGTCATCAAAGATAAAGTCCCGACCCAGTTTTGCCTCCGAATCACAGGCGTGCTTGGTGTGCGCAACACAAACGCCAACCAGGATGCACATCCAAATTCAGAGAACTGCGAAGAAGTTATGCACCATATTGCGAGTGGTTGTCTATACGTAGGCATCTTTCTCGAGGTTAAACTGATACTCAGAGCACTGATGCTTCGCAATACCTTTGTTAGGGTGGACATGGAAAGTATAGCAAAACTGGAGCCTTTGGCTTCGAAATTGACAATCAGAGCGCAAACAATGGGGTTTGCAGAGATTTCACAAATCCCCCTTAGTCTGTAGTGTTGGGTTCAGATGTTCTATTTTGGAATTATATAACGACTCTCGACTGTTATTGTTTATTTGGTCTGTTGACCACCTTCCACGCGTGTGCTTTGAGGCCACCTGATTCATGGGCAATGTACTGACGCACAACTATGACATTGGACACGCGTCTTTTGTTTGAAGGGAATATCATCTTCGAAAAGCGATATATATCTGCAACCTACCATGTATTGTTTCTCACCTATAATAATCATCAGCTTGCGTTCTGCGCCATTTTTAAAGACAGTTACTAAATGCCGACACAAATGGATATCTCGTAGTCGAAATATCTATTAAACCTGCCCCAGGAGTGTCTCTCAGTACCCACCACAGACGATTGAAAAGTAAGTGTGGCGAATGACATACCTATTGTTCCTTCAAAACCTTGATGATATCGCAAAGGTTTACAGCTACCAGGCTTTGACCAAACTGGTTATACTATTAGTCTCAGCTTATACGACCGTATCAGGCTCGTTTGCTCTTGTTCCATCTTGCTTCCTCTTATCAATTTGGTTTGCTAGCGCACGACCATTTCTCAGCAGTGCGGAGAAGAAATGAATTTTCTTTCAGTTATTGAATGCACTACAGGACGCTTTCAATCGAAAGGTTTCTCATGACGATATCAAGTCGGAGAACATTTTCGTCACTTCGTGGAATTGGATCTACCTCATTGACTTTGTGTTCGTACAAACCTACCTACATCCCCCTTGACGACCCAGTAGACTTATCTTCCTACTTTAGCATGGCCGGATGTCGGACTTGTTTCCTTGACCCCGAACGTTTTTACACTCAAACAGAATCAGCGCCAAGAAATCAAGGAGAAAAACCATCCTTATAAGTCAGTTTTTTTTGTCTTCCTCAGACAAAATTTCTTACTCCTTTCTTCCTAGCAGGTCTACATCGGCCAATGGTAACATAGGCCTACACCCCTTCTAGTAGTTCGGCAAAACGACCTCAACGGATATCTTTAATAACACACAGTCAATAGAATTTCTTGAAGAATCATCAGGGTGTTATAACTACTCTTGCATGTATAGTTCCGCCCTTCCGAAGGGGTGTCATCAGTGGTTATCGTGCTAGCCGATCAAAGTTTGGAGGGTTGACCTGGACGCAACGGAGTGTTGTGTTTTTTTATGTAATTATGTATTCGAGTTGCGATTTCCTTCTGTTCTTTTCTCCTGTCATCCATAGAGCCTAGAATACATTTTCTCTTCGTGGCCAAAGGTAAATCTAATCTTATCTAAGTCTTCTTCGCCAATGTAACTTCAGCCACAAATCCCAAGAGTTTGAATTCACTAACAGAATCGGTTCGATTTCATTTGGACTCGGGTGATTGGTTCCAGTACCTGACCCACCGCTGCACGTCACTGTAGTCCAGGTTGCTAATTTCCTGAGAAATTTGCTGGCGCATTTCCTAGAGAGAATCTCGTTACAGTAAACTGTGCTTCTACGATGATGAGAATTGGAGATCGCCATTTGACATGCTGTTGAAGAATTCAAGAGCACACTAAAATGCAGGCTATATTGCATCTTGTTTATGAAAAACAAGACTTGGCCACGAAATATGTGGACTCACAATATCCAAGTAGCCTTTATATCCCTGAAAAAGCCGCAATTTTTTTCCAGTATGGAAATCCATGGAAAGAGACAAATGTCGACTGCTTCTGCTTCTCCTGTATAAGTGCATTGGCAGTATATCTCATCATGGTATTCAATTAGAGATCGCAAGAATCTACAAGTGTATTGTCGATTAAATACCTGTTCTGTGATATATTTACTCTCGCCGTAGCCGTTAACAGCTGCCTATTTCGCGTCCATGATCATGCCTTCAGGATAAGGACCTAGTGACTGTCAACTGATCAGTGGACAAGGCAAACGCAACGAAGTAAAATATGAACCTCTCTCTTTCGTCTTCTGAGTCCAACATACGTACGACGAGCTCGAAAGTTAATTGACATCCCCCGTTCAAGATTACGTCCGAAGTCTAGTCGCCAAGCGGTAGAACAATCACGTTGACCGAGTCACGAATCTATGAAAGTTATAGTAGGTAAACCCACTTCTCTGGAAACAACCCACTTCGTTATACACAGAAAGACTTTCTTTCCGCGACAAGAAAAGCTAGATCCGCCTGTGTCATCGGGCCTTGATCGATGGATATGTTGAGGTGTTGAGTGATAAAGATTCGAAGTTCACGCAGTAGAATGTCATCAAGTCGAAATAGAAAGTCACTGTATTGACCAACTTCGTAATGTAACTGGAAAAATATATCTCGCCGATATACAACGGTGAAAAAATAATATCTAGCAGCCAAAACGATTTGGGAGAGAAGAGAGGTGAAGACGGTGGGTGCTGGCAAATTTGTTGTGCGAACTTTGAAACACCGCTACTCGATTCTCCCCGTCCTTGGCCTCTCAGTCAACCACCACAACTTCACGAGCTCAGAAAATACACACTCACCGTCTGGTATATTCACCTCCTCGTCAGTTCGACATGGCACGGTTTAAATGCTCATAGCATGATGTCGTGGATATCTTCGATTTATATATGCCACAAGTGGAATTTCATTCGACAAATATTCCAGCATGGGAAATAGGCCCTATAAGCGAAGATACAGATGCTTAACATTATGGCGAGCCCCGACGAATATCATTGGAATGGCCATGGCATCCTACTGGGCTTGGATTCAGACATAGTGGGCGAGAGTCAGCTGCACGCTGGAGCAGGAAAAGCCCATAGACCCATAGTTGTCTAGGATTGAAGAGGGTCATCTTCTGAGTCTCATGATGGTTCTTTTCAATGGAAATCTTGCGTCCAGACAGTTGGGGTGGGCATCGAGATCAGCCGCAAGGACTCAGACATGAAGACTTTTCACATCTTATTCAAGAAAAAATCAGGCCTCTAGTCTGGTGAGTGAGCCATTTCAAAATATTGGTTCCCTTGAACGGCGCTTCTGTCGTTTGGATGCTTGGGGTTCTATCTTTTCTTTTTTTTTGCGCGGTTGGACACGCAGGCGTCTACAACGATCTTGCTGTGACGGATGCTGACTTCGGGCCTGATGTTGCTGCCTCTTTGTTGTTGGAAGTCTGCAGGCTTTGGTCACACCTCAATGTTATGCTGCATGTCAAATGAATATCATGGTGGATAGTTGGATAGTTGGAGATTTGACTCACTCTTCGGCTGCTTATCGTGATGTGAGCGTGACATGTCACAAAGTAAACTGCTGCCGCGGCGTCGACGTCGACGCCGCGACAGAGGATTTGGGGTGATAAAAGCCGATGTTCGAATTGTTGGATAATATGGGGGCATGTACCCAGTCTCCACGTTGATCCTGGATACCGGCAACGTTGAGCTACCTTGGGGCCGACAAACTAAGCAGCAGCACGGCAATATCGAACAGCTTCACACAGAATTGAGGTTGTCCTTCCTTTGGTCTTTGCTCTCGTTTGGTAATCTAAAGCCAATTACCACATAGGATATCCCACCATTTTTCCGAGCTAGCAATTCGGGAAAAGCTGACTGCTCGTCATACAGGAATGCAGCAAGATTTTCCAGCGAAAACAGCGGTCGTGATTGTAAAGGCTAGTTCCCCAATTGTCAGAGAGGAATACCACTGGACAGTAGATATCAAGACTCCTCTCTCTAGAGGCTCGTTTCCATCCTCTGTCCAAGTGTGTTGAGCCTTTACAAGTAGCCAGGTTTGGGAGTCATGGATAGGTCCATCGGGAGTTGACCTGATTACGATATGGCTCGTGCCCTGCACCGATGCTAGCTGTATAAGAACCAAGCCAACCCTTTTTTCGCCTTTTCCCACTTTTTCCCCAACTCCTCACTACAGAACCTTCACATTCAAATTGCTTTTCATAGCTTCATTTTCGCTCTTTTGACTTATTTCGTTCGCGGACCACATGTCGCCCATTCGCAAGCCGTTGCCGTCTTTTACGCTCGTTATTACCTCCAGTCACCACTCTTTACTGCCAACCGCACGTCAGTTTGACTCGTATGTGTCTCCTACGATGCTCCCAACTGCCCCAGACTACTTGATGGTACTTAATACATACGACCCTGCCTATTGTATGTTTTGGTTGACTTTGCATTATTTCGTTTCAGAAAACCATTGATCCACGCGACTATCCGAGGGGTGCATTGGAGTATGCTTGTGATGAGGATGCCGACGTACAGACCATTTTTGAAGCAGAAAGTCCTGCCACCTTTGGTCGTGGGGCAGAGCAAACTAGCAACCACTCCATCAAAGTATGTACATTCTCAACAGCGTCCTTGGTTTCGTATTCATTTCTATCAGCAGAATCTCTTGCTCTTCCTTCGCAAATTTGTTTCTTATAAAAGGAACCTTGTCAACCGCGGACCACTTGTCGTCCTCCAACCTTCCGTCAACTAAGCACGTCCTGCGCGGTCGAGGCAACCTGTATCATCCTAAATACCCGTCGACGACTCGCGAGAAGAAAGAATTCTATGTTTATAGTCACCGATTCCAACCTAGCCAGCGGTTCGGCCTGGCCAACTCTACCCGCCACCATGCCATAATCCTCCTTTTTTGATGTACCATATGTGACATATGCAGTCTCTACATGTCCTTGCTTGCATTTAACCGAAGCTTGCTGCCGGGGTGGCGTTTTTCATTTTGCCTCGGGGCAGTGCTTGCTGATCGCTGCGCTGGTTTTGAACAGCTTCACCTATTTGACCAAGCCTTTTGATCAATGGGCAGCGGGAAGGGTTCTGCCTGTCGAGGAGAAGATGACACCCAGCGGTTTATATCAAACTAATTAGTTATCAGTAATAGTGGACCTCTTCGCAAATCCTCACCACTTTTCCGTTTTCTCAGTCTGACATTTTAGTCACGATAGTTTCTAACCTTGGCAATAATAATATAGCTGGCGTCAGTCTGCTGATACCTGCTATGTCTCTCGTATGTTCAAGATCTGCCTCTAGCGTTTGCGCTGTCCTTCCCGGTATAATCTTTCGTTCGCATCGAAAAGCCGAAAGAGTAATAGGTAGCGCAAGCTTCGAGACCAGCAGGAACTCGAAATGTCTCTGACGACGTCGATGATATTGACAAGGTCACGTTAGAAGGAGCGGTGGTCAATACAACAGCCCAAATGGCATCTTCGAACTAAAGAAAAGGTGTAACGTTCAATAAACAGAAAAGAGGCAGGATTATGGATGTTTACGGTGACAGTTACAGTTTACCAGTTCAAAATTCGTAGGCTGCGGGACTGGATCAGATGTGGCTTGAGTCGAATGTGGGCGAGACCACATCACGATTTTGTCCTTCTCGATGGCAGGATATTCTCCCGTCTTGAATGCACTTGCATAATACTGCGTCAGATCCAGCCAAGCTATTTTAAAGTGGTCCCCCAGTCAGCAAAAAAATAAGCCATTTAATGAATAATTTGTACCTGTATGATCCATACCATCAGTCCATGCCTGGCTATTGGGTTGAGCTACTTTGATAGGTCCAATATAGTCCGACTCGCCGTAATCGTTCCATGTCAAGATTTGGACGATGTCAAATTGATCTCGTAGGTTGACGATTGACTCCCATCTCTTCGAGTATAGCTGCTGATCGGACAGGAAGACAAACTAAAAAATACAACAAAGTTAGTCAGGGTGGACGTGGAAAGATAAAGGGGATCATACATACATTTTTGTTAAACGAGTCGGCACAATAATGAGTAAAGAACCAAGGCGAGAAAGCGCCCATATAAGCCCGTTTCGACGATTCTCCATCACGAACCTGGAGAGTACTGGAGATAGCAGCTAGACCATCAAGATGTTGTCTCTGTCGCAACAATGAATTTCGGTCAATGTAGAATTGACTTCTGCATAAAGATTTGTCTCAACTGCCGCAGCTGTTTCTAGTAATGATTCTTATGCATCGTACAGGACAGATCGCATTCGATAAGCTTGGCTCGTACCTCACACGGAAATCTTATGCGGGGAGGCCTTCTGGTGGGATAACAATTTCAGAGAGAGAGAGGAGACCGAAGAATGGCTCCATCTAAGTAATCCAGGAAGAATACCAGTGGGCAAGGGACTGTTTTAGCTTTTATTAGATGTATGAGGAATATTGACGAGGGTTGGTTACCAGTCTTATACATGGGTGCAAGAACAGATCACCAAACCACACGAACATTCTTATACTGGAAGGTGAGCACGCAGTATTACACTTATCCAATCTAGTCTTGTGGGTCTGAATGAGCGTACGCCTCGTCAAGGCCACAGCTTGGGTAGGACTGTCCAGAGACTGTTGCAATATAGACCTGACAGTTCCACATACCACGACACTGGGACAAGAAAGGCTAGGTCCAATCTGTCATCGGGTGTTGAACGACGGGTTTGTTGAGTTGCTGAGTGACGAAAATTCGCATTTCACACAGTAGAAAATAAAAAGTCGCTGTATTGACCAACTTCATAATACAAATGGAAAAATATACCTTGCCAATCCACGACGGCGAAAAAATAATATCTTGCGGCCAGAACGATTTGGCAGGGGATAGAAGTGAAGACGGGCGTTGGTGCGAACTTTGAAACACCGCTTGCTGCTCAAGAGTCAACACAAACGATCCTCCTCCGTCCTGGCTTCTCAGTCAACCACCACAATCTCACGGCCTTGGAAAATATACACTCACCGTCTGGTATATTCACCTCCTCTATTGTCAAAATAGCGCGGTTCAAATGCTCAGTATGATATCCGGATATCTTCGATTTATATATGCCACAAGTGCAACTTCATTCGACAAATATTCCAGCACGGGAAATGGGCCCTATTAGCGAAGATGCAGATGCTGAACCTTATGGTGAGCCCCTACGACTGGGCTTGGCACGGTCATGGTGTCCTGTTGGGCATGGATTCAGCCAGTGGGCGACAGTCAAATTGCACGATGGAACAGGAGCGCCAAAAGTTCACTAGAATTCAAGAGGGTTATCTTCTGGGTCTCATGGGGCTTGTTGCTGAAAATCAATGCAAGGATGGCTGTGGCGGGCATCTCGAGGCCAGCCGCAAGAACTCAGACATGAAGACATTCACATCTCATTCAGAAAAAAATCAGGCCTCTAGTTCAGTGAGTGGATCATTTAGATTTTTCCCTTGTCTTGTACGAATCCCCTGCGTTGGGATGCTTGGGGTTCTATCCTTTTTTTTTACGCGTCGGATACCCCGGCGTCCTCAGGGTTCTTGCTCCCGCTGTTGGCTCGATGTTTCTGCCATAGTTGTTGTTGTTGGAATATTATAGGTCTTGGTCACACCTCAAAGTTGCGCTGTTCGTGTCAAATCATGACCATGGCGGACAGTAGAAGAGCAATTCTCTGACTCACTCTTCGGCTGCTGTTTCCGTGTTTGTCGTGACGTGACGGTGACATCTGTCAGGACAAGAGGCCTCGGGGTGGGGAGGATCTTCGAGATGCGCTGGATATATGACAGCAGGTCATACTCAGCCGGGGACACTGCCAGAGCCAGATACCAATGAGTTTGCTTCTCTAGGAGACCAGGTTGGCAGCAGCCCGGCGTGCGCGCCCTATTGAGCAGGTTGAGAAGACATCCAATTTTACCGTGCCTGTCCTCTTATTTTGTAACGCACGGCTTTGCTGGATTGTTGCCCGCTATTATCTCTTTTACAAGTAGCGATTATCGTCAAGCTAACCTTTCGTCATACAGGAAGGCAAGGTTCCCTGATGGACAACTATAGTGAGAGCAGATGTTAGCATCAACATGCACCCTGCTCGACAGTTGAGATGAGTTCTTTTGCACACAGAAACAAATCTGGCCCCATAGAGGTTGGAATATCGGTTCTGTCAAGGTACCTGGGGTTTTTCGAGTCTCCAGACTTTACAAACTTCAGAGGTTGGGGAGTTAGGATCGGTGTATCGAGAGGCATTCCAGTTCGGATTGAATTCGCAACCAGTCGCGCCGAAGTATTACCCAAATCAGGACGGTTCGTACCCTGCAAGGCAAACTCGAGCGGACCCTGTTTTTTGTCTCAGGCCTTTCCCCAGTTTCTCACTCCAGAAATCTCACTTTCAACTTTCAACTGTCTTTTTTTTCATTTTTCGCCCTCCCTTCACAGTTACTTTGTCCGCAGACCACATGTCGCCCTATCGTAAACCTCTGCCGTCATTCACACTCGTTCTTACATCCGGTCACCATTCCTTTCGTCCAGCTACCATTCAATTGTCTCCGGCAATGCTTCCAACCGCTCCAGATTTTTTGATGGTATACATTTGACCAAGCCTGTCATTTTTGTTGATTTTTACCCATCTAACCGCCAGAACACCATTGATTTCCGCTACAATTCTACGGGCGATGAATCTGTTGAAGACCGTGACGAGGCTTTCGGTTCGCAGACCGTCTTCGAAGGAGAACAACCTGCGACCTTCGATCACGTAGCAGAGCAAACTAGTACTAACTCCGTCAAAGTGTGCATATTTTTATTCATCAACACCCCGTATCCTGTATTGAAACTTCTATCAGCAGAATTTTTTGTTCCTCATTCGCAAACTCGTAACTTATAAACGGAAGTTTGTTACTCGCAAGAACGGACAGGATGTCCACCCTTAACTAGACACTCCCTGTGCGGTCAACTCATATCTTCCGCAATACTCTGTCGACGGTGGCCATGAGAGGACTAGACTTCTATATGTTAATAGTTACCAATACCAATCTAGCCAATCTAACCAACCGATCTAATACTCAATCTTAGCCGACCACATCATAATCCTCCCTTCTCAATGTACCATATGTGACATAAACAGTATCTACGAACCCCCGCTCGCATTTGAATAAACTTGACTTAAACCTTGCTGCCAAGGTATGGTTTTCTTTCTTCCCATGAGAACTAAAAGCTGATCACTACGTTTCGACCAGATTCATTTTATTGACCAAGCCGTTGGATGGATTTGCAAGACTGAAACTGTCTGTCGAGAAGATGGCGCACCAGCCGTTTATATCAGTGTCACACATTAATTAACAGTCATTAGTCATTTTTGAACGTGTTAAGCCACCTTTGGTCGAGAGGTGATTGCGAATGGAATAGTAATAGGTAGAGCATCTTATAGACGCTGCGAAGTGGATCATCATCCAACAACATTTGAAGCATTGACAGTAGAACGGCGGCGAATAAAAATGGATGCAGCTGTGTCGTCCTATTCTTTTCGCTGGACAACTTTCAGGATGTCGAGCGCAAAAGTATCATGTGGAGAAGCTCTCCTGATGAAATCTCATTTCCGTCTGTCAATTGGAAAAGTGTCGTTTTGCTCACCTTTTTGTTTTAGTCTCAGCTGCGGTTAAAGGGTGAGACGGGACACTTCAACGACTTAGTTCGTTGTCTGGACTCTGAAATTTAAACCAATTCTTGCAATCGGATCGGCTTTTGACGAGACCAATGATCAGTACTAGAAACGCAGTTATAGCGTGAGCTCTTACTTTCTCCATGGCTGACCGAACTTGGGAAGAGGATTTCACCGCGAAATCTGGGTCTCAAGTTCATTCTGAAACTCAGTGTCGTTGTTGATCATGAAGTTTGAAAAATGCGGCCTCTGCGTACGAGACTTTCAAGGAAAGTATTATATTCTTCGGCTGCGAGTCTGGTCAACACAAAGATCCATCAAAACTAGCATGCAAGGACAGGCTTACCTCGCTGAACGCGTCTACATTCTCGACGCAGGTGGACAAGTACCAGGAGGGCATGCACATGTTTGACAATAGATTTAATTGTCTACTATTACAGAAAACACAAGCGGTTAGATTGGGCCAGAGGAGCAGGTGTTCCCGATCAATAATTCCCTCCGAGTCACTCATGTCGAGAGTAATTTGTTTGTCGCAATCTTGTTCGACTTCGTCGACGATCCATCCTTATTTTTTTTGGGGGGAGAGGGTCAAGGTAATACATAATTTGAGAAAGATGTTGAAGATGGGAGACGATGCTGGAGATCTTGTTGGAGGCTTCACGAAGAACAAGAGATCCTTGAGCGTCCTCAACAGGCAGGTCCTTTCCGGTCGGCAAGCGAACTTGCTGCTTGGGGACCAAGGCTACGAAATCCATTGTCCAATTTCAACGAACTGCGGTTAAAAGATTGATGGCTATATTATGACACAAGTTGAGAATTCTTCAGCCCTGCTTTTTGAACTTTTTTTTTGAAGGAAAAAAAGGCAAAAATACGATTGACATCCTAGAAATACAGGATGAATATCATCAAAATTATTTCCCGTAAATCAGCGACGGTAGAAAGGAAGAACTGGAGACCGTGTATGGGACTGGCAATGAATTGGGGGCGGATGTAACTTGTTTGAAACACCGCAAGTGGTCTGTACATAATCAACGTCAACCACCACCTGTGTAAACCACCCACCTCCGTATATTTGGGCTTCATGGCTGCATTATTCGCGACTAAATCCAGGGCACTCTTAACAGAGGGACTGGTTTACTGCGATGCCACACCGTCCAAGGGGAATTCATTGGACAACAACCATCCAGCGAACGTCATTTTGCTGCAACACCTAGGCGATATATGAGAAAACAGTTGCATCCTTCATCAGTCTCAATCAGCCAAAATCACTGGCGTTGGAACGGATGTTGAAACCTATTAATTGGGATTCAGACGGGGCGGAGCATCCAGGCCAAATCATGCGATAATCCAGTGGACCACCGCGATACCCTTAAAACTTCTAGGTCCTAAAAAATCAGGACATGGTCCTCAAAGTAGCTCCCGGTTGGACAACAGCTAAAATATCCGTCGAGTTCAGAGGGACACCAGAACGTCCACATCTCAAGCAAAAAAATCAGAGTCAAATTCCAGTTGGTGAGTATATCGTTCAAATTCATTTCTCTCATTTCAAGGGCTCTTCCGCCACCTGGTCTTTCGAGAGACAATGGGTCCGCTGCTGCTCATGCAGGCTTCTTGCTTTGTTTTCAAAATGCTTTTGCGGCATTGATGGCTTGGTATATCTGGCTCTTCTGGCGCTCGAAGGTTTCTTGCTTTCTGTCACCTCACTGCGTCCTTTTATGTTGGAATCATTAATACATGGTGGAAAGCTGGTAAGATGGATGATGCTCACTGACTCGTCCGCATTGCCTCGTGTGTGACCGTGATGATGTCACATAGATGCGCCAGCTAGCGGCACCAGTGAATATAATATAGGGAGCGGATCCATCTCATTTGTGAGGTGATGATTGAAGAGATGGCTATCCATGTATCGACAGGGGGTCTTGTCAGAAGGGAGAAGTAACAGACCTCTTGCATCGGGTTGGAGAATCAGGAGATTGGTTCCTCGAGGCTTTGAGTCTGGCTGCTACCGGGATGATTGGGAAAGCGCAGTCCCATATATTAAGAGAAATGGGGTGCTCATCGTGCCTTCTACCATAAAGGCTTCTCCAGTGGATAGTCACAAGGGACTCGTCGTCCCCATTGTTTATGTTTGCGGTTGCGAGGTAACAAGTAGGCCTGTTCGCTGATTACAACTACAGCACGAATGCAAAGTCCTCCGCGCCTTGAGGTCTTGATAAACAAAACAAAGCTGTTACTGTATACTCTCTATGTGTTGGGGGTGGAAGATTGTCAAGGTACATGATTCTCGAAAGACTGGTGCTTTAACTAACCTGTCCTTCATAAGTTTCTCATCGCCTTCAAAATTTCGTATTTGTCTTGAAATTTCAACTGCCAAGCATCGTCGTTGTCTTATTTTTACTGGATGAAGGAAGGGGTATGGGTAGAGATGGATTTGAGTTACTCCCGATGCACAGTATCGTCAAGACATTACGCAATTCAGGATGGCTCGTGCCCTTTTTTTTGTCGCATTCGATATTCTATAAGAAGCACAACAAACTTTTTTTTTCGGCTTAGGATTCTCTTCCCACTTCCCCCACCAGTCCTCATTTCCTCAAACCAACCTTTTTCGTGTACCTTCACACTTGCGCTCTTTTACCATACTAGATTCCACCTCTCCATCATTCCCATGGCACTTGCTCGCATTCGACTACCATCATTCACACTCGTTCTCACCTCTGGCCCCTACTCTTTCTATGAATACCCAACAGCCATCAAGTTGGATTCTTCTGTATCCCCTGCGATGATCCCAACCGCCCCGGATCACCTAATGGTATATACCTATTCCTCATTTGTCACATAAACCGATGGGCGCTAACCTTCGCCTACTGTAGAAAACCATTGATCTACGTGGCGAACCAGATGAAAGCATCCAAACCTCTTTGAACAAGCCTGTGAGCTGATCAAATTATGCA
>Ga0193742_1001298_pt1 | contig 15193 bp, 14 predicted proteins | sample L2c1metaG_FD_165511 | JGI IMG/M metagenome (GOLD analysis project Ga0193742, IMG submission 165511) | Soil microbial communities from a riparian zone of the East river system, Colorado, United States - L2c1 | ecosystem: Environmental > Terrestrial > Soil > Riparian zone | place: USA: East River... | reverse complement strand
ACTCCGTCCTTCGCCCTCGGAGATGCACCTGCGCCGTCCCTGAACCGCGGATTGTAGGCGGAGGTCAGGCGCGGACGAGGCCGGCGTCGGCGGTGAGGACGTGAGGATGCCGGTGATGGCCGGGTGTCCGTCTGGTCCTGGCCAGAAGTGCAGCGACACGTCGGTCGCCACGCCCACCAGGGGGCGGGAGGAGAGGACGACGCCAGCGTTGCGGAGCTGGGACATGTACCAGGCGACCGTTCCGTCGCCGCGGCCGTAGCGGCCGTCAGGACCGGCGACAGCGATGATGTCGTTGAGCCGGGTGAGCAGCTCGTCGACGGCCCCAGGTGGCGTCGACCGGCCAGCGGCCGATCGTTTGCCGACCCTTGGCGGTCAGCCGGGCCCCATGACCGCGGTCGGCGTGCCGGCGCCGGCGCGGTCAGTCTTCACCGGCATGCTCTGACGCGGGCCCAGGCGGACCGGAGGCGCCGAGCGCGTGGTCGCGGTAGCGCTGCCACCACCGCCAATCGTCCATGGCTGTGGCGCGTTCGAGGAAGCCTCCCCCGCCGGTGGAGATCGCTCGAGCGGCGAGCGCCTCGGTGATCTCCACGGCCACGCCGGCGGCGCCGGGTCCGCTGCCGTAGAAGTGAAGGGTCACCGCCTCGGAGACCTCGTCATCGGGTCCGCTGAGGTCGACGTTGAGGATGAAGCCGGGGCCCTCGTAGCGTGCGTGACCGTCGTGGTCGACCACGAGGTCTGGCAGCAGCCGAAGAAAGGTCCGGCGGATCTCGGCGTTGGGGCCGATCCGGGGCGGCTCCCAGTCGCTGGGGATGTCCCGGGCATCGGAGAGATCGGTCGGGAACCGCATGATGAACACGTCCCAGCTCACATCCCCTCCTCACGTCGTTGTCTCGCTGCGGGCATCGAGAACTGAGTATTCCCGCTACTCAGGCACTGGTCGCAACAGCTGCCCGAATCTGGGTCCCATCAGCTCCTCGACCGGCTTGTCGCAGGGAGCTCGAGCTCAAACAGCCGGGGGGGGGTGTCGGTTGCTGGGGGGCCTCAGCCTCGGTGATCCAGACAGTCGGGGTCTGGAACCCGGCGAGAGGAGCGCTCTACTTGCGGCGGTACCTGGCGTAGGGGTTTCTGGGGTGAGTAGGGGTGGGCAATGGGGAGAGCGGGACGCCGTACTCCTGGCCTACGTCGGTGGGCACTCCTGCCGCGAGACCGCACGGCTCCTGGGCACGACCGAGGCCACGGTCAAGAGCAGCCTCCGCCGCGGGCTCCTCAACCTGCGGCAAACCCTGCAAGCCGAGGGGGTGACCGGGTGAGCAGTCCCAACGGCACGATCGGCGATCATCCGCTGGACGACCTCGCCGCCTACGCGCTCGACGCGCTCGAGGACGTCGAGCGGCGGGCGGTCGACGACCACCTGACCGGCTGTGGCGACTGCCGAGCCGAGCTCGACGGCCACTACGAGACCCTCGTCGTCCTCGCACCCGACGAGGCCCCGCCGCCTGCGGTCTGGGAGCGGATCGCCGTGGCGATCGAGCAGGCCGAGCAGCCCGAGCAGGCCGAGCAGCCCGAGCAGGACGAGCAGGACGTCGGCCCGGTCGCGGACGTACGCGTCCTGCGGCCGTCGCGGCGTCCGTGGCTGGTCGCCGCGGCGGGCCTCGTGGCCGCGGGCATCACGGGTGGGGTCCTCGGCTACGCGCTGGGGAGCACCGAGGACGACGGCGCGGACATCGGGAGCCTGGCGCAACAGGCGACGGAGGACCCCGACGGCGTGCTGGCCACGCTCGCCGACAACGGCGGCCAGGCGGTGGCCCGGGTGGTGGGCGACCATCACCGAGCTGGCGATCACCGAGGCGCCGACGAGCGGCGACGTCACCCCCGACGGGGACTTCCTGGCGTCAGGCAGCATCAGCTAGAAGGCCGATGCTGCCTGACGCTCAGCTCTAGCCCAGGCCGCTGCGCATCGCGGTGATCAGCTCGCCGGACGCCGTGTCGCCGCTCAGCTCCCAGAAGAAGGAACCGCGCAGGCCCTGGTTCCTCGCGTAGGTCATCTTCCCGGCGATCGTGGCAGGGGTGTCGTAGCTCCACCACTGGGTGCCGCAGTGGGCGTAGGCCGTGCCGGCGATCGTGCCGGTGGACGGGCAGCGGGATCGGAGCACCTTGTAGTCCTCGGACCCGGCTTCGTACGTCCCCGGTGCGGCGCCGGTGGCCGTGCCGCCCGGCGCCGATTGCGTGACGCCGGTCCAGCCTCGGCCGTAGAAGCCCACGCCGAGCATGAGCTTGCTGCCGGGTATGCCCTTGCCCTTGAGCTTCTGGATGGCGGCGTCGCTGTTGAAGCCCTGGATCGGGATGCCGGGGTACGACGTCAGCGGCGAGTGCGGCGCGGTGGGCCCGTCGGCGTCGAAGGCGCCGAAGAAGTCGTAGGTCATCACCATGTACCAGTCGACGTACTGGGCGGCCCCGCCGTAGTCGGCGGCGTCGATCTTGCCGCCGGACGTGGCGTCGGCGGTGATGGCCGACGTGACGAGGTTGCCCGAGCCGAACCTGGTCCGCAGGCCCTGCACGAGGTTGCGGTAGCCGGCGAAGCCGCTGGTGTCGCAGCTCAGGCCACAGGCGTTCGGGTACTCCCAGTCGATGTCGATGCCGTCGAACACGTCGGCCCAGCGGGGGTCCTCGACCAGCTGGTAGCAGGAGTTGGCGAAGGCCTGGGGGTTCTGGGCCGCCTGGCTGAAGCCGCCGGACCACGTCCACCCGCCGAAGGACCAGATGACCTTGAGGTTCGGGTACATCTGCTTGAGCTTGCGCAGCTGGTTGAAGCTGCCGCGCAGGGCGCCGGCGTCCCAGGTGTCGGCGACGCCGTCGACGCTCTCGGCGGCGCTGTAGAAGCGGTCGTAGTCGGCGTAGGGATCGCCGATGGTGCACTGGCCGTTCTGCACGTTGCCGAAGGCGTAGAGGATGTGGGTGAGCTTGGCGGCGGAGCCGCTCGTGTGGATGTTCTTGACGTGGTAGTTCCGCTGGTAGACGCCCCACTCGGCGAAGTAGCCGATGAGGTTGCGCCCACCACCGCCGCCGGGGACCGTGGTCGAGGTCGTCGAGGAGGTCGACGTCGACGTGGTCGAGGACGACGTGGTTGACGTGCTCGACGACGACGTGGTCGACGACGACGTAGAGCTGGTGGGCGTCGACGTGGTCGTGGTGCCGCCGGTCGTGCCCGTGACCTCGACGGCGGACACCGTCGCGTAGCCGGCGCCGCCGTTCATGCTGAACTGCACGTTCAGCTGACCGTCGCTCACCGTGGTCGTGAAGCTGCGATCGCAGGCGGTCAGCGGGCCGCACGAGGCGTAGACGTCGAACGCCGACAGCACGACCGTGCCCTCGAGACGGACGTCGAACCGACGCTGGCCCGCGGCCGTCGCCCAGTCCTCGACCATCTTCAGGGTGACCTGGTACGAGCCGTTGGGCACGTCGAAGCGGTAGCCCGCCCCGTTGGAGAACTGGTCGTAGGTCCGGTAGAGGTCGTCGTCGGTGGTGCCGGCGATGGCACTGGACGTCGATCCGGCGTGGTAGAGGCTGTCGTATCCCCAGCTACCCGACGTGTACGCCTGGTCCGCCGACCAGACGACTCCGCCGCTGCCGGTGATCGCTGGGCCGTTGGCGTTGACCCGGACCGGCACCGAGACCGCTGCGTCGGCATCGGACGAGACCACCACCAACGAGCCCAGAAGCAGCGAGAGGGCGACCGCCGCGAGGCGTCGCTTCGACCTGATCCGATCCATGCTTCCCCCCGGAACCATTTGTTAGTATTCCTTACATACAAAAATAGCGCGGTTCCCTACGCATCGTCAATAGATCCGTGCGATTGGAGGTCACATTCGCCCGGAACGGGCGCAGAACGTCCTCTGGACGCTCGGCACCTACCGGCCGGGCGGCAGCTGAGCGCCGGACCGCAGCCGGCGTCTCGTGAAGGCGACGCCGAGGGCGAGGCCGGCGGCAGCGCCGACGGTGGCGGTCGTGACCGGGAGGGGCCACGGCGCCGTGGTGTCGGAGGGCGTGGGGGCCGGGGAGCGGGTGGCTGCCAGCGACGGGGCGCCCGACAACGGGACGCCGAGGGCGACGAGGGTGTCGCGGAGGGCGGGGCTGGATTCGGTCCAGCCGCCGTCGGAGTCGAGCCAGGTGCCGGCGCGGACGTGGAGGACCGGGTTGTGGACGGCGTCGGGGTAGACGTCCTGGACCACTGTGGAGTCGGAGGGGTCGGCGTCGGTGGGGTGGGCCATCTGCCAGGTGAGCGTGTACCTGTCCTTCAGCGGTCGAGGCGGAGGCTCTGGAGCGAGGTCCAACCCGGCATTGATGGAGTAGGGGTTCGCCAGTTCCATGAGGGCGACCACGAGGTACGACGGTGTGTCGTCGTTGCCGCCCGCCAGGTCGATCTCGAGCGGCTCGTCGAGGCCGGGTCCCGTGATCGTGACCGACTGGGCGCCCTTGGCCTCGGCCGGCCCGGCGGCCAGCACGGTCGACAACAGGAGCAGGCACAGGAACGTCGCAGCACGCATGCCCGTCCTACACCGCGGGGGCCGACGTGGTTCCGCCCGAAGGCGCCGCGCCGGGGCCATCCCCACATATCGGGCTGCGAGGACGCCGCCGGTCCCGACGCGACGCCCCATGAGAGTGGGCAACCGCAGGATCATGACGCCGGTTGCGCCGATCAGGCCGCTTTGGCCGTTCACCCCCGACGGGTGAAGGAGTAGCTCGGGACCCCGAGGATCCTGGGGCCATGGCCACGTCCTTCCCCACCACACCCCTGACCCCGGCGGTGCGGCGGCCCTTCGGCGTCACGATCGTCACGCTCCTGACCTGGCTCGTGGCGGTGACGGACATCGCCGCCGGCATCGCCTTCGCCGCCAACGCCGAGGACCGCTCCGTCCGCCACGACCTGGGCATGACCGAGACGGAGCTGCGCAGCTACGGGGTGGCGCTGATCGTCGTCGGCGTGCTGACCGCCCTCGTGGCCGTCGGGCTCGGCCGCGGCTCCCGCCTGGCCCGGGCCCTGGTGGCGTTCATCATGGTGCTGCACGTCGGCGGCGCCGTGTACGCCCTCACGCAGATCAGCTGGGAGGACCAGCGCAACGAGTCGCTCTCGGCGATCTGGCAGATCGCGATCTCCGGCCTGATCCTGTTCGTGCTGTTCGGCAACAAGGCCGACCGCTTCTTCGAACAACACCGCTAGCCCCGGGGACGACCGACCGCCCGTCCGACCAGCAGGCACGGGACCCGAACGTTCGCCACGTAGCGTGGACGGATGAGTCGGATCCCGCGCCTGCTGCGCATCCCGGTCGCCCTGGTGGGCGGCTGGCTGGCGCTGTTCGCCGCCGTCAACGCGGTGATCCTGCTGGCCGGCGTGGGGTCCCGCTGGGCGGGCAAGGACCCGCAGCTCCGCAGCGACAGTTGGCCGGGCATCACCCACCTGCGCATGGTCGACGACAAGCTGCTCGTCGGCGGCCAGCCCTCACGGCAGGACTACCGGGACCTGGCCGAGCACGGGGTGACCACGGTGATCGACGTCCGGGAGGACGGCGTCCACCGGGACGACCCCGAGACCCTCGAGGCGCTCGGCATGGAGTACTTCTCCCTGCCGCTGGAGGACGGGCAGGCGCCGACGCCGGGCAGGATCCGTCGCTTCCTCGAGCTGGTCGACGAAGCCGACGGCCGCGTGTTCGCCCACTGCAGCGGCGGTGTGGGCCGGTCGACGTCGCTGGCCGCCGTGTACGAGGCGGCCCACGACCAGGACCCGTCGGTGCTGGAGCAGGTGGCGGTCGGGCCGCCGACGATCGAGCAGATCTGGTTCGTCGGCACGCTGCGCCCGGGCGACCCCGAGCACGAGGTCAGCCCGGTGATCGCCGGGGTGAGCCGGGTGGTCGACTCCCCCCGCACCCTCTACAGCTTCCTCAGTGGCTGACGATTGACGACCGGCGACCGACGACTCACGTCCGGTGGACCGCGAAGAGGTCGGCCACCCGGGCGATGCCGCGCTCGATGGCGCTCTCGGTGAGGTTGCCGAAGCCGAGGACCAGCGACGGGGGGCCGCTGTGGCCCGGCCAGCGGTACCGGGACATGGGGTAGAGGCCGACCGAGCGCCCGAGCGCCGCGGCGACCACGGCCTCCTCGTCGAGCGACGCAGGCAGGCGGGCAACCGCGTGGAAGCCGGCGGCCAGGCCCTCGAGGCCGACGTGCGGAGCGTGGCGGCCGAGCGCGTCGACCAGCGTCGCCCGGCGGCGCCCGTACGTCGCCCGCATGCGGCGCAGGTGCCGGTCGTAGCGGCCCGACTCGATCAGCGTGGCCAGGGCGAGCTGGTCGAGCGCCGGCGAGCCCCGGTCGTCGAGGTGCTTCTCGGCCACGATCCGCGCCGCGAGCCGCGGCGGGGCGACCAACCAGCCCAGCCGCAGCCCCGGGGCCAGCGACTTGCTGACCGTGCCGATCGACACCACCCGGTCGGGCGCCAGGCCCTGCAGCGACCCGACGGGCTCGCGGTCGTAGCGGAACTCGGCGTCGTAGTCGTCCTCCACGACGAAGGCGTCGGCCGCGTCGGCCCAGGCGACCAGGGCCTGCCGCCGTTCGGGGGCGAGCACGCAGCCGGTGGGCGACTGGTGGGCCGGGGTGAGCACCACGGCCCGGGCACCGCTGGCAGCGAGCGCCTCGACGTCGATCCCCGCGGCGTCGACGGGCACCGGGACCGGCTCCAGGCCCAGGCGACGGGCGATCACGGCGTGCTCGCCGTCGCCCGGGTCCTCGACGGCGACCCGCTCCACACCCTCGGCGGCGACGGCCCGGAGCGCCAGGTTCAAGCCCTGCTGGAAGCCGCTGCAGACAACGACGTGCCCGGGATCGGCAGCCGCACCGCGGACCCGGCGCAGGTACGACGCCAGCACGGTCCGCAGCACAGGGCTGCCCTGGCCGTCGCCGTAGCCGAAGGCGTCGTCGGGGGCGTCGCGGGCGGCGTCGCGCAGCGCCCGCACCCAGTCGCTCCGGGGGAAGCTGCCGAGGTCGGGCAGGCCGGGGCGGAAGTCGACGTCGATGCGGGGCGCCGGGTCGGGGGCGGGCCGAGGTACGGCAGGGGCCGGCGAGGGCATGTGCGCGCCGGCCGCCACCCGGGTGCCGGAGCCGCCTCGGGCGGTCAGGTAGCCCTCGGCCTCGAGCTGCGTGTAGCAGTCGAGCACCAGGCCGCGGGACACACCGAGCTCCCGGGCCAGCACCCGCGACGACGGCAGGCGCTCGTCGGCCGACAGCCGTCCGGAGCGGATCGCCTCCCGCAACTCCCGTTCCAGCTGCGACCGCAGCGGCTCGGCGACGTCGCGGTCGAGCGGCAGCAGCAGCTCCGGACTCAAACCGGCCCACTCAACTCGCATGGAATTGGACCTTACCGAGATACCGGTTGCGTCGTACGTTCGACAGGACAACGGTGAGCAACCACAAGGGGAAGAACGTCATGAGCACCACCTCCACCACCAGCTTCAGCGCCTTCGAGGCCACCACCCGGATGGCCGGGCACCACGCCCACCTCCGCCCGGCCCGTGAGCTGGCCATCCGCTCCCGCCGGTCGGCCCGGGCGCAGCGGCGGGACAACCGCGCATGAGTCGGAAGGTCCTGGGGCTGTTCGTGGCGGTCTCCGTCATCTGGGGGCTGCCGTACCTGTTCATCAAGGTGGCGGTGGACGACGGGGTGCCGCCCGCCTTCCTCGCCTGGGTGCGGGTGACGATCGGGGCGGCCGCGCTGCTCGGGCTGTCGTGGCGGGCCGGGCTGCTGCCGAGCCTCGTGGGCCGATGGAAGTGGCTCGCGGCGTTCGCCCTGGTCGAACTGGTGATCCCGTTCCCGCTGATCGCGACCGGCGAGCAGCACGTCGACTCGTCGCTGGCCGCCATCATCATCGCCTCCGCTCCCCTGTTCGTGGCGCTGCTGGCCCTCCGCTTCGACGCCAGCGAGCGCGTCGGCGGCAGCCGCCTCGTCGGGCTGCTGGTCGGGCTCGCCGGTGTCGTGGCGCTGGTCGGCGTCGACGTGGCGGGCGAGCCCGACGAGCTGCTCGGCGCCGGTGCCCTCGTCCTGGCCGCCCTCGGATACGCCGCCGGGCCCATGATCCTCAAGCGCCACCTGGCCGACCTCGACCCGCGGGCGTCGATGGGCGGCGCCCTCCTCGTCGCCACGATCGTGCTGATCCCCGCGGCGGCCCTGGACCCGCCCGACGCCACGCCCTCCGGCTCCGCCATCTCGGCCCTCGTCGTGCTCGGCTTCGTCTGCACCGCCGCCGGCCTGGTGGCCTACGGCGCCCTCGTCGCCGCGGTGGGCGCCGGACGGGCGCTGGTGGTCACCTACATCAACCCGCTGGTGGCGGTGGCGCTCGGCGTCCTCTTCCTCGACGAGCGCCCAGGTGTCGGCGCCCTGGCCGGGCTGGTGCTGATCCTCGCCGGGTCCTGGCTGTCGACCCGCCAGGTATCTCCCGGCGCGCGTCGAGACGACGTCGTCGGCACCGACCCACTGGTGGGCTCACCGACCGGGTGAATCACGTTCGGCAACGGGAACGTGCTGCTCTGCCTACACGCCGGAGGTCGACTGACCCCGGGGGCCGAACCCACCCCGCGACCCAACCTCGATGGGGGTCGTGGGGTGGAATGGGGCGTGATGCCGGACGACCAGGGCCTCGAGGGGCTCTTCCGTCGCGAGTACACGAGGCTCGTGCACACGGTGTCGGTGGTCGTCGGTAGCACCGAGGCCGCGGCCGACGCCGTGCAGGACGCCTTCGTGCAGGCCAGCCGGCACTGGGCGCGGGTGCGCACGTACGACGACCCGGCGATGTGGCTGCGGCGGGTGGCGGTCAACCGGGCGCTCAACCAGCGGCGGGGGCGACGCCGGCACGACGCCGCCCTGCCCCGACTCGCCCCGCGCCGGGCGGCCGCCGACGACCTGCTGCCCGCCGTCGACTTCGACGCCGCCCTCCGCCGCCTACCCCGCCAGCAGCGGGCCGTGGTCGCGCTGTTCTACGTCGCCGACCTGCCCGTCGCGGAGGCCGCCGAGATCCTCGGGATCGCGGAGGGCACGGTGAAGTCGCACCTCCACGACGCCCGCCGCGCCCTCGCCCCGCAACTGGAGGTCAACGATGGACACCGATGACCTGATCCGCCAGGCCCTGGTCGAGCGGCTGGAGCCGGTGGACGAGACGGCGGCCTGGGAGGACATCCGGGAGCGGGCCGCGGCCGAGCGGCAGCGCCGCTACCTGCCGCTGGCGGCGGCGTGCGTCGTCGTCGTGCTGCTGGTCACCGGGGCCGTGGCCTTCCTCCGGGGTGGCGCCGAGCCCAGCGACGTCGAGACCGGGTCCGCCACCACCGTCGCCCCGGCCGACCCCGACACCTGGCGGCCGTTGGCCGACGGCCCCCTGTCGGCCCGGTCGGGTGCCGCCGCGGTGTGGACCGGCGAGGAGATGGTGATCGCCGGGGGGACCGACGCTCCACCCTGCCCGGACCTCGCCCAATGCGACTACGTCGACGGGCGGCTGGCCGACGGCGCCGCCTACGACCCCGCCACCGACTCGTGGCGCACGATCGCCGACGCTCCCCTACCGTTCGAGGAGGTCAAGGCCTTTTGGACCGGCGAGGTGATGCTGGTGTTCGTCGGCACCAGCCCGGCCAGCGACGATGCCGCGGTCCTCGCCTACGACCCCGCCACCGACGAGTGGTCCGAGCGGGCGGCCCCGCCGATGCGGGATCCCTGGCCGTTGTGGACGGGGGACGTGGCCGTCGACGTCGCCAACTACAACACCGCCGGCGACCGCGACTGGGCCTACGACCCCGCCACCGACGAGTGGCGGGCGCTGCCCACCGAGCCGCTCGGCTGCGGCCAGGAACGCCAGGGTGCCTGGGCCGGCGACCGCCTGGTCGTGTTCTGGAAGGCGTGCACGACGAACCCGAACAGCATCGAGCCGAGCCTCTACTACGGCGCCTCGGCGCTCGACCTGGCGTCCGGGCAGTGGGAGCGGCTGCCCGACTCCGGCGTCGCCGGCTTCGGACCGTGGTGGGAGGTCGACGGGAAGCTGATCAGCATCGAGGTGGGTGCCATCGACGGCGGCGTCCAGCCGTCCGACCCGCCCCACCAGCTGGGCGGCATCTTCGACCTGGCCAGTGGCGCGTGGGAGCCACTGCCCCAGCCGGGGGTGGACGTCACCGCAGTGGCGGCGGGGGTCGGCTACGAGGGCATCGCGGGGCCGTGGGTGGTGTCGGGCCGCCGCATGTTCGCCCCGGCGACCGGCACGTGGCGACCGATCCCGCCCCCACCGCCCGCCGCCGGGGACAGCGCCGTCGCCGTGTGGACGGGCCACGAGATCATCCAGTGGGGCGGCACGTCGGGGGACCAAGTGGTCGCGACCGGCGCGGCCTACGCCCCGCCGCCCACGCCCTGACATCCCCGAAATGTGCACGGAAACGGACAGAAAACGTGCGTTTCCGTGCACATTTCGGTCAGAGGAGGTGCTTGCGGAGAAGGGCGGCGGCTTCCTCGATGGCGGCGGCACCGTCGGGGAGGAAGTCGCGCATCGAGAAGAAGCCGTGGATCATGCCGTCGTAGCGGGTGACCGTGGTGTCGACGCCGGCCGCCCGGAGGCGCTCGCCGTAGGCCTCGCCCTCGTCGCGCAGGGGGTCGAACTCGGCGGTGATCACCAGAGCCGGGGGCAGGCCCGTCAGCGCGCCGTCGTCGGCCCGCGCCGGCGACACCCGGGGGTCCTCCGACAGGTCACGTTCGCCCAGGTAGTGGCCTCGGAACCAGACCATGGCCTCCCGGGTGAGGAAGTAGCCCTCGGCGTTCTCCTCGTAGGACGCCGTCCCCATGCGCAGGTCGGTCACCGGGTAGACGAGCAGCTGACAGCGGACGGCCGGGCCGGTGTCGCGCAGCTGCTGCGCCACCACCGCGGAGAGGTTGCCGCCCGCCGAGTCGCCCCCGACCGCCAGTCGACCGGCGTCGACCGCCAGCGACCCCGCGTTGCCGGCGACCCAGCGCACCACGGCCAGTGCGTCGTCGAGGCCCGCCGGGAACGGGTGCTCCGGGGCCAGCCGGTAGTCCACCGACACGACCACCACGCCCGCGGCGTTGGCCAGCGTGCGGCCCGTGCCGTCGGCCGTGTCGAGGTCGCCGATCACCCAGCCGCCGCCGTGGAACCACACCAGCACCGGCAGCGCCTCGCCCTCCGACGAGCCCGCCGGCCGGTAGACGCGCACCGGGATGTCGCCGTCGGGGCCCGGGACGGTCCGGTCGACCACGGAGGCCACCTCGTCCTTCACCTCGAACGCCGACAGCGCCCCGTACGCGGCACGCAGGTCGGCCGGCGACTGCTCCGACAGCGGCGTCTCGGCGGCTGCGACCATGGCGAGGATCGGCTCGACCTCGGGCTTGACCGGCATCGGTTCCCCCCTAGCTGGCGTCGTCTACGGCATGCCGTAGAAGAGTCGTTCTACCACCCGGCGGGCGCGGCGGGTCACCCGGCGGTAGTCGTCCCGGAGCACGCCGGCCGACCCGGCGCCCAGCGACCGGGCCAGGCGGGCCGCGTCGTCGGTGCCCTGGGGCAGGGCGTCGGGGTGCACGGGGTCGGCGCCCACCAGCCACCAGCGGTTCCGAGTGCGCTCGCAGAACCGGTAGGCGTCCCGCAGCACAGCCACCTCGCCGGGGGTCACCACCTCCAGCTTCGCCAGGCGGTCGAGCCCCTCGATCGTGCCCGGCCCCCGCACCCCGTGGCGCAGCTGCAGCAGCTGCACGGTCCACTCGATGTCGGCCAGCGAGCCCCGCCCGAGCTTCAGGTGGAACTCCGGGTCCTCGCCGGGTGGCAGGCGCTCCCGCTGCACCCGGGCCTTCATGCGGCGGACCTCGCGCTCGTCGTCGTCGGTGAACGGGCGGTCCCACACCACCCGGTCGAGCAGCGCCATGAAGCGCTCGCCCAGCTCCGGGTCGCCGGCGACGGGACGGGCCCGGGCCATCGCCTGGCGCTCCCACGTCAGCGCCCAGCGGTCGAAGTAGGAGGCGTAGCCGGAGATGCTGCGGCACAGCGGCCCCTGCCGACCCTCCGGCCGCAGGTTCGTGTCGACCCGGTACACCCGCTGCGCGGGGGTGTCGCCGGCGACGAACCGCAGCAGACCCGTCGCCGCCCGCAGCGCCTCCTCGTGGGCGCCGGCCCCGTCGCCGTCGTGGACGAACACCACGTCGAGGTCGCTGGCGTAGGCCAGCTCGCCGCCGGCGAAGCGCCCGAGGGCGATCACCGTGAAGCGGACGCCCGGCTCCAGCGACCGCAGCGCCGCCCCCAGGCTCGCCTCGGCGAGGGTGGTGAGGTCGGCGCCGACCTGCGCCACGTCGGCCTGACCGAACACGTCACGGGCGGCGATGCCCAGCAGCTGGCGGCGCTGCCAGCGGCGCAGCGCCCGCTGCCGGTCGGCCAGGTTGCTGCGCCAGCCCAGCGCGTCGCGGGCCGTGGTCTGCAGCTCGGCCCGGGAGCGGGTGCGCAGCCGGTTGGGGTCGGCGAGGCGCACGATCAGGTCGGGGTTGGCGGCCAGCAGGTCGCCGAACAGGGCCGACGTGCCCAGCAGCATGCTCAGGTGCCGGGCCACCTCGGGGCTGTCGCGGAACGCCACCGCCAGCTCGGTGGTGCGCTGCTCGCCGGTCGCCAGCTTGCGGAGGCCCAGCAGGCCGGCGTCGGGGTCGGGCGTGGCCGACAGCCAGTCGAGCATCAGCGGCAGGACCTGCTGCATCATGCGCGACGACCGGGTCAGGCCCCGGGTCAGCTCGGCGACGGCCTGGCGGGTGCGCTCGACATCGGAGAAACCGAAGGTGGTGAGCGCCGCGGCCGCGGCCTCGGGCGACAGCGGGCCGACGCCGGCGAGGGCGTCGAGCAGCGGGCGGAAGTAGAGCCGCTCGTGGATCGACCGCACGAGGTTGCGGCGCTGGGTGAGCTCGCGGTCGAACGCCTCGGTGGGGCCGGCCTCGGGGGTGCCGCGGTAGCCGAGGACCCGGGCGATGCGGCGACGCTCCTCCCGGTCGGCCGGCAACGTGTGGGTCTGCTGCTCGTCGGACAGCTGGAGGGCGTGCTCGACCCGGCGCAGGAAGCGGTAGGCGTCGGCCAGGCCGTCGGCGTCTTCGGCCCCGACGTAGCCGCTGGCCGACAGCTCCCCCAGGGCGTCGAGCGTGGTGGGCGACCGCAGCGCCGGGTCGGCCCGGCCGTGCACCAGCTGCAGGAGCTGCACCGAGAACTCGATGTCGCGGATCCCGCCCGGCGACCGCTTCACCTCCCGGTCGGCGATGCCCTGGCGCACCACCGCCGCCTCCGCCCGGGCCTTGAGGGCGCGCAGCGACCGCAGGTCGTCGGTGGTGACCGGCCGGCTCCACAGCGCCGCGTCGGCCGCCTCCGCCCAGGCCCGCCGGGTCTCCTCGGCACCCGCGAGGGGGACGGCCTTCAGCAGCGCCTGGAACTCCCACGGCGTCGCCCAGCGCTGCCAGTAGGCGGCGTAGCTGTCGACGCTGCGGGTGAGCGGACCGTCGCGGCCCTCCGGCCGCAGGTTGGCGTCGACCCGGTAGCAGCGACGGGCCAGGTCCATGACCGCCCGGGCCTGGCGGACGTCGCCGCCGACGAACAGCAGGTCGATGTCGCTGGCGTAGTTCAGCTCGTGGCCGCCCAGCTTGCCCATGCCGACCACGGCGAGCTCCTCGGCGCCGGTCAGGCGGATCGCGTTCCGGAGGACGTCGGTGGCCAGGTCGGAGAGCGCCCCGGTGGTCGCCTCGACGCCGTCGCGGCCGGTCAGGTCGCGGGCGGCGATGCGCAGGAGCTCGTGCTGCTTCCAGCGGGCGAGGGCATCACCGTCGTCGCCGTCGAACGCCGGGCGGTCGTCCAGTCGGGTGAGCACGTCGAACGTGTCGTCGTCGGCGAGCAGGAGGCGGGTGAGGCTGCGGCTGGCAGCCACCACGGCGACGAACGTGGCCGCGGCATCGGCGTCGCCCTGCAGGCGGTCGCACTGCTCCGGACGTAGCCGCTCGAGCGCGTCCCGCACCCCCCGGGGGTCGGCGCTCCGCTCCACGAGACCGGTCAGCTCAGCCACGCGCTCATCCGATCGAATCCCCCGAACAGGCCCGCCATCAGGTGCAACGTCAGTGTGTACGAGAGATGACTACCCGGACAAGGGGCCGATTCCGCCGGATAGCCGCAGGTCCAGCGCGGTTTTCGGGGGCCGACGTGCCCTGGAGCACGGGTGCCGATCGTTACGCTGTCGCCATGTCGCGGCTCCGTGTCGCCCTGGGACAGATCAACACTCGCGTCGGCGACCTCGACGGCAACGTCGCGCGCATCGTCGAGACCCTGCGGGCCGCCGACGAGCAGGGCTGCGACCTCGTCGTGCTGCCCGAGCTCGCCGTGTGCGGCTACCCGCCCGAGGACCTGCTGCTGAAACCCGGGTTCGTGGCCGACAACCGCGCCGCGCTCGACCAGGTGGCCGCCGCCACGACGACGGGCGGCTGCGCGGCGGTGGTCGGGTTCGTCGACGCCCGGCGCGACCTCCACAACGCCGCCGCGGTGTGCGCCGACGGCCAGGTGCAGGTGATCTACCACAAGCGCCTGCTGCCCAACTACGCCGTGTTCGACGAGCAGCGCTACTTCGCCCCGGGCACCGAGGAGACGCCGTTGGTGCTGGTGGGCGGCGTGCGGGTGGGCGTGTCGATCTGCGAGGACGCCTTCAGCCCCACCGGCCCCATCGCGGTGCAGGCCGCGGGCGGCGCCGAGCTGGTGGTCAACATCAACGCCTCGCCGTACTACACCGGTCGGCTCGGCGAGCGGGAGCGGATGCTCGGCACCCGGGCCGCCGACGCCGCCTGCGCCCTCGTGTACGTCAACCAGGTGGGCGGGCAGGACGAGCTGGTGTTCGACGGTGCCTCCATGGTGTTCGACGCCGACGGGCGGCTGCTCGACCGGGCGCCGCAGTTCACCGAGGCGCTGGTGGTGTGCGACCTCGAGGTGCAGCCGGTGTTCCGCAAGCGGCTGCTCGACCCGCGGGGTCGGGCGGTGGGGGTGCCGGCGCTGCCGGTGGTGTCGCTGAGCGAGGCGTCCCGGGCCGCGTCCCGGCCGGTGCGGGCCCCGACCGTCACCGAGCCGCTGCTACCCGAGCGGGAGGTGTACGAGGCGCTGGTCCTGGGCACC
>Ga0193742_1001296_pt1 | contig 15196 bp, 14 predicted proteins | sample L2c1metaG_FD_165511 | JGI IMG/M metagenome (GOLD analysis project Ga0193742, IMG submission 165511) | Soil microbial communities from a riparian zone of the East river system, Colorado, United States - L2c1 | ecosystem: Environmental > Terrestrial > Soil > Riparian zone | place: USA: East River... | reverse complement strand
CGTGGCCTCGGCGGCCGCGACGATCTGCTCCCGGGTCGCATCCGCGGCGCCGTAGGCGATGTTGTCGGCGATCGTGCCGTCGAACAGCCAGGCGTCCTGCAGCACCATGCCGGTCTTGGAGCGCAGCTCCTCACGGCTCACGGTGGCGATGTCGACCCCGTCGACGGTGATCCGTCCCGAGCTGACCTCGTAGAACCGCATCAGCAGGTTGACCAGCGTGGTCTTGCCGGCCCCGGTCGGCCCCACGATGGCCACGGTCTGGCCGGGCTCGACGCACAGCGACAGGTCGTCGATGAGCGGGATGTCGGGGGCGTAGCGGAACGACACGTCCTCGAACGCCACCCGGCCGCGCCCGCCCCCGTTGACGGCGAGCCGTGGCGGCCCCACCGGCTCCTCGCTCTGCTCCGGGGCATCGAGCAGGGCGAACACCCGCTCGGCCGAGGCGACGCCCGACTGCAGCAGGTTGGCCATGCTCGCCACCTGGGTCACCGGCTGCCCGAACTGCCGCGAGTACTGGATGAACGCCTGCACCGACCCGAGGCTCAGCGTCCCCGACGCCACCTGCAGGCCACCGACGACGGCGACCACCACGAAGTTCAGGTTGCTGATGAACAGCATCGCCGGCTGGATGAGGCTAGAGGTGAACTGGGCCTTGAAGCTCGACGTGTAGAGGGTCTCGTTCTGCTCGTCGAAGGCGGCTGCGGCCTCCGGCTGGCGTCCGAACACCTTGACCAGGGCGTGGCCGGTGTACATCTCCTCGATGTGGGCGTTGAGCTGCCCGGTCGTCGCCCACTGGCGGACGAACTGGGGCTTGGCCCGCTTGCCGATCTGCGCCGCCACCAACATCGACAGCGGGATCGTCACCAGGGCGACCACCGCCAGCAGCGGCGAGATGAAGAACATCATCGCCAGCACGCCCAGGATCGTGAGCAGCGACACGGTGAGCTGGCCGAGGGTCTGCTGCATGGTCTGCGACAGGTTGTCGATGTCGTTGGTGGCGCGGCTGAGCAGCTCGCCGCGGGGCTGGCGGTCGAAGTAGCTGAGCGGCAGGCGCGACAGCTTGTCCTCGGTCTGCTCCCGCAGGCGCCGCATGGCCCGCTGGACGACCAGGCCGGTCAGTCGGAACTGGAGGTAGCCGAGCAGCGCGGCCCCCAGGTACACGGCCAGGACCAGCAGCAGGATGGAGCCGACCCGGCCGAAGTCGATGCCGTGGCCGGGGGTGAGGTCGAGCGAGCTGAGCAGGTCGGCCTGCCGGTCCTCGCCCTGCTCGCGCAGGCGGGCGATCAGCTCGGCCTTGTCGGTGCCGGCCGGGATGTGCTCGCTGACGGACCCGGAGAAGATCACGTCGGTGGCCTTGCCGAGCAGGCGCGGCCCCGAGACCGACAGGGCGACGCTGCACGCGGTCAGCAGCAGGGCGGTCAGCATCAGCCGGCGTTGGGGCCGGAGCATCGACAGGAGGCGGCGACTGGAGCCCCGCAGGTCGAGCGCCTTCTCGGTGGGGATGCCGCCGACGAACGGCGGCCCGGCCCGGTGTCCTCCCGGCGGCCCGGGATGGCGCGCGGGCGTGGTCTCGTCCTCGACGGGCCCACCGTTGTCGCCGTCCCCGTTCTCGCCGTCCCCGTCGCCGTTCCCGGCGTCGGCGGTCGGCCTCCCGCCGTTGCCGTCGCGTCCGCGACCGCGGGCGCCTCGACGTCCGTTCCCGCCCGTGGCGCGGCCCGGCTCGTCACCCGGCTCGCCGTTGCCCGGCTGCTGCTCGTCGTCGTCGCCGCTCACGCCGCGGCCTCCTGCTCGGTGAGCTGGGAGAGCACGATCTCCCGGTACGTCTCGTTGTCGGACATGAGCTCGGCGTGGGTGCCCTGGCCGACGATGCGGCCCAGGTCGAGCACCACGATGCGGTCGGCCTGGCGGATGGTGCTCACCCGCTGGGCCACCACGACGACGGTGGCGTCGGCCGTCTCGCCCGCCAGCGCCGCCCGCAGCGCCGCGTCGGTGCTGTAGTCGAGCGCCGAGAACGAGTCGTCGAACAGGTAGATCCGGGGCCGGTGGACGATCGCCCGGGCGATGGCGAGCCGCTGCCGCTGCCCGCCCGACACGTTGGTGCCGCCCTGGGCGATGGGGGAGTCGAGGCGCTCGGGCATCTGCTCGACGAAGGAGCGGGCCTGGGCGATCTCGAGCGCCTGCCACAGCTCGTCGTCGGTGGCGTCGGGCCGTCCGTAGCGGAGGTTCGACGCCACGGTGCCGGAGAACAGGTAGGGCCGCTGCGGCACGAAGCCGACGGCGAGCGCCAGCCGCAACGGGTCGAGGTCGCGCACGTCGATGCCGTCGATCAGCACCCGGCCGCCGGTGGCGTCGAACAGCCGGGGCACCAGGTTGAGCAGGGTGGTCTTGCCGCTGCCGGTGCTGCCGATGATCGCCGTCGTCTCGCCGGGGCGGGCCACCAGGTCGATGCCGCACAGCACCGGCTCCTCGGCGCCGGGGTAGCGGAACTCGACGTCCTGCAGCTCCAGCAGGCCCCGCAGCTCGCCCTCGTCGGGCACGACCGGCGACGCCGGCGGCACGACCGAGCTCGCGGTCTCGAGCACCTCCTGGATGCGCTCGGCGCACACGTCGGCGCGGGGCAGCATCATCAGCATGAAGGTGGCCACCATCACCGACATCAGGTTCTGCATGAGGTAGCTCATGAAGGCGGTGAGCGCGCCGACCTCCATGGCCCCGCCGTCGATGCGGTGCCCGCCGAACCACACCACCGCCACGTAGGTGAGGTTGAAGAGCAGCATCACCGAGGGGAACAGCAGCGCGGTGTAGCGGTTGACGCCCAGTGACACGTCGTAGAGGCCGTTGTTGGCCCGGCCGAAGCGCTCGCGCTCGAAGTCGTCGCGGACGAAGGCCCGCACCACCCGGACGCCGGTGATCTGCTCGCGCAGCACCTGGTTGATGCCGTCGAGGCGCTCCTGCCAGGTGCGGAACAGCGGCCGCAGCCGGCTGACCATGAAGGCGACGAACACACCCAGGATCGGCGCGAGGAGCAGCAGGATCGACGACAGCGGCACGTCCTGCCGGGTGGCCATCACGATGCCGCCGACCGACATGATCGGCGCCGACACCGCCATCGTGAAGCCCATCACCACCAGCAGCTGGATCTGCTGCACGTCGTTGGTGGTGCGGGTGATCAGCGACGGCGTGCCGAACCGGCCCATCTCCTGGGCGGAGAACTGCTGGACCTTCTGGAAGATCGCGCCGCGGATGTCGCGCCCGAGCGCCATGGCCGTGCGGGCGCCGAAGAAGACCGCCACCATCGAGGCGACGACCTGCACCAGCGTCACCGCCAGCATGATCCCGCCCTTGCTGACGATCACGCTGGTGTCGGCCTGCGCCACGCCCTCGTCGATGAGGTCGCCGTTGACGGTGGGCAGGTAGAGCATGGCCAGCGACTGCAGGAACTGCAGCGCCACGATCCACGCGAGGTCCCTGCGGTAGGGCCGCAGGTGGGCCCGCACGAGTCGCACTAGCACGTCGTCGTCCGTCCTTCTCCTCAGCTCGCGTCGGGCCGGGAGGACGGCCCCGTCGTAGTGTCCGGGCCACCGTACACGTCGTGCGTACGGTGTACACACCTCGGCTAGGGTGAGGCGGCGATGAGCGCCGCCGACGACGTCGAGGTCTCCATCTGGGAGCGGATCGCCCGGCCGGCGCGGTCGCTCACCACGCTGGATCACGAGCGGATCGCGGCCGCCGCCATCGACATCGCCGACGCCGACGGCCTCGACGCCGTGTCGATGCGGCGCCTCGCCGGCCAGCTCGGGGTGGCGACGATGGCCCTCTACCGCTACGTGTCCGGCAAGGAGGACATCTTCTGGCTGATGGTCGACGCCGCGTTCGACGACGTCGACCTCGACCCCGACGGCGCTCCCGGCGACTGGCAGGTGGTCCTGCGCGACCACGCCCGCCGGGTGCGGGCCGGCATCCTGCGCCACCCGTGGGTCGGGGAGGCCGGGGCCCGGGTGCTGATCGGCCTCACGCCCCGCCGGATGGCCGGTGCCGAGCGGGTGCTGGTGTCGATCGGCCACCTCGACCTCGACGCCGACACCGGCCTGGCGGTGTTCCAGACGGTGAACGCCTACGTGTGGGGGGCGACCGGCGGTGAGGTGACCCAGCTGCGCCTCATGCGGCGGCAGGGCTTCCGCAGCGGCGACGACCTCCGCACCGCCTACAGCCGCCACATGCGCTGGCTCATGGACACCGGCCGCTACCCGACCTACCAGCGCTCCATCCGCGCGGCGAAGCGCAAGGACGACCACGACTGGCGCTTCGAGTTCGGCCTCGACTGCGTCATCGAGGGGATCGGCAAGCGCCTGTCGATCTGACTTCGGTCCTTGACCCTCACCCTTAACTGTCAGAGGGGGTCGGTAGCGTCAGGATCACCATGAGTGAAGTCGTGACCGCGGAACCGAGTGAGGCCGTCGAGCCCGAGACCGGCGCGCGATTGGGTGTCGTGATCGGGTCGCTGATGCTGTCGCTGCTGCTGGCGGCGCTCGACTCCACCATCGTCGCCACGGCGCTGCCCACCATCGTCGGCGAGCTGGGCGGGCTCGACCAGTACGCCTGGGTGGTCACGGCGTACCTGCTCACGTTCACGGTGTCGACGCCGCTGTACGGCAAGCTCGGCGACCTCTACGGCCGGAAGCGCCTGTTCCAGGCGGCGATCGTGATCTTCCTCGTGGGCTCGGCGCTCAGCGGGCTCAGCCAGAACATGGGCCAGCTCATCGCCTTCCGGGGCCTGCAGGGCCTGGGCGGCGGCGGGCTGATGGTGGGCTCGCAGGCGATCATCGGCGACATCGTCTCGCCGCGGGAGCGCGGCCGCTACCAGGGCTACTTCGGGGCCGTGTTCGGCTTCGCCAGCGTCGCCGGGCCGCTCGTCGGCGGCTTCCTCACCGACAAGGTCGACTGGCGCTGGGTCTTCTACGTGAACCTGCCCATCGGCCTGGTGGCGCTCGTGGCGGTGGCGGGGGCGCTGCACACGCCGGTCGAGCGGGTGAGCCACGTGGTCGACTACCTGGGCACGGTGCTGATGGCGGGTGGGGTGACCTGCCTGATCCTGATCACCACCTGGGGTGGCAACGAGTACGAGTGGGGCTCGGCCACGATCGTCGGGCTGTCGCTGGCGGCGGTGGTGCTGCTGGGGTTGTTCGTGCTGGTCGAGTCGCGGGTGCGCGAGCCGCTGATACCACTGCGCCTGTTCCGCAACTCCGTGTTCTCGGTGGTGTGCGTGGTCGCACTCGCCGTGGGCGCGGCGCTGTTCGGCGCCACCACCTACCTGCCGCAGTACCAGCAGGTGGTGCGGGGCCAGTCGGCCACCAGCTCGGGGCTCCAGCTCATCCCGCTGATGGCGGGGGTGGTGGTGGCGTCGCTGCTGACGGGCCAGCTCATCAGCCGCACCGGCCGCTACAAGGTCTTCCCCCTGGCGGGCACGGCCACCATGGCGGTCGGCCTGTTCCTGCTGTCCGACCTGGGCGTCGACACGGGGACGGTGCGGCTCGGCGTCTACATGGCGGTGCTCGGCATCGGCATCGGCCTGGTGATGCAGATGCTGGTGCTGGTGGCCCAGAACTCCGTCCAGGTGCGCGACCTGGGCACGGCCACGTCCACGGCCTCGTTCGCCCGGTCGATCGGCGGTTCGTTCGGCGTGGCGCTGTTCGGCTCGATCTTCAACTCGACCTTCGCCGGCAACCAGGCCTCTGCGGGGCTGTCCGCCTTCACCGGCGACCCCACCCAGCTGTCGCAGCTGCCGGCCGCCACCCGGGGCCCCTACCTGACGGCCTACGCCGACGCGCTCGACACGGTGTTCCTGGCCGGGGTGCCCCTGGCCGTGGGGGCGTTCGTGGTCGCCCTGTTCCTGAAAGAGGTGCCGCTGCGGAGCGGCGCCGTGGCCGACGACCGCATCGCCGGCGCCAGCAACAGCTTCGGCCTGGCGCCGCTGGCCACGGCCGGGGTGATGGAGGAGATCACCGCCCGGGTGCGGGCGGCCCGCGCCGCGCTCTCCCGGGTCGACTCGCTGGACGCCGCCCAGGAGCTGTCGCCGGCCCAGCTGCAGAACCTGCGGGCGCTGTTCGAGGACCGCATCGCCTACCTCACCGAGGCCACCGGCCGGGTCCGGGGCCAGGCCGACGAGCTGCCGCCCGACCGCTGGAAGCTCCTGGTCGAACTGCTGTGCGTCGAACGCGAGACCCTCGCCGCGTCACCGGTCGCCGCGCTCGCGGCGGCCACCGGGGCCCGACGGGAGGCCGCGGTGCGGGTGGATGCCGCCGAGGCGGCGCTGCGGCGGCTCGACGAGGTGGCCGCCACGGGCGAGGTGTCCGACGACAGCGTCGCCGCCCTGCGCGACCTGTTCGAGGCCCGCGTCGCCCACGTCCGCCGGCGGGCCGAGTCCGGCCTCGCCGCGGCCACCGACCTGTCGCCCGCCGGCTGGTCCCTGGTCCTCGACGTCCTCGCCGAGGAGCGCCGCGAGCTGGCCGCCTACGAGTCCTCCGGCGAGTTCACCCCCACCACCTGCCGCCGCGCCGCCCACCACCTCACCACCGAGTCCGCCCTCGTCACCCCGACCACCGGATGACGAGGGCGTCGGCCCCTGCTCAGAAGTCGCCAGGTCAGTTGCTGAGGCCGGCGATGCCGGCGCCGACGAGCTTGGCCGCGAGGATCACGCACACGACGGTCATGATCGTGGCGTTGTTGTCGGCCATCCACTGGCGCAGGCTCACGAGCCCCGGCTCGACCCGCTTGCCCAGCAGCAGGTAGCTGAGAACCGGGCCGATGACCGTCATCGACGCCAACAGCACGAAGACGGCGATCGCCACCGCGTCGCCGCCCGCCGACAGCCCGCCCTGGGCGATCGCCGCCGCACCCGCGAGCGTCAACGCCAGGTTCTTGGGGTTGACCGCCGCCAGCGCGACGCCGACGGCCAGCGCCCGCGGCACGTCGAAGTCCTGCAGCGTGTCCATCCACTTGGGCAACACCGGCGCCTCGCCGGGGACGGGCCGCTTGTCCCACTGCTTCTTCGCGACCGCCAGCAGCCCGAGACCGAGCACGAGCTGGAGCACGTCGACCGCCGTGCTGGTGTCGCTGTCGGGATCGTCGGACCCGCCGGCCAGCCACAGCACCAGCAGGCAGAGCACCGTCAGCCCCACCACCCACCCGACGGCGAACGCCGGCCCGTTGGCCCGACCCCGCGGCGTCGTCAGCAACAGGATCACCGCCACGATCGGAAACGGGCTCAGGGCGACGCCGAGGGCGGAGGGCAGGAGATCCCCGATGACCGGTCCGAGCATGGCCGCAACGTACGGACGACCCTCGGTCCGATCGTCACCCAACTGGGGTGATACCACCCCGTGCGGGTGAAGACGCCTCCCCGGAGGGCGTCGAAGCTGGCGGCCATGCCAACCGCAGCCGACACACCCCTGGGCCCGGTCGAGATGATGCTCATCGGGTTCCCCGAGAACCGCTTCGACGGTTCGATCCTGCCGACGCTCGGCAACCTGGTCGACGCCGGCACCGTCCGGCTGATCGACCTGGTGATGGTCAGCAAGGACCTCGACGGGAACGTCACCGCCCTGGAGATCGACGGCCTCGACGACGTGTCCGGGGCGTTCGCCGAGCTCGACGGCGAGGTCGGCGAGCTGTTCAGCGAGGAGGACCTCGAGGTGGCGGGCGAGCAGCTGGCCCCCAACAGCTCGGCAGCTCTCGTCCTCTGGGAGAACAGCTGGGCGGCGAAGCTCAGCTCCGAGATCTTCGACGCCGGTGGAGCGGTCCTGCTCCACGACCGGGTCCCCGCCGAGGCCGTCGCCGCGGCGTTCCAGTCCCTGCCGGCCGGCTGAGAGGAGCCGACGATGCTCGCACGACGTGGGCTCGGCCGTGTCGGCCGCCCCGGGCTGCTGGGGACGATGGCCCGCACCGCGGTCGTCGCCGGCACCGCCACGGCGGTGGCCGGCGGCGTCCAACGCCACCAGCAGAGCCGCCAGGAGGACGCCCCGCAGGCCGACCAGACGGCGCAGCTCCAGCAGCTCGCCGAGATGCGGAGCCAGGGACTGCTGGACGAGGCCGAGTTCGCCGCGGCCAAGGCGAAGCTCCTCGGCCTCTGAACGACGGTTCTTCACCCAGCGGGGGTGACGCCGAATGCGACGGGGCGGCCGAGCCTCGTCGGGAGAACATCGATCGACCCCAGGAGAGCCCGATGAGCACCTTGACCGTGTGGAAGTTCGACGATCCCGAAGGCGCCAACAAGGCCGTCGACATGCTCGAGGATCTGCAGAGGCAAGCCGTCATCACCGTGCACGATGCGGCAACGGTGTCGTGGGAGCCGGGTACGAAGAAGCCGAAGACCCGACAGCTCGCCAGCCTCACCGGTGCCGGCGCAATGGGCGGTGCGTTCTGGGGCCTGTTGTTCGGTCTGATCTTCTTCGTGCCGTTGCTCGGCATGGCGGTCGGTGCCGCGGCGGGAGCATTGAGCGGGTCCCTGGCTGACGTGGGCATCGACGACGAGTTCATCGCCTCGATCCGGGCCAAGGTCCAGCCGGGCACGTCGGCGCTCTTCGCCATGACCAGCGACGCCGTTACCGACAAGGTCGCCGAGGCATTCGGCGATGTCGAGGCCGAGCTCATTTACACCAACCTCTCGGCCGACGAAGAGGCACGCCTGCGTGACGTTTTCGGCGATTGATGCAATAGGCGACGCCGTGCTGTAACCGAGGGGAGCCGCCGCCGGCTCCCCTCGACGCGTCGACCGATGCATCTTTCATGGGACTTCGGGGAATGGGGTGCGCGCTCCCCGATAGGAGCAAAGGGCTGGCTGGACTGGAGGTCCTCGTCGAGATGCGTCAGGGGCAGGTCCCTGTCGGCACCAAAGGATGTGTCCCGCGGCTCCCACCGCTGCACGTCCCGCGGCCGCGATTGGAGAGACGCCTGGCCGAGCCGGGCCGTGCTCCGGTGACCTTGGTGTGCGCACCCCCGGGTGCGGGCAAGTCGACGCTGCTGGCCAGCGCGTTGGCGCCCTCGACGGAGCAGGACACGGGGGGTCGGCCGGCCGCCTGGCTGTGCCTCGACGAGCGCGACAACGATGCCGGCCGCCTGGTCACACTGCTGCGGGCGGCGCTGTCCGCCCGGCTGGACCACCCGTCCCGGCGCCGCCCGTCGGTCCCGGTCCTCGACCAGCTCGACGAGCTGCTGGGGCGCCTCGCCGCCGGCGACGACCCGGCGCAGGTGCTGGTCCTCGACGACGTCCACGCCCTGCGCTCGGCTCCGGCGATCGAGCTCGTCGACCACCTGCTCCACAACGCTCCGCCCCAGCTCGAGATCGTGCTGGCGAGCCGGGCCGACCCGCCCGTCGGCCTCGACGACCTGCGGCTCGACGGGCGCCTCGCCGAGATCCGCAACGCCGACCTGGCGTTCGACGCCGCGGAGACCACCGAGCTGCTGGCCCGGCACGAGGTGACGCTCGGCGGCGACGAGGTCCAGGCGCTGTGGGCCCGGACCGAGGGATGGGCCGCCGGCCTACGCCTCGCCGCCTGCGCCCTGCAGACCGAGACCGACCCGGGGCGCTTCGTGCGCAGCGCCGCCCGCACGGCCGCGGTCGTGTCCGACTACCTGCTGCGGGAGCTGCTCGTCCGCAAGGACGACGCCGTCCAGTGGTTCCTGCTGCGCACCAGCGTCGCCGACCGCCTCACCCCGGAGCTGGCCCAGCTGCTCTCCGGGGACGACCGGGCCGCCGACCACCTGGTCGAGCTGGAGCGCAGCGGCATCCTGGTGCTCGACCACGCCGACGACCGCTGGTGCCGTTACCACGCCCTGTTCGGCGCCCTGCTGCGGGCCCGGCTCGACCGCCACGACGCCGACCTGGCCCGCGAGCTGCACGGGCAGGCCGCCCAGTGGTTCCTGGAGCAGGACATGCCGTCCGACGCCCAGTCGCACGCCCAGTCGGCCCGCGACTGGGACCTGCTGGGGCAGCTGCTGACCTGGCGCTGGATCGACGCGACTCTCGACGGCCTGCCCGTCGAGGGCGACCTGCTGCCCGAGGGCCTGGAGCCGGCCACGATCGCGGCGTCGCCCGGTCTGGCGCTCGTGGCGGCAGCCGACGCCTGCCGCCGCTCCAACCGCGACGAGGCCGTCCTGTACCGGGATGCGCTCGACGAGCTGGTCGCGTCGCCGTCGCATGCCCCTGCCGGCGAGCCGGAGCCCTTCGCCGTCGAGCGTCGGGTGCTCGACGTGGTGTTCGGGTGCGCCTTCGGGGGCGGTGGTGCCGGGGGCGGCGTCGGTGCTGGCGGCGAGCGGGCGCTGGCGGCGGCCGGTGCGCTGCGGTCGGCCGAGCTGAGCGACCCCGCCGCCGTCGACCTGCGCCGCTTCGCCTCGCTCCGCGGAGCCGAGCTGGCCATCGACGCCGGCGACATCGACGGGGCCCGTGAGCTGCTCGCCGACCTGGCTCAGCGGGCCGAGCGCTGCTGGGTGACGGCCGAGGCGTCGGGCCTCTTGGCGCTGCTCCACGCCGCCGGGGGGCGGCCGGCGCTGGTGGGGCCGCTGGTCGACAAGGTGCTCGACGGCGACTGCGGTGTGACCACCCCCCAGGCGGCGTGCGCGGCCCGGCTGGCGTCGGTGCTGATGCTGGCGCAGCGGGGCGAGCAGCGCAGCGCGGCCGACACCCTCGTCGGGACGCTGGCGGACGCGGCCGACGGCGGGGGACTGGCGTCCCGGACGCTGCGGACCGTCGCCCGGGTGGTGGGCATCGGCGTCAACGCCGTGCCGGGGCGGCCGGTGGCGCTCGACGCCGCCTCGGTGGGTCGCAGCGTGCTCGCCGAGCAGGCCCTGGTGGCGCTGGGGGTCGTGGAGGTCGTCACCCCCGACGGCCGGCCGCTGCTGCTGGGTGGGCCGGCCGAGCACGCCGTGCAGGAGGGCCGGCTCCGGCTGGCGGCCGGCGACGTCGACCAGGCCGACCACGGCATCGCCCTGTGGCTCGACGGCGGTGACCGGGTCGCCCATCCGCGCACGCTGGTCGAGGCCGTCGCGGTGGCCGCCATCGCCGCCGGCGCCCGCGACCAGCAGGACCTGGCCCGACGCTGGATGGCGGAGGCTCTCGACCTGGCGGAGGCCACCGCGGTGATGGCGCCGCTGCTGCTCCACGGCTCCCGGCTGGGGCCGCTGCTGCAGCGCAACCTGTCCGAGCTGGGCGAGCGGATGGGGGCGGCGCTGGAGCTGCTCGACCGCACCCGTCCGTCCGGGGCCGGTGAGCTGGTCGAACCGCTGACCGACCGGGAGATGGAGGTGCTGGTGCACCTGCCGACGCTGATGTCGAACGCCGAGATCGCCTCGGGCCTCTACCTGTCGGTGAACACGGTGAAGACCCACCTGAAGGCCGTCTACCGCAAGCTCGGCGTCGACGGTCGCCGCCAGGCGGTCGTCCGCGGCCGCGAGCTCGAGCTCATCTGACACCCGAACCCGAAATGTGCACCGGAACGCACGAGATCCGTGCGCCACAGTGCACAGTTCGCCCGCCCGGTCCCGGGGTCACCTGACGGGAGTGGCCCGCCAGGGTGGGGCTTCGGCCGGCACGCGGGGCTGGGGGTGGCGGGGTTGCGTCGGGCCGGGGAGACGGCGCAGCTCGATGAGCTCCAGGCCCAGCGCCTCGATCCGGCGGAGCAGGCCGTGCAGCGCCGCCTGGTCCTCGACAGGGCCCTGGAGCAGGGTCTCCACCGGTTCGGAGCCGGGCACGAGCTCGAGCTGCTCGAACTGGTTGAGCAGCGCCGAGCTCAGCCGCCCCCGGAGCCGGATCTCGTAGATGAAGCTCATCGTGGTTTCGCAGTGTGGTCCGCCGTGGCGCCGGGGAGATCACCCGCATCGGGCGATGCTCATCGTCCCCGCGGCGGTGACACTGCCGGCATGCGCATCGGACGAATCGCCGCCATCGCCGCCGCGGGTGCCCTCGCCGTGGCTGTCACCCGCAAGCTCAGGTCCCGTTCGGACTCCGACTCCGAGGTGCCGCCGGTCGCCCCGAGATCTACCGACGGGGAGAACAAGACGACCCGAGACCCGATCTCCGACTCAGCCTGACTCCTCGTCGGGTGTGCGTCGGGCCAACTGGGCGACCCGCTCGACCTCGGCGGCCAGGGCCTTCGGCGCCGGTGGCGACTCGGCGTCGTCGAACAGCCGGACGTCGACGGCGTCGTCCTTGACCTCCCACACGCCGACGACCCTCCCTGCCGCCACCACGACCGGCGAGATCCAGCCGCCGGTGCGGCTGACGTCGCCCCGGTGCTGGGCCGGGACCACCTCGGCCGCGTTGGTGCCGGGACCGAGGACGTACTGGTCGAAGGCGGGGAGCAGCCGCACGGTGTCGGCGGTGGTGGGCTCGGTGGCGGCGAGGTCGTCGACGTCGTCGGCCCGCAGGTAGAGGCGCTGGTCGTCCACCTCGACGGTGGCCAGCTCGCCGCCGAGGTCGGTGAACCAGCTGCGGAGCCGGGCCTTCTTGCTGATGCCGCGGGTGACCCAGGCGTCGAAGGTCTCGGGGGAGGCGGGGCCGTAGGCGCGGAGGTAGGCGGGAACGGCGGTGCGGGCTGCCTCCTCGGGTGCGGGGACGCCGGCCCAGTCGGGCAGCCAGGTGGCCGGGTGGGTGAAGGTGACCCGGTTGCCCTGGCTGGGGCCGTGGCACAGCTGGCCCTGCCAGGCGATGGGCTTGAGGACCGCGCCCCAACCGGAGCGGAGCTCGGCCTCGAGGTCGGGGCGCCGGAGCCGCTGGCCGACCTCCTCGACGAGCTCGTCGCGGGTGAGGGTCCGGCCGTGGAGGATCTCCCCGACGGCGGCGGTGAGGTCCACCATCTCGTCGGGTTTCACGCCGAAGGTCTTCACCCAGGCGCCCTTCTCCCACTGCCTGGCGGCGCCGACGAGCGACAGGAACGCCCCGGCCTCGTCCGGCATGAGAGCGTGGAGGGTGCCCCGCATGGCCCAGGTCCGCACGAGCTTCCGGTCGCTGAGCGCCTCGTGCAGGCCGTTCGGGTCGGGCTTCCTCTGCCGCACGGCGACACCCAGGTTGGCCGCCGACGGCACCTGCGCCTGCAACCCACACAGCCGCCGCACCACGTCCACCGCCGTCACGTCCCCCAGCGGATCGACCCACTGCTGCCGCATCCGCCAGGCCACGACCTGCGCCCACGTCACACGCTCCATGGCCCTTGCTTACCCGCTTCGCGCCCACCCGCGGACGACGCTAAGCTTTGCCGCTGCTCTGGCCCCCATCGTCTAGTGGCCTAGGACACCACCCTCTCAAGGTGGCGACACGGGTTCGAATCCCGTTGGGGGTGCTCAAAACATGGGAACACCCGGCGTCGCCCGGGTTGCCGTGTTCGGGGGGTGGGGGGTTGGTGGCTTGTTCGATGGCGTCCCGCATGGCGGGGATGCGGTCGTCGCGTACGGTGACCCGCAGGGTGACGGCGTGCTTGTCGTGGTGGTAGCGGACCTGGAGCTGGAAGCTCTCGTAGAGGGCACGCAGCAGGGCTTCGGGTAGGTCGGCGAGGTCGGCGCCGGTGACCACGGGCAGCTGCTCGAGGACGCTGGGGTCGTCGTTGTCAGCTTCGGGGGCCGCGGCGAGCAGGGTGTCGAGCTGCTGGGATTTGGCTTTGGCGTCTCGGGCGAGGTCCGAGTAGCGGCGGCGGAGCTGGTCGCGTAGGTCACGGTCGACGTCGTCGTCGCCGGAGGGTGTGAGCTCTTCCATCTGTGCGAGGACGTTGCTGCGTCGCTGGGTGAGGTCGGTGACCTCGGCTTGGAGGCGCTCCACCGCGGGATCGGTATGAATCGCCCTGGGTCTGGTGGAGGCTCGGACTATTGGATTCCAACCACGTGGTCGGTCAGTTGGGCAGCGTAGAACGCTGCTTCGAACTCGGTTGGTGGCACGTCGTCGAGGTAGCCGTGCAGCCGTTCGGTGTTGTGCCAGTGGACCCATCCGAGGGTGGCCAGCTCGACGTCTTCGACCGTGCGCCACGGCCCTTTGTCGGGCCCGCGGATCAGCTCGGTCTTGTAGAGCCCGTTGACGCTCTCGGCCAGGGCGTTATCGAACGAGTCGCCGACCGATCCGATCGACGGGACCGCGTCGATCTCCGCGAGGCGTTCGCCGTAGCGCACGCTGGTGAACTGGCTGCCGGCATCGGAGTGGGTGACCAAGCCTTCGAGGCGGGTGCCTCGAGCCCAGCGGGCCATCTCCAGCGCGTCGAGGACCATCTCGGTGCGCATGTGGCCGGCCACACGCCAGCCGACGATCATTCGGCTGTAGGCGTCGACGATGAAGCACACGTACGCCACCCCGGCCCAAGTCGCCACGAAGGTGAGGTCGGTCACCCACAAGCGGTTGGGCCGCTCTGCGGTGAAGTCCCGGCACACCAGGTCCGGGTGGCGCGCCGCGGTGTTGTCGGAGCGGGTGGTGCGCACCCGCCGGCTGCGTTTCACGCCGGCGATCCCTGCGGCCCGCATCAGTCGAGCGACCTGGTCCCGGCCGATGTCGTGACCGGTCCGCCGGGCGGCCTTCCAGAGCTTGTGAGCGCCGTAGACCCGGTAGTTCGCCTCCCACAGAGCGACCAGGAACGGAATCATCACCGAGTCCTGCAGCGCCCGGGCCGAGACCGGCCGGGACTTGGCGGCGTAGTACGTGCTCGGAGCCACCTGCAGCACCTCGCAGATGGGCTCGACTCCGAACTCGGCGCGGTGGGTGTCGATGAACTCGACGATCACCGCTGTGGGCGGTCGAGCTCCGCCGCGAAGAAAGCCGAGGCGGACTTGAGGATCGCGTTCGCTCGGCGAAGCTCCCGGTTCTCCTGTTCCAGCTCCTTGATCCGCGTCGCCTCCGCCGTCGTCACCCCAGGCCGCTCGCCATCATCGACCTCGGCCTGCTTGACCCACGTGCGCAGCGACTCGACCCCACAACCCAACTGGCTCGCGACCCGCTGGATCGTGCCGTGCGTCGAACCCAACTCCTCGCGCAGCTGACGGACCAACCGCACCGCCCGCTCCTTCTCGGCCGGCGAGTACCGACGCGTAGTCGGCTTCCCAGGCATCCGCTCAGATCCCATGACTCCATCCTCGTTTCCAAGGTCAGGAGCCTCCAACCAACCCAGGGCGATTCAGACGGATCCCCCGGTTGTGCTGGGACTTTGCCGTCGGCAAGGTCGTAGAGCTC
>Ga0193742_1001295_pt1 | contig 15197 bp, 18 predicted proteins | sample L2c1metaG_FD_165511 | JGI IMG/M metagenome (GOLD analysis project Ga0193742, IMG submission 165511) | Soil microbial communities from a riparian zone of the East river system, Colorado, United States - L2c1 | ecosystem: Environmental > Terrestrial > Soil > Riparian zone | place: USA: East River... | reverse complement strand
AGGGCTTTATCCTTTTCTTTTAGGATCCCCTGCTAGGTGCGCTTTCCTGTCGTATTTTATGTTTATATATATGTTTAGGATCCCCTGCTAGATCTCGACTAAGTCGTCCGCAGTTGCCCTAACACACGCCGGAATTGCACACGGCACAACCGTTGGACTATCTGTCCCATTTTACCAGCCTTGTTACTTTACTAATGGGCACCCGTTACTCCGGTGTACCAAGCCGGGTCGGCCATGCTTCTACTAATCCATGACGGGAACTGTAACCATCACACCGGGTACCGGTATGGGATTCCCAGGCCAGAGCACCCTTGGTCAAAATAATAGAATGATAAAAAAATGAGGAATGATGAAAAGAGTGATAAGAATGCAAAAGGTATCTACATCATGTGTCCATCAGACTCTGCTATCAGAGCTGTGAGTACACTCCATCTTGAGTCAGCAATGATGAGGAGGAATGTATGGAGGCAACAGAGCATTGTTGGATGGGACAGTGCATTTATCAGAAGAAACATCAGACATCAACCATGAGACCGACTCTGACCAAGACATAAAAGACATAAACCCAAAGACAAAGATCCCGAAGACCTTTGGGATGTTTTCCTGATGAGTATACAATAATGAAAGAGAGAGAAGATAGCAGAGGCAGTGAGGCCACTCAGTGACTAAGCAAGACACCAAAAAGGCCTCCTACTCTTGGAATCCGCCTTCACGTCGAACAAACCCACCTTCCTCGTGCATCAGTGTTCTCCAAGCTGAACGATCGAATTGGCAATGCATGTGGGCTTTGTATATCTCCCAAAAGATTTATAAAGAAGAAGTAGAACGCAGGCAAAGGATACAAGCCACAAAGTTTCTTGACCTCAAGCATTGCAACCACCGTGAGTTCCGCGTTTTGAATGGACACTACATAATCAATTGAGGTCGCGCTAATTTTGAGGCGCACTATGATCACCCTGATGATTTGCTGGATGCGATACAGACAGCGATCGCGTAAATTCAATCTTCATATAACCGAGACCGCCTGGATGATATACAAACAAAGGTTCTTTGGTTTGCAACATTCTTAAGGAAGTGATATATAAGCGGCCATGTCTGACAACGTTAGTTGGGCGTGGTCTGCATGTTTAATAGTGCAGTGTGGTGTGCGTTGTTGATAAGGCTTGTAAAACAAAAGGGAAAAAAGGCTATACTGAGATATAACCCCCACGACTTGTTCTTCTCGGGCGAATATTCGAGCATAGATGTGAGACCACGTCGCTTAGCATGTAAGGCACTTCTTTCCAGAAGTTGCGGTGTCTAGATAGACATCTTGAATACGACGGAAACGTTACAAAAAATGGACAACACCCACGGTATCAAATCTGCACCACGAGCACCGTAAGTCGAGTAATTGTAATATGCACCCAGCCCAAAGTAAGCAGCCAAGGACAGGGATATACTGTTATTGAAAGTTAAACTTAATCCTGGGGAAACTTCCATAGTTAGGTAAATCACGCACACCAGGAAGAACCATCCTAATCCACTACTGACACTCTCATGATCGGGAGATGCATCATCCTCGTTTTTATCATCTTTCTTCTCGTCACCCTTATTGCCGCCTTCTCCTTCTTTGAAAGGGCATCCAGCTGGACCACTCCATTCGACTTCGAGATTTGATCCATCATAAGTGATGAATTTGGGATCTGAGGTTGTTTCTGGGTTACATAGGATGGTCAATTTTAGGGACTGAGGTTTGGATGATGAGGTTATCGGTGTAGGGTAATCAGGGCCATGGAGAAATATGGAGATAAATTTTGATGCTGGTAACTGTATATCACGGCTTTCAGGAAAGAAGTCGAGAAATGGTACGCACGTAGAGTGGTATAGTACTTTGGTTGCAAGGTGCTCATCTGCGCGATGGGTATAACAGATGTTATGCGGTCCCCCTCGTTATGCTTCTTGTTGCTTTTTGTAAGACAGGCTCTTGTTCCCATTGGACACTTGATTTCAGGAAATTCATGGCAGGGACGGTGGACAATGAGGAATATGTGAGCCTTATGTTGGCTTTGAAACTTTGTATTAAGGAGAGCGTACCTGGTCTTGTTCGGGTAACCCACTTTGAGGCTTCAAGTCCGCACATAAATTGAACCTTAGCGAATCAACCATAGTAGTAGGCGGCGTTTCACGCGTTCGATTGACGACATGTTCCCCTGCGAGAATTGTCAAGTCAAACGTGCCAGTGTTATAGATCATTACATGGCAGTCAAATGAATCAGCCTTTGTATGGATTATGTTCAAAGCAAAGACGAAGATGAAAGACAGAAAGTGACTGTGTTGTTGTAGCCGTAGAATCATGAGTGCAAAAGAAGGGCAGTACTTTGGCAGTAATTACTCAAACATTTGTTTATAAGGTCCGTCACGAGGAAGTTAGTCGGCGTGTCAATTCGGCGTTACAAAACCCCTGCAAAAGCTGATTGGAGTCACATTTTATACATTGACTTTGGCATAGCATAAGTAAATGTGTTTATTGAATTATCTCAGGTCGTTCGCACTACTACCATGCAAAGTTCAAGCTTGTTAGTATTCGTTATCGTTGCATAGTTGCGTAGTACGTTTCTACTTGTGACATTAAGTAATCACATCAATGTCTCTCATTTCTGCAAGCCTGACAAGACTAGAAGCATGGCTCATGACAGACGTGGAATCAGTTATTATCTCTCTCTCGAGAACAAAATCTTGCTGTCTTTCATTTTACTTGCCTTTCAGTTTCGCATGTTTGGTGAAAGATTCCAACACACAAATACTCTCAGTATCAGAAAAAGAATGGTACCAGGCCTAGTCTCTTGTAGACTGAGAATATGTGGCTGTGTCTTATTTGGCAGAACAGGCTTGGGAATATTTGGGCGAATGGTCCGGGGCCGGGGAAGCCAGTCACAAAGAGGACTATACTCAACTCGGAACCGCTACCCAAGTATCTATATACTAACAGGTCCCTCCCACTGTTATCGATGATCTTTTGTATAATCTCTAAGAGCGCCGCTCACTTCTCTCAAGGTCGTCCAAGGTAACGCGAGACGGTCCTGCAATTGCGTTCGGGCTTGTGATGCACACGTTTTCCAAGGATCCGTAGTTCCAGCTGTCAAGGAAGCTTCTGGTATATATGCTGCTACATGCGAGGCTCGGGAATGGCTCGACTTCTTCATCCATCTCATGGTCGTTGATAGTTTCAAAATCAAATCCTTGCAAATATTCCAACAAAGGAGACATCGAGGAACGGTCCGGAAATCTTTCCTTCTCTTTCTCCTTCCCCTCCGTTTTCGTCATTTCCTGTTGTATTAAGGACGGTTTAATTTCGGTCTGAATTTTCGAGGTCGTTGGTTGAGTAATACGCGTACTACACAAAACCGGACTTCCGGACGGGTAGAAATTGAAATCCTCGTTTGTCACCTCCCACTATATGTAAAGAGACTACATTGATGGACAAAAAAACAAGCAAAAAGAATGCACATACTTCGTCTGCATCGAGGACTTGCAATAAGGACACCAGTGTTTGCCGGTAGTCGGTCAGCAAGTGTAGATCTTGGTAGAAGTCATTTTGGCTGGTATGGACAGCGTGGTCAGTCCCCGAAGCTGGGGTTGGCTCCTGCGAATGAGAAAGATAGGACATGGCACTGGGAAGGGTGCGACATGGTGGTTGGTGATGTATATAAGTACACTGCTAATAATTTATGTAAAAATACAGGGTTGGCGGCAATATTTTATGTATTACAGTGGCACGTGTGGCAGACGCGTCTCCTCTTTCATCACATCCAAGGACTATGGCAGGATTGGAACGTCTAATACCATACCTTTACCATGAAAAGCAGCAGCAAGGGTCTATGTTATGTGCTCAACACGCTCTGAACTCACTCCTTCGTACGTCTTATTATTTTGTTCTTCCATCGTGTTGCTCGCTTTTTATTCATATTTCTCCAGAGGACAACTATGTACGTTTCTGGATGATTTTAACATGGGCTCATTGACTGACCCTGAATATCGAAGTTTACTGCTTCTGATCTATCGGATATTGCCCGTGGTCTTGATGTCTTGGAGGAATCTTACGACGATAACAACACCGGAAGCTCGAGCACAAACATGGATGATACTGGTAACCATTGCATTGTCTATCTGCTGCTTGAACCTTCACATTTCATAGGCTTCTTCTCTGTGCAAGTCTTGGACAAGGCATTGGAAGTCTGGGGATTAAAGTAAATATTTCCCCTTTCAAGGACAGAAGAATTCCTCAAATGCCCTGATATAGTCTCACAAGATGGCGCAGTCAAGACCTGCGCAGTTATCAAGATAAACCACAGTATGTATGGCATTTTTTCCTACTCCTCCTATCTACAATATATCCATGATCAAAGGACACAACTTGGTTTCATCTTGAACCTGCAACAACATTGGTTTACTTTGCGTCGCTTTGGGAATGCGAGCGCAAACATCGACCAAGATGAAGGCGATGGTCACTGGTTCAATCTCAATTCTTTCCTCCCTCACCCTGAATGGGTAGGGAAGCTATACCTTGGCATGGTTCTGCAACAAGCAGAGGCCGAAGGTACGCTGTCACAATGCTACTTTTTTTCTGACCGTTTGATGAATGACATCCACCAAGGTTACTCCGTTTTTGCTGTGACTCAAGCCGACCCAGATTCACCTTTGGCACTTCCTCGCACTGAGGCAGACATGCTCGCGTCGACCCTTCCCGAGCCTACGTCCGTATCAGCCACCCACTCTGAAAGATCTCTCAGATCCAAATTTGAAGAACCCCGACAGAGAGAATCTTCTGATCATGTTGAAGGGGATGAAGGTTTCGAGGATGACGATTACCAACTTCAAGCAGCTCTACAAGCCTCCTTGATGGGTGACAATCTGAATCAACCACCGTTTTCACCTTCTCGGTATATTCCCCCCCCTATGATGAGCGATTTCTCGCCTCGCTCACGCTCTGGTTCTGCCGATCCCGAGTCGGGATCGCACACCCCACAACCAACGCAACACATTGGCGGGAGCATGTCATTGCACGGACACGCAGACGTTGATCCAGTTGTGGCGAGCGCCGAGAGGAATAAGGTGCTTTTACAGCGAATGAAAGAGGAACAAGAATATGCCCAGCGGGAAGTATGGTCTGGTGCCGATTTGACTCCAGAGGAACAGACTGCGCTTCAAGCAAGAAGAGAACAACGACAAAGGGAAGAGCAAGAAGAGGCAGAAGCTATTCGAAGAGCTATTGAAGAAAGTAAGGCGTTCGCGCAACGGTCACAACGTGAGGCTGGCGAGGACATTGAAATTGAGGATAAGAATCATGTCATGAACACCGAGAGTTCGCACACGCCTGCAGGTTTTATCGACGGGAATAGAGTCTATGACGATGACGACACTGAGTTGCAAGCAGCCCTCAAAGCGTCCCTCGAACATACGCCGCCCGGCCGGCACCCTGCGCCCAGCCACCCCCCATTACCCCCTTCAGACGTTGAAGATACAGAATCAATAGTCTCGGATACGGCAAGTGCAGCAGAGGAATCTACATCTGAAGTAACTCCAGCTGTCAGCCTTGACGAGGTTCGAAAGAGACGGTTAGCTCGCTTTGGAGTACAGCCGTGAGGCAGTTGAATATATTAAAATCCATTTGTCACTTCCATGAATATAGACGTAAAAATTATAGTATGTGTACCTATAGAATATAGTGCCAAACGTGTACAAAAAATTTCAAACCTCTCGTAATTTAACGAGGTTAAATGATGATACTGGAGTGATATATAAAGATACAATGACGTGTGATGCAAGATAATATCCGTTCGAAAAGAGGTAGGGTGTAGGGGATAGCAATAGTGTCCGTTACATCCCAGAGTAAATCGATGTTTCGGGGGCTATGGGCATGTAAGGATCCGTCGGGTCGTTTTCTTCCCTTCGTCTACGACTTTGGCGTCGAGCGGCAAATCGCAGATACTGCGAGAACCGACCCCCACTCATACGTGTTCGTGGCGATTCATCAGCCTCCTCGACATCTGAATGGCCAGAAAGCATGTTTTCCAACGCGAGGAAATCTGATTATAACATAAATAGAAGAGACTGAAAAGTATGCAAAGTGATGATAACTCACCATGTCGACAGATCGGGCAAGAACTGGACAATTTTAGGAGCCAAGGGTCGACGCAGTGTTGGTGGAAGGAATGTTTTCCTTCGCATGGCAAAAGCCGTATATCGTCCCCTTCTTCAAAGTCCACGATACAGATAGGACAGATTTCGCGACCGATAGAAGCCGGCACCACATCGTCCTCACGCCCCCGATCAGTTGCTTTTGAAGATGCATCGCATGAAGGCCCTTCTCCGACATCGTGTGACCGTCCGTCCGGTAATAAATGACTATTTCCCGAATTTTCGGATGCTTTTGAATTTTCGATGACTCCTGACTTGGGTCCGGTATCCGTCGGGTATGTAGCTGTTGCATACGGGCCATCGAGTGGCCTTGCCGTCGCAGGAACGATAACCGGAGGTTCAACAGGAATACTCTCATCCTCTGGCTTTATACTTTTCAACTCTGAGCCGGACGCTGGGCTTTGTCTTTCCAGATCTTTATTTGGGTGGATGTCTGCTGTTTGGGTTCCGAATTTCACGATGGGGAAAGTATCGAGAATCGCACGCGTTAAGCCCCTTGCACGACCTTGTGGCGCTCCGTTATCGCCCATGCGTGCTCTAGGCCCATATCTCTCAGGGTGGCGAATGGCTCTAATCGCCTATGGAGTCAAGGGTGAGTCGAAAAGATAGATGTAGATCTAGGAAGATTTACTCCAGAAATGATAACAATACAGAATAATGCTGAGACACAGCCCGTTATTGCATATAGAACGATCCTGCGCATAGTTAGACACGCGAAGGGTTCAGACAAAAATTAGGAAGACGAACATGGCAAGCGCAGTGTTAGGAGGACCAGACGTTGCAGCACTCGTGCTTTCAGTAGTATCGCCAGGGGTTGCATTATTTCCACCAGTGTTCGTTGCGTTATAAGCATGTAAGACGGCAAGCAGATACCCTTGAGAGGTGGCATAATCCTTGTTGAGCGAGTGAAAGATGTCGGATGCGGAATCATTGAGCTGTTGCGAGTCGTACTCGAAATGGCTTTTATTTGGAGGACTGAGTTGACCAAACTGGTATTCAATGAGATGTGCACTTGTCAAACTCTGGGTTGAGAATATGTCGAATACTTGGTCGAACGATTGCGGATCTGAGTATTGAGGATTGATAACACAGGCTAGAGAATACAGCGAGTAGAGGAGCTTAAAGAGGCAACCCACTTGAGGTGTTTGCTGAAATTTGTGTAAAGTGCACTCACTGCAGAGACAGCACCTTTGTCACGAGCAAGGGTAAAAATGTCTTCGTCCATTGACGCAGCCGAGGCGTTGCGATCACAAGAGACCAAGGCTATCCAAGGAGCATTGGCTAGAATGATAGTCAGTAAAACGATGGAAACGCGACCCGTAAGGACTCAACTAGGTGGGGTAAGATTGTTGGCCTTTTCCTCAGAAAAATGGACCAGAACTCCCTGACAACATTGTAAGGGAGCACCCATGAAATGATACTGCTTCCTCACCTTGCTAATTCCTGTGCTGCCATAACCCGCTAATTGATATGATACATGCTCCGAGTACGAGCTGGGAGGACATGTTGGATAGCGGCCCTATACAAAGGGGGAAAAGAACAAACCCATTGGAGTACCACTGGAGATTAAGGTTGGATATATCTGTGACATTAAGACCACCAGCAATAGCATCTTGGGTAGAATTTGTTGGCAAGGCTGGGACATAGGCATTGACGAAGAGACCAAGAAACAAGGCCAGAGAGATTGTGAGGACGACCAGCATGGAAGGACGCTGAAGGATGGTAACCTGGGAAAGGCGGGTCTTTTATGTATAACTGCTACACAAGTAGACTGATCATGTGACTACTTTCTACCAAGACTATTCATTATCTGCGCTAGAGATATTCGATTCGAAGAGTTGGCTCCCTCGTTCACATGCATGGCTTCAGCGTATCTGACATCAACAGGTAAAACCTAGGTTTTAGAAACATATATCTTTCACTCACAGTAACTTGTACCGAACAAGCTCCTCCTCCATCTCCTCGTTTTTCAAACGTTGCTTCACCAACTCGTTCTGCAATTTGATTCATCGGTGTCAATCACAGCACAAGTGAGGAAATACGCACCAAGACTTCTACATGTTCGCCATTTAATTGAGCAAGGCTGTTTTCTAAACTCTTCCTGCAACAATCCATCAGTCACTTGTAATGCATCAACCAGCGATAAAAAAAGACGAACACTTGACTGGACAGCATACGATTACTATTGCGTAATTCATCAATTAGGACTGTATGCTTGTTGGTTTCACGCTGACACGTTCTTCAATGCCAGTTGATGAAGACATATAATCATATACCATACCAAGAGGTCTTCATACTCATGTCGATAGCAATCCAACATAAACGGCGTTATTCGTAGTGCTGCTGCTTCTTGTACAAATTCATCAACTTTATATTTGGGAACAGCGACTTCCTTTTCAATTTGATCGTCGTCGCCTTTAATCTACGGGTGCCATATCATCATCACATCTCGATAGGCATAAAAAACCTACAGTGTAGCAGTCAAATAGCTTTGTGTTCATAAAAGTCAAAATTTCATCGAATTTCAAGCTAAGAAGGGTGTCTTCGTTTTTCTTCAAGAGCATGACGCTGTAACCGAAGATCGCTTCAATACCATTAGCTAGACAGTTGTCGTATATTCGAAAAACCATCTCGAGAGGGAACCTAGACAACCAACTGTAAGTGTCAAAGCTCGTTGAAAGAGTACACACACCGATAACTGAATAATGTCAAAAACCATTGCGAACAGAACATAGTTGATTTGATCCCCTGGCGCAAGAAATGGATATGAAGAACAGGTAGTAGCTCTTCAATAAGTCGATCAAACTAAATGAACAATTAAGTTATGGAACAGCGTCCTTGCTTGAATGACCTACTTGGAACTAATGAGCTTAGTATTGGACCATCTGCAATTCAAAACCCGTTGGAAACTCACAAGGCGTAATTGTAATTTAGGCATTTCTGGAAGAAAATGACCTTGTAGATCGTATACTGACATTAATCTGACGAGGAGAGAAAACGCCTCCTCATCTGGCATCTGGACTTCCCGATCAACAACTAGTTTCAGTTATATACAGCAATAACTCCTACATTCAATAGAAGGATAGCGACGATGAAAGGCAACCCTTGGCAATAACCAACTTTAGGATCATATCTAAAATCGCAGTCAATACTATAGTAAATGCTTCATGGTTTGTTGAACGAAATACAGTGAGTAAGCCTTGAGGACGTTGAAGAGGTTTTCTTGCCCGATGCCTTGCCCGTCAGTAAAGAAATCATGATGGGGAAAGGTCCTATCAAAACATAAGTTAAACATCGAAAGGACAGCCGCTTGATGTTACCTGCCAAGGTCTCGGACGATGGCCTTTTCATGTATACTGTTCTCTTTCAAAAGTCCAAGATATGTCCTTTCAAGTTCGAGGTCCTTCGATGCGGCCCTACATATGAAAAATGTTGACACCATGCGTCCAAGTAAGAGAACATATCCATATACTTACATGTGTTGCCACATCATCCCTCTAAGTGTGGCAGGAATACCCTTTTGTATCGCTTTCGCCAATTCCTCAGGTTTATTACAAGCGAATCCGTGATAATCTTAGTTGTCTTGAGTTAACTTGAACGATGGGTCAACCCAGACACGAGCATACCAGATATAACCGCGCCCCAGAATTCTAGGGGAAATGAGATGATAAAGCGGATTATGAAGGCAGGTGGTACTCACCCCAATCAATGCTGCTTTCTGTCTGGTTATGATCTTGAGTTTCTTTCTCTTGCAAACGCGCAAATTCTTCCTGCAACTTCATCTGGCCATCAACACTTGCTCTAACCACCTTTCCCTTATGCTCTTGGAAGTCGAATCGAGTTATGAACGATCCATTTGTCTCATGCGAAGAGCGAATGGTCGTCGTAGATGCCGTCTTTCTGTGCGACCTCGGCGATATTGACAGGTCTTGTGATGTTAAGGAGAGAGAAGCAACCCTCGATTGACTGGTGGTATTGATATCATCTTGAGGTTTTGTTGAGTGTGATTCGGGAATTCCTGGTTGAGTAATCAATGCTACTGGGGAGAAGCGTTCATCGTGGCTGGTAGCATTGAAATCATCTTGAAGCTGTCGTGAATATGATTCGGGTATTCCTGGTCGAGTAGTCAATGCTACTGAGGAGAAGGAATCGTCGTCGAGAGCGATATCATTAAATTCCGATCCTGCAATAGAGTCCCGTTCACTGGGAAAAGACTTTTGGCCGAAGCTTTGATTGACATGGGGAGACCGTAAAGATTCTAGTGGGTCCAGGGCGGTATGCTCTGTGATTACAGAGGGTAATTTGAACGTAGATTGACTTGCATCCATTGGGAATCAAATGCTCATGTGGCGAAATTTGGTGGTGCCAGGGCCTAGGTAATAAGAATCCTACCGAGGACTGTGATGGACGTTTGAGAAGGGCCTGCTTCTCGCGATAAGTAGTGACAGAGTCTTGGATGGAAGTGCATTTCAATTATGTAATTGCATGGTTTTTAAATAAGTAGCTAAGGTCTCGAAGATAGGCAAAATGTATGTGTGGTATCGTAACAAAAGACGCATGTGTGAATAAATAATATATGATCTGTAGTTTGAAGGATTATTTAAGAGCTGTAATCGGATTCTGAGCCTGAGGATCTTCGTCGAGCAGTCGGAGGCATATCGTGAGGCATCAATGGATCCGATTGAACAATCAGATTTTCCAACTCGAGTAAATAGTGTCCGTCTTTCCAGGATTCAGATTTTTCATGAGCCCGAACGATTTTCCAACCAAGGTAAAGGGTGCAGGTTCCACAAGTAATCTCTTGCATGGTATGAGCGCCAGTCGCCATTAATTGAACCCCTGCTTTTGCAAGAGTAACATTATACCTTTAATAAATGGATGTCAGACGAGGCAACTCGTGAGATTACATAGATGGATAATGACCCACGTTTCTGTAAACAAAGAGGCCTTGCCCGAAAATCCTCTGAAGGCTCGGGAATCAGGAGGTATCTAGGATTATTGGGGGTAAGTATTATATCAAAACAGTGCAATACCCCACTCACGGATGATAATGGAAGAAGAACATTGTATGAGGATATACAGGTCCCACAATTTTTACAAACCAATGAACGGGGTATTTTTGGAAGCGGACGGGATATACGTCGAGACTCGACTGGGACGGCTGGGAGTCTACGGGGGGTGGACTCAAGTCTACCTGTGGAAGGGGTATCGTTGCAGTCGTTCGGCATAGCAGTCGTAGAGGGGACCGCAAATCCGATCCTTCGCTCAACCTGACCGTTCATTACTGTTACGTAATATAAAGGGCAATTAAATAACAAGGCAATGCACTAGAACAGCTTTCATCAATTTCAATGGCTGGCTTTGTAATATGTTCAGCACAAAAAGTGCTTCTACCTGGCAATAATGAACCTACACCTGCAACTATCATCATCGATAGACATTCCGGACAGATCGTCCAAGTTCGACAGGGTCAATTGACTCACAAAGAACTCGGACTAGATGGACATGTTGAATGGATTGAAGCAGGAAATAATACTGTCTTACCAGGACTGGTGGAGTGCGTCCGACTTAAAATGGGATCTAACAAGTATCTCATCAGAGATATTATTCGGTGCTTAGTGCCCATGTTCATCTCAACGAACCAGGGCGTACAGCCTGGGAGGGATTCTGGACTGGAACCCGTGCTGCAGCTTCTGGAGGAATCACAACCCTGGTGGACATGCCGCTCAATTCCCTGCCGCCGACCACCACTGTCGTCAATCTTGATTTGAAAAGACAGGCCGCCCAAGGACAATGTCACACAGATGTGGCTTTCTGGGGAGGTGTCATACCGTCAAACAAGGTTTGCTGAATGTATTATAAAGGTTGGTCTAATCCATAACGTCAATCTTTACCAGGATCATCTCAAAGAATTAACGAAAGCGGGAGTACGAGGATTTAAATGTTTCCTAATAGAGAGCGGCGTGGATGTAAGTGTTTCTTCTCCTCGACTGTACTTTATTTAATTTTGCGTCAGGAATTTCCATGTGTCGATGAGGCATATTTGAGGTCTGCCATGAAGGACTTAGAGGTAAGCCGTCAAATAAATATCTCATTGGCAAAACTCATTTCCGGAAATCTCAAGGACGCTTCAAGCGTCTTGCTATTTCATGCAGAATTGGGAGACAATATCATCGCTGATGGGGCCGAAGCACAGGACTCCCGACAATATTCTACCTTTTTGGCCTCACGTCCCCAGGAGCTAGAAACAAAGGCTATCATACTTGTAATCGAGTTACAAAATGCCTTCCCTACTTTACGATGCCATATCGTCCATCTATCGGCAGCCTCTGCTCTTCCGATGATACGCGAAGCACGATCTATGGGCGTTCGACTCACCGTAGAGACATGCTTTCACTATCTCTGCCTCTCGGCTGAAGACATCCCAGATGGACATGCAGAATTCAAGTGTTGCCCTCCTGTGCGCGAAACGACAAATCGAGATAAATTGTGGGATGCATTGATAGACGGCTCGATTGATTGTGTCGTATCGGATCACAGTCCTTCTACTCTAGAGCTTAAGTCCTTGGAGACAGGTGACATCATGACTGCATGGGGTGGGATCAGCACCCTTGGACTGGGCCTGAGCCTATTGTGGACTGAGGGTAGAAAGAGAGGGGTAACAGTGGGACAAATAGTCAATTGGATGAGCAAGAAGACCGCGGAACACGCTGGATTACAGAACAGCAAGGGCTCGTTAAAAGTTGGGTGGGATGGCGATTTAGTCCTTTGGGACGAAGAGGCGGAATTTGAGGTAAGGTGCTACCCCTTTGATCGCGCTACGAGCTGAGAGGATATTTTGATTTTCGACAGGTCACAAGAGATTCATTACAATACAAAAATAAGATATCTCCTTACGAAGGTATGAAGCTGCGTGGCCGTGTTGAACAGACTTATCTTCGTGGCCAGAAAATTTATGATCGTGTAAGTGGATTTGAAGGGATGTCTCCTGTAGGAAGACTCCTATGAACAGATTGTAATCTATCTATCTTCTAATCTTCTATCTAAGACATATTATGGGATGAAGGATGTGGGAGTTTGATCAATTTTCTAAGCATCAAGTAAGCAGTCAAATATATTAGCAACAAGCCATGAACCTGTGTCTACAGCATGGCTCCACTCTGCTTTGCCTGCCTACAGCATGGATTCGAGGCTTGCTGGGGGCTCTGCCCCCAGACCCCTGGCTGCATCACAACAGTGAACACAGTTTCTAATCCTAACAGGAGACACAGTCTTTAATCCTAATAGGAAGCACTGTCATAGATCCTAATCAATAATTACTTCATCAGGAAAATAGCAAGCTGCTAGGGTGGCTAGAGCCAGTACCTCCAGTGGTTCTAGCTCTCCAGCATGTGTGCTAGGCCTACCTTGACATGCCCTTCATCCAGCACAGGTGCTGGGGGAGAAAATCACTGGTACCAGTTGCCTAAGCTAGACCCAGTGTATAGTACTGGTTGTTAGGGCAACTGCGGCTGTGACTTAGTTGAGATCTAGCAGGGTGTTGGAATTTGCTGGACTTGGTTAGGTAGATACCAATGTAATTCACGTTTGGCCAGCACGGTACGAGCGCCTTGCAAACAAGTAAATAAAAGAGTACTACACTATGGTACAAATTTCTTATTGTGATTATCTAATCCTTCCCAATTCAGTTGAGCTTTCCGATGCTCGAAACTGCCAATATTTAACACAGGGGATCCTAAACATATATATAAACATAGAATACAACAGGAAAGCGCACCTAACAGGGGATCCTAAAAGAAAAGGATGAAGCCCTGCTAAGGTGGGATGCGTGTCTATATACCAAAAATTGGAGTTGAAATAATAAAATGATGAAAAAGATGGAGAATGGTGAAAAGGTGATAGGAATGCTAAGTCATGTGACCATTGGACTCTGATATTGGAGCTGTGAGTGTGCTCCATCTTGAGTTAGTGACGATGAGGAGGGATGTACAGAGTTGACGGAGCATTATCAGAGGAAACATCAGACGAAGCAGAGTGTCCCCTAACATCCACCATCCGTTCAAGGCAGTGACATCCCAACACTGAATGGAAAGGAATGGAGCAGAAGTCGACCGCACGGATGTGATGAGCAGCACCAGGGTGCCTCCAGTAAAAATCTGCCACCAGTTCCAGTGCATGAACATTATCCCAAGGTTCCCAGGAATTGTGTTCAACACTGAAACCTTCCCATTTGACCAAATAATGGAGTTTCCAGTTGACCATCCGACTATCCAATATTTCCTCCACCATCCACTCCTCTTTGCCATCGACAATTTCCAGAAACGGGGGTGAAGTCATCCATCGGCCAGGGATGGTGTTATGAATGTCTACAGTTATGACCATGGTAGACCCCCATCATTTCTCTCTTATCTCTGCTGGATGGACGAACCCCCATTCTCCTCTAAACCTTTCACCCTAGTCTTAACCCTTTACCCACATGTTACACAGCCTTCACCCTTGACTCATTTCCGTTCCTGAACACTGCCTCCTTTCGTGACCCATACTATTACTTGACTCTTACTATGACTCGTACTACTAAACCCTTGACCCTGGACACTGCCTCATAGTTACCTATATAAAGAGCCCATACTTAGTCGTAGCTCCCTAGTTTTGACCTTAGTACCTATACAGTTCAATCCACTACGCTTTGCTCACAAACCTTTGGAAGTGCCTTTCGCTTGAATAGAACTTAGCTCTTTGTTACTGTCTCTGCCCAGCACCAAACGCGAGTGCAAGCTAGTGATGCCCGTAACAGATGGGGTCCGGAGGACCCAAAGACAGCTTGACCACATTGAAGATTGGATGAAGTCTACCCATCGACAAAGGAAGGCAGAGCTGGTACACACCATTAACAACTTGACTATCGATTGGGAACAGTCCCAATCTTCGGTGAGAAAGCTTCTTCAACGGTCAAGTGGTCTGGATGTCACTAGCATCAAGGAAGACCATATCCCCTGCTTTGAACTCTGGAGCCAGGG
>Ga0193742_1001293_pt1 | contig 15202 bp, 14 predicted proteins | sample L2c1metaG_FD_165511 | JGI IMG/M metagenome (GOLD analysis project Ga0193742, IMG submission 165511) | Soil microbial communities from a riparian zone of the East river system, Colorado, United States - L2c1 | ecosystem: Environmental > Terrestrial > Soil > Riparian zone | place: USA: East River... | reverse complement strand
ATACGACGAACGACCAGCAGCTGTTCGACAGTCGTACCCTCCCAAAATCCTTATCGAAAAATAACAAGGCGATGAAAAACCAAAGCGGATGCGTGACGACGAGTCGTCGGACGAGGATCTCTGAAAAAGGTTAAAAGAAAAGATAAAACGGCTGCCCCCGTGAGTTCGAGTATGTATAACAAACCATCACTTCCGATCGAAAGATACCACCGGATGATGATGGGAAGGGGAAGAAGAAGAAGAGTTCAATGTTTGGTCTGTTAAGGTCGACTATCTTGCCTTCTTCACCGTCTGAAACGCAACCGTCGTATGCCTCGCGACCTCGTCCAGGATCTTTGATTCTCACTAGCCCTCAAGCTAGCGAAGCCCAAAACCTCAGTGTCATTCGGGTCTTTGCTGGAAGAAATTTGCAGACCGAGGCAACGTTCAAAACGGTTTTATTGAACCCGTCTGCAACTGCCTCTAACTTGGTCCGTCAGGCTGTTCAAAGGCTCAGACTTCCTTCGGAGTACTTGACTATCAAACAGATTGAAAGGCGGAGCTTTCGCCATCCTAGATTTCAAGGAACATCCTCTTGTGGTTTTTGACAACTTGGTTCGTCGAGGCCACAGGACTACCCAAGGTGAAAGGAAGTAGCGTCGGTATAAGCTCTGTCTCGAACAACCTTTCCATGCTCCCTGCGACAAAAAGCTATCCATGAACGATTTCACCCATGACTCTGCGGTCAGATTTTATCTCAATCGGATAGTAATCCTTACGACAGCATGACCGGCTATGAAGGCAACGAAACCTTGATCGCTGCATCCCTTGATGATTCCTTAGAGATCCCAGGATCCAGACCTCGCCAATATCTTGCGACTTTCTCCTCAGGGCCCCAACATGACACCTGAGCGATTTAAGGTAAGTACCTCGCATTCGACCAGGTTCCCACTCCAACTTGTTATCTATGCGGGGGATCTTCTAGAAGATATACTACGACCGAAACCGTTATCTATAAAAATGCTCCTCCAGACCCTTCGGTACCAGTGGTGGTTTTGCCCGATTTGTGACGCAAGGTTCTCATGTACTCCAAGAACATTATTGTTGCAGAAGGCACAGAAATTGGGCTGGAAATTTTTGTAGACGGGGTGATTGATGGTGTGGATGAAGTGGAGGATAAAATGACAAAAAGACGTCACGCCTTTTGTGTTAGACCCTGTTGATGAAATGTTGTTTGGAACCTTGGAATTGCACCCGCAAGTTCGGGACATTTATGCGATTGGGTCCAAACAACTTGAGCAAATGGATAAGGCATGTTTTACCCTTTTTTTTTGAACGGGATGTTTCTCTGATCTTCAGTGGCTTTTCTAGATGATCGATATTTACTTTCGAAGATCTGCTGTTGGTGCTTTTTAGTCCTTTTGACACTTACTTTTTTTGGTTGACGTATTCACATTGGCTTCATTGATATCGTATTTATGTTACTAATTCTCAGTGTGACCCATAATCTAACTTTGAAATGCGGTGCGGAGGGGTAGCAGAATTTGAAATCTGGTGATTTGCCGGCCAAGTTGTCACACGAACGCGTGCCGTAACGGCGTAACTGAATGTGACAACCGCGTTTGCTTGTGACGTTTGCCGCTCTTGTGTTCGGATCCTCATCGTCCTCCTCCATGGCGCCTTCAAAAAAAGTTGCAAAGACGACAAAAGATGCTAAAGGAAGTGATTTACGTATGTTCTTTGGTCCTGGTGGATCACAACCGAAACCCGTTCCGGTAGCTACTTCATCTCAGGTGAGCGCTCATCATAGGAGGGCTAGGCGTGTTTTTCATCTATATACTCCAAGCCATCTACTCTTGGGTCCCAAAAGAAGAGTGGGCTCGCTCAAGGTAGAGGGAAAGGAATCATAACGGTGATTGATGATAGTGATGATGAACCACTTATTCCATCGAAGAAATCGTCGCCTGTGAGACCCAAGAAGGCTACGACTATAATTTCCAGTGATGAAGGTATAAGTTTGAAAGCACATGGTGCTCTATAGGCTAAACGTTAATGTGTTGTACATAGAGGACTCCAGGAAACTCTCAACGTAGATCGTTTTCCCTTTGCTTTTATTATTTGTGGCATAATTAATGTTGTCTTTTTTAGCGAAAAGGGAATCAACTCCAAACGCAAGAAAATGGCAACAATCCCTCCTAGCGATGATGAGGAAGAAAATTCGCCTCCTAAGAAGAAAATCGCCGTATCTACCTCGAAATCATCGGTGCCTAAGCCACGACCATCGACAGGCAAGTCAAAAGCGAAGAAGTACAAATCCGATGAGGACTATGATATGGCCTCACCCCAAATGAGCTCCGCCTCTGAAGATGATGGCGAGGCCGTCGAGGAAGACGAAACCAAACTGCAGAAGTCCAAGTCCAAGGCTTCTGGCAAGAAACCACCTATGGCCAGTTCTTCCAAAACCAAAATCTCTACTCCGAATGTAACCAACGCTGCATCAATATCGCAAGATGCTCCAAAGCCACATAAATTTGAGTACGTTTCTTTTTTTTTGTCGATTGGATTTTATACATCATAACCTTTACCACTTTTCAGCTGGGCTGCCAAAAAGGCAGCGCAATTGGCAGGCCCTGTCGCTCATGGCTCTAAAGAAATTCCCGATGGCTTACCAGACTGCCTTGCTGGCCTCTCATTTGTTTTTACTGGGGAATTAAGTAGCTTTTCTAGACCCGAAGCGAGCGATGTGGCGAAGCGTTTTGGGGGGTATGTATAATGCCGATCTCGCACGCATTGTCTTATTAACATGTCTATCCATAAGTCGCGTCGTGCTCCAACCGTCCAGCAAGACAGACTACGTCGTTCTTGGAGACAATGCCGGACCAAGTAAGCTCGCAGCGATAAAGAAACACGAAATCAAGACCTTAACGGAGGACGAATTCCTAAACCTAATCGCCACTCGCAAGGGGCTAGGCAACGGCAAAATTGGTGAGAAGACCAAGAAGAAGATGGAGAAGGAGAAGGAGGAGATCAGGAAGGCGGCAAAAGAGATGGAGAAGCGAGAACAGAATGTGCACAGCTGCTCTGCAGAGGCTGGGAAAAATATCGATCCTTCCACACAGCTGTGGACCGTGCGGTACGCACCGCAAAATCTGAAAGAGATCTGCGGGAATAAAGGACAGGTGGAGAAACTACAACAATGGTTGCATGATTGGTAAATTTTTCTTTCGCTTCTTTCCACTTTTGCGTTCATCGTATTGAAATTGCTTTCAGGCCCGTAAGCCTGAAATCGGGATTCAAAAAGCCTGGCAAGAATGCGATGAACGTATTCAGAGCCGTCCTCATCACTGGGCCTCCTGGTATTGGGAAAACGACAAGCGCGCACCTTTGCGCTAAACTCGAAGGATTCACGCCGATTGAGATGAACGCCAGCGACGCGCGGAGTAAGAAACTCGTTGAAGTGAGTAGTTCCCCATTATAAACGGGGTTCCACAGAGACTGACATTGTGAAGAACGGGATGAACATCAACAACACCTCGTTAGACGGTTACGTCAAGGGTAATACCGTGAGTTCGATGCCAGCAGTCTTATTCTTTCCTTATTCACATATCTATCAAACGTCAGGAAACAAATTCTGTCGGCGTTGCTATTACAGATCGAACATGTCTTATAATGGACGAGGTGGATGGGATGTCTGCTGGAGATCGAGGTGGTGTAGGCGCTTTAAACGCCCTAATCAAAAAATCCAAGGTTCGGCCACTGTATAGTCTGCGAAATTTTCTGTAAAAACATAAACTTCCTCAGATCCCTATCATTTGTATTGCGAATGATCGACAAGCGCAGAAACTCAAGCCTCTAATTTCGACAACCTTCGCCCTGCCCTTCCAAAAGTCAGTGTTTTTGCTTAAAGAAGCACCGTTCCTACTTATGTTAATGTCTCTTACAGGCCCCAAGCTACATCTGTTCGATCGAGGATTTTGACTATTGCTTTTAAGTGAGTTGCAGTCCGTACTTCACATCTGAGATCGTTCTCATGTTTCTTGCAGAGAGAAGCTGAAGATCCCTGCCAATGTCATTGATCAACTTGTTGCTGGAGCGCAGTCCGATATTCGACAGGTGCTCAACATGCTATCGACTTGGAAATTATTGCATACATCTATGGATTTTGATGAAGGGAAGGATCTGTATGTATGTTTTGAAAATAAAATACGACTTTGCTGACTTTCTTTCGCTCCAGTGCTAAGATGAACGAGAAACACTCTATCCTGAGTCCCTTCGATATCACCTCCAAGCTACTTGGCCCATACGTTTTCTCTGCTACTGGTCGAGAAACGCTTGGTGAAAAAATGGAGTACTATTTCCAGGACCATTCTTTCATGCCACTTTTCATTCAGGTAAGATCCCACCTCTTGCGATACACTTTAATTTTGATTTCACATCTTTGATAACTCTACAGGAAAATTACCTCAAGACTCAACCTTCTCGATTAAGAAACATAGATGGACCAGAGAAGGCATTGAAAGAACTCCAGCTCATGGACCGTGCGGCTGCCTCTATCTCTGATGGTGATCTAGTCGATGCGCTTATTCATGGGTTCGTTGGATACTTGTTCTGCTCCGGTGGCGATAACCATAGATCGGCACTGATGCAAATTTATACAGGCCTGAACAACATTGGGGATTGATGCCGCTTCACGCAGTATGTTCTACTGTCAAACCAGCTTCCTGCCTCTATGGAATGGGTGCACATTATGGCGGGCCCAACGCCATGTCATTCCCGCAGTGAGTATATTTTCATGCTTCCCAGCTCGGGGTATGTTCACACCCCTTTGACAGATGGCTCGGCCAAAATTCGAAACGGAACAAACTCAGTCGGCAGCTTGGCGATGTACAGATTCGCATGCGTCTCAAAGTTTCAGGAGACAAGTCTGAGATACGGCAGTCATACATTCCTGCACTGTTCCCCCACATAGTGAAACCACTTATAGATGTGGGAGTTGTATGTTCTTTCTTCCGGCTCCTAAGCCCGGATACTGATTCTCATTCTCCTCAGAGCGCCGTCGATCAAGTCATTGAGCGCATGGACGACTATTACCTATCAAAGGAAGACTGGGACACTATTCTGGAACTTGGTGTTGATGATAAAAAGGACCAGATTGTCGCAAAGAACATTTCGACTGCTACGAAATCTGCATTGACGAAAAAGTGAGTAGTTATTCACTCAGGTTGTTTCGCTCAATAAATTTATGGTTCTTTCAATAGATACAATGCAAATGAGCACCCGATACCCTTCCACAAGGCACAAGATCTTGGTAAGATCCCGAAGAAATTTGCGGGAGGGCCAGCCCCCGATCTTGAGGAAGCATATGTGAGGACTCTTCTGAACCCTTGACGTTAGTGCTGATCCTGTGGACAGGTTGATGATGTGGTTGATGATGCCTCTGAAGATGAGGCCAAAGGGAAGGATTCTGATGACATCACCAAAGACTCTTTAATCAAAACTGGAAAGAAAAAGGCGACGGCAAAATCCAAGAAGTAATAATGTTTATCTGCTCAACCGATTAATGTATCGTATTTTTTTAATTTAATATATTTATGTAATATGATATTATTACTTAACTATCTTGTCCTGCCTGCAGCTCTGAGCTTATTACAATGTTAACGTTAGATCGACCCCCCCTACATCCATGATGCTAGGATCTGTATTCAACCGGTACCAGGCATCTACAACCTCTGAGCCTTCGAAGGCTCTACAAACAAGACTGCGCGCTTTGAAGATTGGGAAAGATACATATCCATTTAGCGAATTCAGGGGTTTAGGTCCGCCGGCGTTAAACATCGGACTACTAGGTGATGTATACATTGATCTCACACCTGGATTCCATGCATTGTATGCGCGATATCCAGACGTATGGTCTTTATGGCCAGGCCCGAGCTCGAGAGATGTATCGACCCTATTGTTGCATCCAACGCATAGTGAACGCTGTCTATGGTGCAATGATACAGTTGGCTGGTTCCATCCCAGAAACGTCAGGGTCAAACCATGTGAGTTACATTTCATCCCTTTCATTTCTGGTGGCGAAAATCGATATATACCTGTCTAAATATATGCGTGCCTTCCTAGCAGGAACCACCTCTGAACTACTCACTGAGACTTTGAAATCCCAAGCCGCGCATTCTGAAGAGTCAAAAAAAAGAAAAAGAGACGCATTAGGACAAGCTCATCAGCCGACCCAAACAAAACCGTCTTCTTCCATGTCCAAGGCTTCCAGCCCCAGTCAGAATCATACTGCTCTGGAGAACCCAAGCACAACAAATGCTCCATCCTTCTTACATAGCACAACATCAACAACGCCAGGATACTCACAGCCCGCCCTTGAACCCATGATCCCTAGCACTCCCATTTCTATAACTGTGCCGAGCATTCAGAGTACGTGACACCGTTTGATTTTTTGAATCTTGCGAAACCTCTTCTATACTCGCCCTTGCGTTCTGACTATCCCTTCTGAGCAGATTCTGGGCATTATTTTACAGAATCGCCAACTACTGATTTACACCCAAGTTCCATTCCTATTGAGACGGACCAGATGTATACTTCTAATGATCTCAAGGAACATTCGGAAAGAAACCTGCAAGAACCACATACTTCGCCGAAACGGATTGATTTAAGAAAGATTCCTAAAAAGCGAAGAGCAACTTCATCCGCGCATAGTGTAGATATCAGATCCCAACACCCAACTAATGAAGTGCAAAGTCTTCCCCAATCCAGCCTCCATTCACTTCCTCTTACTCATGTCATAATTCAGCCATCGATCCAGGACTCAGGTTACCTATTTCATATCTCACTCTTTCTTGAAGGCTACTGATTGCTCTTGTATCCATCTCTACTAGATCACGCAACTAATACTGATATTTTGCCTTCGTCTGATATCACCAGAGAAAGGTTTCTCACTGAGCGTCTCCACGATTCTACGTCCCTCCCAGCCCCAGATCGGGACCTTCCAGCATACAATGAGGATTTAAACCCGGAACCAACACTGGCAAAGGCGACCCACGGAAATCATATCGTTAACGGATTAACACTCGATATCGCTGTTGCTGAGTTACGAAAGATGACGGACAGAATCCACCGCCTAGAAGCAGACAACGCGCAGCTCAGCGCACGACTTCTCCACCAATGTCAAAGCAACCCGTCGTCTTTAGATATCCCTCCAATGGTAAGTGGAGATCTTTGTAGCATCTGATAACGATAATCGTTTTTGCATTATTCACAAGCAAATGATAAACGTGGAAACGCCGCCTGCTGCATACTCCGACGACTTGAACGGCGAGGAAATCGGTAATCACAAGCAAATGGTAAACGTGGAAACGCCGCCTGCTGCATACTCCGACGAGTTGAACGGCGGGGAAATCGGTAATTTAGCGCTGCTTCAGTTATTTGAACTTATCTAAATCGCCATTTAGTCACAGACATTCCATCTGGTTCCCACCTCTATCCCAGATACCATCCTTGTGAAGAAGAACCCGAATCTAGCTCGGCACTGAGCCCCTCTGCGACACCCTGCACAAGCCTTTTTTTAGCGGATACCCCTTTGTTAACAGAGACAGCAGGGTCTTCAATTCATGCTGTACCGCTCTCTGAATCGGCGACTGTGGATTGCATTGATACCTCCGGCAAGACTATGTTTATTTTATGGCAGTTTGCTTGTTCCTAACGATTCCTAGACGAGTTTAAATCATTTGAATCAAGCATGAATACCTGTCCACCGGTGAAGGAAGAAATTGTCGACGTAAAATCATGTCTTGGTGCACTCACACCCTTTTTATGGCAAGGGATTTTTTTAGTGATACTAAACTGTATAGCCTCCCCGGGCCCGACGCCAACGCTACTACCAATGCGCGAAATTCACAGATTGGTGCTGTTTGCTGCAGCTGGATCTTTATTAATTTGTCGAATATGTTTGTATGTTGTTTCTACACTCACCTGTCAAGTCTTCACTGAAGTCTTCTAGGGGCAGGCAATCGGGAGGGATTGAGACAGGGGATGAGGTATTTCATACCGCGGAGGGTTCACCCGAGCTTCTGCAAGAACATTGTGAAAAGGAACATGTCAACGACTGTGAGGCTTTGATGAACATGACGGATGAAGAACTCCTTGATATAATTTCAATGATGTCATCGGAGTGGTAATTGAGGTCGTCGATAAAAAAATAAATAAACTGATTGGATGTTTCCTCAAACACGTACGAAATTGGTCATGGTCACTGCAATGACTCTGTAACAGCCTGAGGAAACAACCGTCCTGTTCGTTTCCGCAAGTCGGCCAGCGTCGGTTTAACGTTTAACGTTACCCGCTTCCTTCTGACTTTACCATACGAACTCCCCCGTGTAGTCTTCGTGCCAAGGTTAATTTTTCAAAATTTTGCCAGACACATACTATAGAATCTAGACATTTATTTCATAACCTCAACGCAGCTACTAGCACATATCAAGTATTTAAACGAGTATCAGGCTCTTCATAACAAATGACATACTACATAATCATTCCAGAAGGCTTAATCATTTATTTATTATAAGTTGATGCTTGAATAACGAAAACTTGTCGTGACGTCGCAAGTACGTCAGTAGAAGGTCGAAGCCTGTCTAAGGGTCGAACAAGGTTGTAATATAAAGGTACGAGGGGTATATTGATTGTGGAGGTTTTTTTTTTTTTTCTTTTCTCCTTCATTGTCATGATTCCTCCCCAAATCTTCTCTGCCGTAGCTTTTCTTGGAGTCGTGTTCGTCTCATCGACCGATGCGACCAGCGTACTGAGTCGTCGGGAAGGCGATCGACCTATCTGTTATGGATGTCCGCAGACTATAACTAACGAACATTATGGTACATTCGACCTCGTTTATGACAATGTTCCGCAGGGGAATACATTGTCAAATCATTTGGAGTGCTAGTGAGTAATGTAACAATCATTCGTCATTTTTTTTTTTTTGAACGCCAGTCAAACTGGATGATTTTTTGTTTTGTTGTTTTGTTTTGTAGCTACATGAATGATGAAAATAGTGCTCTGCAATTGTTTTGCAGCTACAAGTTGAACGTGAGATTTTAGTTTCGGTTCTGAGCTCCCAGATGCTCATGAAATATCGGATTATACAGGATGGATACAGTTATAGTGATGGCGATGGGCTTTGTCCCTCGAAGGCGGTAGACCTGTACGGCGTCGCAGGCTGTGGATTTGGTAGAACTCCAAAGTGATTCAAGTTAATGAGCTGGAGATGGTTCTGTCAAGCCGTCGTAGTTGGATAGCTGTAATCTGGCCAGTAATCCTGCATAACATTTTGCTAAAGATTATACACCCTCTATTCGTGGACTCTCAATGGTGGTGGTTGTGTTAATTCGCGAGATGGGGCGTGCCCAAAAGTAGAGTTGTTTTACTGCTTACACACCCTTCCCAAAAATTCCTCCACCCTACCACAAGCATCTGCTTTTGGTAAGATGTAGAGCGGATAGCTGCCTTTTTTGACACAGGTACCGCATTGCTCCACCTATCAGTTTGTACAGTCCTGGTTGCGAAGGTTTATATAGGCATGGTGCTGAGGAATGCACGATGTGGGGGGGAAAGTGAGGTTTAACCATGAACAGAGAAAGGCTTGCGTCACCCAACACCGAACCTATATACAGAAGACTAACGGAGCTGAGACTATGTACAATGTTTCTGGACTTCAAAGTATTCTAAAATGAGTCCTCGCTAGCTTGTTTTTGTCGAGTTCAACACATAGCTTGGCTGGCTAGTAAGTATGATCACCTGAAGGTTAACGTCGAGGAGGTAAGGAATTTGAAACTATGCATGTGCAGTAGTGCAAACTCCATTGACCAACTCACGTCGGCCTCCATGTGAAGCGCGACTCAGGGATCAAGCTTACCAAGTCCCACATCGTTAGATTATGATATCTAGGAGGGGGAGGAGTCCTTTGGAGTTGTATCTTCATGATGAAATTGAATGAAAAAAAATAAATTTAAAAAAAATCAATGTATATTGAGATTTATCACCAATCTGAAAACCCCGCAAGCTTCCCCTCCCAGCTCCACCAAATCATATCGTCATCTTCTTGTTTGTTTTGTAGGCCATCATGAGCCGGAGCTTCGTCCAAAGTTTCCTTTTGAATTCCAGCCTGGGTGGTTATCCACACGCCTTCGACATGATTCTTTTTTGAGTGCTTTGGTTGAGACAGCGAAGTTGTTGACAAGCGGCCAACTCCAGAATGATCCAAGAAATCGCATAGCATTGTGTCAAGTGAGGTTGAGATACTTTGACGTGGTATCCAGGCAGGGTGGTTGAAGCGCCTTGGAGCGCGAATGAGAATATGTGTTTGCATCGGCGCTGGAATAAATTGTTGTCTTCAAATTAGAATGCCGGCAATCGGAAACTGAGCTCGACAAAACGTACACATTTCGGAAATAATGCCTCTTCCATCCCCGTCTGCCATCGCAAGTGTACGAGAAAGAAGACGTTCAGCATTTTGTAAAAACTTTTGCTCACTGGCATGAGAACGCTGCGCGGGGGGAGGAGATACTCTGCCGACATGTTCACAGTCGTCCTCATCCTCATTCTCGCTTTCTCCTTCGAGTTCTTCCTCAGATCCATCGCTCTCACTATCATCAGGATCTTCTCCACTGTCATTCTCTTCCGTTTCAGCTAATGGATCCTGCTCTTCGTTTTTGTCGTCTCCAGTTTCCTGTGTGCTCGAAACGTTGGTATGATTACCCCAGATACGCTTCTCGAGACCATCGATACCAAGTACCACCTTTGATTTAGCAGATCCTAAACTAGGGCCCACAAGAAAGGCCAGATAGGCTCGGGTGATCTTAGAGTCCTTGTGGTTAGAACAACGAGAGAGGGCCGTCGAAAGAGCCGAAAAAGTGGTATCCATATGAGATGCTATGGTATCGAAAGATGCCAGAAGCTCAGTACGCTGTTTATCCACACGCGTATTTGTCTTAAACATAAGGTTATCAGTTAATGCTTATTCAAAGACACTCTCATATAACCAACCGACATTTTGGCCTCTTGGTATCCTCTCCAAGCGCATCACCGGACTAGCGGAACCCAAATTGATTTTTAAGCTAAAAAGATACAGCGTAAGTCTGAATAACTTGAAAAACTCACAAAGGTATTTGGTTCTTCAGAAATAAGACATGACCGAGTAAGCTCGTTGCCAGTCTCCCAGCTATAGAGTCGGTAATGATGTCCACATCCAATCGCACAAGTGGATAATGGTTCAAAGGGTTTCCGCCAGTAATAGACACAGCAGCAGCAGCATCGTCGGCGTTCGATGATTTTCCTTTCAAAGGATCAAGTTTTGAAGCTCCACTGTCCCTGGAGGACGGAAGTGGGGCATTGAAAGCCATCAGGGGCATCTGTGTGCAGAACCAGCCGCCGCTATCTCGACTCGAAGTTAAGTAAGAATGAGTCCGCTGAGCCGTGATAATCACGTGGTTTATTTATTCTCGCATCGTCGCATTGTTCCGAAGTTGTACCAACACTCCAAGTCTAGGTAAGATTAATAAGACTCGAGTACTAGTCTGCCAACAGATTTCGTGTACTGCTAAACACTGCTAAAAATTTAAACAATTTTACAAAACTATTCCTAAATATCTGCATTTATGTGGGTAGTTTACCTTAACATATGCTTCTGTGTGGTGTGCAGTCATGAGAACCTGTGCCTAGTCCACTCCTTTAAATGTCCACTGCCAGTTCCACTTGAATTTGAAAAAATAATAAGTGAGGGAGAAAGGGGAAAAAAAGAGAAAAATCTCATGAGTCAGGATCCAATGTTCAGGTGGGTGTTCAGGTTCTGATAAGAAGGTATACAAAATCAAAGGTTCTTTGAGAAGTGTTGTAGAAGACCATCAAGTTCTTCAACACTCAATTCCCTAAGAATCTCACAGAACTCAAAGTGTTCTTTCACACAGTGGTCACTGAGGTCTTCTAATGGGACATCCATAGAGAAAACATGGACATTCAATGATCCAGTTCCACTAAATCAAGAAAAAAAATTATCAAAGTTCAGTGCAAACAATATCAAAAAAAGAAAGCCAACAACTTGGAACTTTTAAAAAGTATCTCCATGTGGGTAAAAATAAATAAATGACTTACAGACATAATCTGCATATCAATTCCAAATTTCTGGAGATGTGGAAGATGATCTCCTTGAGTGAACAATTCAGTTGAAAATTTGTTGAACCCAGGACTTTGGCTAACAATGATTGAATAGTTTAAAGATTTTAAAAAAAATTGACAACACACATTCATCAGAGAGAGCTGGAGTTATGTCCTTCATGACAATGTCGTCACCAGGTGTTGTTAGAGGAGGGTCCATTTGCTGAGGAAAAGGGTGACTACAGATCATGTGCGAATTTTTTTCTGGATCGCTGGTAACATCCATTGTTACAAATGCTTCATCAGAATGCAGGTCAAGGCAAGATGCCTCGATTGTAACATGACTGGCACCTTCATCTGGGGTTCCTCTGACTTGACTATCGGCACTGGTATTGAGATGCTATTCAGACTTTTTGAAATGGATAATATGTACACTAATTGCTTACGATTGATGCTTTGGAGACATGCGCTCTTCCCGTTCCAATAGATCACGTTCAGAAGGTATGGATGCAGGTGAAAGGCATCCACTCGCCGCAGTTTCAACAAAATTGCCCGTATCAATATCACAGTGGCCGTCAGGTTCACCGTGGGTAATCGAATCCACGCCATTTGAAGGCAAGTCAATAGAGCTCTCCCGACTCGCCATTGAATCGTCTTCGTATGTGCCCAGAGCAGCCATCTGGTGTCGGTCATCCGCCTTAACAGTCTCTGTAAATGATCTATTATGATTGATCGCGTCTGTAGTGTTGACCGAAGATGACGCATTGTCATTGGCCTCTTTCTCGGTGTCCAATGTGGTGGGAACTGTGTCCATGCACTGGGAACTGTCATCGGCAGCATTCGCCGAACTACTTCTGAGGTTACAGTCACCCTCATTGTGAAGGTCAGGCATGCATGGAGGTAGTGGGTTAAGTGGGACATCCAACTTTGATGGTTTCGGAGAGCCTGAACCAAGACCGGGTCTAGAAGTGGTAATCGTGTCATCTGGAATTGAGGAATGAAGCGACTGTCTCTGCTGAATTATTAATAACGTATCGGCTAAGGCTTCCACCAACTGGAATACATACCAGACTGTCTAGGAAGTTCGATACGTTTTGTTGTGAGCTGACGGGCTTTTCAGGAGCCGCCAGCGAAGGCGTCAGATGCGTGGATGTTACTAGTTCCTGCAGAGCGGCGTGGCCATTATTGAGACTTATTGCTTCCATCTTGAGGCGAGCAGTCTCTTCCAGAGAAGCGGAAGTTGGGTCGACTGACATTGTTGGAGACGCCGAAAGTTTGGTGGTAATCACCTGAGAGTCATTGTGTGGCGTGTCAGTTATCCACTTGCCCTTTTGTTGCGCTGTTACTTGCGGTGTTACTTCTTGACCTTGTGATGGACAGTTATTCCTCTTTCCCAATTGCTTATTTCGAGTCTGTAGATTAGCCTCTGCTCTGCGTTCCTGGAGTAGGGCATATATAATATCATGGGCACTTCCATAAACTAAATTAAACATAAATCATTGGGTGACTGATAAACAACATAGAAAAAGGTGGTTCAACTCACGGCTGGCCTTATTGACCAAAATGTCAAAGAACCAGCTAATAGTCATGGTTGATGGATTGCACCACAGGACGTAGTGGGGATACAGTGGGTGACGGAGGGCGTTAGTACCAATTGATAGTGGTCCGGGCCATTTCTTCCACTCCGTTGCAGACGTTTTTGCATAAAGCGCATAGCTTCTTGGTGTTTTGTCGATATAGAGATCACCTATATTTCCTCGCAGATGTCCCATGACTGAGATATCCATAGGAACTCCAATACATTGATACTCATCGTATTGAATGACATGGGATGGTTTGAGTTTACCAAGGACAACAGGGTATATGAGCAGAAATGATCGCCTGGATATTGAAAACTCGTTGAAGTCGGCCAAGAGCACTTCCAGCAGCTGACGCCTGGATTGGCATTGACAAGTGCAATCCAGGAAATGGAACTGTGGCTGGTGACTCATCCCAGCATATTATAGCGCTCGTAAAAAAGCGCTCGTATAAGTGGCTACTTACCTGCTGACTAGGAGGTTTGCCCCTAAATTGGGGTTAGGTTCTTGATTTGCCCTAAAATTTGACCACAACCTCCTCCCGAACCCCAAAATGTCCGATAAAATTGTTGGAATTCTCGGTATGCGTAAGTTGGAAAACATATAAACTTTTTGGACAACAGCTAAATCAAATATTTCTTCCAGATTTTCGTCACTTTTCTTTTTTTTTTTCAATATGAAACCAACCCTTTCTTAGGAGGTGGCCAACTAGGTCGGATGCTTGCGGCATCTGCATCGCTTTTGAACGTCAAAGTTGTCATACTTGACACTGGTGAAAACGGTCCAGCTAAACAGGTTGTTGCACCTACAGCACCTCATCTTTCTCATGTCGATGGATCTTTCGCCGATCCTGAAAAAATTCGAGAGCTAGCAAGCAAAGTAGACGTCCTCACAGTAGAGATCGAACACGTCGACGCTACCACTCTAGAACAAGTACAAAAGTATTATGAAGGCCAGGACTTTGCAGTTCATCCAAGTCCTTCTACTATTCACATCATCCAAGATAAATTTCGCCAAAAACAACATCTTTCCTCTCACACACTACCTGTCCCCGACTTTCTTCAAGTAGATTCCTCGATTGATGCCATTCATGCAGCCGCACACACGCTTGGGTTGCCGTTGATGCTGAAAAGTCGTACTCTGGCATATGATGGACGTGGTAATTTCGTACTACGTGACTTGGCTCAGGCCGGAGAAGCGATGGCAGCCCTCAAGAATCGTCCCCTTTATGCCGAGAAGTGGGTCCCATTCTTCAAGGAAATTGCGGTGATGGTTGTGAGAACCACAGATGGCCAAGTTCGGTCTTATCCAGTCGTGGAAACAGTTCACAAGGATAACATTTGCCATCTCGTTTTTGCTCCCTTGCGAAGTAGAGATCCCCTGCTTTCTCGAAAAGCTCGAACAATAGCAGAAGCTGCTGTCAAATCGTTGTCTGGCGCTGGTATTTTCGGTGTGGAAATGTTCCTCATGGAAGACGGTACGGTATCGCAAATCTT
>Ga0193742_1001292_pt1 | contig 15203 bp, 16 predicted proteins | sample L2c1metaG_FD_165511 | JGI IMG/M metagenome (GOLD analysis project Ga0193742, IMG submission 165511) | Soil microbial communities from a riparian zone of the East river system, Colorado, United States - L2c1 | ecosystem: Environmental > Terrestrial > Soil > Riparian zone | place: USA: East River... | reverse complement strand
AGAATGTCTCGCCTAAATGGCTTACCTTCGTGACTCGTTCTCTTCTTGCTCGTCTTCTGGTGGGACCCATTTAGGCGAGACATTCTGACCGTCCTTGACGGCATCGAACAAGACGCGTCTCCGCCCCGTCTGTTCATGCTACGTCTCAGGAACCGGATATAGTTGGACAGGCAATCAGGTACACACTTTGGTGCTTTTGAAATCCATAACATGACTCCACCTTCCCGACACCTCTCCGATATCTGTTGAGTTTCTGCGCACTCGCCCAGCCAAAGCGTTATATATACCGGAGAAGAACCCCTGAATATAATTATTATATTTTTCATTCAGGAACTGATGAGACGAACCTTGGTTTTAAATTCCAGATCGCAATACAACCCATTTTTCTCGTTCTTAGCTATACATGTATCTCCCAGCTCAAGAACCATCTTTCCAAACAAAATCCCTCGGGCATACATATTGGGCATAGTTATGACATATTCTGCGGGAGGAGGGGGGGGGGGAGGGAAGGGGGGGGGGGGGGGAAGGGAAGGAGGAGGGAGAGGTATATATAGTTTTAGAGATTATAGATATTTGAAAAAATCAAGAAGGGAATGTACCGCCATCTTCTGGTTTACCGAGTAGAGTTACCCGATTTTCGCCTTCCATAGTTGTAGATACGCTGTTGCCTAGAAATTTTGATTTCGGACGAAGTTCGCCGAGAATGCTGACATGGTTTGCGGGGGAGATGTAGAAGAAGGCGGATATGGGTGGGTGATGTGATACTGTATGGTGGAGGTATGTTGGAGATGTCCGTTATAGATCAAATGAAACTTACCCTGCTCAGCGATGTAAAAGCCATGGGTACCATTAGGATAGTCATATCGGCAGCGGAAGAACTCCCCAAGCACAGGATTGTAACTGCGGAGCAAGCGACAGCTGTTGAGTTGCCCTGAGTGTATTTGGTTGTTGTGTGACTCACGGTTTCTTGACGCCTTTTGGTTTTATGTGCCAACCTGCTAGATAGTATTGTAGGACTCGAATGAAACGTTCTTCTGGATCATCGAAATGTTCAGCACTGAGGAGAGAGGTAAACGTCGTGATGGTGGGATGAAAAGGAAGACTTGCCCAAATATAAGATCTGGATGAGCCATAAAATCGGTGATCCGTTCTAACATGCTACGAGGTTCCAAGACGAATGTAGGAAAGGTGACTCTTGAGAGGTCCATTCCAACTCTTTGTGATGATGAAAGGTAGATGAGAGAGAATAGAGGAGAGATCCAATACCTTAATTGAGATATCAAGGAGGTGATAATGGAACCCTCATCCTCATCTCTGGATTGTGGGTCAAGATCATACATAAGGTGGAAAAGGGTGAGAGGATGACGAACAAGATTGAAGTATCGTCTAGTTCGGTATCTGCAGGGTGTGTGTATGTGAGGCACGAGGCATAGGGATTCTGTGACTTGTACCTGTCGTAGTATACCCGCTGAACAAACCCATCATCATGGTAAGAAAGAAAGAAAGAATAGAAAAGAACTGATGTCATTCATTTCAAAAGTCTCACACAACATTATTTTCATTATTATTATTATCATTTTTATTATTTTAAAATACAATCTTCGTCGGTCCTTTGGGTACAGGAATATCATCGCGGAAGAACGCTCCATATGCGCTGTGTTCCTTTTTCTTGATAGTCATCGGGAACTGTTTCAACCCTTCATAATCGAACCCTCCTTCTCGAAGAACCCGCGCCAGTTCTCCAGCTAACGACCTCTCATGGCCATCTCCAGTGAAAAACGTGATCGATCTACCGCTCTTGCCACCACGCCCAGTTCTCCCTATTCGATGAATATAATCCTCAATCGTTAGTGGAAACGTATAGTTAATCACTGCTCCGACATTCGGAATATCCAATCCCCGAGCGGCCACATCCGTCGCCACCATCAATCCAGTCGTTCCATTTTTAAACTTTTCAAGGGTTTCAATGCGCGCCCCCTGCGACATGTCCCCATGCAATGCTCCAACCGAATATCCTTGTCGTCTCAGCATCTGTTCAACACGTGAAGCCTCTTTCTTGTACAGCGCAAATATAAGTATGCGTGCTTCAGAAGCACCCGTCCGGCTCGTCTTCTTATGCGACAACGAGTTGAGAACCGTCAACAGACGTTGGCTACAAAAACAGGTCAATGTTAGGTAATTATACAGAGATGGTAAGAGTTCCAACTCACTCTTTTGATCTCCCATCATCAAACACTTCCACGCTTTGCTCCACCCTGCTGTTCGCAGTCAAGTCGTCACTTCCAACAGTAACCCTCACCGGATCACGTTGGAACGTGCCAGCTAATCGTCGCACTGCTTCTGGCCAAGTGGCACTAACTACACTATGCCTGTCAGAACATTCAAATTCGGATGTAAACAAACGCACACATCATAGTCTGTCGTTCGGCAGCAGGCTTTGTGCTCGCAATGATATTTCGAATATCGTTTTCAAAGCCTTTGTCTAACATTCTATCAGCTTCATCTAAAACCAGATAATTTACCCTGCGATGACCCCTTAAAAACCATTGAAAGGAAATAAAACAAGTAGGCGCACCCGCTCAAATCACACACTCCCTCCTGCATCAAGTCCAATATCCTTCCTGGAGTACCAACTATGATCCTTGTGACCATCCCATCCTTGACTTTACTAGCATTCTTCAACATCTTCACTTGAGGTTCCTTCGGCACACCGCCGAATACGGCAACGCTCGCTATACCAAAAGGTTTTCCTAGCGCGGAAAGGGTTTCGTGCGTCTGCATCGCAAGTTCACGTGTTGGTGCCACAACTAGAATAGATACAGTCGATGTTCCAAATTTCGAGGAACTTTGAGAGGTTGATTTGACCAAGCGAGACAGCGCTGGAATTCCAAATGCAAGAGTTTTTCCACTACATCGTATGTGGTTTACAAACGAGCTGAAGAGGTGGATTTGGAAGCATACCTTCCAGTCTCGGCAATTCCAACTACATCCCGTCCTTCAAGGGCAGGCGGCCAAGTACATGCTTGGATTGGAGTAGGTTCTTTAAAGCCATCGAATGAAGACCTCAGGTCCAATGGAATATCTAGTTGAGAGAAATTAATGATAGGTGTGACTTGTGGTACATTAAGAGGAGTGTGTATCGTTATTGAGTGCTTCGCAAGGAATGCGGTAGTTTCTGTCTTGGTTGGAGCAGCGCTTGGCGTAGAGGAAATTTGGGGTTTTGAAGCCTTGGAAGGTTTAGGGGAGCCTTCGGCAGGAGTGGGGTTATTTTCTGTAGCATTTTCCATTTTTCTTCTTTTTTTCTTTTCCTTCTTTTCTTTTTTAAATTCAGAAGTACTGGGTGTTTCAACGACTTTGGCAATGGTGGTTTCCTCTTGCTCATCGCGCTTGCGTTTCTTCTTTTTCTCCTTCTTGTCTTCGGTGGAAGGTATGGAATCTGCGAACCATAGGTCTATACTACTTCTACCTTTCCACAGCTTAGAACTGACCTTCTTGATCGACTGACATAGGTTCATCTTGTTCTAAATGCTTTCTCTTTTTCTTCTTCTTCTTTTCAGGTTCCTGCTTTTCGAATTCTGGAGAATAATTATTATAGCACATGCCAGAAGCCAGATGAATTGGGAACATACGTTCGGAGTCAACCACTATGGCTGTCTCCTCAGCCACTGCATCCTGCGCGTCACCGTCAGTCTGCTTGCTCTTATCTTTTTTTCTCCTTCTCTTCTTCTTCTTATCCTCACTGTTTTCTAGTTGAACTGGCGTTTATCAGCAAAGGGTATGGGAATCGGAGGTATGATGACATGATTTTACCACCATCTTTCTCTAAAATCGGTTGGTCCTTTGTGGTTTCGGAGGTTTCTATCACCACTTCGTCCTTTGACTTGGACTTTTTGGACTTCTTTTCGCTTGGTATCAGGTCATCGGACATCACCAGGGAGTAAGCTTGAAGCTAGGGTATCCGGAGAAAGAAAAAAAACTACTTGTGCCGGCAACCGTAGGGAAATTCAAACTCCGCCTTTTCGCAGAACGGTATTCAGTGTTTTGAAGGAAAAAATCTTTCGTCTGAATTTTTAGTTTTCTGGTCAAATAAACATTCTCATGCTAGAACGTGCCTCATTTCTCTTCATTGGGGTCACTGTTAAAAATTTAAAAAAAAGAATCGAGACCGAAGCCTTTATGTAGAATTGTAAAACGAACAGATGTTACAAGAATACATGTTGATTTGAAGCCATAGGATAGAAAGTGGCGGTTTAGATGTTTTCTCTTCCATTACATCCTTATTTTTTCATGTATCTTATTCCTAAATACCAATATATTATATATATTTGCCATTAGAGTAAGCCCAACCCACGTTTCTCATATGCATGAGAGATCAATTTGAGCCAGGATCATCGAATATCGGGGTTTGCTTACAGGAGACTAAGTACCGGCCACTTTTAGTCACAAAAAAAACCTTGCGGTCCCATAGACTCAATCTAATGCCCTCTCAATCGTCCACACGTGGACAATCTTGGTACGAGACTAGCGGTCAGCGAAAATGCATTTCATTTCATTTCCCCAGTAAGTAAAATAGATTTGGTGCTGACACTGCCATCAATGTGAAGGACTGATTACCAGATCCTGGAAAGGCAGTGCCTCTTCAAAAAATTTATCCGGACCTCCGTATCCAGCCTATTTTTCTCCAGAATTCGTAAGGATCTGGCCTTTCTAGGGCTTAAAATCACTGCAGACGAGGCAGGGGATCTTAGAAATGCAGGAAACGATGGATTAGACTTCTAAATAACACTGAAAAGCGCTCCTTGTGGCTATATTATGAGACAGGGTTTCCGGAATCCGTCCGGAGAGAGGCCAGCCGTCTCAAAATTTGGGCCGATTTTGTCCAGAATTGGCTGCCTTTCAGTGTCAGGCCTGTGCATCGGGCGACTTCATCACCGACACTCTTGGCAATTATAAATATTCAAATTACTCGAAACCGTCTTACCACGGAGTCAATAGCCGAATTAAAAAAAAATGATCATTAGGTTCTATAGCTATGGTCGTTAGATTGCGTGGAGTCTGTAATCCTGAAAGAAAAAAAAAACACCGTTCGCTCGTTTGTTTTTTTGATACGGCGATTTGAGGTAGCGTCATTGTAAACTCTGGTTCCGCAGCGCTGAGCACAGCTTTTGGGCGAGGATGCCAAGGCGATCAGTGATACTTAGGTAACTCCCCTTTACATAAACCTTGAGCTTTACTCTGTCCTTGCTCAAGGCGGCTCCCATCTCCAATGCATTCTTTAAGTCATCTATATGCGCTGGTCGTTGTCTTACTTATATCATGGTCTACTGGTAAGTGTTAGCCACCCTCTCTCTCACACAAGTTTCATAAACTCTCAAGTTATATCAGCCCATAGCTCCCCTACACGACTTTTGAAAAGAGTGGCCAATCCATCTACCCTCTCTCTCGAAATATTGCCTCGCCATCGGGTATCTGCCACATCCTCAAATGAGTTCAGGAAACGACAAGCTTCCCTACTCTCAAACTCTCTGCGTTATGACGACTCTTTCAGATTAATCTTATCTGCATTTAATGAAACCTTCCATCTTCATATGCGTCCTAATGACCATCTGATTCACCCTGCTGCTCGTATCAACTATTACACAAGGCTACCAGATGGACGGGAAATCCTCAGCCGTACAGAACCTCTCCTCAGAGAATCCGTTCTGGCTTACTGGGGAGAAGTCATTGCAGCACACCACTCACCTACCCGTATGCTTGAAGATACTGCCGGTGTTATACCCCAACCACATCCTGCAGACCTCGGATGGGCACGTCTCATCATTCATCATCAAGGCAGTACTGAAAAGGCAACTCCAATTTTTGAAGGCGCTTTCTCCGCCAACGGTGTGATATATCACGTAATGACAAAGGAAAACTACTTTCGCAACAAACTCAGTCTTGACCCCTCCATTTCTCATTCAACCGAGGCTAACGATGATTCGTTGGTCATTTGGCGGGAAAGTGATGTTATGACCCCTGAGGAGGATCATTTCTTTAAGACGGGACTTCATCCGACAGGGAAAGTTTCTGTACCTCAATCTTGCGGTCATGACAGGCTGGAATACAATACTCCTTCTCAAAACCCAATACTTAGTAGCAGTCCGACATCACCTTCTTGGCTCAACCATCTCCTCTATCCACGGTCCCTTAATGAACCAGTTTATCGTCGAGATGATTCTCTACCTACGAACGGTGGAATTGGGTCAAAGTGCGTTTAAGCTACAATCTTTCCTTCTAACTGTCCCTAACTCAACCTCTTGCAGCTTCATAAATTCCATCGGCTCATCCTCAGGTTGCCCAACTACCCAAAAAGTGGTCTGTGTTGGTGTTTTCGTTTAATTCAACTCTAGCCTAACTTCGTAATAGGTATACATGGGTGTCGCTGCGGACTGTGCTTATGTTGCCACTTACGGTGGTCAAGGGAACGCCACAACGCAGATATTGACGAATTGGAATTCTGCAAGTTCGTTGTATAAGGTATGTTTTGAGATTTCCTCTAGACACTGTCTCACTAACTCTATTTTTGCTGTATATAGAGCACATTTAATGTTAGTCTCGGGATTGCCGAACTTCAAGTTCGAGATCAAACGTTAGTCAACCGTCAAACGATTGGCACAAAGCTAATCAGAAGAGTTTCCATTTTATTTCTTTTCAGTTGTCCAACAACCACAGATCCAAACTTTCCCTGGAATGTACCCTGCACTTCAGCACAACTTGATGCGCGTCTGTCTTTATTTTCACAATGGCGAGGCACAAGAAGTAATGACAGTCTGGGGTTGTGGCACTTGATGAGTGGTTGCCCCGCTGGGTCAGAAGTTGGTATCGCATGGCTTGCGACTTTGTAAGCAAAGGTCATTTCTGCTATGTCAAGATTCTTTTAAAATTAAATATTTTTAGATGCCAACAGGAGTCAGGCGGAAGTCCCGGATCCGTGGTTTCAGGAACCGGCGTGTCGACGGCAGGCCGCACAGAATGGCAAGTTGTCGCTCATGAAATCGGACACAATTTCGGGGCTATTGTGAGTGATTTGCGTCATAACTTCTCAAGCACTATTTTTTTTTTAATGATTGCGATTGCGATTCGATATCTTCAGCATGACGTGAGTGGTTATATAAATCGTGTATGGTTATAGCCTTTCTCAATCCAAACAGTGTGCTTCTGGTTGTAATTCGACTGCATCATGCTGTCCATTGACTTCCTCCACATGTGATGCTAATGCTCAATTTATCATGAGCCCAGTCTCTCAAACTGGAGAAAAGGTCTTTTCACAATGTACTCTCGGAAATATATGTGAGCACTTTGTGGATCGATTCACTTGAAGTGCTTAACCGTTGCCTTTCAGGTTCTGTGATGAAAGGCGTTGAAGGTGGCTCTGTGAATACTTCATGTCTCGTAGATCCAGATTCGCACCGAACTATTATATCTCTGCAAATGTGCGGAAATGGTATCGTTGAGTCCGGTGAGGACTGCGATCCTGGTGCAGGGACTACCTCCAATTGCTGTGATACTGCGACATGCAAATTCAAAAACAACGCCTTGTGCGATCCGCAAAGCAGCCCATGTTGTAATACTCAATGCACCTTCGCTCCATCGACACAAGTCTGTCGCCCGTCTAGGGATTCGAAATGCGATACGGCGGAGTTTTGTACAGGCAATTCGTCATCGTGTCCAACAGATGTGACTACAAAGAATGGTATGAAGATCTCCCTCAACTCTCTAATTGGCCGCTGACATGATCTTGATTACTTGTCGTAATTAAGGCCAGAGCTGTGGGAGTAACAGTTTGACATGTGCTAGTGGGCAATGTACGTCTGTCGCCCGTGAGTCGTCCCTGCTTCTATCAACCCATCATGATGTTGCTAATTCCGCCTATGGCCAGTACAATGTCAGACCGTCGGTGCTTCGTTGGGGCTTCATGCCGCCTGCCCAGACCATAGCGATAAATCATGTCAAGTTTCATGTCAGGATCCCAGCAACTCACGGGCATGTATCAGACTGACTTCCTTGCTTATCGACGGATCTCCCTGTGGTATGTGTTCGCACATGGTCCAGTCGTCTTTATTAAAACTCCAATGTGGTACAGGTTTCGGCGGTACTTGTCTGTCTGGAAAATGTCAAGCTGGTGGATTTTTGGAAACTGCCAAGGTTCAATTCCTTAGCACCTCCGATGGTCTTCCCTTATTCCTGATCATTTTCCTATTGTAGGCGTGGTATCTGGCGAATCTTCAGATCGCCATCCCGGTGACGATTGTAGCCGGTCTCGTGGTTTTGCTCCTTCTATGGGGTATTATTCGCGGTTCGTATATATTTATCAAATCATTTGCCATGAGATCGCCTCTAACCCGATTGTTATACTTTTTATTTTTATTTTTACTTCTCGTCGACAGCTGTGAGACGATGCTGCGGTGGCAGAAAGCACCCGGGCTCCCAAGCAGTGCTTGTCGCTGCCACACCTTCGATGACAAGACCGGTCAGCCACGTAAGGTTCGCGAGCTATGATCGGCCTGACTATGTCAGGAATGGCCAACGCACCGTGCCAGGGTCCAAGTTAGTTTGATGGTCCTCGGATATAATGACTTTCCTATTTGACTAATCTGTTTTTCTCCTTGCACACACAGCACGGCTTACACCAGTATACCGCCAGCCGCATATGATGATTCCAGATCGGGTGGGAACCAAGGTTATAATTATTCTGCCAATAACCGCATGGATTGGGTCGATGACAACCTATATAATGGACCTCGAAAATAACAGTGGGCGATCCCTTTTTTCTAACCTTGTTCTTATTAAGGTAGTATGTATCAGCGATTCTGTTCTTGTCAAACCTGCTTTCATACATACCTATTTGTTAACAATATATATATATTGCATGGCATTCAATTTGAACCACGATCACCTTACTGGTCAGGGATATATGTTTGATTCTGATACATAGCCTTTTCAAAGGTTTGTTACCCAGGCACTTTTGACTTTTCATATTTTGAGTCTGGCAGGAAGCATTAAAAAAGGGTGGAAGCAATGGTCTGCTTTTGACTCTTGGGGTTGTGAATGAAGCTTCAGCTGTTCATTTCCGCCGCGCGCGTAAACAACTCTACTGAATGAACTTAGTTCGAATTCCCCCGAGTCAAAAAGCTACGGGTCATGAGAATGCGGCGTTGATTAACGTTTTATAATAAGTACCTACCTTAAAAGACAATAAGGGCTATTTTAATGTACGTTGCCCCCCCCTTCCTCCCTTACATATGGCAGAACATAGTAAAGCTTGTTGTTGTTGTTGTTTTTAACTTTTAGGTCACATCTGAGCCTGAGGAATACATAAACTCCGACAGATGTGGAGATACGCTTGTAATTCATTTTGCCGTTTCAGCTTAGTGACTTGCGGTGGCGGTTTTCAATTCCACGACGTGGATGTGCACATGGGTACTTTTTACCAGAAAGGCTTCTCAACGGTTTACACATATGTTAAAGATATGTAAGCTTCTATCCTTCGAATTCGAATCATCCATTGGATAGGTCCGAGTTAACCCCCTGTTATTATTCTACCTTAATCGCGTCATCAATGATCAAATCTTTTTTGTTTATACATATCTCCAGGGCAGTGAAGCCTAGAAAAGCTTTTGAACCGAATGCACTAGAATGAGATATAGAGTTCATTCAAGCCTTGTCCTAGTTATTTTTGAGGAATGGTCTGTCATCTTAGAGACCGAGGTTACTCTTTCTGTTTGAAAAATAAATAAATCAATACACCTAGCTAATAAGGGATGACAACGATCCTTGATGAGCAGAGAAGGGTCTGGCGTTGGCGACATGTGCAGTATGTCCTGAGCATGACACGACGTAAATTTATTTGCGACTCACACCCTATTGATTGACCTGGGCGAAGGGTCTCTTTGGCATTGGAAAACACCCCTAACTCCAGAAGAAGAGAAGGATGCCAAGTGGCGTACAAGGAGTGTATTGCATAAACAGTAACAACAGGGTTGTTGCTACTGAGAAGGTCTATCAGTCTCCGAAACTGGCCGTTTTTCAAGTATGCCATCTACAATGCCGAAATCCATGGCTTCTTCGGCTGTATGTGGGTTGAGCGTTCGAGACTTAGATAGGACAACAAAAGCGAAACTTACCAGTCATATAATAGTCTCGCTCTAAGGCCCTCTCTTTACATTGTGGCGTAAGGTTAGCAAGTACCGCACTATGAGCTGGAAACAAGATAAAATTGTAATCACCAAAACGTGCGAGACCCACGGCTTGGGTTTCTCCGTCTTTACCACAATGCCGTTGGTAGATGCCAGTTAGAAGTTGTCGTATCCGTAATATTTCCTTCGCATGAATCGCAATGTCAGATGCCTGTCCTGAGGCACCGCCAGAAGGCTCTAGATCGAAATTTAGTTGAGTTGATCAATATGATAAGGATGACGTACGGTGTATCATGATACTAGCATTCGGAAGGCAGTGCCTTTTCCCTTTCTCACCAGAAGCGAGCAGCAGTGATCCCATTGAGGCGGCTAATCCTAGACTGTAAGTATGAATTGGAGATGAAACATACTAGTGGTTTAGTAATCCATCAGTGATAAAAAATTAGGAATCCGTGGTAAAGAAAAATTTCACCTGCATCTATAAAATTCAGAAAGAAGTTATAAAGGACAGTTGATAATGACCTTACTGTATCGTATATCGCGAGGCCTGCCGTTACACTTCCACCGGGAGAATTGATATACAAATGGATCGGTTTTGTTGAGTCTTCAGCTTCCAAGAATAACAGTTGAGCGACAATCAGAGTCGAGTCGGAGTCTCGTATCTGTATTATTCAAGGATGAAGGCGAAAGGATCTGAGACGAATGAACGTACTGGTCCGTGAAGCATTATGACGCGTTCTCTAAGGAGACGAGAGAAAATATCGTAAGAACGCTCCCCTCTTCCCTGATTTTAAAGAGCAAATTAAAGAAATGCATCAATGGGGTAAGCGAAGGAACTAACCGTCTGTTCAATAACTATGGGTACAAGGTTCGCTGATGGAGTAGTCTGCCATCGGTCGTGAATTGAATTTAATGACTGCCCTGCCAGGGGGTGGAATAATCTCCTTGAAGACTGACAAGACCATCTGCGTGTTGAGGAGAGGATAGCTTTTTGTAACATGGTATTATGGAGGCAAGCAGTCGGAATTGAATTCACGTGACTAGCGCGTCAACAAGTTGGGTGTCACGATACTGTCCTTCACTCTAACGCGTTGAGCTATGGCTAGTCGATTTTCCTATTCACAGCGCTCTAAAGAGGCGCCTATGGATTTTACATGGACGGATAGAAGTCCAATGAAGCCAGCATGGGCTTCTGGGTCAGAAGAACAGGATACAGCCCGCAAACGTATGTCGTTTTTTTTACTGCTTTCACTCAAGGCTGAAGTTGCACATTCGACGTAGGATCTCACGACGACATGAACCCTCCTCCCTCATCATTGAGCACATCTCAACCATTCACCTTCGGCTCGAACCACAATGTTCCCTTCCTCTTACCTCCAACGCCAGTCCCCCATACCCAACCACCCTCATGGGTTCCTCCACCTTTATTTTCCCCTGAAAAAGCGTTCCCATCGCAAGCTGACGTTAAAGATATTGACATGGCGGACCTTAGCCCTTGTAGGAATGGAGGAGAATATACATCGAGGCAAAATAAACATGAAAAAGATGCTGACAATGGAAGACCAGTGGCAACTGGAGGGATGCGACGTGTCTATAATCAGCGTAGAAAAAGACAGGAGAATCGGCTGGTAGTAACGAGGAATCGAAGAACCGGAGATGAAGATGAAGTCGCGTCACGATCAGATAGTGAAAGCGAAGGGGAGGGAACAGTGACGCCCCTGACTCAAAATACTTCAAACCACTACACCCTTAACATGCCTGCTCCTGCTCCTCCTCAATCAGACCTCCCTTACATCTTGCTTGGGTATTTCACATTTTTACTCAGAAGATCAGAATGAAAAGCACTAACCTTTACATAAACAGCTACCTGCAGTTTTTCTTCAACCTAACGTTGATTTTAATATTCTTATATCTCTTCGTGCAGTTCATTATCACGGTACAACGAGACGTGGGGTTTAGAATCTCCGAGTATTCTCAAGGTAAGTTTCCCGCAAATCACAACTTGTTTTATTAATACCTTGTAGATATCATCCAGGAAATTAGCATGTGTCAAACACAATACAAGAACAATTTATGTGATGTAAACCCCATTCCGGCTATGGCTCAACAATGTGCCAACTGGGAATCCTGCATGAGCCGCGATCCTAGTACGGTTGGACGCGCCAAAGTCGGCGCCGAGCTGATCGCTGAAGTTGTAAATGGGTTCGTAGAACCGATCAGTTGGAAGACCCTGGTATGTACAAAGGAAGAACCAAAAAGCTAAACTTAGCTGATAATTTTATCAGATATTCACTCTTACCTCGTTGTCATTCTTAACTGTATTCATTAATTCCCTTCTATCCCTTTATCGCGCAAAACACCAGCCTATTGCCGAAGCACCATCCCATCGGCCGTCCTCATTTCCCATCGCACCCATCGCCCCTTTTACGCCGCATCACTTTGGCGGTTACGGCTCGCCAGCACCTACATCTAGTTGGGGTTATCGGTCCGAGCAAGATTTCGAATCGCCAACACGAAGACGACGGCTTGAAGGAGGAGGGGCTGCTAAAATCAAATAGGTGGTGGGGACCCCAAATGCTTCCCATTTGATCTGGCTTCTCAGAACATAACGTGATATCTATAGGTACATACTTTGGAAATGTTTTTTTCTTTTTTCATTTACCCAATTTTCAATTACGTTACATTTGCATGTGTACCCTTTGGCCACATTTTTTAAAAGTGTTCACATTCTGCTCCGTTGCACGTCACTGACGAAATATGTGAAATCTTTATATAGACAACTGGAAAGGATTTGACCACCCAGCGCCAAGTTTTGGGTCCATCTGAAGACTGATAATCCGGTTCTTTCCGAGTGATGGATATATGATTTTTTAACCTTGTTCGAACTGCGGGATCTATTTGTGGATTGCTTTTCTGATCTCTGATTCTACTTACACAGCTTTCTCCTATGGGAATCAAGATCATGTCAGTTTAGGAAGGTAGTCCTGGGATCTAGTATGTTATATTCATACGCTGACCGTGGGTGCTTACGCATGTCCATTCTTCCGAAAATATGTTACATCACTTGATCAAGTGACGAGGTTTCATTGAGTTGCTAAGGGTCCCTCCTAATGATGGACTCCAATAGTATATACAGTTTTCCTTTAAATCCCCTAAAATCCCTCCTATCTGAAACCAGGCACCTTATATTCGGGCTTCTACGCTTTTGCGGGACCATATTCTCTATAGGTCCCAACATTTTTATAAACGACTGCCAAGAATTTCTCGCTGTTAAGTGTTCAGGCAGTTAAATGACCCTAATTCACCCGAGCGATGGTCTCCGAGCAGGTCTTCCCAATGATAAAAAAAAAAGGAGCTCAAAAGGTGAGATTCTCTAGTCCCCATGAAAGCCTCCTATTTCGCAGGTGTCTGGTCAATATTCGTTGCCGAAGGAAACACAGGGTCCTCCTGAGTTAATAGCTAATTAATAAAAAGCTTAAAAAAAAACCTTTAACAACAAAGAATTCAGTATTTGAATGTTGAACATTATGACATCTATACTAGTTATTGATTATCAAGCTCAAGGTTGTTTCATCATTTGCTGATTGATAGCCGTTCCTGTCAGTCGTGTGCTTGTGCTGTCCAGGTGACTGTTTAGATTCGGATGTGGATTGTGTAGCCCTGACATTCACGCGCTTCCCACAACGAATTAGTAAACCAACCTTCCATTCTGACTTTCGATCGCGAGAATCCAGACAAGCTCTGATCCAAAAAAAAACTGTATTTCTCGTAAACTATGTATATACGTATGAACTTCTTCTGATGATATCCATCCAAGTCTATTTAATCTCTCGAATCTCCCGAGTCCTAAGTTGTCAGCGATGTCAATTGAATTCAAGAAATCTCCAATGTCGAAACAGAAACATCCAAATTTTCTCCAAATTGGCTCCCTGTCAACTTTTACTCGAGGAGGCGGTCGCCGCTTTTTCTTCCTCCTTTTTCTGGTTATAAGGGCATTGTATAAACAGGAGCGAAAAGCAAACTTGGGATGGGAGTATAATTCACCTTCTGTTTCGCTCTCAGGATTTCTGCATCACTGGTAAACCAGTATCAATTTTATCCTATGCATAATCAAAGGCTATCACTTACGCCTCTTTTCGCTTTGCCAAATTCGTGGCACTTTCTTTGGGCTTCTTCGCATTAGCCGCAGTCTTTTTCTGGGCTTTGAGTCGATCCTGCTCACGCTGATTTCCGCCTAGAGCATCAACAGATTTTGAACGTGAACCCACAGCATTTGAGATGCATGGCAGGGAGGCATGATGTATTAAGTTCTCGGGTACTTACGAGTCATTGGTGGTACACGTTGATGGTTATCGATGAGGCCAAGGACGAGTGACAATGATGCTGCGCTATTGTCACGGACCACCGTTTAGACCGAGTTTGAATCGGAGCATATCGGGGTTTAAATCGAGGTTCCTTCGAGGACACTGGAAATTGGGTCATGACATGAAAATCAAGCGCTCGGTTCCACGAGATTTGTAGTTAAGTGTTCATCATATTTAGCATCGCGTGACAAGGTGGCAATAGCTGATTGCCAGCCATCAATCGATTAAGTCGCAGCTCATGAGGTGTTTGCTTGTAACCTGTACGGTTGGCGAGCAGGCTCAGGTCTGTTTTTGCCAAGAGATCCTAAAATCTGACAGGTATTGGGGGTCCTCGACACCGCTATCATTTTGCGTGACATTACATAATACTCTCGACCTCGTCATGCAGTGTAAGTCCGTCATAAACCTACGCGTCATTTGATTTGCAAGCGGACCCAACGCCCGTACACCGGGACAGACCACAGAACCGAGTGAATTGGCGCAAACGAGTGTAGTACCAGTAAAATACAAGTTGTACTTATACTAAGGGCTTTCATTTTGGTAAGCGGCTAAGCCTTAGGCCCCGGCTTCAGGCCCTGGTGCGTATACAGACATATTTTCAGTGGTTTGTGGACCTCAAATTTTTTAAAACTGTCCTATATTGCTCTTAGGTTGTTATACTAGT
>Ga0193742_1001290_pt1 | contig 15212 bp, 7 predicted proteins | sample L2c1metaG_FD_165511 | JGI IMG/M metagenome (GOLD analysis project Ga0193742, IMG submission 165511) | Soil microbial communities from a riparian zone of the East river system, Colorado, United States - L2c1 | ecosystem: Environmental > Terrestrial > Soil > Riparian zone | place: USA: East River... | reverse complement strand
CGGCGTGGACCCCGGGGAGCAGCCGACGCAGGTGATCTCCGGACTGTCCCGCAACGGCATCCCGACCGCGGCGCTGAAGGCGTACTCGCGGGCCCAGCAGGTGTTGGCCCAGGTCGACCCGGCCTGCCGGCTGCCCTGGACCCTGGTGGCCGCGATCGGCCGGGTCGAGTCCAACCACGGCCGCTTCGGCGGGAACTCGCTGACCACCAGCGGCGTGGCGACGCCGGGCATCTACGGCCCGCGGCTCGACGGCGTGAGCACGGCGCGGATCAGCGACACGGACGCGGGCAAGTTCGACGGCGACTCGGCCTTCGACCGGGCCGTCGGACCGATGCAGTTCATCCCCGGCACCTGGCGTTCGATGGGTGTCGACGGTGACGGCGACGGCGTCAGGAACCCGCAGGACATCGACGACGCGGCGATGTCGACCGGCGTCTACCTGTGCTCGGGCACCGCCGACCTGACCAAGGCCGGCGACCTGAACCAGGCCGTCCTTCGGTACAACCACTCCCAGCAGTACGTCGACCTGGTGCTCAGCATCGCCAAGGCGTACGCGGGTGGTAGCTGGATCGCGGTCGGCAATGGGACCGAGAGCGACGGGCAGGGCATCGAGCGGGCCGACGGCGGGATCGACGACCCGACCATCGACGCCCCGGCGGACGACAACCTGCCGCAGGCGATCGACCTGCCGATCTACCCGGGCCTGGTGAAGCCGACCCCGGGCACCACGGAAGGCACCACCAAGCCGGGCGGCGACACGACCAAGAAGCCAGGCAGCACGCCGACCCCGAGCAAGCCTGGCACCAGCAAGCCCGGGACGAGCAAGCCGCCGACTGGCAAGCCCAGCACGCCGCCCTCGACGCCGACTCAACCAGGTGTGGCGACACTGCAGACCGCGGCCGGCCTGGTCGTGGGCACAGTCGGTAGCACGCTGACCGAGCTGACCAAGGCCGCGCAGTACTGTCAGTCCGAGATGTCGAAGGTGACCATCACGAACCCGACCCAGGCTCAACTGCAGAAGTGCGTGACCGCCTTCCAGACCGGTGGCACCGCCGCGGTCGACCAGGTGATCCGCAATCTGCTCTCGCTGCTGGGTCTGCTCGGTCTCCTAGGAGGAGGAATCCTCGGGAACTGAGCCCCACAGACCGGCGCGCCTGCCCCCACCCCTCCCTTGGCGCGTCGCTGGCGACGCCACGGAGCCCCTCCCCCCGGCTTCGTGGCGTCGCCCTCTTCATGGTCAAGCGCTTACTTGAGAATTCCTCACTTTGTCGGCGGCCGAGACCTTCTCGATGGCCGGTCAGTTCAGCAGCCAGGCCTTCTCGATCGTCTGGGTGATCTCGTTGCCCGCCTTGTCCGCCACGGTGACCCGGAGGTTGACGGCCTTGGCGCCGGTCGGGGCCGCCGGCAGCTTGACGCCGAGCTCGCTCCCCGGGCCACTCTGCTGCAGACGCAGTCTCTGCCACGACTGCCCGTCGTACGAGATTTCCGCCGTGGTCTGGAACCGTCCCGGACCGCTGGCTCCCGGCTGGTAGCCAGGCTTGAGCCCAAGCCAAGTGCCACCCCGGGCCGGTACGGCGTTGTCGGCGCCGGTGCTCAACGCATAGTCCACCTGGACCAACGGCAGCACCGCCCGCGTCTTGGTCGGACCGGACTTGAACCGCCAGGCGGTCCGCGTCGCCGTCGACGTCTTCGCCCAACTGTTGTCAGCCCGCTTCACGTCCAGCGTGAGGTCGTACCAGGCATCGTGCTTCGGCACCGGGAACTGCGCGACCGACCAGTTCTTGCTCCCGTACTGCTTACCGTTGCTGCTCAGCGCGATCGAGGTCGTGTCACCCCCGTCAGCCCAGCCGTACCCAGTGCGATCGCCGTTCACGTACTGCGGGATCGCCACCCGGATCGCGTTCTCGAACCGGGCCACCGGCATCCCGTCAGCCTCGCCGCCGGCGACCGGCGGAACGGCCGGACGGGAGATCGCCTCCCACCAATCGCCGGTGACCTTCTCGTTCGGCCGGTAGCCGCGCGGGACACTGTTGGAGACTCCGGTGAAGTTCCATTCGCCGGCCACGCGCTTGGTCGACCACTGGGCTCCCGGCACATCGCTGGCCAGGTAGTCGGTCCGGGTCACCGAGCCAGGAATGTACCGGCCGGAGACCCAGGCGGTGGAGATCCCCGGAAGGTGGGCCGAGAGCCATTCCTCATGCAGGTTCCAGGCGTCGACCTGGTGGAAGTCGGTCGTCACCGCGGCGGGCCGCAGCTTGGCGAAGTCGTAGACCTGCGGGCCGCGGATCACCGACGGCCCCGCGGCCAGCTCATAGCGGTAGGTGGGGCCCTGCAGACCGGCGAGCCGCAGCGTGACGTCGCGCTTGGTCAGCAGGTCGAGCAGCTTCATTCCCTCCGGCTGGCGTAGCAGGTAGAACGGGATGCCGCTCTCGGTACTGGTGTTCCAGAAACCCGGTTGGTCGTTGTACATGAAGACCGCCCTGGCGCCCGCGTCCTTGGCCGCCTGGACCTGCGCGTTGACTGAGAAATAGTCGAGATAGCGGATCAGGGCGATCTCGCCCTCGGCGCCCTTCAGCTCCGCGGCGGTGCCGTCGCCACCGTTGAAGAGCCGAAGCTCCTCCGTGCCCACGAAGGGGGTCCGGATGTTTCCAGGATCGGGTGGCGGCAACCTGAAGCCGCCTGCGCCGAGCACGTCGACGGTCAGCATCGGCTGTTCCAGATCCCAGCGCTGGACAACCTGGAAGGTCCCATTGGTCACCTTGCCGAAGTCCTGCACGTAGATGCCGCCGGTGACCTCTCGATCGAGGGTGAAGCCCGATACAGCGGCCCGGGCTCCGACTTTGCGATGCCAGGCGAGCGTGATGTTGTTCGCCACCGTCTCCCGCGGGGTTCTGACCGTCACCTTGTTCGCCTTGCGGGCGTCGAAGACGAAGGTGCGATCCGTGCTGATCAGCTCGTCCGGATCGCCGAGCAGTGTGACCTCGTTGGTCCTCCCCGTGACGTCGCTGCCCATCACGTAGGCCATCACGCTGTAGCGCCCGGTCGGTACTGCCAGGGTGCGGCTGCCGGACCCGTCGAATCTGACATTCTGCGGGCGTCCGGTGTTGTGGTTCCACAGCTGCACGCCGCCGTACTCCGTGCCGACGGGAGCATCGGGCAAGCCGTCCCGGCCGATGCCCTTCACCGTCACCTGGTTCAACCGGCCACCGGCAGCGAACCCGAGTCCCACCCGGTACGCCGTGCCGCCGGCCCGGGCGATCACCGCACCGGCGTACTTCGCCGACTCGGTCTTCGCCAGGTCCAGCGTCACCGAGGCCGACGCGCTGGCGCCCGGGGCGATCCTCAGCTTCGCCGGGCTGACCTTCAGCGTCGGGCGGACGCCACCCGGTGACTTCACGTCGACAGACAGGTCGAGGGTGACCGGCGACCGCGAGTTGTTGCGATAGGCGATCTCACGGCGCACCGGTGCGGGTGCGTCACCCGTCCAGGACAGATCTCCGAGCGACAGGTTCGCCGTGTCGGTGAGGATCTTGGGGTCAAGGGCCTTCGGGATATCGATCCGTCCTAGTCCCTGCTGCGCCGCGGTCGCGCCCTCGCCGGAGACCGCAGTGGCGACGAGCGCGGCCTTCAGTTCCTCCCCGGTCCACTCCGGGTGCTTCTGCGCCAGGATCGCCGCGGCACCGGCCACGTGCGGCGCGGCCATCGAAGTACCGCTCATCGTCGTGGAGTACTCGTCGAGGTCACGGCCCGCGCTGGTGCCGGCTGCACGGGCAGCGGCGATCTCGACACCGGGTGCTGTCACCTCGGGCTTCAGCAGGCCGTCGCCCAGCCGCGGTCCACGGCTGGAGAAGTAGGCCAGCTTGTCGTCACGATCTATCGCGCCGACCGTCAACGCGGCCGCGGCGGCCCCGGGCGCACCGACGGTCTCCTCCTCGCCCGAGTTGCCCGCGGCGACCACGAAGAGCGCATCGCTGGAGGCCGACAACCGGTCGACCGCCTGGCTCATCGGATCAGTGCCGTCCGAGGGCAGACTGCCCAGGCTCATGCTGACCACCTTGGCGCCCTGCTCGACCGCCCACTCCATCCCGGCCATGATCCCCGAGTCGAGTCCGCTGCCGCCATCGCCCAGCACCTTGGCGATCAGCAGCTCGGCCCCCGGAGCGACCCCCTTGCGCTTGCCGTCGGACGCGGCGCCGAGGCCCGCGACCGTCGACGCGGTGTGGGTACCGTGACCGTGACCGTCCTGGACGGTCTCGCCGTCGACGAAGCTCTTCGAGCCGACGACCTGCTTCTTCAGGTCCGGGTGGAACTCGTCGTAGCCGGTGTCCAGTACGGCCACCTTGACCCCGGCTCCGTCGTACCCGGCCTTCCAGGCTGTCGGGGCACCGATCTGTTTCGTCGAGCGATCCAGCGTCGCGTAGGTCCTGCCGTCCAGCCAGATCTTACTGACGCCGCTGCGGGTCTTGTTGCTCTTGACACCGTTCCAGAAGTCCTTGGCCTGGGTCTTGTCCACCGTCACCGCGGTGGTGCCGACACTCGCCAGGGTCAGCCGCCTGGTCGCCGCCTCGGGGATCTGAGGCGCGCTGCGTGAGGTGGCCGGCGCCGTGAGCATCAAGGGCAGGTTCGCCATCTTCGCGTCGTCGTAGCCCTGGGCAACCAACTGGGTCAGATTGAACAGCCGGTCGTCCAGCCGGCCCTCGACCAGCATCGGGTAGGCCTCGATCGGGACCAGGGTGAGCTCGTCCTCGAAGTCGCCGAGGTAGTAGTTGCCACCACCCACCAGATGCGCGGACCGCTTGCCGTCGGCGGTCGTGGTGATTTCGGCGACGTCACCGGTGATCAAGGTGATCCGGTGCGTACTCGCGCCCGGAGTCGGCTGCGCGGCCGGGCCCGGAGTACCGGACCCACCAGTAGGTGGAACCACAGCGTGGGCAGCTGTGACGGCCGACGCCAGCAGGGCGCCGACCGTCAGAGCGGAGGTCAAGGTGACAGCAAGGCGTGGCGGTCGCACAGGGGGCCCTTCACTGATGCCCCCACCCGACGTGAGGTCATTCCTGCGAGCCTCGCAGTTGCCTCCAGCCACAGTCCATCAATAACGCTGGCGCAGACCCGCCATGACCAGATCCTGCCAACCGGCAGGCAGTACAAGCATCAGGCGAAACGCTTGGCGACCTGCTCGATCCGGTCGACCAGGTCGAGGTCGTAGGCGACGCCCGGCACATAGAAGATGACGTAGTTCGCGCCGGCCTCGAGCGCGGCCTCCACCTTGTCCGCGATCTCGTCCTCGGTCGCGATCAGGTTGTCGCCGGCGAACTTCTCCCAGTTCATCGGGCCGAGCGCCTTCGCGGTCGCCTTCTGCGGGTCGTCACCCTTGTCGATCGGGAACGCGTTGATCCCGGTCGACTTGATGATCTCGTCGTAGTCGCGGCCGAGCTCGTCACAGTGGGCCTTGAGGATGGCCGCCTTCTCCTTGATCACCGCGGGGTTGCCGCCGCCGATGTTCGCCGCGTCGCCGTACTGCGCGACCAGCTTCAGCGTGACCTTGGGGCCACCGCCGCCGATCCAGAAGCTCGGGTGCGGCTTGCGGACACCCTTCGGCTCGTTGATCGGCTTGTCGATCGAGTAGTGCTTGCCCTGGTAGACCGGCTCGTTCTCGGTCCACATCTTGTAGATGATCTCGGTGGCCTCCCGGAACGCGCCCATCCGGTCCTTCAGTTCGGGCCACTCGTAGCCGTAGGCCTTCCACTCGTGCTCGTACCACCCCGCGCCGATCCCGGCGTACAGGCGGCCGTGGCTGGCCACGTCCACGGTGGAGGCGATCTTCGCGTAGAGCGCGGGGTTGCGGTAGCCGTTGCAGCCGACCATCTGGCCGATGTTCACCCGCTTGGTGTCGCGGGCCAGCGCCGCGGTGGCGGTCCAGCACTCGAAGGTGCTCTCCGTGCTCGGCTCCGGCACGGTGTGGAAGTGGTCGAACAGCCAGATCGAGTCCCAGGAGCCCTCGTCCGCCCGCTGCGCGACCGCGGTCATCGCCTCCCACTGCTCGACCGGATCGGCGATCCCGGCGAGGTCCATCTTCCAGCCCTGAGGTACGAAAATCCCGAAACGTGAGGTCATGCCACCATCCTTCCGCCCGCACACTGAACCGGTCCAGCACTCCACCAACGGGATCCCCTCTCAATCGAACAACCCCACCTTCTGAATCCCGTCACGACGACGAACCACCGGACCCCGCTGAGCGTCGTACCGGATCGAGCGCCCGAGCAGAGCGGGCGCCGGACCGGGAGGCGCACACCATCGACGTCCGAACGAACAAGTTCGACCAACTCTTCGACGAGGCCGTGCCGCAGATCTCCGCCCAGCGGCATCAACGCGACTCACCACCCACCGAAGGCGGCCGCTGGCCCGTCGCCGTCGTACTCCGCCCTCCACCTGACAGCGACCTCGGCCTTCGCCTCGACCAACTCACCATCGAGGCCGGCGCGGTGGCTGGACCCGGTCATTGGCATACAGGCAAAGCCGGCTCGGCTCACCTCACAGTCCGCGCACTGGAGACCTACCGCCAAGAGGTCGACCTGTCGGAGCCTGTCATCCAGCGCTACCGCAGTGCCCTCCACACCGCAGCCGCTGACACCGGACCGGCCCAGATCCAGGTCACTGGTCTGACGCTCACCAAAGGGACCGTGATGGCGTGCGCGGTCCCTCTCGATCCTCAGGCCGATCTCTTGATGGACCGCTTCGCCGAAGCTCTCGGCCCTGATGGCTGGTATGAGCAGCCGGACGGCCGCCGCGATATCTGGTACCTCAACCTCCTCCACTTCACCACCGACCTGACCTCCCCGCAGCACCTGATCGACTGGGTAGCGGCCCGCCGCACCCTCGACCTCGGCCGAACCACCATCCCCGCCGCGGAACTGGTCCGCTTCCACCACTCCCCCGCGTCGAGTCGTCCCTTCATGCGCCCTGAGGTGCTCAGCCGCATCCCGCTTCTTGGCAGTTGATCGGCCCAGGTGGGTCACCTGATGCGATGGGTGGGCGGGGGCGCCTAGGTTCTTGGGCATCACACAGGGGGGAGTGATGGCGAGGATGAGCACGGTTCAGCAGCCTGTCGGGGTCGGGGAGCGGGCGGCGCGGAAGCCTGATGTCGAGGGGTGGGTCGACAGGGACGGCGTTTCCGTCGCGTACAAGGTGTACGGCGACGGTGCGGCGACCGTAGTGTTGATGCCGACCTGGTCGATCGTGCCATCACGCTTCTGGAAGGCGCAGGTGCCGTATCTCGCCCGGCATTTCCGGGTGATCACGTTCGACGGGCGCGGAGCTGGCCAGTCGGATGCGCCCTCGGGCGACGGTGCCTACGCCGACCAGGAGTTCGTCGCCGACGCCCTCGCAGTACTGGATGCGACCGGTACTGCGAACTGCGTCCTGGTCGGCCTGTCCCGCGGAGCACTCTGGTCCCTGCAACTCACGCTCGAGCAGCCCGACCGGGTGCTGGGCGTGATCGCGATCAGCCCGGCCGTCCCGTTGATCGAGGAGAACCTGGAACGCTCCCAGGCGATGTGGAACGACCAGCACGACAGGACGCAGTACAACCGTCGGCACTGGCTGGAGAAGGGGACGGACGACTTCCTGCCGTGGTTCTTCCGGCGGATGTTCCCGGAACCCCACTCGAGCAAGCAGATCGAGGACGCCATCGGCTGGGGCCGGCAGATCAGCCCCGAGCGGCTGGCCGATACCGAAGAGGCGCGCAACAAGGGCTGGTCCCTCGATGTCGGGCGCGAACTGGGTGCGGTGAGCTGCCCGGTGCTGGTCGTCCACGGGGACGACGACCGGATCCGGCCGCCCGCGGAGGGCCTCATGCTGGCCGAACTGACCGGTGGTTCGCTGGTCACGGTCGCCGGCGGCGGCCACGGCATCCCTGGCCGCGATCCGATCCTGGTGAACCGGCTGGTCAAAGAGTTCGTCGATCAGGTGTCACCGGCGCAGACGCGGCGTACCTGGGTGCGGCCGCTCAACCGCCCGAAGCGCGCTCTCTATCTCTCCTCGCCGATCGGTCTCGGACACGCCAGGCGCGACCTGGCGATCGCCGGCGAACTGAGGAAGCATCATCCGGACCTGCACGTGGACTGGCTGGCACAGCATCCGGTCACGCAGGTGCTGGACGACGCCGGCGAGCGCGTCCATCCGGCGTCGCGATGGCTGGCGAACGAATCCGCCCACCTCGAGTTCGAGGCGGACGAGCACGACCTGCACGCGTTCCAGGCGATCCGCCGGATGGACGAGATCCTGGTGAACAACTTCATGGTGTTCAACGACGTCGTCGACGGCGAGCACTACGACCTGGTGGTCAGCGACGAGGCGTGGGACGTCGACTACTTCCTGCACGAGAACCCGGAGCTCAAACGCTTCGCCTACGCGTGGATGACCGACTTCGTCGGTTGGCTGCCGATGCCGTCGGGCGGTGCTCCCGAGGCCGCGCTGACGGCCGACTACAACGCGGAGATGATCGAGCAGCGGGCCCGGTTCCGGCGGCTGCGCGACCGGTCGATCTTCATCGGCCAGCCGGACGACATCGTCGAGGACTCCTTCGGTCCGGGGCTGCCCGGGATCCGTGAATGGACCTCCGCGAACTTCGACTTCTCGGGGTACGCCACCGGGTTCGATCCGGCCGAGGTCGCGGACCGGGACGCCTTGCGGCAAAGGCTTGGTTACGCGCGGGATGCACTGCTCTGCGTGGTGACGGTTGGTGGGTCCGGCGTCGGTACTGCGCTGCTGCGGCGCGTGCTCGACGCAGTACCGCTGGCCCGTCGTCTGGTCCCGGAACTGCAGTTCGTCGTCGTGGCCGGACCGCGGATCGACCCTGCATCACTACCGCCCCGACGTGGAGTGACCGTTGCCGGCTATCTGCCGAACCTCTACCAGCACCTCGCCGCAGCGGACCTGGCCGTAGTACAAGGCGGTCTGACCACCTGCATGGAGCTGACGGCCAGCCGTACGCCGTTCATCTACGTCCCGCTGCGCAACCACTTCGAGCAGAACTTCCACGTCCGCAAGCGATTGGACCGGTACTCGGCCGGCCGCTTCCTCCCGTACGACGAGGCAGCGGACCCGAACACCCTCGCCGAGGCGATCGTCAAGGACCTCCGCCGAGAGGTCCTCTACCGCCCGGTCGAAACAGGCGGCGCCGCACGGGCAGCCGCCCTGCTCGCCGACCTCCTGTGATTTTCCGGAAGTACGCCAAAGAGAGAAAGGAACTGAACATGACCCGCTACTTGGTCGAACGCACCTTCCCGGACGGCCTGGCGATTCCCGTCAACGACAGAGGTGCCGCGGGGTTGCTGAAGGTCGTCGACGGCAACGCCGTCCACGGCGTGAGCTGGGTGCACTCCTACGTCAGCCCGGATCACAAGACCACGTACTGCATCTACGACGGCCCCTCCCCCGAGGCCATCCGCAAGGCCGCCGAAACCAACGGGATGCCGGTGGACAACATCACCGAGGTCCACGTCCTGGACCCGTACTTCTACCACTAACCGGCCGAGTCCCGCCGTACGTCGAGGGGATACGTACGGCGGGACCCTCCGGATGAAGGATCGGTCGGCATGTCACGAGCCACGGAACTGCTCACCACCGCTGAGGAAGCCGCCACTCACCTCAGAAGCGCCGAGGCGGCGAAGTGGCTCGACCAGCTGGGTGGGATCTACAGCGAGTGCGAGTGGGCGCTGGGCTGGTTGATCGACCACGACCGGACCGACGAAGCGCTCCGGCTGGCACTCGCCCTTGTCGACTTCTGGCAGTTCGCCGACAGGATCGGCGATGGTCGCGACTGGCTCGATCGTGTCCTGCTCGCTCGGAGCGTCGAAGACGCCTCGCACGCTGAGGCGCTGTTCCAGGCGGGACTGCTCGCGTTCTGGCAAGGCGACGACGCGGTAGCCCGGGATCTGCATCAACGCAGCCTCGAGATCGCCAGCCGGTTGTCCGACCCGACCGGCGTTGCGCTCGCCCTGACCGGCCTCGCCCGGATCGAACTCCGGACCGACATCGGTCGCGCCCAGGCTCTGAGTCTCGAGGCGCTCGACGCGGTCTCCAGAACCAACGACCAGCGGGGACGCTCGAACGCCTTGCATCTGCTGGGCGCCGCAGCACAGATGACCGCGGACTTTCCCGAAGCGCGCGACTGGATGCTGCGACGGCTCGAACTGGCGCACGCGATGGGCGATCTCCGGACAGTCGCCGCCGAGTCCGGCAACCTGAGCATGGTCGAGCGGCAACTCGGCAACCTCACCCGAGCCAGAGAGCTCGCCGACCACGCCCTCCAGCTGGCGGATCGGCTCGGGGACAGCTGGATGATCCCGTACTGCCTGAACGGCCTGGCCGCCATCGCGCTCGCCACCGGGCACCACGAACGCGCCGCGACGTTGCTGTCAGCAGCCGACCACCTGGTACGAGACCAGGGCGCCGCCTGGCCGCCGGACGAAGCCCCCCACTTCGAACACACCCGAACCACCACCGCCCAAGCCCTCTCCCCCAAAACCTTCAACCAAGCCTGGTCCACCGGCCACTCCCTCACCCCCACCGAAGCAGTCACCTACGCCCTCAGCCCTTTGGAGGGTGAGAGCGCTCTAGTTCCGGAACCGGGGAGGGGTTGACCGGGGGGTGTGTGGGGCTGAGCATCAGGCGACGCGTGCGTGAGGCTCGCGCAGTGATTCGCCCGAGGAGTCGCCATGGCCGGCTGGCCTGTGTTCCGCTCGATTCGTTTCAGACGCCGTACTGCGGTGGTCGCGACCACCGCGCTGCTGACCGGGCTGTTGCCCCTCGGAGTCGCCTCGCAGGCGGTTGCCGATGACCCGGTGCCGACCGTGCTGGCCGCGTTCGAGGGGGCGGAGCCGTTCGCGTCGCCGCCCAATCCGGGGATCTTCGGTTGGGGTAGTGACGCCGACGATCCGCCGACGATGGACCTGCAGACCCGGGCGGACGCACCGGTCGGCGAGAAGGTGCTGCACGGCACGTACAACATCAGCGGGTACGGCGGGTTCAGCCACGACGTCACCTTCGACCAGAACCCGGGCGACTGGTCGGCGTACAAGGGCATCCGGTTCTGGTGGTACGGCCAGAACACCGCACCGCTGCCGCCCGGATCGGGTAAGCGGATCGCCTTCGAGATCAAGGACGGCGGTGCGAACGCCGAGGCCTCGGAGCTGTGGAACACCAGTTTCACCGACGACTGGCAGGGCTGGCACCTGGTCGAGATCCCCTTCGCCGACCTGGTCTACCGCAGCGACTACCAGCCGGTCGGCGGCATCGACCAGATCCTGAACCTGACCCAGATGTGGGGCTACGCCTTCACCATGCCGGTCGGAACTCCTGGTGAGTTCGCGATCGACCAGGTGGAGATCTTCGGCAAGGCCGACCCGGCGCTCAAGGCCAGCGTGGTCACCGACGCGGGCGTCTACCCGGTCAAGGAGGGCGGCACCGCGCAGGTCAAGGTGTCGGTCGCCACCACCGGGAGCATCCCGCTCGAGGAGCCCGTCACCGTCGAGTACCGCACCGGCACCGGGAGCGCCGGGGCGAGCGACTACAACCCGGTCTCCGGTGCTTTCACCTTCCCAGCCGGTACGCCGTCCGGCGCGTCCCACACGGTCCAGGTGGTCACCCGCAAGGACAAGACAGCCGAAGTCGCCGAGACCATTCCACTGGAACTCACCGTCACCGGCGCGAAGGCTCCCGCCACCCAGCCCCAGGTGGTGATCAACGCCCACGACCTGCCATACCTGGACAAGCGGCTCCCGGTGACCAAGCGGGTCAAGGACCTGCTCTCCCGGATGACGCTGGCGGAGAAGGTCGGCCAGATGACCCAGGCCGAGCGGGGCGCGGTGCAGTCGAAGAAGACCGACATCGCGACGTACGCGCTCGGGTCGTTGCTGTCCGGTGGTGGCTCGGTGCCTTCGCCGAACACCCCGGCCTCCTGGGCCGCGATGATCGACAACTTCCAGCTGAACGCGCAGGCGACCCGGCTCCAGGTCCCGCTGATCTACGGCGTCGACGCGGTGCACGGGCACAACAACGTGATCGGCGCGACGATCCTGCCGCACAACATCGGCCTGGGCGCCACCCGCGACCCCGACCTGTCCCGCCGTACCGGCGAGGTGACGGCCACCGAGGTCCGCGCCACCGGCATCCCGTGGGACTTCGCTCCCTGCCTCTGTGTCATCCGCGACGACCGTTGGGGTCGCTCGTACGAGGGCTTCGGTGAGGACCCGGCCCTGGTGAAGGCGATGTCCACGGTCATCACGGGCATGCAGGGCAAGGCAGACGGAAGCCAGTTGAAGCAGAACACCCACGTGCTCGCCACCGCCAAGCACTACGTCGGCGACGGCGGCACTACGTATGGCTCCTCGACGACCGGTTCCTACAAGATCGACCAAGGCATCACCGAGGTCACCCCGCAGCAACTGCAGGCGATCCACCTCGACCCGTTCAAGACGTCGGTCGACCTGGGCGTCGGCACCGTGATGCCGTCGTACTCGAGCGTCGACATCATCGGTGACGACAAGGGTCCGGTAAAGATGCACGGCAACGCCGAACTCATCAACGGGGTCCTGAAGAACCAGATGGGCTTCGACGGCTTCGTGATCAGCGACTGGCAGGCGATCGACCAGCTGCCCGGGGACTACCCGAGCGACATCCGGACGTCGATCAACGCCGGCCTGGACATGATCATGGTGCCGACGAACTACCAGGCCTTCACCCAGGGGCTGACCGCCGAGGTCACCGCCGGACGGGTGCCGCAGGCAAGGATCGACGACGCGGTCAGCCGGATCCTGGTGCAGAAGTTCAAGCTCGGCCTGTTCGAGCAGCCGTACTCCGACACCAGCAAGCTGAGCACGATCGGTTCGGCCGAGCACCGGGCTGTCGGCCGGGAGGCCGCGGCCAAGTCCCAGGTACTGCTGAAGAACGAGGGCAACGTGTTGCCGCTGGCATCGACCTCCAAGGTCTACGTCGCCGGTAGCAACGCCAACGACCTGGGCAACCAGATGGGCGGCTGGAGCATCAGCTGGCAGGGTGGTTCCGGCAACACCACGACCGGCACCACGATCCTGGACGGGATCAAGCAGGTGGTGCCGACGGCAACGTTCAGCCAGGACGCCTCGGCGCCGCTGGAGGGACACGATGTCGGTGTCGTCGTGGTCGGCGAGCGCCCGTACGCCGAGGGCATCGGTGACGTCGGCAACGGTCACGACCTGCTGCTCAGCGATGCGGACAGGGCAGCCGTGGACAAGGTCTGCGCGGCGATGAAGTGTGTCGTCCTGATCGTGTCCGGCCGGCCGCAGGTGCTCGCGGACCAGCTCGGTGAGATCGACGCCCTGGTCGCGTCGTGGCTGCCGGGCACCGAGGGTGCCGGTGTTGCCGATGTGTTGTTCGGCAAGCGTCCGTTCAGCGGGCGACTGCCGGTGACCTGGCCGAAGGCGGAGACCCAGCAGCCGATCAACGTGGGCGATGCCTCCTACGACCCGCAGTACCCGTACGGCTGGGGTCTTACCACCCAGGCGGCGGCCCGGCAGAAGCTCACCGACGCCAGGAAGGAACTGCTGCGCAAGGGATTCCTGGACCCGAACGCGCTCGCCGCGGTCATCACCATCGACCTGGCGTTGCGGGTGAAGGACTGGTCAGGGCCGCAGGCAACCACTGCACTGGCCGCAGTGGGTCAGGCCGGGAAGTACCTGCAGCGCACCAAGGCCGACTCGTTCGCCGACGGCGACGCGGTGGTCGGAGCGGCCCGCTGGATCGCTCAGGACCAGATCGGCCAGAACCTCGACGAGGCCACCTCGAAGCTGACCTCGGACGCCGAACACCTGGCGCTCAGCGGTGATCTGAGCACCGCGATCACCAAGCTGACGGCGGCGTACAAGCTGCACTGACCACAACCGAAGGAGGGGCCGGTGGATGACCCCACCGGCCCCTCCTACTCAAACCGTTCTCAGACGCCGACCAGCTCCCGTTCCCGGGTCTCGGGCGCCGCCGCCTTGAACTTGCTCGGCCACCAGGCCCTGCGGCCCAGCAGCACCATGATCGAAGGCAGCATCACGATCCGGACCAGGGTGGCGTCGATCAGTACCGCGACCGCCAGCCCGACCCCCATCTGCTTCATCTCGATCATGCCCAGCGTCGCGAAGAGCGCGAACACCGACACCATCACGGCCGCCGCACTCGTCACCACGCCGGCCGACTCGGTGATGCCCTTGCGCACCGCCTCCTGCGGCGACAGGCCCTCCCGGACACCTTCGCGGATCCGGTTCAGCACGAACACGTGGTAGTCCATCGACAACCCGATCAGGATGACGAAGAGGAACAGCGGGATCCACGAGATCACGAACCCTGGCGAGGTGAAGTCGAGCAACCCCTCGGCCCAGGTGTGCTGGAAGACCAGTGACAGGACGCCGAAGCAGGCAGCCACCGACGCCAGGTTGAGCAAGGTGGTCACCAGGGCGATCGCCACGCTGCGGAAGGTGAAGATCATCATCAGCAGCGTCAGAGCCAGCACGAACGCGATCACATAGGGCAACTGGTCCCGCTGGTGTTGCCCGTAGTCGACGCCCGAAGCCGTCTCCCCACCGACCGCCCAGCTGACACCCGCTGAGTTCAGTGCCGCGGGAACCAGATCGTTCCGCAACTTCTCCAGCGCCTGCTTGGCATCCTCATTCGTGTCCGGCCGGACCGAGACCAGCGTCAGTACCGCGGTGTCGCCGTTGCTCTTGATCGATTCCCCGGGCGTCACCACGAACTCGCGACTGTCCACCGCCGCCTGCTGGAGCTGCTCCAGACCGGCTGCCGGATTGTTGCCCTTGGCCACCACGTCGTACGCCATCCCCTGGGACGGGAAGTTCTGCTGCAGCGCGGTCATCGTCTTGACCTCGGGGATGCTTTGCGGCAACGTGCTCAACCCGCCCGGCTCGGTCTTCATCCCGAGCGCCGGTACTGCGAGCGCAACCACCGCGACAGCTGAGATCAGCAGTGCGATCTTGGGGAAGCGCAGCACGGGTGCGAGGATCCGCCGGCTGATGCCACCGGGCCCGATCCGCCGGTTCAACCGCCACAGCAACGGGATGCGCGGGCGATCCACCCGGTGTCCCAGCTTGGCCAGCAGGGCGGGCAGCACCGTGAGCGAGCCGAGGACCGCGATGGCGACGACGACGATCGTTGCCGTTGCCATCGACGAG
>Ga0193742_1001289_pt1 | contig 15214 bp, 13 predicted proteins | sample L2c1metaG_FD_165511 | JGI IMG/M metagenome (GOLD analysis project Ga0193742, IMG submission 165511) | Soil microbial communities from a riparian zone of the East river system, Colorado, United States - L2c1 | ecosystem: Environmental > Terrestrial > Soil > Riparian zone | place: USA: East River... | reverse complement strand
TTCGAGGACTCGCGGCGCGAACGGCCGAGACGCCTCCGACACAGGTGTACGCCAAGCTGGGCCTGCATCCGCGTCCGCCCCGACCGGGATCGGACGCAGCAGAGGGAGCTACCTGACCTCCCCGGGATGGGTCGGCGTCGCCGATCTCGCGTCCCTCGAGTGTCTGCTCGAGACACAACGCTCGCCCAGAACACCGGCCGGCCGCCACCCTCTTGCGCACCGATCGGGGCATCGCGCACAGGCCGTCTTGCATCGCTCGGGGGCGGTGGTCAGGTGGTGTCTGGTGGTGTGTCCTGCGCGTCAGGTGGGAGTTGCTGCCGTCCCAGTTCGTGTCGTCGGTGCGCCACTGCCTCGATGCAGGTGCGCCAGCGGGTGGCGAAGGTCTCGGCGTCGGCGATCCCGACGTGGTGGGAGCGGTCGCGGTCGAAGAACCCGGTCACGAACGACGACAGGGTCCGATCTCCTCGCGTCCGGACCCACACCGATGCGTGCTCGCGGTTCTGGCCGTCGAGGATGAGGTTGTACTGCAGGAGCCGTTGCGAGCACAGGCGAGAGGTTCCGACGAGGTGGTCGATCGGTGCCGGGTTCGTGCGCAACTCCCACTCGATGCCTCGTGACGTCGAGCGGTGGGTGACGGCGGAGGTCGGCAGCTCGTCGAGGGGGTGGTCCAAGGGCTGGCCGAGGAGGTCGGAGGGCTCGGGTCGGTCGAACCAGATCCCTCGAGCGATCGCTTCGACGAACTCGTCGTGGAACGAGAAGAGGTAGTGGTCGTAGCGATCGAGCAGGGGCGTGTCGTAGCGTCTCGACGTTGGTAGGGCAAAAACTCGCCGCGCGCCGCCCGGATCGCGTCGAGGCCCTCGAAGGTCACGCGGCCCGGCAAGTCGTTCTCGAGCGGGAAGACGATCGCGTCGAGCGGCAACGACGGATCGCCAGGGTGCGCCGGCATCGGACCGTAGGTCACCCGCGGCCCCAACACGTTGTCCGCGACCAGCGGCACCACGAGCGGCACCGCCTCGCCGACACCGTTCGTCCAGTCGCTCACAACAACCGACAGTACGAGCCCGGCCGCAGCCGACGTCGTTCCAAGGGAGCGTGGCGGCTTCGGGACGATCATGATGTCTGCTGATGCGAAGACCCCTGCGGGTTGACGCACCGGAGGGCGTTCGGTCTCGTTGCCGGGATCACGGGTCGGAGGTGGGCCCGAGGCCGGTAGCGGTCACTGGAGGGTCCAGGTTCCGCAGCCGCTGGTGGAAAACCGCTCGCCGGCTGCCAGGTCGACCTCGGTGCGGAGGTCAGTGCCGTAGTGGTCGCGATAGTCGATCACGTCAGCTGCGCCGTAACCCAGGCCGCGGGCGCGCGTCCATGTGCACATGGGGGTCGAGTCGGGGTCGGGTGCCGTCACCCTGAAGTGGCCCGGCGCCACGTCGCGGCCTACCAGCCAGTCGCCGTCGCCCACGGTGGTCGCCGGGGTGGCGGGAGGGGCGTAGGGGGCGAGCGGAGCACAGCCCTGGAGGCGGACGCGGGAATCGGTGGGCAGCACCTCGATGATCGGCCGCGCGCTCACGTCCTCGGCGACGACGAGGTCCGGGCCCCCGGCCTCGGCGGCCTGGAAGCGCCGCCACCGGCAGGTGGTGCCCGCTGGCCCCGTCGTGTAGATGCCCGGCTGGATCTGGCGGCCCACCTCGAGCACGAGCGGGTCCCCGGAGCGCCCGGTCGTGGGCGGCGCCGAGGGTGCGGCGGTCGTCGGCGCTGCGGTGGTCTCGGGCCCGGAACTCGCGGTGGGGGCGGTGGATGGGGTCGAGGGCACCGTCGTGGCCCCGTCGGCCGACGACTCGGGCGATCCGCGGCCCAGCTGCCCAGCCACAGCGCCCAGCACAACCAGCGCGGTGACCGTGACCGCCACACCCACTGCCATCCGCGATCGGGGCCGCGGCCGCTGGGGCTGGGACCCCGCGCCGGCTGCCGCCGGGACGTCGCCGCCGGGTGACCCGCCTGCCGGCCACGCCGCAGGCTCCGGCTCGGGGCCGTCGTCCGGCAGCGCCCACGGACGCTGCGACGAGGGCGCCGGCTCACCGGGCAGGTCGAGGAGGATCCCCTCCAGCCCGGCGAGCGTGATCACCGTGCGGACCCGATGGATGCGGTCCTCCAGCTCCGGTGTCGTGAGCTGCCCCTGCACCGCCCGGCGCTGCAGCTCCTCGACGATCCGCTGACGATCGGCCTCGGTCACGCCCACCACGCGGGCAGTCTTCCACGCCCCCAACCACGCCCCGCGTTCGCCCGGCGCCGACCATCAGGTCGCCCGGTCGGCTCCATGACCTGGACATCGAGCTCGAACCTTCACCCCGCGGCCCACGAGGTCTCGGACGTCGAGCTCGCCCGCGCCCGATCCCTGTTCAGCGGGGGCACGTAGCGGGCCGGCGGCTCAGGTGTGCAGCAGCCCGAGGAGCAACGCCCGGTAGTCCCGGAAGACGACCCGCAGCTGTTCGGTGTCGACGTCGTCGTCCTGGCGCCACTGGGCCTGGAGCAGCTCGCGGTGGCCGGCGAGGATCCTGGCGAGATCGTCGATCGCCTCGGTGACCAGATGATCCGCGCTCTCGACCGCCGACCGGGGATCGTCGACGAAGCCGATCTGGATCGTGTTCCAGCGCTCTTCGAGGATGCCGTCGTCGCTGAGGAACGGCCTGCCCTCGGGCGCTTCGTCGGCTGGCGCCCCGACCTCGAGGACCTCCGTGTCCTCCTGCGGATCGAGCGCTTCGGGGTCCTCGCCGTTGTCTTCGGGTCGGCCGTCGGTCGTGACTTCGGACTCGGTCTCCTCGTCCGGGTCTACGTCGTCAGCGTCGTCGTCGACGACGGACTGGACCTCAGCGTCCTCCTCGGACTCGACGTCGAGGTTGGCGTCGTCGAGCGCCGGCGCGGTCAGCGCGGTGTCGGTGTGCTTGATGATCATGGTGCTCCCTTCAACTGACGTCGTGCTCGGCACGTTCGACGCCTGGTGCGGCAGCGTCGTCAGCGGGGTCGGCGCGACTGTTCAGCAGCTCGTCGAACAACGAGCGGTAGTTCTGGATCGCCTGACGTTGGTCGTCGATCGTCGCGGTCTCGGCGCCCAGACGGACGGCCTCGGCCATCCGGTAGCCGGCGGCGAGGGCCGGGTGGTCGACCGAGACGTAGGTGCTGTGGTCGTCGGAGCCCTCGGCGGGATAGCCCCGCTCGTTCATCACGCGTGTGACGAGCTCGGCGGCTTGGGTCACGGTTTGGCGGGGTTCGTCGACGAAGCGGATTTGGACCGCGAACCACTGCTCGACGTATCGAGCGCTGGCTTCGGGCGTCAGTTCTCTGATGTCGAGGCCGTCGCGCTGTTTGACGCGATCGCGCAATGCGGCTTCGGCGTTGCGCCGGTCGCCCTTCTGTTCGACGGCCTGGTGGTATTCCGGTCCGAACTGCCGCTGGAGCGACGCGGACCGGAGGCGGTTGACCGCCAGGGCGGCTCCCGCGAATGCGACGACGAGGGCAAGCAGAACGATCAACCAGCTCATGACGATGCTCCTGTTCGGGCCAGCGTCGCCTACCCGCTACCGCGGCCGCCCAGCCGACCTGGCGGATCGAGGGAGGGGTCGACTACAGCCAGCCGCGCCGGCGGAACAGCAGGTAGAGGCCGCCAGAGGTGACGACGAGCACGACGGCCGACGCGATCGTGCCCCAGGTCTGTTGGGAGCCGGGGTAGGGGACGTTCATGCCGTAGTAGCCGGTGACGAGCGCGGGCACGGCGATGATCGCGGCCCAGCCGCTGACCTTCTTCACGATCTCGTTCTGGTGGAAGTCGCGCAGGCTGAGGTTGGTCTCGACGATGGTGGAGACGAGGTCGCGCAGCGACTCGGTGGATTCGCCGACGCGCAGGATGTGGTCGTAGACGTCCTGGTAGTAGGGGTAGAGGTCCTCGGAGACGGTGGCGTGCTCGCGGCGCATGAGCGCGCTCAGGGCTTCGCGCAGGGGCACCACGAGCCGGTGGAAGCGGACCAGGGCGCGCCGCATCTCGAACCACCCGCGCTGCTGGGTCGGGTCGAGAGGGTGTTCGTCGAAGATGCCCTCGCTGATCTCGTCGTAGAAGTCCTCGAATGCCTGCACCGCGTCGAAGTAGCCGTCGACCACGACGTCGAGCAGCCCGTAGAGCAGGAAGCTCACGCCGCCGGCGGCGAGGTCGGGGGACTGGTCCCAGCGGGCGAGCACCGCGTCCATGTCGAAGAACGAGTCGTGGTCTCGGACGGTGATGAGCCACCGCTTGTTGACGAAGGAGTCGATCTCGGTCACGTCCAGGCCACGGCCATCGGCGGTGACGTGCACGGCGTGACAGGACAGGAACGCGTGGGTGGCGTAGTGGTCGAGCTTGGGGCGCTGGTGGGGCTCGAGGGCATCCTCGACAGCCAGCTCGTGCAGGCCGAGCTCGCCGGCGAGCTCGTCGAGCTGCTCCCTGCTGGGGGTGTGGAGGTCGACCCACACGATCGTGTCGGGTCGCTTCAGGTGCTCCGAGACGTCCGCCACCGGGAAGCCTTCAGCCTCGATGACGCCGCCGCTGTACAGCCTGGTTCGGGCTCGACCCATGACAACCTCATTCCCCGCAACTGCGATCGTCGCGCATCGATCATGCGCGAACCCGGAGGCTCAGGAGGAGCCGGCGTCTTCGGCGGTCGGCAGGAGCAGGTGGTCGACGCCCGCGAGGTGGATGACCCGACTCACGACGGGTGAGACGCCGACGAGCCGGAAGGCAACTCCGGCGAGCTGGGTGGTGTCCTGCGCGGCGAGGATGGCTTGAAGGCCGGCCGAGTCGGCGAAGCTGACCCCGCGCATGTCGATCTCGAGCGCGTCGGTCGTCGGCTCGGACAAGGCGTTCTGGACCTCGGCGGCGAGGGGCTCCGTCCCACCCATGTCGAGCTCACCGACGAGTGTGATCACGACGTGGGTCGCTTCCCGGTGAGAGGAGATCACCAGGATCTCTTGGCCGCCCATCGTGCGTCTGCCTAGCACAGTTCGGCGCATCTCGCCCTGAGCGACACGCCGCCCGAGGACGGTCACGATGGGTCGGCTACGGAGTGCCGTCGTCGGAGGAGATGTGGGCGCGCACGGTGGTGCCGGACGGCGAGGACCGCACCTGGAGCAGATCGCAGATCTGGTTGACGACCCACAGACCGCGCCCGCCGACCTGGCCGTCGACCGGCCGGCGCCGCCCGATCAGCGGGTCGACCACGTGTCCTCGATCGCACACCTCGCACACCAGCGTCGCGGCTTGTCGCCACAGCCGCAGCACGCCTCGGCCGCCACCGTGGCGCACGCTGTTGGTGATCAGCTCGCCGGTGACGAGCGCCACGTCGGTGGCACGTTCCGCCATTCCCGCGGCCAGGGCCTGTCGCGTGGCGATGCGACGCATGGAGCCCAGTTCGTCGGCCCCGAACTCGTGGCCGGCGACACCCGCAGGTGGTTCCAGGAGAGGCTCCTGGAAGAGCGCGGTGGCATCGGCGCCGCTGAACCGTCGACTGGGCCGGCTCTGGCCGGCGCGGTCGATCACTGCGTGGGTGTCGTGGGCCCGGTCGATCAGGCTGGCATCGACGGCCGCCATGTCGTAGGGGCACAGCAGCCAGAACGCTGCTGTGTCGGCGAACGCCTCGTTGAGCAGAGCCTCGTGATGGCGCCACTCGACCAGCTCGTCGGGACTGCGACCGGCCAGGTTCGGCTCGCTCACGCCTCTCAGGCGTTGGCCGTCGGCGCGGTGCCGGTCGACGAAGGTCCGCCATGCCGGGATGGTCCGCGCCGGGTTGCGTCCCAGGCTGGTCACGTCGGCGAACTGCACCGTGGCGGCGTCCCCGTCGAGGACGGCGCGCAGCGCGGTGATCTTGGCGGCAGCGACGGCGACCAGGATCGGCTCGCCCGCCGCCACAGCATCACGGATGAATGCGGCCGTGCCGGCGAGGAAATCGCCCTCGCTGGCGTAGAGGAACGCCTCGTGGCGAAAACCGTCGTCGACTGCCACCGACTGTGATCTACCCGCCGAGCCCCCACCGATCCACATACCTCGCTGTGGAGCAGGGCTCATTTGGGCTCCGGGTGGCTCAACGAGCTCGGGTCGATCGCTCGCAGCTGCAACCGGCGAGGTCGTCGTCGGCCGAGGCGGCGTTGGCGGGGCTGGGCGGTCAGGGTGGCGGCGACGACGCAGATGTCGTCGCTGGTGCCTTCGGGTGCGAGCTCACCGATGACGTGGTCGCAGAGCTCCTGCGCGGTGCCGCTGAAGCCTTCGACGACTCGGCAGAGATGCGCGATGCCGTCCTCGCCGGCCCGTTCGAGCGGTTCGATCAGCCCGTCGGTGTAGAGCAGGAAGTGGCCGCCCGAACGGATCTCCGTCACGGCCTGGTCACGGCGCGGCAGCGGGGGACGCAGACCCAGGAGGCGACCGTGTGCCAGGTCGACCCGCCGCGCCACGCCGCTGGGCTCGATGATGATCGGTGGCGGGTGCCCGGCGTTGGCCACGACCAGCCGGCCCTTCCCGGGATCGGCCACGACGTAGACCATCGTGGCGACCTCGCCGGTCGCCAGCTGGTCGAGCAGGGTGTCCACCCGCCTGATCACATCGGCCGGGCCGAGACCGGCGAGGGCGTGCGCCAGGACCGCGACTCGCAGGCGACCCATCGCCGCGGCGGCGGCCACGCCGTGACCGGTGACGTCGCCCACCAAGAGCCCGACCCGCTTGGCGTCGAGCTCGAAGACGTCGTACCAGTCGCCTCCGGCGTGGCTCCCGACCTCACCGGGCAGGTACCGCACCGACAGGTCGAGGCCCGTGACCTCCGGTACCGCTCGGGGCAGGAGGTCGTGCTGGAGCGCCAGGGCGATGGCGTGCTCCCGTTCGGCGTGGTGTTGGGCCTCCCAAAAGCCGCGTTGGGTCATCTCGAAGGTCGACAGCGCCTCGGACAGGTACGTGAAGCTCGCCGCGACCAGCCCGACCTCGGCCGACGAAGCCCGCACCAGGAGCTGCTCGACCACCCGACGATGCAGGCCGACGACATCGAGGACCGACATCTCGTCCCCGAACGCCTCCCGACTGAACGCGTGCGCGGCCTCGAGGTCGACCTCCTCGCCCGCGTCGACGTATCGCTCGAGCGCTGCCCCGTAGTCCGCCCCAAGACCACCCCACCGTTCGTTCACAATGCAGAGGTAATCGCTCCGCGACAAACATGCAAGGGGAAACCGGCCGGGCAGGTTGACCTGTCGGTCGTGGCGGTTTAGAGGACGTAGTCCTCGCCGGTGGCTCGGATGGTGATGTCGCTGATCGATATGCCCCACGGTTGGTTCATGACGTGGACGATGTTGTCGGCGATGTGCTCGGGTTCGAGGGACCAGAGCCGCGGCGAGTCGGCGTCGGTGAGCTCGGGCGGTAGCTCGCCGGTGATGTACTTCATCATGTTGTCCATGGCCGTCGAGGCGTGCTGACCGAAGATCCCGACGACAGCCGCCGGGTTGACCACCGACGCACCCAGGCCCGTCTTCGGGACGCCGGTCGGTCGGACCACCGACACCTTGATCTTCCCCTGTGACTCCACGCGCAGCGACTCCGACAGCGCGTTCACGGCGGACTTCGTGGCGGTGTAGACGCCGGCGCCCGCGGTCGCGAAGTTCGAGTAGATCGACGAGATGTTCACGACGTGCCCGCGGCCCTGGGCGATCATCTGGTCGTAGACGGCGGCGATGCCGTTGAGCACGCCCTTCACGTTGACGTCGATGGCGGCGTGCCAGGCCTTCCATGCCTGCTCGTGGTCGGCGTAGAACGACAGCGGCATCACGCCGGCGTTGTTCACCATCACGTCGATGCGCCCGAAGGCGTCGACGGCGAACGCGGCCAGCGCCTGCATCTGCGCCATGTCGGTGACGTCGGTGGCGAGGTGCGCGGCGTCGTGCCCACCGCCGTCCAGGGCCTCGAACACGGTCGCCAGCTGCTCCGTGTCGACGTCCGCACCGACGACCTTCGCCCCGAGCCCGCACGCCTGCTCCGCCACCAGGCGACCGAAGCCGCTCCCCGCCCCGGTCACGACGACGACCTTGTCCTCCAGATGGTTCTTCACGTAGCGGTGCCCTTTCGGTCGGCTCAGCGCAGCGAGTAGGTGATCGGCAGGTGCTTGAGGCCGCCGACGAAGGTGGTCTGGGCCAGCGCCGGCGAACCCGCCAGCTCGATCGTCTCCAGTCGGGGCACCAGCTCGGTGAGGAGCGCCTTGATCTCCATCCTGGCGAGCTTGGCGCCGAGGCAGTAGTGGGCGCCGAACCCGAAGGCGAGGTGGGGGTTGGGGGAGCGGCCGACGTCGAAGCGGAACGGGTCGTCGAAGACGTCCTCGTCGCGGTTGGCCGACGGGTACGACAGCAGCAGCATGTCGCCCGGCTGGAACTCGTGGCCGGACACCTCGTAGGGCTCGGTGGCGGTGCGCATGAAGTGCTTCACCGGCGTGGTCCAGCGGATGATCTCGTCGACGGCCGAGTCGATCAGCCCCGGTTCGTCCTTCAACCGGGCCAGCTCCGCCGGGTTCTCCACGAGAGCCTGCATCCCGCCCGCCATCGCCGACGAGGTGGTGTCGTGCCCGGCGGTCGCGACGATGACGTAGTAGGAGATCGTCTCGATGAGACCCACCGGCTCGCCGTCGATGCTGCCGTTGGCGATGGTCGAGGCGAGGTCGTCGGCGGGGTTGGCGCGGCGGTCCTCGGTCAAGGCCGAGAAGTACTGGAAGAAGTCCTGCATGACCTGCAGGACCTCTTCCGGGGACGACCCGCGGGCCAGCTCGGGGTCCTGGTTGCCGAACAGCTCCTGGGTGAGCTGCAGCATGCGGGGGTAGTCCGACTCGGGCAGCCCGAGGATGGCGAGGATCACCTGCAGGGGGTACTGCATGGCGATGTCGCGGGCGAAGTCGCACGATCCATCCAGCTCCGCCATGCGGTCGACCGAGCGGCGCGCCATGTCGTCGAGCCGCTCCTGGAGCCGGGCCAGGCTGCGGGGCTTGAACCAGTCGACGGTCAGGGCCCGGTGTGCCTTGTGGTCGGGGTCGTCCATGTGGATGAGCGTGCGCAGCATCGCGCTGCCGGCCTGCTGCTGGGCCAGCACCTCGTTCGGTCCGATCACCGGGAAGGGCGCGTTGTGGAAGGTCTTGGGGTGCAGCTCGACCTCGTAGACGTCGGCGTGCCTGGTCAGCGCCCAGAACGGGGGGAAGTCCGGGTGCTCCACGAGGTGGATCGGATCGGCCCGGCGCAGCAGCGAGCAGGCACGGTGGAAGCGCTCCTCGTCGGCGTAGGCGGTCGGGTCGATGAAGACCATGCCGGCATCGTCGAGGTCCGTTGCCTGGGTGGTGGTCATGGGAGGGTCTCCTGGTCCTGGGGGTCTCGTCGGGTGGATTCGTAGACCAACGTGCTGCCGCTGCCTCGCCGGGTGGCGGCGCCGAGCGCGCGCAGGCGTTCGAGGTGGGCGTAGGTCTCGGCTTCGATCGGGCCGGTCAGCCGCTGGCCGGGGAAGAGGTGGCCGGCGAGCTCCGGGACACCGGCCGGACCGTGCTCGGCGACCAGTGTGAGCAGCCGGACGAGCCGGGTCTCGTGATGGCCACGTATCTCGCCGATGCGGCTGAGCAGGTCGACGAACGGGTGGCCGTGGGCCGGCACCACCGTGGTGATCTCTCGGAGGGCGGCGGTGCGGTCGAGCGAGTCGAGGTAGGTCCCGAGGGTGTCGGTCTCGCCGATGCTCATCACGTACGAGGTGGTGGTCGGCATCACGTGGTCGCCGGAGTAGAGGGCGCCGGTGTCCATGTCGTGGAGGCAGATGTGGTCGGGCGTGTGCCCGGGCGTGAAGACCACCACGAGGTCGCGGCCGGCCAGCCGGATGACGTCGCCGTGCCGGACGTGGCGGGTGACGGTCGGGCGCACGTGGGCGACACGTCGCATCTCCGGCGGAGGCTGCCACTGCCGGCCCCAGGGCGTCGCGCGTCCGCGCCGATCGGGCCCGAGGGCGAACGTCTCGTGGGCGATGACGGCGACGTCGCGCTCGACGGACTCGACGATCCGCGGCGTGAGGCCGTAGTGGTCGGGATGGCCGTGCGACAGGACGATCGTGTGCACGTCCCGGACCGACAGCTCGACGCTGCGCAGCCGCGCCTGCAGCGCATCCCACGATTCGTCGGTCGGGAGCCCGGGGTCGAGCAGCGTGACCCCCCGAGCGTCGACGAAGGCATGGCAGTTGACGTGCTGGATGCCGGGGACAGTGATCGGCAGCTGCAGCCGAAGGACCTTCGGCGCCACCTCCAGCACCACGTCGGATGCCGGCTCGCGCTCCTGCGCAACCTGGGCTGTCACCGTGTCCCGGGCTCCTTGGCGTCGTCGGTCTCGTCGGTCTCGTCGGCCAGGTAGGAGGCCTGGATCTCCTCGACGCGGTGGCGCAGCTCGTCGGCCGTGCCGTCGAGCTCGATGTGGCCCCGGCGCATCACGTACACGCGGTCGGCGACCTGCAGGGCCTTGTGGACGTGCTGTTCGACCAGCAGCACGCCGACGCCGGTGTCGGCCGCGGCGCGCACCGCCGCGAGCAGGCGGTCGACGACCACCGGCCCGAGGCCGAGCGACAGCTCGTCGACCAGCAGCATGGTCGTGGTGTCGCGGGCCAGGGCGCGCGACAGCGCCAGCATCTGCTGCTGGCCGCCGGACAGCAGGCCGACCCGGCGGGGCAGGTGGTCCTCGAGCTCGGGGAACAGAGCGAGCGCCCGTGTCGGGTCGCAGCGGCTGACCCGGAGGTTGTCGGCCACGGTCATGGTCATGAGCACCGCTCGCTGCTCCGTGACCAGGCCCAGGCCCTCGCGTGCCCGCCGGTACAGGGGAGCGCGGGTCGGAGCGCCCCGCCACCGCACCTCCCCGCCCAGCGCCGGGAGGTCACCGCTCAAGGTGAGGAGCGTCGTGGTCTTGCCGGCGCCGTTGGGGCCGAGGAGGGCGACGACCTCGCCGGCGGCGACCGCCAGGTCGAGGTCGCGGACCACGATCGAGTCACGCCCGTAGCCGGCGACGAGGCCCCGGGCTTCGAGGACGAAGGGATCGGTCATGTGACGGCCGCCGGGTCGGCGGGCTCGGGGGCGTCGCTGGGCCCGGGGCTCGCCGCGGTGACGGGCTCGCCGAGGTAGGCGGCGACGACGGCGGGATCGACCCGGACGGCGTCCGGGGTCCCCGCGGCGATGACCCGGCCGAAGTCGAGCACGACGAGCCGGTCGCAGAGGTCGAGGAGGAGCGGGACGTCGTGCTCGACGACGAGCACACCCAGGCCCCGTCCTGCGGCGATGCGGCGCACCGACCGGGCGAGCTCCCGGCTCTCGCTGTGGTCGAGCCCGGCGGCCGGCTCGTCCAGGAACAGCACGGTGGGCTCGGCGGCTATGGCGCGGGCGATGCCCACCAGGCGGGTCGCACCCTGCGAGAGCGCCGAGGGTCGACGGTCGATCACGTCGGTGAGCCCGAGGTCCGCCAGGACGGCCTCGATCGCCGTGGTCGTGGGTTGCCGGCCCGGCCGCACCAGGTCGGTGAAGTACCGCCACGGCGACTGGCGGTCGGCGGCGACGAGCAGGTTGTCGCGGATCGTCATCTCCTCGAACAGCTCGACCGCCTGCCACGAGCGGATCATCCCGGCCCGCGCCCGCTGTTCGGGCGATCGCCGGTCGACCCGCCCGCCGTCCAACAGGACCTGGCCGCGCTCGGGCGGCGTGAACCCCGTGATCACGTCGAGCAGGGTGGTCTTGCCGGCTCCGTTCGGCCCGATGAGCCCCACGATCTCGCCGGGGTCGACCCGCAGGTGCACGTCGTCGAGCGCGGTGACGCCCCCGAAGCGGACCGTGATGCCGCGCACCTCGACGGTCGCCGGTGGCTGGACGTGGGGGCCGTCGGAGGTGGCGGTGGTCGGGGGGCGTTCGACGAGGCGCCGCACCCGGTCGTCGACGCCGCGGAAGCGCTCCCGCATCGCTCCGGCGAGCCGCGCCGCCGATCCGTCGGGGGCGAAGGCCAGCTGCAGGGTGGCGCCGGCGCCGGCGATGATGGCGCTCCAGGCGAGGATGTCGTCGATGCCGCCGAGGAGGTCGTTGAGGACCTTGGTCCCCAGCGCGCCGGGGGCGGCGAGGGCCCCGAGCCCGGCGCCGGCGACCCACCCCAGGCCGCCGATGACCGCGTACTGCACGAGGCTGATCGAGCCGAGGACGTTGAACGTGGTGAACTGCACGTTGGTCTGGCGGAACGCCAGCACGATGCCGCCGACCGCGGCGATCCCGGCACCGAGACCGAAGGCGTAGAGCTTGGCGCCGTACACGCCCACGCCGAGCGCGGCCGCGGCCCGCTCGTTGGACCGTACCGCGAGCAGCCGGCGGCCGCTGCGCCCCCGGCGGACGTTCGCCACCACCAGCGCGGTCAGCACGAACAGGACGAGCACGAAGGCGCCGTAGCGCTGGGGATCGCCGAGCGGGTCGAGGCCGATGCCGAACACCGACGGCTCGTCGACGACCGTGCCGTTCAGCCCGCCGGTCAGCGAGCTGTTGGTGAAGATGACCGAGTTGAAGAGCAGCGCCAGCGCCAGCGTCGCCACGGCCAGGTTGACGCCGCGGGTCCGCAGGGCGGGGAGCGCCACGACCAGGCCGGCGAGCACCGTGGTCGCGACGCCCACGAGGAGCGCGAGCTCGAAGCGGAGACCCTGGGTGGCGACCAGGCGGGCCGCGACCCAGGCCCCGAACCCACCCAGCGCGAACTGGCACAGCGACAGCTGGCCGGCGTACCCGGTGACGACCACGACGGAGAGCACCAGGATGCCCATGCCGAACGTGGCGACGAGGGCGTCGGCCCAGCCGGGGACCGCGACGAGCGCGGTCCCCGCGACAACCAGACCCCCGACCACGGCCGGGACGGGGACGCGACCCGTGCCGGGGAGCGGGAGCCTGGCGATCGCCTCCCCGCGGGCGAGGCGCGCCCGGCCACCGAAGACCGTGACCGCCACGATGATCAGCATGGGCACGGCCTGCGGAAGTCCGGTGAGCGACTGGGGGCCGACGTCGAAGCGCTCGGCGAGATCGGGCTGGAACAGCGCCAGCTCGCTCTGCAGGATCCCGATGGCGAAGGCGCCGGCCACGGTGAGGCCGAACGACGAGAACCGCCCGACCAGCGCCGCGGCCAGCGCCACGAGCACCATGTTGGTCAGGACCGCGACGTGCAGCGTGATGATCGGGGCGAGGAAGATCGCCGCGGTGGCCGACAGCACGCCGGCCAAGGTGAAGTTGACCATCTCGATCGTGCTCGTCGACCAGCCGGCGCTCGCCGCTACGCGGCGGTTCTCCGCCACCGCTGACGTCGCCAGCCCGAAGAGCGTCTTCGAGTAGACGAGCCGCAGCGCGATGGCGAACATCGCGACGAGCCCGATGAGGATCAGCCTGTCCTGTCCGATGCGCAGGTCGCCGACCAGCGTGACGTTGCGGGTGGGCAGGTAGCTGTCGGGCTGCCCCTTGTCCTCGTCCCACAGCACGACGATGAGGCCGTAGATGGCCGACATCGTCGACAGCGTGGCGATGAGCCGGGTGAGCAACGACGTCCGTCGCAGCACCGTCATGATCCCGTGCATGACCATGCCCGATGCCGCGCCCGTCGCCAGCCCAGCCAAGAGGGCGAGCCACGGCGCCACGGCGTGGTCGTCGCGCAGGACGTAGCAGACGAACGCCCCGAGGGCGCCCTGCGCACCGGCCGCGAAGTTCAGGACCCCGGACGCCCGGTACGCCAGCACCACGCCCAGCGCCACCAAGGCCACCAGCGAGCCGGTCGCCATGCCCAGCAGCGCGAACCGGACCGTCGACTGGCTGAGCACCTCGGTGGCGATGATGTGGGCGCCGCCCACCCGTCAGCCCTCGAGCTCGAAGGGGGTCTCGACGTCGATGAAGTCGGACACCGGCACCATCTCGCCGCCTTCCAGGCGGGTCGCCATGACGTGGTGGCTGAAGAGGCGGAAGGTGCTGAGCACCGGGTTGTCCGGGAAGGCCGGCGTGCTCATGTCGAACGGCACCACCTCGGGTCGGTCGACCGGCCCCTGGGCCTTCACCGCCTCGACCAGCGCCGCGCTGTCGAGCTCGGAGATCTCGTCCGGCGACAGCGCCGAGAGGGCGTCGACCAGGCTCTGGGCCGCAATCCAGCCGTTGACCGAGACGACGCTGGCGTCGTCGAAGTCGAGGCCCTGCGCCTCGTAGGCATCCTTCATCTCCTGGATGCCGGCGTTGTCGGTCTCGGTGGGCGGCACGACGCTCGACATCAGGTACAGCCCGTCGCCCTCGTCGCCCAGCGCCTCCATCACCCTCGGCGGCATGAGGACCGACGTCGACAGGGTGGGCTTCTCCTGCATGTCCCAGCCCTCGGCCAGCAGTGCCTGCATGAAGGGCTCGGCCTGGGGCACGCCGAAGCCGAGCGAGTCGGGGTCGGCCGCCACGATCTGGGCCGCGATGGGTGCGAAGTCGGTGGTGTCCTGGGGGAAGAACAGGACCTCCCACTCGAGACCGAGCTCCGTGGCCAGCGCCTCGCCCTGCTCGGCGATGAACACCGTGGCCGGTGACTCGAACGTGACGAGCATCGTCGACTCGGCACCGGCGGACTTGGCCGTCGTGATCGACCCGAAGAGCTGCGGCACGATGCTGGTGAAGGGGTACGAGTTCGGGCTCGTGTGGTCGAACGTGCCGGCGCCCACGGTGTAGACGGACGGCAGGCCGGCCGCCTCGGCTCCGGTGTCGAAGACGCCGACCGACCCGATCAGGGCCAGCGATCCGTCGTCGGCGGCGGCGCGGCCGCACTCTGTCGAGCCGTTGGGGTCGCCGCGATCGTCGCAGACGGTGACCTCGATCGGACGGCCGAGCGCGCACTCCTCGTTGACGGCTCGGACCGTCACGTCGGTCGCGACCGAGAGGTCGTCCCCGTTGACCGCGGTCGGTCCGCTCAGTGCGGCGATGGTGGTGAACCGGATGGGGTCGCCCGGGCAGTTCGGCGCCTCCTGGGCCACCTCGCCGTCCCCGCCGGCACCGCCCCCGTCGCCGGAGCTGTCGTCGTCGCCTCCACAGGCGGCGATCGCCGCCACCGTGGCCAGCACGAGGAGGAGCCCTACAGCCCGCCGTCGATGCTGCGGCCGATGTTGCGCCCCTGGTCCGTGCGTCATGGAGTCCCCCCG
>Ga0193742_1001288_pt1 | contig 15239 bp, 19 predicted proteins | sample L2c1metaG_FD_165511 | JGI IMG/M metagenome (GOLD analysis project Ga0193742, IMG submission 165511) | Soil microbial communities from a riparian zone of the East river system, Colorado, United States - L2c1 | ecosystem: Environmental > Terrestrial > Soil > Riparian zone | place: USA: East River... | reverse complement strand
TGATCGACACGCGAATATCGTTTCAAGTCGGCCATAGGGATCAAAACTCTGGCTCCGATTCGACGCACTGAGATGTGTTTGTTCGCAACGAGGTAGTCGAGAGATCGCTTGCTTATGGAAAGCATTTTGCGCGGCTTCGCTTCTTCCAATCAGCAGGCGATCTTCAGGCGTGATAGTTGCCTTCCCAAGAGCCTTCCGTTCAGTCGTGTCAATGGATGCCATTGTTACTTCCTTCAAATCGTGATCGGTCACGAATTCAAAGTCGCACTCATTGGCGTTTTCGTCCAATATCTTTTGGCTATTCGTCGGTAGATTTTTTCTATTGCGACTGTAACTCTCGAGTGCCCGGTTACCAGATGGGTCCTAATTGACTACAGGAAATAGTCTGAAACGATAGATTTCACGCGGAATCGTTTTTCGGATTCCCTCGGTCGTTTTGATCAATGTCGCCAGTGGAGCAGCAAAGGCCATGTCAGACTTCCTAGAGTTTCGCCTACTCAAATACATCGTCGCAGTTGCAGCTGAGCAAGCTGGAAATGTTCGCGATGCCGATCAGCGCAACGATGGCGACCAGCGCAATGACCACGGGCGTGCTTTTCCGCATCGGCGTCCCCTCCACCCAAACCAATCGGACTAACATCCAAGTTTGTCGCAGCCATAAAGGTCATGAGGGCCTGGCTCAAACAAGCGGGCTGAATCCCCACGATTCAGCCCGCTCCCGCTGGTTAGAGGTTGATGCTAATTATGGCCGATAATCCCGGTTTTTACCGTCTCTACCGGCTTGTAACCCTTTTAGAGTGTTTAGCTGTCCACTTCCAGCACACCTTCACACGGTGGAAGTCGTAGGTTCGAATCCTGCTGCGTCCATCATATAAATCAACAACTTAGAGGACAATTTGGGAACAGATGCCAAATGCTTGGTGCGGAGGCTATCCCGGCCACATCGGGCGTGTACCGAAGAGCGCCTCGTTGGCAAAAGTCCAGTCCCGTTCTTGCTGTAAGGGCAGATGGAGCGCCAGCCAGCAGTCCCTCCACGGCGATTTCGTCAGCAGAACTGCCTGCTGTGAGGTCTCGCTCTTGCAAGGACCGATGGAGCCGTCCACATAAGAGCGCAAAACGCTCATCGACTTATCGGCGAAGTCGATGTCGTCCCACTTCAGACCCAATACTTCGCTGATACGAAGGCCGGTCGTTGCGCAGACAATTCCAAGGACCCGTTTCGCGATCTCGCGGGACCTTGAACAGTACCCGGAACTCCTCTGCGGTGAGGGTATACGGTGTGTGCGCCCTCCGTGAACTGCACCGCACGAGCGCGATCGGATTCTCGTGCTGCCCAATCCATCCCCAACGAATGGCATAGCGGAAGATGGTGCTCATCAGGTTGCGGATCTTGGCTCTGCTCCCCGGAGCACTCTGCTTCAGAGTCTTGAGCCTGTCTTCGACCTCGACACTCGTTACGCGCCGCAGAGGGATAATCTCCCCGGCGAGGAAGGGAAGAAGGTAGAGCTTCAGGTTGCTGTTGTACACGAGTTTTGTGCCCCGGGTCTTTCCCTAGTGCGTATCCATTGGCATTTCCTTCAGTTTGTAATGCTCCACAAGCCGTTTCACCGTAGCTGGAGACCTACCGTCTTCGACTGTCTGCCGGTTAACCCGCAGTCTGAGTGCTTCTGCTGCCGTCTGGGCATCAGTTCTGGTGCGAAGGTCCCGGACTGTGCCAACGATCTCCTTACGGAGTCTCCGTTTGCCCTGCCCATCGGCTTCGCGCCAGCGATACACCATACATCCGGACCGTTCTTGCGGGGCTCTGAGTACAACGTACCCAATTGATATCGTGGCCGTTTCATAGAAAATTGTTCCTTTCCTTTGAACGGCCAGTGTTACTCACCAGGTGCTGTGGGCTTTGTTGTTCTTCTCGGTGCTCGCTGGCGGTGCTGCGTTGCTAAGAAACAGAACAGCTAGTCATCCCTAGACTTCCAACTGCAATTTTCTCTGTGCGTTAAGAGGTTTCATTATCACAAAAACATAGGGTACGATGGTCGCAAGTTATCCATGTACTGAGATCTCGGTGAATGATGTTTACAATCGCGACCATAGCGATCTTCATGTCTCCCGATGTTGTACATGGGCGGACGAGCATCTTTTCGCCGCAAGCTACTCCTGCTCATCTGATCTATGGCTTATCGACACTCGTCCTTAGCTTCACGCTCGGGATTTTTTTGGTTGTTGGTGGGCTTCTTCTCTATTCCCTAATACGCTTCCGGCATCGCCCATCGGAGACTGATGCAACTCGGGAACCGGCGCAGATTTATGGCAGCACCCAAATCGAGTTGTCTTGGACTGTTGTTCCGGTTTTGATCGTTTTTATGCTGTTTCTTGCCACGGCGAGGATTATTTATTCAACAGAGCGAGCGACGAAACCATCTTCGGCACTGGATGTCGTCGTCATTGGCCATCAATTTTGGTGGGAGTATCGATATCCGAAGCTTGGCATCGTTACGGCGAACGAACTGCATATACCCGTAAGCGACCCTAAACGTCCGATGCCAACCTACCTCACGATGTCTTCGGCGGATACGAATCACAATTTCTGGATTCCTCAACTGGCGGGGAAGATGGACGTGATACCCAATAAGGTAAATACGATGTGGATCGATCCCGCCACCCCCGGTCTTTACCTGGGACAGTGTGCGCAGTACTGCGGAACGCAGCACGCCAAGATGCTGCTACGCGTTTACGCGGATACTCCCGATGAGTTCGCTACATGGGTCTCTCACCAACAACAACCGGGAGTTCAAAGCTCAACTGTCACAGAAGGTAGATCGGTGCTTGAACACAATGCATGTATCAGTTGTCACACGATAACCGGTACTGTAGCCACTGGACGCTTTGGTCCTGACCTTACCCATCTGGCGAGCCGCGAGACCATCGCATCGGGTGCTGTACCGAACACCGAGGCCAACATTCGCAAATTTGTCGACGACCCTGCGCACTTCAAGCCGGGTGCGCTGATGCCACCCATGCACCTCAACAATCACGACCTTGACGCCGTAACCGCATATCTCATGACACTGAAGTAGAACCTGAAGGAAGCTCACCATGGCTACAAACACTCAGGTCACAGTAGTTCTTGACGAAACCACCACAGTTGCGCCTCGATTGACGGCGCTTCAAATACTGCATGATTGGGTGACGACGGTTGATCACAAAAAAATCGGCCTGATGTACATCGGTTATGCGTTGCTGTTTCTCGTGGTCGGTGGAATCGAAGCCATCCTGATGCGGATTCAGCTGATGATTCCGAACAACACCTTCGTGTCGCCGCAGGTGTTCAATCGCCTCTTCACGATGCACGGCACTACGATGGTGTTCTTTGTCGGCATGCCGATTCTGTTCGGCTTCGGAAATTACCTGATCCCCCTGATGATTGGTGCGAGGGACATGGCGTTTCCACGCCTGAATGCATTCAGCTTCTGGGTGGCCGCGTTTGGCGGCTTCCTTCTTTACTTCAGCTACATCGGCGGCAGCGGCCTCTATGGCGCGGGAACCGCGCCCGACGTGGGTTGGTGGGCATATGCTCCTCTGACGGCGCAAGCATTTTCACCTGGCCATAGTACGGACTACTGGACACTTTCCATCCTGCTTGGCGGAATTGGAAGTGTTGGGACAGCGGCGAACATAGTCGCCACGGCGATCTGTATGCGATGCCCCGGCATGAAGCTGAGTCGCATGCCGTTACTGGTGTGGCTGTATTTGGTAATGTCTCTCATGGTGTTCGTCACGATCAGCCCCCTCACGGCGGCACAGATCATGCTGATGCTGGATCGCTACGTGGGATCGCATTTCTTCGATACGCAGGCAGGCGGTTCCGCGGTGTTGTGGATGCACTTCTTCTGGATCTTCGGACATCCTGAGGTCTACATTCTTGTCTTACCGGCCTTCGCGTTTGCCAACGAGATCATTCCTGTTTTCTCACGGAAGGCGATCTTCGGCTATCCAGCTATGGTTGCAGCATCCGTTGGAATTGGCTTCGTGAGCCTGAGTGTGTGGGCACATCACATGTTTACCGTTGGCATGGGACCAGGGGCAAATACGTTTTTCGTACTCTCAACGATGGCGATCTCTGTGCCGACCGGGATCAAGATCTTCAACTGGCTTGCAACGATCTGGGGAGGCAAAGTCCACTTCACGGCGTCGATGATGTTCGCTGTAGCATTCCTGTTTCAATTTCTGGTAGCAGGGCTGACTGGAATCATGCTGGGCTCTGCTCCTTTCGACTGGCAGTTGAGCGGATCGTACTTTGTGGTCGCGCACTTTCACTACGTTCTGGTGGGTGCAATCCTGTTCATGATCTTTTCTGCGTTCTATTACTGGTATCCGAAGATGACCGGCCGCTTGTTGAACGAAAGGCTGGGCAAGTGGCACTTCTGGCTGTTTCTTATTGGCTTTCATCTCACCTTCGACTTCATGCACATTCCCGGCATCCTGGGCATGCCCCGCCGCATATACACCTATGAAGCCGATCGTGGATGGATGCTATGGAACATGATTACTTCGAGCGGCGCTTTTTTCCAGACGATGGGCACACTTATCTTCGTGTACAACCTGATTTGGTCGTACTTTAAAGGACCGATTGCAGGAGCTGATCCGTGGGATGCATGGACGCTGGAGTGGTCCACACCCTCACCTCCGCCTGTCTACAACTTTGCCGTAATTCCTAGCGTGGAAAGCCGTCGACCTCTTTGGGACCTGAAGCATCCGGAAGATCCGGACAGCACCTACGAATAGGAGAGCAAGACACGTGAGCGAAATAGCCATTATTCCGCACAGCATGGACTCGACGTGGAAGCTCCCCTCGCGTGGTGTAGTCGGGATGACTTGCCTCATTCTGGCCGAGTCTGCGATCTTTCTGATTTTTGTTGTGGCGTATGTCTTTTACATCGGTAAGAGCCTGAGTGGGCCAACGCCACGCGAGGTGCTTACACTCCCCATCTTTGCCACGATCTGCCTTCTCTCAAGCAGCGTTACTGCGCACTTTGCCGTCTCGGCGGCACGGGCGGCAAAACAGAGCTCTTGCTCGCTCTGGCTGGCGGCGACGCTGGTTTTGGGAGGAATCTTCCTTGGAGCCACTGCGCTGGAGTGGCATCACCTTATCTATATTGATGGGCTGTCTATCAGGACAAATCTGTTTGGCACGACGTTTTATTCGCTAGTGGGCCTTCATGCGACTCACGTAATTGTGGGACTATTCATGCTCGCGATTGCGCTGGCCTTTTCGTTGCGCAGACCGGCCGCCGAGAAAGACGCGGAGCGATTGCATGTTCTCTCTCTCTATTGGCACTTTGTCGATGCAGTATGGGTTGTTGTCTTTCTTGTCGTCTATGTTCTCGGTCGTTAGATCCAGATGTTGTAGTGATCAGGAGTAAGGATGCACGAACATACAGATCGTGTTGAAGTCGACACAGTCGAGCTTCCATCGCCAACAGCGATGCCGATGATCCTGTCGTTTGGGGTCGCGTTAATACTTACAGGGTTGGTGACGAATATCGTAGTCGGACTGCTCGGGCTTCTGCTTGCGCTTTGGGGTGGTATCGGATGGTTCTTCCAGGTGCTTCCGCAGGAACAGCATTCGAGCGTTAAAGTTGTTACGGAAGAGGTTCGTATCTTCAGCTCGCGCAAGCTTATGGAGCGTTTGCCGACGAGCGATCTGCATAGAAAATTTCTTCCGCTCGAGACGTTTCGAATCAGTACCGGAATCAAGGGAGGAATTGCCGGCGGAGTCGCGATGGTTATACCTGCGGCAATCTACGGTCTGCTTCATTATCACAGCATATGGTACCCGGCTAATCTGCTTGCCGCTGGCGGATTTGTGAACTGGATCGGCGCGAGCGATGCCTTCCTGGGCGCGTTTCACATCGAGGGGCTGCTCGCCGCAGTGGGCATTCACGGCCTGACGTCAGTTCTTGTTGGATTACTTTACGGTGCAATGCTGCCAATGTACCCAAGACATCCAATCGTCACAGCAGGGCTGGTCGCTCCACTGATGTTTACCGGCATACTCCACTCTGCGCTTGGTGTCGTCAGTCCGATATTGAATGAACGTATTCAATGGCCCTGGTTCTTTATTTCACTCATTACATTCGGATTGGTGTGCGGCTTCGTTGTTAACCTGCACACCCGTGTACGAACTGCTCAATTTCAATCGTTGCCATTTTCTGTTCGCGCAGGCATCCACAGCGATGAGGGAGGAAGACTCCATGAATCGCAGGTGGATCTCGACAAGAGAGAGCCTCCACAATGAACGCACGCTCCCTGGCTTTCACACTGTTAATCAGCGGCGCATGTCTTCTGACAGAAGGCTGCCATGCGCCCGGAAAGCCGACGGTACAGGCCGAATCGGCCCGGCCAGACCACGTGCTCGATTTCAAGACACTTTACAGGCAGAACTGCGCGGCCTGCCATGGCGAAAATGGAAAGAACGGCGCGACGATATCGCTCGCAGATCCCGTCTATCTTGCCTTCGCGGGCGTCGATACCATCCAGCGAATTACAGCATCCGGTGTGCCCGGCACATCCATGCCACCATTCGGCAAGGGCGCCGGCGGCATGTTGACGGATCAGCAGATCGCAGTCATCGCCAACGGGACGATCCGCACATGGGGAGCTCCCGTCGGGATAACACCGTTGCCGTATGCCAGTGCAGGGCCAGCCGATGTCACAAAGGGAGCGGCTTCCTATTCAACTTTCTGTGCGCGTTGCCACGGCCCGGATGGGATCGGAATAAAAGGCAACGAAATGCATACTGGCTCGATCGTCGATCCGGCTTACCTTGCGCTAGTCAGCGATCAATATCTGAGAAGCACGATCGTCGTGGGACGGCCTGAGCTTGGAATGCCTGACTGGCGATCTGACCTCTCTCCACCGGAGTCGCGTGCAATGACAAACGAAGAGGTTACGAACGTGGTGGCGTGGTTAGCGTCGCACCGCACCGCCACACCCGGCCAGCCTTACCAGCAGAGTAGTCTCGGAATTACGAGCGGAGACAAGTATGAGTGAATTCCTCAAATATCCCGGAGAGTCCCGCAATGACCAGCTTCCCCCGGCAGAAAAGGCGGCAGCACACTCCCGCAGAACCTTCCTGTTCAAACTTTCTCTGGCTCTGAATGCAGTAGTGGGCTCGGTGCTCGCCGTCCCCCTGGTGGGTTACCTGCTGGGGCCGATCAAAAAGGATTCTGATGTCGGCTCATGGGTCAGCCTTGGGGCTGCCGATAGCTTTCCAGTGGGAGAGATCCGGCTCGTTGACTTTCAAAGCCCGGTGAACAGCCTGGGCGATGGAGAGACGGCGAAGGTTGCGTGCTGGGTGAGGCGCGTCTCCTCAAAACAGTTCCAGGTCTTCGCGATAAATTGTGCTCACCTTGGATGCCCGGTACGGTGGTTCGCGCAGTCAAAGCTCTTCATGTGTCCGTGCCATGGCGGCGCTTACTACGAGGACGGATCGCGTGCAGCCGGGCCGCCTGAACGCGGACTCTTCGAGTACCAGACGAAGATGGACGGAAGTTCACTCTTGATTCATGCAGGCAATATGCCCACGCTTTCTACGCAGGCGTCATGCGGCAAAAAGCCGCTGATCCAGATCGCGCCGGCACCAGATGCTACGAGGTCAGTTCCATGGCAAGCCTAAGGAAACGCGGTATCGTCGCCGGTCTGAAGGCCTACCGATGGCTCGAACACAGGCTCGGCTTGATCGAGCCGTTGAGCAAGGCAGCGGTACATTCAACGCCTTCCAACAGCGCGAGCTGGCTATATGTCTTCGGGAGTGCTGCTACGGTTCTGTTAGTGATGCAGGTGATGACCGGGATCCTGCTCGCACTTGTCTACAGTCCCTCGGCTAACGAGGCATGGGGAAGCCTGGAATTCCTCAATCACAACGTGGCACTTGGCTGGTACTTGCGAGCGTTGCATGGCTGGGGTTCAGACTTCATGGTTGCCATCGTGCTTATCCACATGGTGCAGGTATTCCTGTTCGGTGCCTTCAAGTTTCCGCGCGAGCTGACCTGGATCATCGGAGTGCTGCTTCTTCTCATGACCCTCGGTATGGCATTCACCGGTCAGGTTTTACGCTTCGATCAGGATGCCTACTGGGGACTCGGGATTGGAGCATCGATCCTCAGCCGCGTACCTTTCATCGGCGCTCCACTGGTCCACATCATGCTGGGTGGGCCCATCATTGGAGGCGCGACGCTTTCACGTTTCTTTACCTTGCATGTCTTCGTGATTCCAGGTCTTTTACTTGCCGGTGTCGGCGTTCACATCTGGATGACACTGCTGCATGGTGTAAGCGATTGGCCGATGCCTGGACGTATTGTCAGCAAAGCGACCTATGAACGCGAATATCACGCACTCGCCGAAAAAGGGATGCCTTTCGTGCCCGATGCAGCATGGAAGGACGCCGTTTTCGCCGCAGCCATCATGTTCTCCGTCATGGCATGCGCATTCTTCTTCGGCCCCTTCGGTCCAAGCGGTCCTCCCGATCCGACGATCATTCAAACCTCCCCAAAGCCAGACTTTGCATTCCTGTGGATCTACGCTGTTCTGGCATTCCTGCCTCCGTCGATTGAGACGCCGGTGATCCTTGTTGTTCCTGTGCTCATTATTGCGGGCATGCTTCTACTGCCTCTTCTGGCAAGCGAAGGAGAGCGTCATTGGGCACGACGTCCGGTAGCGGTCTTAACAGTCTCCGTGATCGCTGTGACGCTCGGAATCTTCACCCACCTTGGCACATACACACCCTGGAGCCCGATTATGGATGCGTGGACAAGCGATGCAGTACCGCTGAAGTACCTGCACAATCGAACACCGCTCGAACGGCAGGGCGCACTCGTGCTGCAGAACAAGCAGTGCCGCAACTGTCACATGCTCGATGGAACGGGTGGGCAACGTGGGCCGACCCTCGATTCGATCGCTTCTCGGATGACCGAGGATCAGATTATCCGTCAGGTTCTACAAGGCGGCGGCAACATGCCTGCGTATGGGAACGCACTTACACCGTCGGAGACGAAGGCCCTCGTGCGTTTCCTGATTTCTATACGAACCAACGGTGTGCCGCCTGCAGTCGATGCTTCCCGGAGTCTCACGAGCTCAAGCGAACTAAGGATGCCGAACACTGGAACTGTGCCATCCAAAAGGAAGACCCCTTAGAGCATGTCGGATGCAGTGCGGGACATAATCCATGAATGGTCACTTCCTGTCTGGCTGACTCTATCCATCGCGCTGACAGCAGTGATCTATTTGCGCGGATGGTTGGCCATACGCAGAACGCGACCGGAACAATTCACGGCATTACGGCTCGCATCATTTGTTTCTGGCCTGATGATTCTGTGGCTGGCGATTGGGTCGCCGATGGACGGTTTCGCCGACGCCCTGCTAAGCGCACATATGGTGGAGCATCTGCTCCTAATGTCCGTCGTGCCGCCGCTTCTGTTGTGGGGTTTGCCAGATGTTCCGCTGCTGCGTGGCCTACCGGAGCCGTTTGGCCGCAACGTGGTAGGGCCCTTATTGAAGATGCCGTCCCTCCGTTTGCTGGGACGATGGGCTGTTACGCCTCTTGTCGCATGGCTGGCAATGAATATTACATATTTGGCCTGGCATGTACCCTCGGCGTATGACTTTGCGTTGGAGAACGAGACCTGGCACGACATAGAGCATCTCTGCTTTCTCGGCACATCCATGTTGTTCTGGTGGTGCATCCTGAGACCCTGGCCCGCCAGTAGAGTTAACGAACAGTGGGGAATCCTGGTCTTCCTGATCACGGCAGATATTGTCAACTCGTTGATCTCGGCTTTTCTCGCATTCTGCGGTCGTCCAGTCTATAGCTTCTATGCCGATCATCCCAACGCATTCAATCTTTCTCCCCTCGAAGACCAGGTTTTAGGTGCCGCCATCATGTGGGTTGTAGGATCGTTAGCTTTTCTCACGCCGGCAGTTGTGATCACGATGCGCATACTGCGTCCTAGTCGCTTAGCTTAGTGACAGAGTTATTCACCTGAAGGCAAATACTTCTGTTTTATGGACAGCCACATGCCTGAGAGCATCGTCCTGAGAGAACCACAACTGCGGCACCGCACCCCTCCGACGTGGATGATATTTCGCACACCGGGTGGCAGCATAACGTTGCATTCCGTGGCAGCCTTGGACCAGCTCGATCCAGTGTGGCGTAATGCAGACCCTTCTCCAAATCATCGAGAAAGCGGGAGGCTGGCGGCCCAACCTCTAGCTCAAGATCGACAACGCTCCATACATGGAACTGGTCATTGAGGCAATGGACGAATCCGGCCCGATGGGACTGCCTTCAATTTCTGTCGCTCACTACGGCGAACAGAATGGCGATGCCATGCGCGACCCGGAGATGTGCTTTGAGCTTGGCCTTGCCGGTGAGCGCATCTCTCCGCGTTCTACTACCGCAACGATTACCTCGGCGTGGAGCAGTGGAGCCGGAACATCGTGCGCGGGAACTATGTCCACTTGATTGCTTTGCACGAGCAGATTGCCGATGTGGACGGTAATGAGGAGAGTCGTAAGGATGCGGTGTCACTCTTTAATGGTCCGAAGCCGGATATCGAGACGTATGCCTCTCAGGAAAGCGAGGGCGTGGCAGACTTGCTGCGCCAACTCGCTAAGGCAGGGCTTCAGCCTCACGAAATCGCGTTGTTCGTGCGCTCAGCAGAGCAAATCGACAGGGCGACGAGGGAGGCGGAGCTAGCTGGCATCAAATACCGTGTGCTGGATGAGCATGTCGAAGTTGCGTCCGGGTTCCTGCCGGTATGCACCATGCATCTTGCGAAAGGGCTGGAGTTCCGCGCCGTTGGCGTGATGGCCTGTGATGACGAGGTGATTCCGCTTCAGGAGCGCATCCAAGTGGTTGCGGACGAAAGTGATCTTGCGGATGTCTATAGCACTGAGCGGCATTTGCTCTATGTAGCCCTGTCCCTGTCCTGTGCGATCTGGACAGAGGATACAGACTTCTTCGGAACCGGAGTTGCGGTCTGGAGTTCCGATCGGGTTGAAATCTTCCTCAAAGAACAGTCCAAGCCTGATGACTTGGAAGAGTTCTAGGCTGTGGCTCAGGTCCGTCGACGATCCTGCTGGTCAAAGAGCAGAGGTCGGGGTAACGGAGCGGTCACTGAGTGACTTGGCGATTTATCGACAAGGAACTGCCTTGGCCTCACCAGAATTACGAGGTGCAATCTCCTTATCACCCGTTTTCGGACTCGAATAGAGCAAATCATAGCTGTTCATTGCCTCACACCGATCGCGTAGAATCTGGTTTTTCAGGAGTAGCTCCGCGACAAGAGCGTAGAGCTGCATAATGTGTTCTTCTGCAACCTTTCTAGCGGTCATCTCGACAATGGCGTGATCGTCTTCCAAAGGATTTCGGCGCTCTGTCATGTACCCTCTACTTGGTTAGTCGAACTTACGAGCCTCATCTCCGTCCGTCTTGATAACGAGATATGAGCGAGACCTACAAAGGATCCTCGACTACGGAGTGTTGAGCGAAATGGGTGATCCGTCTTCTTGTTCTCATCCAAAAGCACACGTTAATGATTTGGCGCATGATGACCAGCCGCATACAGCACAGCGATGAAATTGGTAACCTCCTGAGGCACTGCATGGTCCGATCTTCCCGATATACCGAGAATGGGCACCTGTGACAGAACTGCAATATGACAGTTCAACTAAGCTGTTTCCTGTCAGAGCAGGTTGATTATTCCAGAAGACTCGCGGTCGTTCTTACCTTGATATCCGTCGATAACCGCGGCCTCTCATCGACACGCATCAAGATCGGGGTATTAACCGGGAGATCTACATTCAGACCTTTGCCTATGAAGGCCTCGTACGTTTGTTTCACCGCGCCAAAGTAGCCGAAACCAGCCGCTGTTTCTGTAGACGTCTGTGCCGTGCCGGCGCCAAGTAGGCCGAACCCGTTGAGACCTAATGTTCCTCTTGAGAAGGCCGTCTTCTTGAGACTTGGATCGGCAATTGCTATCGCCGGACCAACAAAAGACAGAGGAGCTCTTAGCTGATCCAGGCGCGACGTCGTTCCTTTCACGTCGCCTGCTTCACCCACAGAAAATTTTTCACCCCCCGCGACCTGGACCGCAACAACAGTCGCACTCAACTCACTTGCTGTTCCGTCAGGTGTTTGGGCGGAATCAAATGAGAAAAGGAGTCCGCCGTTCTTCTTCATCCAACTTGCCGAAGAAACGTTACTAACGGTGCCTGCAAGCTTCGTTCCTGCAGAATAGAGCAAGATGCGATCCGAGTTATAGTAAGGCTGTGAGACTACCGCTCTAATGGGAGTGCCACTAGCGATCATCTCCGAGTTCAAAGCCGTCTGGAGGCGCAAGTGAAGATACCTATCGCCTGGCATTGAACTGAACTCCTGGGCAGGCTGAGCAGATAGCGCGATTTCGGCTGGCTCAACCAAGGTTGCGTCGAAAACTGTTCCTTCTTCAAGGTACTCAGGATGATAGGGTAGGGTTTTCAAGGCAGCTTCGCCAATCCGTTGCAGCTTATTAGGTGCAGAAAAAGTCTTGAGCGCTCCCTTTGCCCTCTGGCGGATACCGGGCCGTTCAGACTTTGGCAGGTACTGCGCCGTTTTCATACCGGCGATTCCGACGGTCGCTTCCGTGTGAACCTCTATTGTGGTTCCGTCGTAGAGGACCACGCGGTCAAATGTCACAGTCGCAAACTTCGGCGGCGTCAAGTCACCACGAACAAGTCGACCTGTTCGCTTGTTCCAAGGGACCGTCGAAACTGATGAGACGTGTCCCTTGATGATTGCGTCTTTCAGAATAACGAGAGTTATACCCACGTAAACCGGGTCTATTAGTTTGGCTGTGATTGGCTCCCCAGCCTTGGTGATGCGCAGGCCTTTATCGAGCCTGCATCGAAGATCACTTCCGGAACTAACAACAACCGTACCGGGTGAAATCTGAGCCCGCTGTGCGGCCACAAAACTTGAAGTTGTGGCGAAGAAAAAGGCTGCTAATACCGCACTCGTTACTTTAAGCTTCATTTACCACCTCATTTGACGTGATTATGTTTGCGTTGGTGAACTTGTTACCCTGCTTGATCGAACAGCGAACACTTCCGCCTGGTAGTTGAGACAATTGGCCCGCCTGATGTCTCTTCGGCAGAAATGGAGCATGGTGGGATCTGGCTCTGCACTTATGCGGCGGCAGCTCACGCGGTCCAATCGACCGTCGCTGACGAGCTTGCAACTTCGTGATCTTGGCGCGTGGCCGGGGTGCATACAACGCGGTTGCCATCCCTGCTGATATAAGATACTTATCTGTATCTAATCAGAGGCTTTGGCGAATGTCAATAGGATACAATCGTGTATCTAAAGGCAAATAAAATGACGGATCATACGGTAGGACGGCGGCGTGGCAAGGCACTTGAGGACGCGGTGCTGGAAGCTGCGTGGAGTGAGTTGCTCGAGGGCGGTTACACGAGCTTCACAATGGAGGCAGTGGCGACGCGCGCGCGCACTAGCCGGCCGGTGCTATATCGCCGCTGGCCAAATCGCGCCGATCTCGCAATTGCCGCGATACGCTACATCATGTACAAGCATCCCGTGAAAATCACAAACACGGGAAATGTCCGTGACGATCTGATTGCACTACTGCGGCAATATTCAGATAAGCGCGCGTTGATCGCGATCGTCTTCACCATGCAAATGAGCGAGTATTTTTCGGAGACTAGCTCCAGCCCTGCCGATCTGAGAACGAGTGTGCTTCAGGGGGATCGCAGCCAAGTCGATGTGGTGCTTGCACGAGGAGTGGAGCGTGGCGAGATCGATGCGAGCAAGTTGACTCCCCGAATTGTGTCGCTACCTGCCGACTTGTTGCGGCACGAGGCCATGATGACCTTTAAGCCTATCCCCAATGCTGTTATTGCAGAGTTCGTCGACGACATCTTTCTGCCATTGGTCCGCCCGCAGACGATCCGCAGAAAGTAGAGGTGGAAGTCTTATACAGGAATCCAGCCTTCCTTGGTCCCAACCAGGTGGGGTCACAATTCAAGACCCACCGGACTACAACGCCGAAAATGCTAAGAACCCAAAGGAGGGTTCTGATTGGCTGGGAGGGCCGCAGAACGGAAACGAAACCCCCGGCGAAACCGCTCCTTCCAACTCTGATAAATCATCAGGTACTTCACCGAATTCTGACGTACAAGTAACGGGGTTCGGTGGAGGGCCAAGGTACTAGGGAATCCACCAGCAAGCGGTCCTAGCTGGCGAAAGCAGCCAAAACGTACACGCAAGCCTCAGCGCCCATTAGAAACAAGTATTTCTAATGGGCGGGAGCCTGTCATTTCTATTGGGTTCATACTCCTTGGGAATGGATCATGGAGATCAGAACGTTTGGGGGGGCGACTGGAGTCTATATACACGCTCCCATCGGTCATTTTGATTTTGCTGCCAACTCGTCCATGGTGTTCCGCAGAGATAGCGATTATCTGCAAAATGTTTACGTGAACCCATCACATTCAATGAATTTCATGCTTCCTCAGTAGAGGTTCGAGCCTACCACTCGGGGGGCTGCATGATCCTATCCCCCCAGCTTGTCCATGATCGATTCGATAGCGCCATCCCATCTGTCCTCGATGTCCATATGCAGGTCATCCAGTTCGTCCGCTGTGGAGGAAGGAAGGCCTTGCTCTTCAAATATTTCTTCAGCAGGGCGATGTCTCCCTCGAAATTGTGCATGCTGCTGTGTTGGGTGGATACCAAGTGTTCGCGGACGTCTTCCTTATCAATCTCCGGTTTAGGCGGTTCTTTGGGTTTCGGTGCGGACGGACTATCCAGAAACCGGAGGTCTGAAATCATCACTCGGAACCGCTGCAAGGTGGTATTTGGGATGTGGAGATTCACCTCTTTACCACTGTGCGAGATACTAAGCACGGTCCACACTGTGTCACTTGTGCCCACCATCACCCGATCACCGACCACCGGCATACGGTCTGTCTCTGGCTCTTCTGGTTTCGCTTTTTGCCCCAGTGCATCGGCAAAGCGTTTGGAGAAGTCTAACTCTCCTACGTCCGTTGGTGGCTTTCTTCGCGTGGCCGCGGGAGATCACTCGAACAAATTCAGCAGTATTGGAGTCAGCGATAATGACGAAGGATAAGCAGCCAGTGAAGCCCAGGAAAGGCACGCGAGAAGCCCCTGAGCCATCCGCACC